>Ga0247819_10000193_pt1 | contig 38776 bp, 38 predicted proteins | sample 13C_Xylose_Day6_FD_193428 | JGI IMG/M metagenome (GOLD analysis project Ga0247819, IMG submission 193428) | Soil microbial communities from agricultural site in Penn Yan, New York, United States - 13C_Xylose_Day6 | ecosystem: Environmental > Terrestrial > Soil > Agricultural land | place: USA... | reverse complement strand
ATCCCCAGTACCCTGACCGGGCTTTCCTCGGACCTGGCCTGCCAGCTAGTGGTGTTGGCGAACACCCTTACCGGGCCAGGCCAGACAATGCCGCCCAGCTGGGTACCTGGCGCCAGCGTGCATCGGCGCATTTTCCATTCGGAAAAGGTGAAGTGAGCACCGAACGGAAAGCCGAACTCGACCTCCCCAGGCTCACATTTCCATCCTGCCAGGGCATGGGCCGACAGGGTCTCGACCGTCGCGAAGCCGTGCCCCTGCGCCAGTTCCAGACGACGCACGGGCATACCTAAGATGTGACCTGGCGTGCGCTCGAAATCAGCCTGCTCCAGACTCTGCATGCCATAGGGCACGGGATCGCCGGACAGGTCGTTGAAAGGCTCCAGGTTTCGCAAATGGACCTGCGTACCGGCCGGAAGCACCAGGTCACCAAGCACTTCCTCGTGCTCGAGGCGGGGATTGTGCGCACGCCAGTCCTGCCATTGCTCGTAGGTGAACTGGACATACAGTCCGCTGCCTGCAGCCAGCAGCACCACGAGCACGCCGAAGCGCCAACGCCTGGCCAGCATATAGCGCCGGCAACGGGGGACCAGCAGTGCCAGCAGGCAGGCGATGAGCAACCAGAGAAAGACTTCGGAAAAGAGGTAGATCATGTAGCCGAGCAGCATGGCCGGCATGGAGACAGGAATCATGGGACCGTCCTTGTGCACCCTGATGGAGACGGCGCAGGATAAATCAAGCTCGGCGCTGTCCCAAGCCCTGATCCTTCAAGGAAACCACTCGGCATGATGCCCTAAGACATGCTCACAAGAATTCTGCTGATCGCAACATCGTTTTCGCTCGGTCAAAAGCTCCCGCTGCAAATGATTGCTACCGATAGGTTTGGACCTCAGCGAACATAAGACCCTGCTACCTCATCGAAGATTGCAAGATTGATTGGTTTCAGTTGATGAAGTAACCCTTGACGTATCGCACTGTGTTTTCCAAGGTTCGCGCCATGTCGGGATGCGTTAGCTGATACCTCTGCTCCAGTTGCTTGCTATGGCGCATATCGAAGCGCTGCGTCTGAATGAAATTCAATGACTCGGCGCTGATCGCGAATCGGGCCGCCAGTCCAGGAATCGACAAAAGCCACCTAAGCAGACCTATCGCTACATGGCGTCGGGGGGCCTTGACCCCCAGCATGTTTGCCAGCTGGCCAAGCATTTCCTGCAGATTTGGTGTGCGCTCATAGAGTGCCAGCACCTGCTGGTTGGCCATCAAGGGGTCGAACGCCACGCAGGTTATCATCGCCACCAGATAGTCGACACTGACCACTGGCAACCAGTGCTCGGGGGAACCGGGGACAGCTTTGAACCTGCCTTGTGCCAGATTTCGAATGAGTTCGGCCAGGGGTTGTCCTTCCAGAATGTGCCCACTCTCACTGTGGCCACACACCGTAGCAGGATGAACGATGGTGTAATCGGCGCCCGCTTCCTGCATGTAGCGCATAACTGAGAAATGGGACTCAAGCTTGCTGCCTTCGTAGCCACCCACACGGTCGTAGACTGCGGGCCAGTTTGTGTTTTCAGGGCGCTCATGATCAACCCCGATACTGGCAAGGTGGGTAAGGTTTTGCAGCATGTAGCCGCCCACCATCAGTAATCGGATGCGCTGGTTTGCCGCAAGCCTGGCGACCCTCAGCGCCCCCTGCACATTGACTGCGCGGGCGTGCTCCATGCTTAGCCCCCAGGTAAATTGCGCCGCGAGGTGGAAGGCAACTGCGGCCGAAGACACGCGCTGCTTGTCTGCCTCGCTGAGCCCAAGCTCCTCCCTGCTAATGTCGCCTTCAACGGGATGAACATAAGTAGGGTTACCGCCCAGTCGCTCCACTTGTTGTCTAAGCCGCCCAATGTTTTCAGGGCTGCGCATAAGTACCCAGGTCTTGTGCCCTGTCGCAGTGAGACGGGCCAGCAGATGTTGACCCACAAACCCAGTGCCGCCGGTTACGAAGCATTCCACACTCATGCCTGACTCCTTGTTTGGATGATGGGTGCAGGCTAAGGTGTAGAGTCTGCTCTACAGTCAAGGAAATTTACTGTGAACATTGGAGAGTTGGAGCGCCGAAGTGGGATTGGCCGCCATGCATTGCGCTATTACGAGAAACTCGGGCTTATCGTGGCCCAGCGGCAGGCCAACAACTACCGCAGCTACAGCGATCAGACCGTTGTCGACCTGGGGTTTATTCAAAATGCCCAAAGCATGGGTTTTTCCCTTTCGGCAATCGGGGAAATCCTCGCGGCCAAACGGGGTAATACCATCGATTGCGCACAAGGCGCTGCCTTGGTCGCTAGCAAGATGGCTGAAATTCAAGTGAAGATCAGCAATCTGCAAGCCACGTATGGTTTTCTCGATGCAGAGCGTGTGAAGCTTGAAGCCAGTGCCATTGCCCAGGGACTGACTATTTCTTACCCTCCCCTCACTGGGCATGCATCGAAGCCGTAGCACTGTCCATCCTTTGCTCTCGACGCGTTTTACTCCCTCTTTTGGGAGGTAAGCACTGAGGGTCGTTACTCGGCACGGCCAAGCCAATCAGCCGCGGACTCAGGTGCAAGTGCATTTGCTAGAGGTGAACGAGCTACGGCCAAGGTATGCGGGCGGGGTGAGATGGCGGGCAAAAGAAAGCCCGCTGCTAGGCGGGCAAGGTCTATCACACGTAGGGATGGTGATAATGTCTCCCAAGCGATGTGAAAAATTAGTCAAGGAAACGTCCAAGCAATCTCATCGCCGCAACATTGAGCTAAGGCCAGCTGTGCAGCGGCTGTTCTGAGTCGCGCTATGACGGTGTAAACGATAAGACGGGCTGCTACCGCGTCAGTGACTATTCACCCAGTACAGATCGCACACCGCGTGAGCTACAGAATCCTGAGGCCATGCGGTGTAGCGATGTAGGCCTTCAATGCGTATCGCTCACTGCGTAATACACTGACCGGCCCGGTAAAGCCGATAGATTGCAGCTCGCGTTCCACTACGCAGGGCTCGGGATGAGCAATTTCCAGACGTTGCAGTTGACAGCCTTTGTCATCGAGTCTCTTGGCGGGATGCTCCGACTCGCCCCAATCGATCAGGCTAGGGACAGCCCCTTGCAGAGGCAGATGCCCGTCAGGCTGAATCGAAATTTTCCACGACAGACCTCCCCTGCTCATCGGTTCGATCTCTCCAAAAACCTGCCTGAGGCTCTCGTCTGCGCTATCCAGACGCTCCGTACGCGCCACCCAGTGGGCTAAATAGGGCGAAGATTGCGCACTTAGCTCATCCAGACCGAACCACCTAGGTCGCGTAGGCAAAGGAGCCTCACTGTCAGGAGCAATGACTTCAAGATAAAACGACTCTCCTAATCGTAGGAGCAGATTGTGAGTGCTCATGCGCATGTGCTTACCACCTGGCTGCAACTGCACTGCGAGTTGACGCTCGACGAATTGGGCCCCCAACGGCAGGGTCGGTGACACAATGACCAGATGATCCAAGGTGGAATGCATCATAGCCTGCTATCTCCCTAATCAAAGAACTCCAAGCGTTGCCGCCTTTTCACCCGACATGCTCGATTGCAGTACAGCTCACATGGACTGGGTAAGCTCACACGGTGACGACGTGAAGCCCGCCACCGACCCAGATAGTTGAAACTTTCCCAAACCGCGTCAAGTCCAGACCCCTATCGACCAATCAACGGGAGAAGGCAATGACGGGCACGGTAGGCGATTTTCTGGTAGAGCGCTTGTATCAATGGGGGGTACGGCGCATCTTTGGCTACCCCGGCGATGGTATCAACGGTGTATTCGGTGCGCTCAGCCGGGCCAAGGGCAAGATTGAATTCATCCAGGCCCGCCACGAAGAAATGGCTGCATTCATGGCCTGTGCCCATGCCAAATTCACCGGTGAGCTGGGCGTCTGTATCGCGACCTCCGGCCCTGGCGCTTCGCACTTGCTCACCGGTCTCTACGATGCCCGTATGGACCATATGCCAGTGCTGGCCATCGTCGGCCAGCAAGCCAGGGCCGCACTGGGCGGGCACTACCAGCAGGAGCTGGACCTGCTGTCGATGTTCAAGGATGTCTCCGGGGCATTTGTCCAGCAGGCATCCACGCCCTCGCAGGTGCGCCACCTGCTTGACCGCGCGGTGCGCACCGCCATCGGCGAGCGACGGGTAACCACAGTGATTCTGCCCAACGACCTGCAGGACTTGCCCTACCAGCAACCGGCGCATGCCCACGGCACGGTGCATTCGGGCATTGGCTACAGCAAGCCCAAGGTGGTGCCCTATGACAGCGATCTGCGCCGCGCCGCCGAAGTCCTCAATGCCGGGCGCAAAGTCGCCATACTGCTAGGCGCCGGCGCCCTGCAGGCCACCGATGAAGTCATCGCCATCGCTGACACATTAGGCGCAGGCGTGGCCAAGGCTCTACTGGGCAAGGCCGCCATGCCCGATGACCTGCCGTGGGTCACCGGCGCCATAGGCTTGCTCGGCACCGAACCGAGCTATCAGCTGATGAGCGAATGCGACACCCTGCTGATGATCGGCTCGGGCTTTCCCTACTCCGAGTTCCTGCCCAAGGAAGGCCAGGCCCGCGCTGTGCAGATCGATCTGCAAGCAGACATGCTCAGCCTACGTTACCCGATGGAGGTAAACCTGGTCGGTGACGCCGCAGAGACCTTGCGCGCGCTGTTGCCTCTACTCGAGTCCAAGACCGACCGCCGTTGGCGGAAAAAGGTCGAAGGCTGGCGCGCACGTTGGGATAAAACCCTGGCAAAACGTGCGCAGGTCAAGGCCGACCCCATCAACCCACAGCGTGTGGTGTACGAGCTCTCCCCTCGCCTGCCCGACAACAGTATCGTGACCAGCGACTCCGGCTCCTGCGCCAACTGGTTTGCCCGCGACCTGCAGATTCGCCGGGGCATGCACTGCTCATTGTCCGGGGGCCTGGCCTGCATGGGGGCTGCCGTGCCCTACGCCATCGCCGCCAAGTTTGCCCATCCGCAGCGCGCAGTGATCGCGTTGGTGGGTGATGGCGCGATGCAGATGAACAACCTGGCCGAGCTGATCACCGTGGCCAAGTACTGGCAGCAATGGGAAAACCCGCAATGGATCTGTGCGGTGTTCAATAACGAGGACCTCAACCAGGTCACCTGGGAGCAGCGCGTGATGGAAGGCGATCCCAAGTTCGAGGCGTCGCAGACGATTCCTGACGTGCCTTACCACTTGTTCGCCATTTCCATCGGCCTGCAGGGCATTTTCGTCGACCGCGAAGACGACGTCGCCGCGGCCTGGGAACGCGCCTTGAGCGCCGATAGGCCGGTCTTGATCGAGTTCAAGACCGACCCCAACGTGCCACCGCTGCCACCCCACATCAAGCTGGAGCAGGCGAAGAAATTTGCCGGCACTTTGCTCAAGGGCGACCCGGACCAGGCCGGGGTCATCGTGCAGACGGCCAAGCAAGTCCTCAGTTCGGTGTTACCCGGCAAGAAGTGATGCACGCCTCGGCGCACAGGCTGAACGTTTGCACAGTCGGGTCGGTCGCACCACAGAGACGCAGCCGACTGTGCCAACCCTGACCGTGAGAACCTACCATGAGCGAGATCTTTCCCGAAGGCGGCCAACAGCACCCCATCGACCTGACCATAAACGCTCAAGCCCGATCGCTGCAGGTCCATCCCTGGACCACCCTGCTCGACCTGCTGCGTGAACAGCTGGACCTGATAGGCACCAAGAAAGGTTGCGACCATGGCCAGTGCGGGGCCTGCACGGTGTTGCGCGATGGCAAGCGCATCAATGCCTGCCTGACCTTGGCCATCATGTGCGATGGGGCCGACCTGGTGACCATCGAGGGCCTGGCCAGCGGCGACCAACTGCATCCCATGCAGCGCGCCTTCATCACGCATGATGCCTTCCAATGCGGGTACTGCACGCCAGGCCAGATTTGCTCCGCGGTGGGTCTGGCCCGTGAAGGCCATGCCGCTACGCCAGATGTCATCCGCGAGCAAATGAGCGGCAATCTCTGCCGTTGTGGCGCCTACAGCAATATCGTCGCCGCCGTGCAAGAAGCGCTGCCGCTGATGCGCGCTGCGCCACAAGCGCAAGGAGACCAGCAGCCATGACGCCTTTCAGCTATCACAAGCCTGCATCGGTCAGCGAAGCCGTCAACCTGGCAGATCCTTCTTCGCGATTCATTGCAGGGGGTACCAACCTCGTCGATTTGATGAAGGAGCACGTGGTACGCCCCGAGCACCTGATTGATATCACCCATCTGGGACTGAACCGCATTGAGAGAACCTCGAGCGGCGGTGTGCTGATAGGCGCGCTGGTCAGCAATGCCGAGCTGGCCGCCGATTCGACAATCGAACAGCATTACCCGTTGTTGTCCGAAGCCATCCTGGCGGGGGCATCGCCGCAGCTGCGCAATATGGCCAGTACCGGTGGCAACCTGTTGCAACTCACTCGCTGTTACTACTTCTATGACACTGGCACCCCTTGCAACAAGCGCGACCCCGGCAGCGGATGCCCGGCGCGAACAGGGCTGAACCGTATCCACGCCATCCTCGGTGCTAGCGATGCCTGCGTCGCCACCCATCCATCGGACATGTGTGTGGCGCTGGCAGCGCTGGAGGCTGTGGTCCATGTCGAGGGGCGGTCCGGTAAACGCCAGATAGCCTTTGCCGAGTTTCACCGCCTGCCCCAGGACGCACCGCAGCGCGACAATCAGTTGGCAGTCGATGAACTGGTGGTCGCCATTGAGTTACCGCCCCCGGCCTTCGCCGACCATTACCGTTATTTGAAAATTCGCGACCGCGCGTCCTATGCCTTCGCGCTGGTTTCGGTGGCGGCTGCCGTACGCCTGGACAACAACGTAATCCAGCTCGCCCGCCTGGCGCTGGGCGGCGTGGCGCACAAGCCGTGGCGAGACCTGGCTGTGGAACGGATGCTGATCGGCCAACCCCCGTCACAAGCGCTGTTCACCCGCGCGGCTCAAACCATGCTGCAAGGTGCAACGCCGTTGAGCCACAACGGTTTCAAGGTGACGCTGGCGCAGCGGGCCATTGTGCGGGCACTGGGCGATGCTGTGCTCGATGCCGCGGCGCGGGGGGCACGCCCATGAACACCAAAGTGCTAGTCGGAACACCTCTGGACCGCGTGGATGGCGTAGCCAAGGTAACCGGGCAGGCGCGCTATGCGGGCGAGTACCCCGAGGCCGACCTGCTTCATGGCAGCGTGGTATCCAGTACCATCGCCCGGGGCCGGGTACTGCGGATCGACAGTTCCCGGGCCCTGCGCGTGCCTGGGGTGATCGCAGTGCTCGACCATAGTCATCGTCCGCACATTTCCAGTTACGACGACGATTACAGTGACGCCGACTCGGCCGAAGGTTCGCCATTTCGGCCCTTGTTCAACGATCAGGTGCTGTACAGCGGGCAACCCTTGGCACTGGTGGTCGCGCAAAGCCTCGAGCTGGCAAGGTACGCGGGGTCGTTGATCGACATCCACTACGTCGAACAGGCCCACGAGACGGATTTGCTCAATGTACGCAACCAAGCCCATCAGGCACCCGCCGAAACACCTGAACCGCGTGGCGACTTTGCCGGGCAGTTCGCCAGCGCGCCAGTGCAGATCGATGCCACCTACCTGACGGCCAACGAGCATCACAACCCGATGGAGCCGCATGCATCGACGGTGTTCTACAACCCCGACGGCACCTTGCACATTCACGACAAGACCCAAGGTACGCAGAATTGCCAGGACTACCTGCACAAGGTCTTCGGTCTGCCCAAGGAGCACATCAGGGTTCTGGCAGCCTTCGTCGGCGGCGCGTTCGGCTCAGGCTTGCGCCCGCAGTACCAGCTGCCATTGGCAGTAATGGCGGCGTTGCACTTGCAGCGTTCGGTGCGCGTCACCCTGACCCGCCAGCAGATGTTCAGCTTCGGCTACCGGCCCCGCACCGAGCAGCGTTTGCGCCTAGGTGCAGACGCGGACGGCCGGCTGTTGGCAATCGCCCACGATGCACTTGGCCAAACATCACGCTTCGAGGACTTTACCGAGCATCTGGTCGAGTGGAGCGGCATGCTCTATCAGTGTGACAACGTTGCCCTGAGCTATCGCCTGGCTCCGCTCGATGTGTACACCCCGCTGGACATGCGCGCACCCGGCGCCGCTTCCGGGATGATCGCCCTGGAGTGCGCCCTGGATGAACTCGCCTGGGCCGCCCGGATCGACCCGGTCGAGCTACGCCGACGCAATTTTGCCGCCAGCAATGGCAACGAAGGCAAACCCTACTCCAGCAAGCAACTGCTGGCGTGCTATACCCAAGGCGCCGAGCGTTTCGGCTGGGACCGACGCAGCGCCGCACCGAGGAGCATGCGCAAAGGCACGCAGTTGGTCGGCTGGGGCATGGCCGGCGGCGTCTGGGAAGCGATGCAGATGAAAGCCAGCGCCAAGGCGCGCATCGATGCCCAGGGGCACCTGACCGTCAGTAGCGCCACCACCGACATCGGTACTGGCACCTACACCGTCATGACCCAGATCGCAGCCGACGCAGCCGGCGCCCGACTACAGGACGTCACGTTCGTACTAGGTGACTCTTCGCTGCCTCCAGCGCCGCTTCAGGGTGGTTCTTTCACCGTGTCGTCGGTCGGTTCGGCAGTGCGCCAAGCTTGCCTTGAGCTACGGAGCAAAGTGCTGGAACACGCGCGCAGGACCTATCCCGCAGTTGCCAGCACAGCCCTGGAACAGGTCGTGTTCGCAGACGGCTACCTACACGCAGGCAATCATCGCTTTGCCCTGGCGGACATCGTCGCCAGCGCCCCCAATGGTGTTTTCGAAGTACAGGTCGATGCCGAGCCGGGCGCCAAGCGCAAGCCGTTCGCCACTGCCACACATTCAGCGGTATTCGTCGAAGTTCAGGTTGATGAAGGGCTTGGTTCGATCAAAGTCACCCGGGTGGTCAGCGCTATCGCGGCAGGACGTGTAGTCAATCCAAAGACCGCACGTAGCCAGATCCTTGGCGGCGTGGTGTGGGGGCTGGGCATGGCCTTGCACGAAGAAACCTTAACCGATCATCGGCTGGGCCGCATTCTCAATCACAACCTGGCGGAGTACCACATTCCGGTGAATGCCGACAGCGGTGAGATCGAGGTGATATTCGTTGAAGAGCAGGACGACATCGTCAATGAACTGGGCTCCAAAGGGGTGGGCGAAATTGGCATCGTGGGCGTGGCGGCGGCGATAGCCAATGCTGTCTTCCATGCCACCGGCATACGGGTAAGAGCGTTTCCGATCACCCTCGACAAGGTGCTCTAGGCGCTAAGCCCAGATTGACTCGCCCCCTGTGCGACTGAGACGGGCGTTTGGAACCTCGTGTGAACTTTCGCCGGTTTGCACTGGCCTTCCGTTCAGGGGGCGCGAGTTACCAGGCGTCTGGCGAAGGCACAGGTTCCGCGCTCAGCCCGCTGCACGCAGCTTCAGGCCGCAAGCAGTCCCAGTAACGCCAAGCTCATAGGAGATCAGCTGATGAAAGATCTTGCCATGTACTACTGGATTGCCGTCGCGGCAATTGTCTTGCTCGTTGACCTGTGGGCCATCGTCAGTGTGTTCAGAAGCGACAAATCCGATGCGACCAAAGCGCTCTGGGCCTTGGTGATTCTCGCGCTGCCCCTGGTTGGCCTGGGTATCTGGGGTGTCGCCGGTCCACGCGGGATCAAACGCGGCACCGGACCGACTTCGGATGAACACAGCAAGGGCTGAACAATGTCTGCCGCCTACTGAAGAGGGGTGCACCATGCTCGATAAAGCGACCGGTATGAAACCAGGGGAGCGCTACTGCGTCGATAACATCGAGCGCACCCATCAGTTTCCGGGGTTCTTCCTAGACGGCAAGTACTACCTGGGGCCCGAGCTGCTGACCGCTGTGGGCTGGCTCGAAGGTAGGCAGTTCATCTACGACAGCCTGGATGCCCAGGGAGACCCGGTTTTTCCTGATCGGATAGCCGGGACCCTCGACGACCTGAAGCTGACCCTGATAGATGGAACGCGCCTTGATCTTTCAAGGATCGAGGCCCGTGCCACGCTGGCGAGTCAGACTACGCACGGCCAGCCGCAGCGTGAGCCGGAAACCGCGCTGACGCACCGCGAAGAGCAAGATCCAAGTGTCATGGGCGGTTGGCCAAACCATAAAAGCAAGGCACCACTCATCATCGGCGCGGCACTGCTGGGGCTCGTCGCTGGGCTGTTCATCAGACGCGTGCAACGCAAACAGCGGTAGCGCGCTGACCGCTCGGGCGTTGCGCAGGCACTTTGCCGGCTACCGTTGCAAGCGCTGGGGCAGATACTGACAGCGCTAGTAAATCCGACGTGGACCAGTAGAGCGCCCTGACGGCTTATCGATTCTGGGTGTTTGAGTGCCGCGGCTTACCTCGATTCGAGGCGGTGCCAGTCTTGACCAGCTCATCGATATGGGCATGACACGGCCCGTCTCGAATAGGTGTCCGCCTCACGCCCTGATGAGGCTAGCCACTGCTGTCGATGTCGACTCAGATCCAGACGTCATTCAGCGCTGTTCGCTTCCCGCCTTCGTGACCGGTATTCAACACGCCTCGCGGCTCGATCATCATCAGTTTTGTTTCCGTCTGTGCCGCCGTTCTGTGCTCAACACCACGTGGTACGACATACAATTCGCCTGGTTTCACATGAACGCAGCCCTCGGGGAGATCGATGCGCAAGAGGCCTTCGAGCACAAGAAAAGCTTCATCGGTTTCCGGGTGTGAATGCCAGATAAATTCACCTTCGATGCGTACCACCTTGAATTGGTAGTCGTTCATTTCCGCGACGACCCTTGGACTCCATTGCTGCTCGATCAAAGACGCTTTTTGAGTCAGGTTCACAGGCTGTGCTGTCAATTGCTGATGCATGCTGGACATAGCTGATCCTCTCTAAATTGGAGTGACCAGCGTAACGAACGGGAAGCGCGCTGTTCTTGTACGATCCTGCAACTTAGCGAACAGTGCGTAAGCGTTCCAGCCAACGCAGAGGCGGCACGCCGTAGGTGCGCGTGAAGTGCCGGGTCATGTGGCTCTGATCGTGAAAGCCCGCGGCGAGGGCGGCATCGACCAGTGTGAAGCCATCCAGAATCAGTCTGCGGAAACAGTCCAAGCGCCTTAGCGTGACAAAACGGTATGGGCTGGTGCCATAGAGGGCCCGAAAGTCTCGCGACAAGCTCCATTGCTCACGCCCACTCGCCTGTTCGAGCATCTCCAGCGTGATGCCCACGTGAAGATGCTCCATGATGAACGCCCTGGCGCGCTCGGCAGAGCGGTAATCCAGACGTTTGCGGCCACGCGGCTTGCCGCCGACTGCACGAAGCGCCATTGCCAAGTCATAAACGGCATCCTGTTCCTCTAGTGTTTCCAGAGGATGATCCAGTGCCTGCACGAAAGCCTCGCTGGCGTGGTACAGGCGCGGGTCGCAGGATACTCCGCCAGCAATGAAAGGCAGCGCTTCTCCCCCGAGAACGTTCTGTATCAGCGACGGGTCGATGTAGGCCATCCGGTAGCGAAAACCCACATCCGTGCCAGCCATGCCGTCATGCACTTCGTCGGGATGCAGCACAAGCGTGTTGCCTGGCATGCCGTGGCACAGCGCGCCCTTATAATGAAAGCTCTGAACGCCGGCAAGGGTACGGCCTATCGAATAGGTATCGTGCCGATGCGGGTCGTAGCCATGGCCGCCAAACCATGCTTCGATGCGCTCTACACTGCCAGGTGTTGTGCTTCGTATGACCCAATCAGTGGTGGCTGACGAGATTGCTTTGCGCTCCATGAATTGCTCACTGCTCGTGCGCCATTTTGAGTGTGAATAGTCCACCCTATTTCAGGATTACGCGAGCACCCAATCCATTTCCGCTTCCCTTTGGATCGATAGCTGCCGTTCGCGACAGACCGCTATCGACCCATTGCGGCCATTCGCGGAGGGCAATGAACGGCCTATAGCGCCCCTTCGACCATACCGCTCGATGGGTGTTCATGGCGTACTTCGATACAGACATGGCCTAGTTCGAAGCTACCATCTTGGCCCTGTGGGGCTATTCCAAGCGTTGCTACAGTGGGCTCCAACAAACTCCACCCACTGCGAGCAACTACCCATGAACAACCGCCTTGATTACTTCAAGCTGTCTCCCCAAGCGTCCAACAAACTGGTGGAACTCACCCTACAACTGAGCAAGAAACCGCCACTGGCCGATCTTGCCCACCTGATCATGTTGCGCGCTTCGCAGCTCAACGGCTGTGCGTTCTGCGTGGATATGCATGTGAAAGAGGCCAAGATCCATGGCGAGCGCGAGCTGCGTCTTCACCACGTGGCCGTATGGCGTGAGTCAGGGCTGTTTTCGCCAGTAGAGCGGGCGGCGCTGGAGTGGACTGAAGCCCTAACCCAACTGCCGCCTCATGGTATCTCCAACAGCCTGTATGCGAGTGCGCTTGAGCAGTTTTCCGAGCAGGAGCTGTCGGATTTGTCGTTCCTAATCGTCGCCATCAATGGCTGGAATCGCCTCAATGTGGCCTTCCAGGCGATCCCCGGCTCGTCCGATGAGCTGTTCGGCCTGAACAAGGCCAACCTCAACTGAGTAACTTGCTGATCAACGCGCCAAGCTGCTCGCCTGGAGCCGTCGTGGCGCAGTTGGTAAAACTCAGGAGCAGACCTGACTGACGCTGCGATGACGCAGCCCAGCGCGACAACGCTTGTACCGACATACCCCTGGCCAGCACCTGCTCGGCCAGGGCGGTGTCGCTTACGTCCTCCGGCAAACGCAGTACTAAGTGCATGCCGCCTGGCGAGCGTTCCACCTGCAGACCCTTCGGCAAACTCCGGTCCAGTGCTTCGATGGTCAATGCCCGTCGCTCGTTGTAGAGGCGGCGCATGCGTTGGATATGCCGAGCGAAGTGTCCCTCGGCAACGAACTCCGCCACCAAAGCCTGGGTAATTGACGGTGACCCGGCAGCAAACAAGGCCCGGCCGACGCGCTCGAACGCTGCCACCTGCGCCTGCGGCACCACCAGATAAGCCAGGCGAATACCGGGAAACAGCACCTTGCTGAAGGTGCCGGCATACAGCACGCGCCCATGGCGATCCAAGCTGGCCAGCGCTGGAAGTGGACGGCTGACGTAGCGGTACTCGCCGTCGTAATCGTCCTCGACAATCCAGCCACCGGTGCGGGCAGCCCAATCGAGTAGCAGTTGCCGGCGTGGCAGCGACAGTGCCATCGACAGCGGGCTCTGATGCCCTGGTGTCACCATGACGACCTGAGCAGTCCGAGAACCCGCGATGGCGTGTTCTACGTTCATGCCTTCGGCATCAACCGGCACCGCTTCCAGGTCCAGGCCGAACTGGCGAAGCACCTGGCGCGTAGTGGGATAGCCCGGGTCTTCCACCCAGGCGCACTCGCCTGGCTGCAACAGGGTATGTGCGACTAAGGACAGGCTATTGCGCCAACCGCTGGTGATAAACACCTGATGGGCACCGCAATCGATACCTCGGGACACCTGCAGATACGAAGCAATGGCGCTGCGCAACGCTGCCAGGCCGTGGGGTGCCGGATAGTCCAGATCTCCAAGACGCATCCCACGGAGATACCGAGCACCGAGACGCGCCCATATCTTGCGCGGAAATGCATCCAGCGCCGGTACCCCCATCTGGAACGGCAACAGCTGCGGTGGACGCCAGAGCGAATCAGGTGCGTCTTCGATCACTTGGCTGCTGACTGGTAATGCGGTGGCCTCCGACACGGGCTTCTGCAGTTCAGGATTGATTACGGTGCCTTTCTGCCCGAGCGCCAGGAGGTAACCCTCGCTGGCCAGCAGCGAATAGGCCAATTCGACGGTGCCACGGGCCACCCCCAGCTCCTTGGCCATGGCGCGCGCCGACGGCAAGCGGTCACCGGGGGACAACGTGCCTGCGGCAACGGCGGCCAGTACGCGGTCGTACAGTTGACGATACAGAGGCAAGGCAGACTGCTCTTCCAAGGGAGCAAAAGGCGGCTTAGGGGAGGTCATCATGGCCTAGTTCATATCCCATTTCTTGGCTCAATCAAGTGGGTCAATGGTAGTCCAATATAGCGCCATCACCTACTCATGAGGGCAACTCCCATGACATCCCCTTTGCACAACTTCATACCCAGCGTGCTCGACCTGGCCGACACGTCCCTGCGCCCCCTGGACAGCACCCATGACCTCTGCAGCGCATTCCCGGTAATGCAGCAATTGCGCCCTCATCTGACGAGCGAAGCTGACTTCGTCAGCCGCATCGAGCGTATGCGCGTTGAAGGCTATCGCCTGATTGGTGCTTATGACTTAGGCGTTCTTGTGGCACTGGCTGGTTACCGCTTACAGGAAAACCTGGTCTACGGCGCATTCCTGTATGTCGATGACCTTGTAACCGCCGAGGCTCAGCGGGGAGGTCAGTGGGGCTCGCGCTTATTGCAAGCCTTGGAGCGACTGGCCCGCGCCAGCGGTTGTGCACGCCTGGTGCTCGACACGGGTTTGGCCAACGCCCGCGCGCAACGCTTCTACTTCCGTGAAGGCCTGTTGACGGGTGCACTGCGCTTTCAGAAACAGTTCGATACGCCATAACCCGCACGCACATCCAAGGAGGCGAACCTCATGACATCGTCACAACAGCCACTTGCTCCTTTGCGCATTCTTCGCCTGGTCGCCAGCCCCAATGCAGAGGATTCGGAAAGTCTGAAACTGTCCCAGCAGATCCTGTTTGCCTTGGCCAGTCAGGCCGGCAGAAGGGGTATCCAGTTGACCGATTTAGACCTCAACTCCTTGGCCCCAGTCGATGCGCCTTACGCCCAGGCGTTAGCCAATCAGCGCGTAGTCATAGCAAGCGGTCAGGAGGGTACGTTGAGCCGTTCCGACGAGTTGATCGACCAACTGCAGGCATGCGACGTACTGCTGATTGCCACGCCGATGCACAACTACAGCGTGCCCGCCCCACTCAAGATGTGGATCGACCAGGTGGTACGCGTGGGCAAAACGTTTCTGGGCACCGCCAAAGGCAAAGTCGGATCGCTGACGGATCGTCCGGTTTACGTCGCAATAGCTTGCGGGGGCTACATCAGCGGCCAGCATGCCCGTCAACCCGACTTTCTGCGACCCTACCTGTCCGCCGTCCTCGCCACCATCGGTCTCAATCACGTGTACTACTTCACCGTTGAAGGTACCGCCAAGGGTGTGGAGTCACTGAATACTGGGAGGGAAACAGGGTACGGTGAGGTGCAGACGTTCTTTGGTAGGGATAGCCATGGTGTGGATCAAGTCTGCAGCCCGCTTTAAGAACATCATCGAATTCAAGCGTATAGGTTTGCACATTAGCTGGGCGGTGTGCCGTCAAGCGGCAATCCGCATGTCACCCTCTTCATTGCTCAAAGACAGGAAAAGAAATCATGAGTCGACTCAATTGGTTTGAAGCTTCGCCTGGTGCAGCCAAGGCCCTTGGCGGGCTGCATCATTTCGTGACCACCGCGACAAATTTGCCAGCCCCGTTGATTCACCTCGTGTTTCTCAGGGTGTCTCAAATCAACGGCTGCGCCCATTGCATCGATCTGCACTCACGCGATCTGATCAAAGCAGGTATTTCAGTGGACAAAGTGCTGTTAGTACCAGTATGGCATGAAGCGCACTATTTGTTCTCGGATCAGGAGCGCTCAGCATTGGCCTGGGCAGAAGAAGTCACGCGGGTAAGCGAGACACATGTATCCGACGAAGCTTACGCAGCAGCATCGGCAATGTTTGCCGAAAAGGACCTTGTCGACCTGACAGCGGCCATTGCCGCAATGAACGCTTTTAACCGTATGGGCGTCAGCTTCCGACTCAAACCTGCCGCTAAAACGTGATGACCTATGACTCAACATGCAAACGCAGTACTTCAGAGACCGCCCTAGTATTGCCTACAGTCTGTTTCAGGCCTTTGCGGCCCCTTCTGAACGACGGGTATGAGCCGAAAGCAGTCTCTGACGGACGTCCGCAATGGGTCGAAGGCGGACGCTCGCGATTGACTGCGTTCAAAATAAGCTGGCATATGTCTCGGATTGAATGAGTGTGACTTACTCCCAGAATGGTGGGCAGACTAATCCCCTTCTCGTATCATTGCTCCTCCTCATCTGGAATGATTTTCGTGAATCCTTCACCTGGAAGTGTCTCGCCGATCCAATCGAATTCTAATGGACCGAAATGGGATGCCGGAGAAGCTGTAAGCCAGCTTTCCTGGGACGACTTGCGTATCATCAAAACGCTGAGTGACTGTAGCAACCGCGCGGCCACGGCCAAGAAGCTCGGCATCAATGTGTCCACCGTCTCGCGCCGGGTCGCGCAGGTTGAGAAGACGCTTGGGGTCGCGCTGTTCGATCATCGTAAGGCGGGGTATCTTCTGACTGCCGAGGGTGCCGAACTGCGTGCACTGGCCGAGCGCGTTGAACTGGACATCGTCAGTGTCACCCGCAGGGTTTCTCGCGCCGGCCAAGGCCCGCTGGGGAAACTGCGAATCACCACCAGCGACTCGCTGCTGCTGTACTTTCTAACGCCTATCATCGCGGACTTCAAAGCCCTCAATGAGGGGATCACCGTTGAGGTATTAGTCGGCAACCAGACGTTGAGTTTGGCGAGGGACGAGTCGGACATTGCGATACGTGCGACCAAAAAACCGGCAGATACCCTAGTGGGTCGCAAGCTCGCCAACATCGCCTGGGCGCCGTATCGCAGCGTCAAGCAGGCAGCGATTGCCGACCCCTTCGCTGAGGGGCAGTCGTGGGTATCCTACTCGGGAGGCCTGTGCGGATTGAAGGCAACGAGCTACGTCGAATGTCGGGTGCCCTCTGAGTTCATCTCCTACCGCACCGATTCCGTGGCGGCTGCGAGCGCGGCTATTGCAGCAGGTCTCGGTTTTGGCTTCCTCCCCTGCATGCTGGGCGACATTACCCCAGGATTGGTTCGGGCAGGCCAAGTAGTTCAGGAGCTTCAGGATGAGCTATGGTTGCTTACCCACCAGGACATCAGGAAATCCTGGCGGGTGAAAGCATTCATGACGTTCTGCGCCGCTGCCGTGGCCGACCTCAAACCGCTGGTCGAAGGTCAGCAGGCCATCCCGGTTTCATAGCGGAAACCGGGAGCACCGTTCATTTGGCGTGGGCGCCGATGACAGCTCGACACACGATCTCAATCAGCTGGGGACGCTGGGCGAGCCGCGATACACCAATGATATTGCTGGCCGCCTGCGGGCGTTCTGTGCCGTAAGCTGCCTTACGCACCTTGCCGACGACCGCAAAAGCAGCGTCCATGTCCAGCACATACAGCGTTTCCTCAACGACATCCTGCATCGTGGCGCCATACAGGGCGAGCAACTTGGCAATGTTGTCGTAGGAAACCCGCATCTGTTCGCCCATTGACGAAAAATCGCTCGGACGACCGTCAGCATCCAGTGGCGCCGGCGCTACCAGGTTGCCTTCTTCGTCATGGTTGAACTGCCCCGAGATGAAAATCTCGTTCCCGACTCGCCGCGCCTGCGGATAGCCGTAGCCCTCTTCCCATGGAACGCCCCAGTAGGCGGTGTCGTCGTTGAAAGGTCGTGAAGCGGCCATTGGATTCTCCTTGGCGAAAAATGGATCGACGTGATCCGACTGGCCGAGATCCTAGCACCGGATTGGACGCTACCTGTGGTGCAGTTATGCTCCCTCAAGAGCGCAAAAATGCGCCACCGTTTCGCTGAGTGTTTCGCTATCTTGTGCTGGCACTCGGCGACAACCCGCCGGGGAAACTCTCGCCACCGTTCAACAAAAGGGAAGAACAATGAGCAATCCACACACTGAAGTCCTCACCCCGCTCAACAGCCAACTGATCTTCATCGATCAGCAACCGCAGATGGCTTTTGGCGTACAAAGCATTGACCGGCAGACGTTGAAGAACAATACCGTGGGCCTGGCCAAAGCAGCCAAGATCTTCAATGTCCCCACCATCTTCACCACGGTCGAAACCGAGAGTTTCTCCGGCCATACCTACCCCGAACTGCTCGCGGTATTCCCTGATGCGCCGTTGCTGGAGCGCACCTCCATGAACTCCTGGGACGACCAGAAGGTTCGCGACGCGCTGAAAAAGAACGGTCGGAACAAGATCATTGTTTCGGGCCTGTGGACTGAGGTCTGCAACACCACCTTCGCACTGTCCGCCATGCACGATGCGGGCTACGAGATCTACATGGTTGCCGACGCTTCCGGCGGCACGACCAAGGAAGCACACGACTACGCCATGCAGCGCATGATCCAGGCGGGCGTAGTGCCAGTAACCTGGCAACAGGTGCTGCTGGAGTGGCAGCGCGACTGGAAAAACCGCGACACCTACGATGCGGTCATGGAACTGGTCAAAGAGCATTCGGGTGCCTACGGCATGGGCGTCGACTACGCCTACACCATGGTGCACAAAGCGCCAGAGCGTGTTCAGCACGGCCCTACCTTGGCGCCCGAGGCCGCATCGATCTGAGACCTGATCAGCCCCAAAGTTGATTTTATGCTCAACAAGCGGGGCCGGAACGAACCGATCCGGGCGATCAGTCATGACGGAGTGCTTGAAGCTTCAGAAGATGCTTCACCGAATAGTGCCGCCCGGATCAATTCATCTTCAGATTTTTTCAGGACGAATTGATCTCCATGAACAGTGCTAAAGGCATCGTTATAGCCTACGTCGCGATTAAGTCGACGGGGCGGCTTAAACCATGGCAAGTCAAAACGGCCAAGCAGCTGATGTTGGATCATCTGGATATCGGCATTTCGGTCACCGCACTTGCGGAAGCATGCGGACTGTCGCGCAGCTATTTCTCGCGCAGGTTCAAGGAATCCACACAGGTCTCTCCTCAGCAGTGGTTGCGTGAGCAGCGGCTGAGGAAGAGTAAAGAACTGCTAGAGACATCGACGATGATGCTCGCCGAGATCGCCCTAGAGTGCGGCTTCTACGATCAGCCACATTTCTGCCGAGCGTTTATGAAATCCGAAGGCCTAACGCCTCAGGCATGGCAGCAACAGGTGGCTTAGCCGGAACTGTGTGCCGCTAAATTCGGCGTGTACTGCCTTCGTAGATTTCGCTCGCTAGCTCTCCTTTCCGGCATAGGTGGGGTACTAAGGTACTACGGCTCTCCAAGACAATTTCCTGAAGGACCGCTATGGGTCGATAGCGGTCATTCACGACCAGCCGCTTCTGACCCATAGCGGACACTTTATATCCGTCTACGAAAAATGAATGATCTGCGATACCGTAGGCTCTTACGACTCCCAACGAGCGACTTGGCATGAACGAAATGGTCGATGAGCGTACATCTCCCTCAGGTTCAAATGGTGACCCCATTAGCGGTGATCAGATGAGGCAGCTCGCTAAACAGGCCAAGGTTTTCGGTGACAGCGCTCAACTGAAGCAGCTCGCTGAACAGGCCAATGCTTTCGGTGACAGCGCTCAACTGAAGCAGTTCGCTGAACAGGCCAGGGCTTTCGATGGCAGCGCTCAATTGAAACAGATCGCTGAACAGGCCAAGGCTTTCGGCAGCAGCGCCCAACTGAAACAGATCGCTGAACAGGCCAGGGCTTTCGATGGCAGCGCTCAATTGAAACAGATCGCTGAACAGGCCAAGGCTTTCGGCAGCAGCGCCCAACTGAAACAGATCGCTGAACAGGCCAAGGCTTTCGATGGCAGCGCTCAACTGAAACAGATCGCTGAACAGGCCAGGGCTTTCGTTGGCAGCGCTCAAATGAAACAGATCGCTGAACAGGCCAGGGCTTTCGTTGGCAGCGCTCAACTGAGGCAGATCGCCGAGCAGGCTAAGGCTTTCGGTGACAGTGCTCAACTGAAGGAGATCGCTGAACAGGCCGGGGCTTTCGGTGGCAGCGCTCAACTGAAGCAGATCGCCGAACAGGCTAAGGCTTTCGGTGACAGTGCTCAACTGAAGCAGATCGCTGAACAGGCCAGGGCTTTCGGTGGCAGCGCTCAGCTGAAGCAGATCGCCGAACAGGCTAAGGCTTTCGGTGACAGTGCACAACTGAAGCAAATCGCTGAACAGGCCAAAGCTTGGAGTAACAACATTCATTTGAGCCGCTTCGCTCAACAGACGCTACCTGCAAGTCTGACTTTCGACGTTCTGGTAGGCGAGCTTGTCGCTCGCTCTAATAAGAACGAAGATGTACACGGATCAGCGGGCAGGCCGGGCACAGTTGTTGCTGGCACTGAAAATACGGTATCGACGGCAGAATTGTTTACCGTAGAAATATATCCCGACACTAGTACCTGGCGAAAATTTTCTGAGATACCTACTTGGCTATTATATTTATGGCTGATTTGCATCGCGCCGATGTTGACTGTGCTGGCTAATTGGGAGGCCATACGAACGGGCTTGGTAGATATAAATGCACGCATGCCGCAAACGCATTCTTTCGCCAACCTAAGGCGTTTCATAAGCTCCAACCTCGCTGGCAAGCCGGGAGATGTTCGTCTTGTCACGGGTTCTAGCGTTCGGCTGAGAGTAGCACCCGGGATGAAATCGGATGTGATTTTAACTCTGCCCAAATATGCTCCTGTAGTTGTCTTGGGGAAGGAAGACCGTACTTGGCTCTACGTCAGATATGAGCATGAAGGATTTCTGGTAGACGGGTATGTATCTACTAAGTTTCTAAAAAAAATCAGGAAGTAGATCCAGCTTCAAGAGAAGTAAGTGGATGCTTTTGGCCGACATCTGTATTTGGTGAAGGGCAGCTATGGGGCGATATCGTCACCCGGGCCGTCAGCTATCGACCCATAGCCGCCTTTCGCGACTGGCAACTAATGGCCAGAAGTGTCCATTCGAAAGCGCCTACGGAATAAGAAACGATCAGATCCTTCGAAGTAAAGCATGACTACTCGCTCATTTTTTTATTGAGCTCGCGAGCAATAAGGGAAGGATAGTGGCATCCCCTACTAAATAAACGACACACGTTAGGGATTATTTCGAGGGACTCAGGAGTCGGAAAAAAATCAAACGCTCCGGCTGGTGAATCGGAGGTTAGCCAGTCGATAAGACTATTTTCAGATATCAGATAGGGACGCACACGCTGTATGTCACGTTTGTTAGCGACTTCCCGAGTTGCCTCAACAATATTAGTGTCCTCATCGCCCAATCCCTTCTCGTCGATCCAGCTAAATATTCTCTTAAAGAATTTTTCAATATTCTCTAAAGGATTGAAGATAAATTCCTGGTCAAGCTCTAGCTTGAGACAGTACTGATTGTATTCGGTAAGCGCCCTCTTAATATTATAATCAACAATGTCATTCGTAAAGTTGGCTAACTGAATGGTATACAGCTGAGGCATACTTTCCAAATAGATGGCCAGAAGCGGATTTACTTTTGCTACTGATCGTCCCGGATCATCCGACATGGCTAGACCAATACAAAAAAGCGCCGCCTGGTTTTCTAGAACGCCGAGGGGCCAACGACGTGCGGCAGTTAAGCAATTTTGAAAGCTCGACTGAGCGCGCTCCCTATCCTCATCATATAAAGCCAATATCCCATCTAAGAAATTAGATGCCCCCTCAAAAAATGGCCTTCGCTTAAGATTAAGCAGGGTGAGCTGCAATCTTTTAAAGTGTTCGCGGCTATCCGAAATTAGAGCTCCTTTCTCTAGGAGTTTAACTAGACCACTGATTCCGCTAGGTGGTGAGAAAGCTCTACTCAGGCTGAGTATATTAATGTAAGGGCTGCACGTTTCGGGAGTAAAATTCAGACATTTGCTAGGATCTTCAGCACCATAGAGCTCACCGAGTAGCTGATCATTGAAAATTGCTAGCACGTTGTCACTGTCTATTTTGCTATATATCGACATAAACTTAGACATTTCGGCAACAAACTCTGAAAAAGCATCCGGCGACCAGCCGTCCATTATTTTTTTTAGCCGATTCAGTGCCATCGTTGCTGAGTAAAATCCTGCCAAAGTGTCGACTAGCTTCTTTCGCTCCTCAGAGTCTAAGATTTGTACAAGCTCTCGATCCAGTGTTATAAGTTCGGAAATTTGCGTGGCGGTGAATTTTGAGGTTTTAAAATCAAGAGAGTTAAGGCTCTTTCTAATGCTAAGGTCTGGTGCTTTTTTGTCTTTTAGTGCACGGCCTAGCAAATCTCGAAATGCTATCTGGCAGGCTCGAATAGGTTCGTTGTTCGCATGAGCAATTAAGCTAAGACAATCACCTACATGTTTTAATGGGCTAAAATCTTTTAGCATGGGCTCAATTTGGCTCAGCAGCATTGCTAGTTGAGGAGCTGCAAACGCAATCGTTAGCTGTTGGTTAACTTCTCCTTGGGTCTCGCTCTCATATACAGGACTTGAGCGAATCCAAGATACCAATTGTTGCATGTGGCCGAAATGGCGCTCGAGAATGCTTTTTAATTCAACGTTTTCTTCGGTCTCGTAAATCGAGCGTCCGATCATAGCGTCAAGAAGCGAATTGCGTCCCTTGATCAGCTCTTGATAGCGATCCTGCTTGGTGGCGTAGCTGCGAGCGAGAGATAGCTTTTCCGACTGGGTGCGTCCTACGCAGAAGATGTCGCCGATCCTCTCGACGAATCCATCCACTGAGGGAAGGGTGATGGTGGGGAATGCTGTATGCGATCGGTCCATGACAGAGGCTCCTTAAAAATCCGGCGAGACGACCTACCTAGGTGGCGGCATCATACCTCAGCTCGCGGTCACCAGCGCTTGGCCGCACCGGTAACGCGTGAGCACAACAAGCCATTGAACCTCGCGGAGAGTGAAAAGTGAAAAACTTGAAAGGTGCGTTTCTTGATAGCGCGCTCAAAAAAATTGCCCTGGATATGATAGCCGTCCAAGAAACCGGCCTCGCCATAGACGTTACCGACACGTTGCGAAACCTAAACAATAAGCACAAATTAGTCCCAACTGAGGAGTTCGAGAGCCTAAAGAATGATGTACATCTAAGCATCGCATATGAGCGCGGGCGTAAACTGAAATCTATGAGTACCGCCGGCTACTGCAGGTACCGAGCTGAACCTCATGTTGAGGCGGCTATGGAAACCATGAATCGCCTTGGTACGTTGTTTAACGCCCCGGAAGAGAAAACTAGCTGAGAAAGACGCTGCCGCTACGTAACGGTACTTTAAACGGTAGCTTTGCGGCAGCGCCGAACCCACTCAATCCGGTCGGCGTTAATGGCATTCGGTAATCCGAGTGTAGAAACTATTCGGCCAATAAGTGTTTTAGATTTTGAATATATAAAGAGATAACGCGAAATGAGCGTGAAGCGTAATTTTCTGATGACATATACCGTGACCGCGTATTTAGATGAAGATAGAGTGATAGCTGATCGCGGCCGTCGAAAAATTGCCGAAATGGATGTCCTCGGATGGGTAAAAACCGAAGGGATTGAAACTGCATTTAGCGGAACGCTCACCCTGCCTAAAGGTGACATCGACGCGCAACGACACGAAGCCAGCGAGCAGGTATACAACACAATTAAAGAGCAAATGAAGCAAGCTGACGCATACACCGCATGTCAGGTGTCAATTATATTTTTAGTTGATGGACTTGGCCCGCACTTTATGCTCACAGTCTGAAATCAGCCGGTGATGATCAGAGTGGCACACTTCAGTGTGCCAACCAATACCTAACACCTCAATATGGCTCATGCATAGAAGTTTCTGCAATTGGGGCATGGAGATTTAATAGTGGATGCATTTGACTGCGTGTCCACCGGAGTCTGTCGACGGAGGCGGTATTTTGAATCCGAACCACTGTCGCCACTATGCACTATTGATCAGCGTGGAGACACCTTTCCCAGAGGGCAGCATTGGGTCGACTCCTACCCTTCGTGAAGGGCAGCTTAGGGTCGACAGAGGACAGTGGTGACCGGCCGCTTTCGACCCATAGCGGCCCTTCGTGCAGGGCAGCAATCGGCCAGAAGCGGCCCTTCGTGACAGGCAAAAATCAGCCAAAAGTGCGCTTTATCTGATCACGAATGAAGCACACTGGCGTGTTGTTGCCCACGATGCCCAGATGCCTCGTCGCGGAGCTTGTCTGCCAACGGACTGAAACAGCTTGGCGCTGGTGTACTTCTCTACCGCTCGACTCGGAGTTATGGCCGCGCCCGAAGCGTGATTGCTATGGCGAATTTAGCCAGTTTGCCGAAAGGTGCTCTGAGCAGGCTAGGTAGGCTCCAGCGACCCTGTACGAATACTCCCTTGGCATGGCTCATGGAGCGAAACCCCTCGATACCGTGGTAGGCCCCCATACCGCTCGGCCCTACGCCGCCGAATGGTAGATCATCCACAGCAACGTGCAGCAGAGTGTTGTTGATGCCGACATTCCCGGATGTGGTGCGCTTGAGCACAGCCTCGCTATCGGCATCCATATTGCCGAAATAGTAAAGCGCTAGTGGACGCGGCCTGGCGTTGATGTAGTCAATTACTTCGTCGAGAGAGCGGTAGGTGCGAACCGGTAGCAGTGGGCCGAAGATTTCTTCCTGCATGACCAATGCATCGTCTTCGGCTCCCACGATCAACACCGGAGCCAATGTCCGCGGTCGCTCTATCGCACGCTCTGGGGTCACTCCTACCTCGATCACGTCTGCTCCCTTTGCGCGCGCGTCTTTGATGAGCATATGCAACCGCATGTAATGCCTGTCGCTGATGATCGAGGTGTAATCGGGACTGGCTGGGCCTTGCGGATAAGTACGGGCAACAGCGTCGCGGTATTGGGTGATGAACTCGCCCAGGTCGTCTTCATGAACCAGGGCGTAGTCCGGTGCAACGCAGGTCTGACCAGCATTGGATAATTTGCCGAAGACGATGCTTTCCAATGCGCTACGCCCTGTATGGCCTGGCGCCAAGACCACGGGGCTCTTGCCGCCCAGTTCAAGGGTCAGCGGTACCAGATTGTCACTGGCGGCGCGCATTACCATTCGACCTACCTGAGTGCTGCCGGTGAACAGCAGGTGATCGAACGGAAGGCTGCTGAAATAGGCGCCTGTCTCAGGGCCGCCGAGTACCACTGCTACCTCATCGGTATAAAAGCAGCTCGCCAGCATGCGCTGAATCAATTCGCTGGTGCGTGGCGTAAGCTCGGAGGGTTTGATCATCACCCGGTTGCCAGCCGCGAGCGCAGTTGCCAATGGGATGAAGGTTAGGGAGAACGGGTAGTTCCAAGGCGCCATGACTCCAATCACACCTTTAGGCTGGTACTCCACATAGGCGCGGCCGGCGCGATGAAACGCCGCGACATGACGACGTTCGGGCTTCATGAAACGGCGCAGGTGTCGTAACAAGTAGTCAATGGACTGAACCACGCCAAGCAGTTCCATGATGTCGGTTTCATGCCTGGAGCGATTGCCGAAATCAGTACTGATCGCATCCTCTACTTCACGCCTGTGAGCGAGCACCACCGCGCGCAATTTGATCAGGTTGGCCCTGCGTCGTTTGTGGCCGGGTGGCCCGTCGTTAAGGAATGCCCTTCTTTGTTGATCGAGCGTATTGGCGATGTCGATAACTGGGGAGTCTTCTACAGCGACGGTCATCTTGCGTCTCCCAGGCCTTTGTAATGCGCAGACGTTTCAATCCATTTCCGGTACTGGCGAGTGCGAAAGGCCATGAAGAGCTGTTGCAGGATCAGCGCGCGCAACGATGAAACGCTCGGATCGGGCTTTTTAGCCCGGCTGAGTTTGCGCAATTGAAACTTCACTACTGCCATGTTCGCCAAGGATGCGATGGCTTTGTTTTTCCAGGTGATCGGCGGCAATTGAGGGGCATTCTCTTTGCCCTGCAACCAATCACGAGGCAAGTGCGGATCGATGGCTAACGCCGTTCCGATGCCCACCATGTCCACACCACTCTGCACGACGCTTTCGGCCACCGGGCGGCGACGTATACCGCCGGTGACCATCACCGGCATTTGGGCGACGGTTTGGAGATCACGGGCGAACTCAAGGAAATAAGCTTCGCGAGCGAGGGTGCGACCATCGCGCGCGTCACCCTGCATGGCGGGTACTTCGTAGCTGCCTCCCGACAACTCCACCATGTCCACGCCCAGGTCGTTGAGCAACTCAACTACCTTTTTCGCATCATCGGCGGTGAATCCTCCGCGCTGGAAATCGGCGGAGTTGAGTTTGACCGCCACTGCAAAATCCGCAGAAACCACAGCCCTGACGGCCTTGACGATTTCGAGCAACAGGCGTGCCCGGTTTTCTAGAGAACCACCCCACTCGTCCGTCCTTTGGTTGGTCAACGGCGAAAGAAACTGGCTCAACAAATAGCCATGGGCAGCGTGGATTTCCACGCCGGTGAATCCGGCTTGTTCGCCCAGACGTGCGGTGTTCGCAAAGTGCTGAATGACTTCTTCGATCACGCCAGCGGTCATCGCGTGAGGCGTGGCAAAACGCTTGGACATTTTACCCAGTTCCAGCGGCACGGCTGACGGTGCCCAGGTTTTTTGCCCAAGATTGGACTGCATCTGCCGACCTGGGTGATTGATCTGCAACCAGAACTGCGCACCGCTAGATCGCCCAATACGCGCCCAGCGCTTGAACTTGTCCAGTTGCTGATCGTCCTGCAACACCACGCCACCCGGCCCGGTCATGGCGCGGCCGTCGACCATCACGTTGCCGGTGATAATCAGGCCTGCACCACCGTCGGCCCATGCTTGATAGAGACGCATGAGTTCTTCGGAGGGTGCCTGGTCAGCATCCGCCATGTTCTCTTCCATGGCGGCTTTGGCGATTCGGTTCTTGATGGTCGAACCGTTGGGAAGCATCAGGGTGTTGAACACATTCATCGAGCAGTCCTCAACTGGAGATGAGGCCACCTTAAGCTTGAAGTAAACTTTAAGGTCAATACCTTTTTCAAGGTCAGTCGATGTTCAACGCGCCAGATCCTGGCAAGCGCGTCACCATATGGGCGCCCAACAACCGAGCGGGTGTGTAGGCGCCGCCAGCTGGGCGCATCTGTAGCAGGTAGTCGACCACAGCCAAGGCTGCGTCGACCGTCAGACTGTAGACGTTTGCGGTGTGCACGCGTGCGACTTTGCATTCGCCGCGAGCGTTTCTAGCCTCACCCCATACATAGGTGCCTTGATCGGCACGCTTTTCCTGATCCGGGCCGACTACTGTCTTGCCGATGCGCGCCTTCAGCAGGCTCTGCACGAAGGACAAACTCAACAGTGGACGAATGAAATTGGCGAATTTGGCGCCGCGAATCATCCCCGCAGAGCCTGGAATAAACACTTCGATATTGGCAATACCAGTGGTATGCCAAGCTGTGGAAACGTCGCCCCAAGGAATGGTCATGGCCAATTTCTCTCCGGCGCCGAAGTCGATACGCCGTACCCGATACGCCAGCGGTACTGAGACGATTTTGCCGTCACGACGAACCTTGCCGCCCTGCGCCATGCCTTCAATCGAAGTTTTGGCAGTGCCGGGTGAAAAGCTCGAGCGCGAATCAAACCCCAGCGCCAGATGCGTTGCATCCGGCAGTGCGTTTTTCAATGCGGCGGCGACACAGTCAGTCGGCACCACATCAAAGCCGACGCCGGGGCAAATGACCACACCCGCCGCGCGCGCCCGTTCATTCAAGGACTGGGCGTGCTCGAATACGGCAATTTCGCCGGTGATGTCCAGGTAGTGGGCATTGGCGCGCAAGCAGGCTTCCATCATAGGGGTGGCGGTCGCTGAAAACGGCCCTGCGCAATGCAGAACCAAGCCATGGCCTTTGATCTGAGCCAGCAACCGCACTTCATCGTGCAGTCCGAACACTCGGGTTTCAACGCCCAGCTCCCGACCCAGGGCTTCGACCTTGTCACGGTTGCGTCCCGCCAGCACAGGTTTAAGTCCACGCTTTACAGCATCACGAGCGATCAACTCGCCGGTGTAGCCATTGGCGCCATAGATCATCCATTTGAACATATCCAGGTTGTCTTGCTGACCCATGCATTGCTCCTGACGGTATTGATGACGTGCGTTATTGCCTTGCCCAATCAGTGTCAGACGCTAGCGTTAAAGTCAGGTTGAGGGTCAAGCGGAAGTGAGCAACTGCCGGTGGAAATTATTTGCAGTAGTGGGGATTGACCTTAAAGCGAGGTTTAAGGTGAGCATGCGCTGACCTGCTTGATTGATGGAACCCGGATGATGCTCAAGACCTTTGTTTCTTATGCGTTGGTATTGATAGGTAGCGCTTTCATGACATTTGCAAATGCTGACACCGCCCCTTCCACAATGACTGCCAAGAATCGCCAAATTCTGGTGATTCTGACCAATCACGCCAGCTATCCATCGCGAACCGATACCACGGGGTTGTGGCTGACTGAGCTAACGCATTTCACCGATGTAGTGGAGGCGGCTGGCTACAGCACAGTTTTTGCCAGTCCCAAAGGCGGAGCGGTGCCACTGGACGAGCGCAGCCTAGGTTGGCTGTACATGGACAAGGCCGCCCGAGAGCATTTGCAGTCCCCGGCCTTTCGCGCTCGCCTGCAAAGCACGCTGCCGATCGCCGATATCGATCCGTCCCAGTTCGGCGTCATCTACTTCACCGGGGGCCATGGAGTGATGTGGGACTTCCCCAATAATCCCGACCTGCGGCGTGTCGCCGAAACCATCTACAACCAAGGTGGCATCGTCTCGGCCGTCTGCCATGGCGTAGCGGGTCTGTTGGATCTGAAGGATGAACAAGGCCAGTTGATCATCAAGGGCAAGAACATCACCGGCTTCTCTGATCGTGAAGAGCTGTTCTCCGGCATGAAAAGCCAGGTTCCCTTCTTCCTTGAGGATAAGTTGGTGAGCCAGGGTGCGCGATACCGCAAGGGCTGGCTGCCATTCACGTCATTTGCCATCACGGATGGAAGGCTTGTCACCGGCCAAAACCCTCAATCGCCCAAAGCTGTAGCTGAAGCCGTGATGGCGTTGCTCTCTGGCGAAAACGTAACTCGCTGAACCCTGAAGTAGTTCCCACCTCGCGGAGAAAGACCGATTGAAACTCGCAAGCGCCGTATTAACAGGATTGCTGTTCAGCTCAATTGCCAACTCTGTGTTGGCGGGGACGCCTGAAATGCTCAGCCCGACTGAAACCAACACAATCGATATCGCAGGCCACACAGTGCCGGTCGTCAAGGGCGGCCTGTACGACCGTTATCGCTCGAATCCGCCCTTGTCAGTGATTGCAGCAGAACTGCCGGATGTTGATTTGAGCTGGTTCAAAGGACTGGAAAAGCACAAGGTCGACATTGGCTTCGAGTCATACTCCCCGAACTTTTACTACCAGAACAGTCGCGTTACGGCGGTCTATACAGCCGATCTGGACGCACTGCGGGCCCTGATGCCTCCGGAAGTAATGGCCACCGTGCAACCCCTACAAGTCTGGCCGGGCCGTGGTTTGATAGCATTCACCGCGTACACGTATGAACATTGCGATAACGACGCCTATAACGAAGTGGCCGTGTCGATTATCACCAACAAGCCCGGCAAATCGAATCTGGGGCCGTTCACGCTGATTGGCCAGTCGATGTCTGGCGATTTCTGGGGCTATGTGCTCAAGCTGCCTGTCAATACAGAGCTTGCGCGGGTTCGTGGTGTCGTCGGCTATAACCTGCCGAAATGGCTGACCGGGATTGACCGCAAAGAAGGTGAGCAATCGGTAGTCTATGACATCACCGACAGCCAGACCGGCAAGGTCGATGTGTCCTTCAAAGCGAAGAAGCTCAATGGCCTCTCGCATGATGTCGATATCGTCACCAGCAGCTTCACCAACCTCGATCATCAGGGCCGACTGGCCTATGGGTACGCTGTTTCCCGCCAGCTCAGCCACGGCTCCAGCCGCGATGCGGATTCAGCCACCCTTACCCTGGGTGACGGCAGCCTGTCGAATTACCTCCGTGCCCTGAAACTCGGGAAAATGATGAAGTACGAATACGTGCCTGAGTTCCAGAGTGCGCTCTACGCGCCTAAACCGCTTGCCACTCTGGTTGGCGAGCGCTGAAACCTGTTACGCCTGTCAGGCCCGGGAAGCCTGGCGGGCGTTTTTTCTCGTGGAAGACGTTACCGCACGCTTGCCGTAAGCTTGGCCACCCCTTTCTTCACGCAAACGATCTATCAGCATTTGCGCATTGTCCGCACACGCCATGCCTTCGGGCTTACCCTCGATGCCCTTGATGACGAGCAGAAGTTGCGCTTTGTTCTGGGCTAGCCGTTCCTGTAGAACACCGATTTCCTCAACCTTTTGCTTGAGCCCACTGAGCAACTCATCGTGCTGCCAGCCGCTGGCATTCATCGGCATCAATTGCCGGATTTCTTCCAATGAAAAACCAGCCGCCTGCGCTCCGGTGATGATCTCCAGAACCCACTCGGTATCAGGCGCATAGTCCCTGTAGCCATTTGCTTTGCGCTCGACGGACCTGATCAGGCCGCTCGCCTCATAGAACCGGATGCGTGACGGCGCCAACCCGCTGATTTTCGACAGTTCGCCTATTCTCATAACCCACCCTGAAAAATCTATTGACCTTGAAGTTGACTTTAAACCTAAAGTCATAAGGCGGCCAAGTAGCACAAATGCAACGTGTTGCTCAGCCGTTATGGAAGTCATGGGGCAGGCGCAACCATCCACAATCGCGCCCTCTGAACCGCCTATCGGATGGGCTGCACTTTGTTCATTCAAGGCCATGCTCCGAACGCGATTCGGTATAGGCCCTCACTTCATTCTGGAGATACGAACATGGGGTATGTCACTACGCAAGACGGTGTTGAAATATTTTACAAAGACTGGGGGCCACGCGATGCCCAGGTAGTCTTTTTCCACCACGGATGGCCGCTTAGCGCGGACGATTGGGACGCGCAAATGCTCTTTTTCCTGGCTAACGGTTTCCGGGTTGTAGCACACGACCGGCGTGGTCATGGGCGATCCAGCCAGGTCTGGGATGGACACGACATGGATCACTATGCCGATGACGTCGCGGCAGTGGTTAATCATCTCGGCGTGCAAGGCGCTGTCCATGTCGGTCATTCCACCGGCGGAGGTGAAGTCATCCATTACATCGCACGCCACGGCGAAGACCGCGTGTCGAAAGCAGCCATCATCAGCGCTGTGCCGCCGCTGATGGTTCAGACCCCGAGCAATCCTGGCGGCCTGCCTAAAACAGTTTTCGACGACTTGCAGGCACAACTACAGGCGAATCGCGCACAGTTCTATCACGACGTTCCAGCAGGGCCTTTTTACGGCTATAACCGCCCGGGTTCAAAACCGTCCGAGGGCATCGTCTGGAACTGGTGGCGACAAGGCATGATGGGCTGTGCAAAGGCACACTATGACGGGATCGTGGCGTTTTCTCAGACCGACTTCACCGAAGATTTGAAGAGCATCAAGATTCCTGTCCTGGTGATGCATGGTGATGATGACCAGATCGTTCCTTATGAGAATGCCGGTGTTCTGTCAGCCAAACTTCTGCAAAACAGTACGCTGAAAATCTACCCGGGCTTCCCGCACGGAATGCCTACAACCCATGCCGATACGATTAACGCCGATCTGCTCGCATTCGTGAGGAGCTAATCAATTATAGGGCGGTGGGTAACCCCGCCCTGTATTTTTCAACGCCACCAAATTGGCGCTTTTAAATTCAGCGAGATGCCGTCAAAACTGTGCAATATGGATAACTGCTTTTTTAGCCGAAAGCGGTGGTTGGCAAGCGTCTCCTTTGGGTCGGAAGCGGCCGTCGGGCGTTTACGAAACCAGGAGCAACTCACCATCTTCGGAAATAGCGTGCTGCTCGTCGCCTCAGATCGCACGCTCAAACGTCGATGATGGAGCTTAAAGAGCTCAGGGGGCCAGAACTCTGACGTACGCTTGGCACGCCCGCAGCGCAATCAATCCTTGGTCGCCGGCGTCGGTGATGGCGATAATTCGTTGAGCATGCGCTGGGGCACATTGAGTAGTGCGGGCTACTCGAGTAACGCTGACCATGCCGTGGGCAGTTTCGGCGCGCAGCTGTGAATCAATGACTCTCGCCAAGCCAGGAGCACTTGCTTTTCAAGTATCCTGCTCAACGTGATCATCTACAAATAGGATGCGTGATGAAGTACTTCGCCATATTGTTGTCGACTGCAATTGCTTTCTCAGTAACATCATTGGCGTCAGCCGCTGAACCATCGCTGCGTCTGCAACGCGCTTCAGGTTTGTGGAAGGTTACTCCGTCCACCTCGCCGTTTTCGTGGGAAATATGCGTCGACCATGAGAAAGACAGGCTTATAGATGACGACCTGTGGAGTGACTTCGAACAGGAGTGCAAAATCGAATCTAAAAGCGGTAACGTCGATAGCTATAATTTCAAATCACGCTGCCCTGAAGCGATTATGGCCGGATCTTTCAAAGGCGACCTTGCGAAATCCTATGTACTGACGGCCGATACGTCGTTTGAGCTAAATGGAAAAACTGAAAGACAACACACAGTGATTAATGGCAGCTTTCAGGGCGCGTGCCCGGCGGATATGGAGCCGGGTGTAAAAAAAATGCACGGGGGAATGAAGATTAATTCCCCATACTCTAATAGATGAAAGGTTTAAAGCGTCATCGCTTGACAGACCTCGTATGCAGCTACATCGCTTGCCACGTATAACGCTCAATTGTGGCTAAGGTCAGTGCCGTCGCGGCTTCCAGGCGTTGCATATATCCTTCGGGATGATCTTGAGCTCGCTTTCTTAAGCGTTGGTCTGTTGGGGTGACTCCATCGTAAGCGAGTCTTCAGTCTTGGCTTTTGGCCGATTGCTGCCCTTCGCGAGAGGCAGCTATGGGTCGAAAACAGCCGATCGGCCAGAAGCAGCTGTCCGCCAAAAGACAGCATCCGGCAAAAGCAGACATCAACCTGCCGCGATGCTACGCTCGCCAGCCCCACTCAAGGCAACCTGATGGACATACCGTCTCGGCTCATCATCCATGAATCCAGGCACTGGATTGTCAACCACCGCATGGACAGCGCGTTGCCGGGCTACCTGATGCTCAGTGCAAAACAAATGACCAACTCGCTGGCGGCGCTACCGCCCGAAGCGCAATCGGAGTTGGGGGTATTGCAGGCGCGCATCCAGAAAACCATTGAAACGCATCTCGCGCCCAAACGCTTGTATATCGGGCGGTTTGGGCATGACGCCGGCCACTCCATTCACTTCCACTTCATTCCGGTGTATGACTGGGTTGAAGCGGGTTTCTGGCAGGACGAAAGGTACAGGCTGCTGCAAACCTTCGGCTCGCTCGACAGTGCCCTTGCGCAAACCGATGGCGCCGAATTGATGCTATTCGTCTGGCGAGAGTTTTGTGAACGCCCCCTGCCGCCACCGGTACAAGGCCCTGGCGTAGCTGAAGTCGTTGCCACCCTGCGCAGCGCGTTCGACTCAAAGCTGCCCGGCTAGGCTGCGGTCGGAATGATAAGCGGGTCGCAATTTCACACTATTGTGCAATGCGAGTGAACCTATTGATCCCATAGCGTTCTAGGATACCGGCCCGGGCTGGTGGCAATGTGGCAGTAACTGTCCCAGCACGCCTCGCCACGTCGCGAAATCAGCCTGGATGGCATCGTTCCACTCAACTCTACAGGGATGTAAAACCCTCATGCAGCAGACTTCTACTGAAGTGCCAGTGACCGGTCAATTGGTCGGCACTTACCGCTACGGCAAGGGCCTGAAAATCTTCACGATAGTTTTCAGCCTGGCGCTACTGATCCTGGCCGGCCTCATCGTTTACTTCGCCACCACCTTGCCGGTGAACAGCAGCGGGCCTGTCACGTTCACCACCCCGTCAGGCTCGACGATGCGCTTCAATGGCAACGTCTCGATGCTCTATTATACCGGCGCGTTGCTGGCGTTCATCGCGGTGGGCATCGCGGCGCTGTATGCGTGGCACAGTCGCTATCGGCACAGCAGCTACGAGCTGTATGAACAGGGCATCGCCTACACCACCAAGGGCGTGCGCACCTACGTGCCGTTCACTGAAATCGAGCATTTGTACCTGTTCGCCTCGGGGCAGACGATGTTCAGCGGCATGATCACCAACCTGGCGTTCCGTCGCAATGCCAGCGAGCCGTTCCACCGGGTGATCGAACCGCTCAAGCGCTTCTTCGAATTCCAGCAACTGTTTCGCGAGCTCTACCTCGACGCCAGGCAACCTGCGGTCCTGCAGACCTTGCACAGCGGTGGCACGGTGACGTTCGAGTACGCCGACACCAGCCAAGTCTGGCGCAAGCGTGTGAGCGGCAACTTCCTCGATATCAAGACCCTGCCGATCGTGGTTTCACGAGATTACCTGCAGGTCCAGGGCAGCCAGGTATCGATGGCTTCGCTACGGAGCGTGGACACCAGCGCCTGGAGCGAGAAGGTGGTGATCAAGGATGCTTCTGGCAAGCCAGTACTGTCGACCGTCGCCACCGGCATCCTCAACATGGACCTGTTCCTCAACACGTTAGCCCTGTTGATGGAAACGTCTGTCGAGCAGACCGCTGAACACACTGCCTGAACACACGGGGGGTAGGGCTCAACGCCCTGCCCCCCGTGGTTATAAGTGCCCTACCCCGGATCGTCCCCTCTGACAGCAATTCCCCGCCAGCCCCTGAACATACCCCGCACCTCCCGAACACGCCGAAAACTCTCGTTTGAGTGCGTAAAAGCGCGCGCCAGCTACACATCATCATTCGCTTGAGCCTGGACCGTTCGGGTTTTGCACATGAACTTTGCCCGGTGCTGATGGGCCTCCTACTTCAGGTCTACTGATAAAGGAGCTAACCCCATGAGTGCACAATTGAACGGTAAGCGCGTGGCGTTTCTGGTCACCGACGGGTTCGAACAGGTGGAACTGACCGGCCCGCGCGAAGCCCTGGAACAAAACGGCGCGGTCGTCGACATTCTGAGTGACAAGCCAGGTACGGTCCGCGGCTGGAATCATGACAAGCCCGCTGACCCATTCACGGTAGATGCCACATTCGACAACGCCCAGCTCGACCTATACGACGCGCTGGTGCTGCCAGGCGGGGTGCAGAACTCCGACACGATCCGGCTGGTCCCCGGCGCGCAAAAACTGGTGAAAAGCCATGACTCAGCCGGCAGACCGCTGGCGGTGATCTGTCACGGCGCATGGCTGCTGGTGTCCAGTGGCCTGGCCAAAGGCAAGCGCATGACCAGCTACAAGACCTTGCAAGACGATATTCGCAACGCCGGTGGCACCTGGGCCGATGAGCAGGTGGTGGTCGATGGCAACCTGATCAGCAGCCGCCAACCTGATGATATTCCGGCCTTCAATGAGCAGTTGATCAAGGCCTTGGCAGGCTGATTTTTACTCTTCCAACGAATACCACTGCAGGAGCCTTGTTCCATGAGCGACTACCCTACTCCGCCATTCCCCTCACAAGCGCAAAGCGTTCCAGGTTCACAACGCAAGATGGAGCCGTACCCGGACTGCGGTGAACAGACCTACACCGGGCACAATCGGCTCGACGGCAAGATCGCCCTGATCACCGGTGCCGACAGCGGCATCGGCCGAGCGGTTGCGATTGCCTATGCCCGCGAAGGCGCAGACGTTGCCATCGCCTATCTCGATGAACACGACGATGCCCAGGAAACCGCGCGCTGGGTCGAGGCGGCGGGTCGCCAATGCCTGCTGCTACCCGGTGACCTGGCGCACAAACAGCACTGCTACGAGATCGTCGACAAGACCGTGGCGCAGTTCGGTCGCATCGACATCCTGGTCAATAACGCCGCGTTCCAGATGGCCCATAAGACCCTGGACGAGATTGACGATGATGAGTGGGTGAAGACCTTCGACACCAACATCACGGCGATCTTTCGCATCTGCCAACGGGCATTGCCGTCGATGGGCAAAGGTGCTTCGATCATCAATACCAGTTCGGTCAACTCCGATGATCCGTCACCTAGCCTGTTGGCGTATGCCGCTACCAAGGGTGCCATCGCCAACTTCAGCGCAGGCCTTGCCCAGTTGCTGGCCAAGCAAGGCATTCGGGTCAACAGTGTTGCGCCTGGGCCGATCTGGACACCGCTGATCCCCGCCACCATGCCGGATGAGGCAGTAAGGAACTTCGGCTCGGGCTACCCGATGGGACGACCAGGGCAACCGGTTGAGGTTGCCCCGATCTACGTCCTGCTGGCTTCTGATGAAGCGAGCTACATCTCCGGCTCGCGCTATGCGGTAACCGGCGGCAAACCGATTCTTTGAGCACGACGCTGAGGCCCGCGGGTGCGGGCCTCAGTGCTTTTTCGACGGTTCTTGGCGAGCCGTCTTCTGCGCGGTCGAATCATGCGCGGTACCTGACGAGCCATCCGGTCGATGGGCATCGTTGTCCCGCTCCTGTTCACCCTGCGGCTTGGCCGGTGGCGGTGTTTCAACGCTGTCTTCGCTATGCTTTTTCATCGCTTGCCCTGCTCCCTCTCGGTGTCCCGTTGAACAAGTGATGCCCTGACAGTCAATAAAGTTCAGGCCACAGCGCAAGCCGGCATTACCAGGTTTTTCCTGATTCAAGCAGCCGTCAGCGGCGCTCGCGTGTAGCCACTGTCGACGAGCCGCATGATGCCCAGCGGATTGGCATCCTTGAGCGCATCCGGCAACAGCGCATCTGGGTAGTTCTGGTAGCACACCGGACGCAGGAAACGGTCGATCGCCAGGCTGCCAACCGAGGTGCCACGGGCGTCCGAGGTGGCCGGGTAAGGCCCGCCGTGAACCATCGCATCGCACACTTCAACGCCAGTTGGGTAGCCGTTGAGCAGCAGGCGCCCGGCTTTGCGCTCAAGCTCCGGCACCAGCCTGGCGAACTGCTGCAGGTCCTCGGGTTCGGCAATCAAGGTCGCAGTGAGCTGGCCATGCAACGCCCGCACTACGTCCACCAGCTGTGGCTCATCGGCCACTTCGACGACGAGGGTGCAAGGGCCAAAGACCTCTTCCTGCAACCTGGCATCGCCATCGAGCAGCAGCTGCGCATCCGCCTGGAACAGTTGCGGCTGCGCCTGCTGGCCTTGTTGCGCGCGGCCGGCCAGATGGCGAACGCCAGGATGGCCGTGCAACGCGGCGACGCCGTTGCAATAGCTGTCCAGGGTACCGGCATTGAGCATGGTCTGCGCCGGCTGGTCGGCCATGCGCGCGGCAAACTGCTCGAGAAACTGGGTGAAGGCCGGAGCGCGGATGCCGATGATCAACCCTGGGTTGGTGCAGAACTGCCCGCAACCTTGCACCACCGAGGCAGTCAGTTGCGTTGCCACCGCCTCGCCGCGCTGGGCGATGGCAGCGGGCAGCAGCAACACCGGGTTGATGCTGCTCATCTCGGCAAACACCGGGATCGGTTGTGGCCGCGCCGCCGCCATGTCACACAAGGCGCGCCCGCCTTTGAGCGAGCCAGTGAAGCCCACGGCCTGAATCGCGGGGTGCTTGACCAACTGCTCGCCCACGCCAGCGCCGTAGATCATGTTGAAGGTGCCGTCGGGCATGGCGCAACGCTGCACCGCCCGCATGATCGCATCGGCGACCAGCTCGGCTGTGGCCATGTGCCCGGAATGGACCTTGAATACCACTGGGCAGCCGGCGGCCAAGGCTGCAGCGGTGTCGCCCCCGGCGGTGGAGAACGCCAGGGGAAAGTTGCTGGCACCGAAGACCGCGACTGGCCCGACGCCGGTTCGGCATTGTCGAAGGTCGACGCGCGGCAGCGGTTGGCGATCCGGCTGGGCACGGTCGATGCGTGCGCCGAACCAGTCACCGCGGCGCAGCACCTCGGCGAACAGGCGCATCTGGCCGCTGGTACGCGCCCGTTCGCCTTTGATACGCGCCTCAGGCAGCGCCGTTTCGCGGCAGACCACACTGACGAAGTTGTCGTCGAGCAGCTCGATTTCCTCAGCGATGGCCTCAAGAAATGCTGCACGTCGATCGGGTGATGTATTGCGGTAGGCGGCAAATGCGGCGGCTGCCGCCTGTGCAGCGGCATCCACCTCTTCAGCGGTGGCCTGGGTGAAACGGTACGGCAGCGCCTGCGCGGTATGCGCGTCGAAGCTTTGCAACACCACAGCACCGGCGGCGCAGCGCGCGCCGCCAATGTAGTTGTAACCGAGCAAGTTGAGCATAACGACCTCATAAGCGTGAGCCGGCCGAGCCCGAGCCGGGCCGGCTTTCTGGCAAGCAAGATAACCCTAGAGACGAGCGACAGACCCCGGCAGGATCGGCACTTCGCAAGCGACGATGCCGTTGCGCAAAGGCGCGCCAAATTCATCCATGGCGATTTCGAAGGTGTCGCCAGGCGCCGCCTTGATGCCGTCGGCGAAAGACAACGTGGCAGTGCCGAAGTAATGCACGTGGACATCCCCGGGGCGCAGGAACTGGGCGTACTTGAAGTGATGGAACTCAAGGTTGGCCAGGCTGTGGCACATGTTGCCCTCGCCCGAGAGGAATTCACCCTCCCACAGCACTTGCGCGCCGCGCAGGATGCGGCTGCGACCTTGCAGGTGCGCTGGCAACTCGCCGACCCGCAGCTCCGGGCCAAAGGCGCAGGCACGTAGCTTGGAATGGGCCAGGTAGAGGTAGTTGCGCCGCTCCATCACATGGTCGGAAAACTCGTTGCCCAAGGCATAGCCCAGCCGATGCGGCAGGCCGTCATCGCCGATCACATACAGCCCGACCAACTCCGGCTCCTCGCCAGCGTCCTCGGCGAACGCCGGCAGCGGCAGGTCACCCCCGGGGCGGACGACGATG
>Ga0247819_10000192_pt1 | contig 38875 bp, 39 predicted proteins | sample 13C_Xylose_Day6_FD_193428 | JGI IMG/M metagenome (GOLD analysis project Ga0247819, IMG submission 193428) | Soil microbial communities from agricultural site in Penn Yan, New York, United States - 13C_Xylose_Day6 | ecosystem: Environmental > Terrestrial > Soil > Agricultural land | place: USA... | reverse complement strand
CGTTCATGGCGTGAACGATTTAAATTGAAGGGAATTCACCATGTCACGCCGTAAACAAAGTTCGACATTCAACGACTTAATCGCTGTATCGATGAAAATACCTGTTTGGGCGAATGTTTTCGCCGCAGTCGTCCTGTTTGCTGGACTTCGGTACTACGGTGGTTCTGAGGCACCTTGGATTACAAAAATTAATGCTCCGCAAGATTTGGCTGAACTCGGCCACGCCGCTGGAAGTCAAATTTTGAAGTCCTTCTGCTACCTTGGACAATACGTTTTTCCACCGACCATTATCTTTGGCGGGCTTCTTGGGTGGATACAGAGGAAACTCAATGCCAAGAAATTCAACCAAATTTCATACGCTCAAGATCCAGGTGCGGCGATACGCAGCCTCACGTGGCATGAGTTTGAGAGGATGACTGGTGAAGCATTCCGGCGACAGGGCTTTACAGTTAAGCAGACGAAGAAGGGCCCGGATGGCGGAATTGATCTAGTGCTGAATTTGCAAAGTGAGTTGTTTCTGGTTCAGTGCAAGCAGTGGCGTTCACAGAAAGTTAGCGTCCAGGTCGTGCGCGAACTCTACGGAGTTATGGCCGCTCAAGGAGCTGCGGGTGGGTTTGTTGTAACGTCTGGGGCGTTCACCACCGAGGCGAGAAAATTCTCGCAAGGCACGAATATCCAGCTAGTCGATGGTGAGAAGCTGACCAGATGGTTTGCCGATTTGACTGATGCAAAATAGCGGCGCAACGCTCAAAGAAAAGCCCAGCAATCGCTGGGCTTTTTTGTGGGCGCGTGATCGAGGGTGAATGTTGCCGCAGCCGACAACCAGGTAAAACGGTGAGAGCCACGAGCATGGCATAACAAAGCCATTTTAATGCCACCGCAATTCCGGACTATACTCAGGGGAGTGTCGCGGAAGCGCACCCATCAAATTTGTGGCATCGAAATGCCACTGAAATTTAAAAGTGGAAAAAAAGACGAACGGGGCTGGAGATGGCATGGCTATTTCCCGCTCTATTACATTACGCACTATAATACCCATTTGCTTGCGTAATGGCTTTTTTGATTCCAAATCGTGATAAACCTTCGCACGTGAAACCGGGACTCCCAAGAATCCTGCATACAGAAATTCACTCTATAAAGGATAGTCCAAGCATGGCCGTCGCCCCCCAGCTTGCGACGACCGGCACCGCCACCCGTGCAAGCTCCCGCCAGGTTGTGGCGCTGATTTCAGGCGGAAAAAGCTGAAGACGACAAAGAACCCCTATCAGGACGACCAGATAAACGCTAACTATCTGATTTATAAAGTGTTTTCTGTTTTTCGCGCTCCTACGTGAAATCTGAACGATTAGCAGGGTCAAGGGCCTGCGCTTTTCACGTAGAAGCGCGATAAACGGTAGGCTTCGGCGGTTGCTGGAAAACCCTTCAGATAGGCCTGTGCATGCGCCGCCCAGGCACGAATCCCTTGTATTCAGGGGGTGAAACCGCATCTTGAACGGTGGCATACTACTTTCCGGATATTCAAATACACGCTTACACGTGTAGTTTAGTATGGGGCTAAAGATTAAATGACCGAAAGCCAATTCAATGTTTGCGCACGACTGATCAGATCTAGAATGGGTGCCGTGCACGAAGCGGCCAAACTAATTCTTGTGCATGAACGGAACGCAGAACAAGCTCGCCAGCAACTATCCGCCCCGAATTTAACGGATCAGCAAATAAGCAATGCTGTTAGGCGCTATGAGTTAGCTCACAATTTAATTTTGACTGCATATGGTAAGTCAGGATAATGTTCTAAGTTCATCAAGATTACTCTTAAATATTTGTCTTAGTTTGATTGTTCTTGTAACCGCCCTCCTTCGCTGGTCTGTGCATTATTCGAAACACCGCACAGGCCGCACAGGGACTGGCGTTACCGCCAGTGTTCAGGGGGAAAGCCGCGACTGCCCTCCTCCAATCTAGCCAACCGTAATTCGAGCAGATAACAGGCCAACGCGTGCGGCGCCCTACCCTCGCCCTACTCTTTTGATTGCCTTTAGGTATATAAGCAGTTTCGAGAAATCAAAATACCCGACTATCTCTCTGTTCTAAATTATTAATAATTTACCTTGTTACTTGCTGTATTGTTGAGCTACGCTTTAACAAGATAAAGATGTGAATTGGTTGTTCCAATTTATGTGATGTAAAAAGAAATTGCTTCCAAGGTGCTGACAATGAGTAACTTGATAGTTCTACCTCATACGAACTCGACTCTGCCAATGATTCCTGCGGAGACTGGTCATAGGTACACCGTTGAGTTTGCAATGAATGCCTTTCTGGGTCGATTGGCGAAAAACAGCCGAGCCACGGTTCTCCATGGTCTGCGAAAAGCTGCTGATGAATTGGGCTACGAAGATGCCCCGCTCCAGATGGTTCCATGGGAGCGCATTGGCGCCCCGGAACTGATCCAGCTGGTGCAGCGTTGGCGCGGGACAGTGACCAACGCCTCGATCCGGATCTACATCTACTCGGTGCGAGGTGTCGTCGAGTCGTGCGTGACACACAACCTGGTTCACCGCGACCAGTATGAGCCAATGCGCAAGGTTAGAGCCCCGAAAGGCACAAACCGCATTGGCCTTGGGCAGTACGTCAAGGAAAGGGATCGCCGTCAGCTGCTGCAAAGCTGTGGTGAGGATGAACGCAAAGTACTTGGGAAGCGCGACAAGGCCATGCTGAGCATCCTGTTTGGGTCAGGGGTTCGGCGCTCGGAAGCAACTCGATTGGAAATCCAAGACCTGAACCTCGATGAGGGGATGTTCCAGGTGGTAGTCAAAGGTGACCACCTTGTCGAGAAGTACCTCGCCGCCTGGGCGATTGAGCCACTGCGCGAGTGGATCGCTGAGCTGGCCAGCCTGAATATCAGATCAGGCCCGATCCTTCGTCGCATGAGCAAGGGCGGCAAGCCGCTCTCACCCATGAGCCCAAATGGCTTGTGGCGCGCCCTTGGTGAGCGCTGTCTGTATGCCGGTGTTCCGGCAATGAAGCCGCACGATGCGCGCCGAACTCTGGCGACAGACCTGATCAGCGAGCATGGGCTCAACATCGCCAAAATTGCTTTGGGGCATGCCAATATCGCGACGACTGCGATCTATGACATGACGGACAAAAACATCATGAAGAATATTTTCGGCAAGAAAACAGGATAATCGGCAATATTCTAGCGCTAATTCAATCGCTTACGACATCAAGCCCCGCTCATTGCGGGGTTTTTCGTTCTTCCCCGGCTATTCATATATAAATATTAAAAACATTTATTGCGCTTGGCCGGGCAAACCGATACCATAGAGCCATCTAAAGGAAACCTCACAAAAAAAGGGCGAGGACGATTATGAGCATCAGCAGTCTGAGTAAGTACCGTGCCGCTGTAGACGGCGAAAAGAACGCGCCAGCGGCCCCTGACTCGAAAGAGCCTCCCCGCCTTCCAATTCGTCGCGGTGATGGTTGGCAAGTCGATCCGCTTTTGCTGATCGAGGAAGATGGGTTCAACCCGCGAGGTGCCTTTGCTCATGACTACTGGAACCGACCTGACGTCGTAGCCCATATTCGTGGCTTCGCCGACGCGTACAAGGCTGGACGTTTTGTACCCCCAATAGTTGTGGTAGTGCGCAATGGCGACATTCTCGTGCGTGATGGCGCGCATCGTCGCCGTGGTGCGGTTCTGGCAATCGAGGAAGGTGCCGAGCTTGCACTCGTACAAGTAACTGAGTTCAAAGGTGACGAGGCTGAGCAAGCTAAGCTCGTTCTCACCGCTGCCGATGGTCGTACACTGGCGCCATTGGAGCGTGCTGTTCAATACGGCAAACTTGCTGGCTGGGGGTGGTCAGTTGCTCGGATCGCCAAGGAGGCTAACAAAACCCCTGAGCACGTCCGCACTACCCTTCCATTGCTGGATCTGCCAATCGAGTTGAAACAACTGATTGCAGAAGATGTGATTAAAGCAACTTTGGCAATGTCGCTTTATAACGAGCACGGTACTAAAGCTCTTGAGCTTGTGAAAGAAGCCATCGCAATTCAAGAGGCTGAGATAGCTCTGGAGACTTCTGAACTTGAGCTGGCGCTGAAAGACCTTACTTCGGGACTCGAAACTTCTCAGACACCTGCCCCTGCCCCGGCTGCTGCTCCAACTGCTGCCCCAGATGCTGCACAGGTTGCTGAAGTGGTCACAACTGAAGAAGCCCAGGCACCAGCTCCTCAAGAGCCAGCGGAAGAGCGCAAGAAAATCAAGATCACCGGCAAACACGTCAGCAAGTTGACTGGTGCTGCGCCGAAAATCAGCAAAAAGACTGCTGCGCTCGTGCACAAAGGCTTCGCACAGCTGGGACAGACCATCGACAAGATCACCCTTCAGGGCGACCACTTTGTGATGAAATTGACGGCTGATGAGGTTGAACTGCTGAAGGAAATCAAGGCGCAGTTGGCGGAAGCCGCCAAGCCAGAACCTGATGCGAAAGACCCAGCTCAGGCTGAACTACTTGAGCAAGCTGAAGCTGAAAGTCAGGCTGGCGTAACTCTCCAGTAATTTTGCTTAGTGCAGAAGAAAATGATTAAGGGCCCCATAAGGGGCCCTTTTGTTTTTGGGTTTGTTTGTTAGTTTGTTAGTTTGTTTGTTGTCAGCCAAAGTTCATCGACAACACCGCTCGGGCCGACTCGACCTGAACGGGCGCGGCGGTGAGATCATCCCTCAGCACGTCGTTGGCCACCGTGCGCCACACCTTTTCGGCGCCGCTGCCCCACGCAAGCGTGCTTTCTTCCGAGTAGACCCCGGCGAAACCCGCCTTACTCAACATGGCTTTGGCCCCATCAATGCCGTCCTGTCTGCCAGCGATCAGCCGGAAGACGGCGGAGCCTGGCAGTGCGTGTGCTGGATCAATCTGGATGACCGGCGCCAGCGCCTTCAGCTGCTGCTCAGTCGGCGGTTGATCCCACGGCAAGAACTCTCTTGGCGTGGACGAGAACATAAGATCCTGATGGAGCGATCTGGCCTCGGCGAGCTGCTGCTTGTTGTGCACGTCGTTGGCGGCGAGTGGATTGGCAAACTCCCCTTGCTGGGCCTGTCGCGCAGCCAGCAAGTTGATTGCCGACTGGGCAACCTCAATCGCCCGCTCCTGATTGCTCCACAGGCTCTTGCAGGCCGAGTGCACACCACCCTTGAGCAAGACGCCCCCAAGGTCGTGAATCGCCAGGCTATCGCCATCGAGCGCACCAGGTTTTGACTTGCACATGGCCATGTCCACCAGCGGTGCGTGGTTGTACTCAGGCTTGAACAGCAATACTTCGGCGGTGCTTTGCTGGGCCCCAGTGATGCCCATTGAGGCCAAGAGGTCTGCTGCCTGTTTGCTGCCACCAAGGTCGTTGGCCAGCTCCTCGTAACAGGCACGGCCAGTCAACCCGGCACCATCGAGCTTCACAACCTTCCCGTCGTCATACTCGCGGGCAAACTCCGCTGCGGTGTAACGGTTGCAGGTTTTTAGCTGCGGATTGCCGTTCCCTATCACTTGGTACAGGCCATCAATGCCCAGCGTGGAAAGTGCCTTTTGCACGAGCGGGCTCTGCTGGGACAGCGGCTTGTTCCATTGCAGCAGATCCTCGCTCACCAAACCCTTGAAGGACTTGCCGGAGCTGGAGTGCTCAACCGCCCAAGCGAGTGCGTTGGAGAGCTTGTCTACCATCTTGCGATGATGGTTTGCCTGCGGGGAGTCCGCTCGCGCCTCGTGACGTGCCTGATTGATGTCTTGCCGAAGGTTGCGAATGTGATCAGCAAAGATGTCCTCGATGCGTGACTTGCCCGCCAACGCCTTGCGGTTCAACGCCAAGAACTCGCGCAGCTGAGCGGACGTGGCGGGGCTTTCACACAGTGACGCGATGCTGGTGGCGGTCAGTCGAGTGGCGCCGAAGTGGTTGACGTAGAGACGGTCTGACGCGCCCAAGTACTGATCGGCGGCGTTCATTGGCACGACGTGTCCATGCGGTTTGCCGTGATCGCTGAGGGTGAACTGTCTGGCCCGTGCTCGATCACCGATGAAGGACAGTGGCATTGCGGTCGGGATCTGCCCCCATTGCACGGTGCCGCTAAGGTCTGGCGCCACTGCGGTTCCGATGAGTGCCTGCGTCTGATCGAACGTCACGTACCGATTTTCCCCATCCCGGTTGCGATAAATCGCACCGTCATAACCTGCCTGATGGAGCCACTTGTTGCACCGCGGATTTTCGATGATGTCCTGAACGAATACGCGGCCATCGCGCAGCAGCTCGCCAACGATCAATCCCGCTTTCCGGTTGCCGAGCTTGTCATTCAGGTCGGTGACCGAGATATGGGCGCTGTCGGTGACGACAAATGGTGACCGAATAGCCAGGATCGCTGGCGTAACACGGCCCTTATCGTCGGCGCTCGCCGCATTTAAGTCGGTGAACGTGCTGAATGGGTGGCCAGCGTTGTCCTGGACAAACACAAGCCGTGGCTCAGCGAACTGGTTGATGCAGCTGCTGCCTTCGAACCAGTGATCGAACTGTGTCGATGCTGGCGGTGTAATCGGGGCACTTGCTGGTGTGGCCATGGGGCGATTGTGCTCTTGCATGTAAACCTTTGCGTCCTGCTCAAACTCGAAAACACTGCGGATGTTGTGGCTCGAAAAAACCATCCATTCAGGCTCTTGATCCACGGTGCCCTCGCCGCTGTAGCACACGCTGTCGTAGCCCTTCGACTGGGCTTCGCGGGCTTGCTGCCTGTCATTGGTGTAGAGGGTGTTCTCACAGCGCAGATAGACCGGCATAACGATTGGTGTCGGGACTGCATCAGTGAGGCCGAGCGAGACAGCCAGATCCTTGATGTCGTCGGGCATGTCGCTGTTGTGGTGATCGGCGAAGAGGTTGTAGTCCTCCCCCGACCATGCGCTCGCACTGCCTTCGACGTGTTGCGACAAGTCCACCAGGTCGTTGAGGTCAAAGCCCGCTGATAGGCAGGTATCGAGCAGCTGGTGCATGTCCTGAGGTGAGTGCTTCTCCCAGGTCGAAAACCCCTCCTCGACCAGCCCCTTGAGGAGTCGCGAGGCCGACGGCGGCAGCACCTTGTCGGCGATTGCAAACAGGTCGTGTTGGCGGAATTGCTGGTTTCGGGCGGCGGTTGCGTATTTGCTGGCCACCGCAGCCGACGGGGTGAAGTTGAACGCATCCCCCTGATAGTTGTTATTCAAGATCGAGCGGTGTCGCGCAGCATCGAAGTTTTGGAACGTGGCAGCGGAGCCGTGGTAGAAGACGGTCGGTTTGCCATCGGCGCCGACGGTGACGGAGTTGCGCAACCACCGACTCAAGGCGTTACTGTCGCCCACTGCCTCATCTGGCGCTGTTGAAGCCTGACGTGCTGCCCAGAACGCGTTCGCACTGTCAGAGGCATTGGTGGCAGACGGAACAAGGCTCAGGCCTGTAACGCGCTCTATCGCGTCGTACGCGGCGCTGGCGATCCTTTGGCGTCGGAAGTCCGGATGAACCATCGCAGCTGCATTGAGGTGCTGGCCAACGTCTGCTGGGCCATAGAGGACACTGCCGACCACGGTGTCATCGAGCGCAACGGCGAAAACCTCACCGAAACCCTCGCGGCTCGCGGCTTCAGATTGCACGCTAAACAGGTTTATCGAATCGCCTGCATGAATAAGCTGGGCGTTATCGTTCAACCCGGTGCGCCAGCTGTGAGTTTTGGTAGCCCACTCAAAAGCACTGTCAGCGCGACTGAAGGCGGTTGTTTCTGGCCCGGTCGAACTGTCGGCGAAAACTCGAATCTTGCGGGTAACCCTGACCAGACTCGACTCGACATCGATTGTATCGAGCGGAAAGGTGTTGGCGCGTTGTTCGGCGTCCATCCCGAGGCGGTGCGCGGTGTTTCGAGCCTCGACTTCCCCAGCTTCATGGAAGTACAGGTCGTATGGCGACATCAAGTTACGCCGGAACCAAGCCACATTGCTTTCCCAGTTCCCCTGTTGGCGCCAGGTGCTAATGCGCTCAATCACCAACGGCTCGTGCCCGGACAACTCCGCGAACTTCTCAGGCTCACAGCCAAGGCTCATTGACTGGTCGTGGATTTCAACATAGGCACGCATGTTCGATTTCAGATTTTCGTTGCTACTCAATTCGTCATCGAAGTCGCTGCTGATCGCACCAGGGCCAAAGCCCTCCAGGTGCTGTATGGCGTGCTGAGTCTCGTGGCTCAGGATTTCTTCCACGGTGGGGCCGTCGATTGACAGCGTGTAGGGCGCTGCAACGAACAGCTTGGATTTAGCGAAGGATGGGTAGAAGGCGAGCGATCCGTAAGTTGTGTCACCAGGATTTCGCTCAACCGCGACGACCTTGAGGTGAGCCAGCTGCGGGTAGGCCGCATACAGCTCAGGGTGATCGTAGAACTGTCCAAGGGGAACGCCATCGCGACTGTTGATCGATTCCTCCACCCAATCCATGTACCGCTCAGGATCGGTGGTGGTGACCTCAGGTTCATTCGTGTCGTAGTTGAAGCCCCGGACACGCGCCTTGCTGTCGTCGATCTCGAAACGCCACTCGCCGTCGGCGCCGGTCATCCAGCCTGTTTGGCGCCAGATGGAATCAGCCGGTTCTTGTTGCTCCGCAAGTTGCTTGGCCTGCTTGAGGCGGGAAGGGTTGCTGGTGAGCGCGTTAGCGCCAGCGAAAGAAAAGCGAATATCCGGATTGGCGGAGAACAGGCCGCTGTTGCCACTGGCCGACTTGACTTGAGCGGGGCTGAAAACCCCGTACGTGAGGTGATCCCTTTCCGTCAGCTTGATGCTATCGAAGCCGCAGTGCGTGAAAAGTTGCTCAAGGGCTGCGGCGCCAGCGCCACCAAAGAGACTTTCCCGGTTCGCCCAAAAGTCGTGCCGCACATAGTAGGGCCCTGACTCCTCAACGCGAGCAGCTTTGGTAATCGTCTTCACCAGGCTGCCAATCAGCAATACGTCGATATGGCGACCAGATGCTTCGGCTTGCCGCACCAGCTCATCGCGAAGCTCACCGACTTTCATCGAGCCAGAGGGAAGCTTGTCGCCATCGAACGGAGTCTTGGCGCTCAGGTAGACAGGCATCACCAGCGCACGGTCGGCTTCCAGTTCCGATTGTGTGTAGCTGGCCACGTCCTGTCGCATCTCGGCGTATTCATCGGCCAGTGTTGACCCTTTGAGGGATTTGCTCAGGCCCGGATGGGTGTCGGCTATCACTATGTCGGCGGTGGTGCCGGTGATGACTGCCGCAGCTGAGGCAGTGTCGAATTGGGCAAAGAACGTGGCCAGAGCTTCGCGCTTGGACTGTGTCCCTTCATCACTGAGCGGCACAAAGTTGGCGTCCAGTGCCGTGACTTGCCACGCACCAGGTTGTTTCGCCGATTGCGTCAGGGTGCTGAAACCGAAAGCCACGGGGAGAACCATTCCCAGGAACTGTTCACTGCTCGCCAGTTGCTCGATCAGCTGGTCAGTGATCCGCTCCCGCTCCTCGTACTGCTCGAACTGGTACTCATCGCTTTGGGTGTAGAAGTCGGCCAGTGCATCCATCTGCGCCCTGATGCCATTGTCGCTGTAGGCAAAACGGAGCTTGGCGCTGGGGGCGGGCAAAGCCGAAGCCTGATCATTCTGCGCACGGACGAGGCTCGCAAGGCGCACTTCATCTTCATGCCACAGGTAGACGGACTCCTCGGGCGCGTCTTGGGTGGATTGTGGTGACATGGCCACACGCTCGGGCGCAGTCAGGTGCAAGCGTTCCTGAACGTTTCTGGCCTCGACCTCACCCGCCAGCAGGCGGTAGCTGAGCATTCGGCTGTCTGGCCCCTGTAGCGGGCCTCCCAGCTTCACCAGTCTATCGAACATAGCCAGCCGCTCTTCATCAATCGGATCAAGGAACCGGTCGTAAGCGGCTTGTAGCGCGACCTTCATGCCATGGTCGTACTCGCCACGGGGCGTCTGGCGCATCCGCTCGCCCGCAGGAATCTCTGACAGAATCTGTTCCAGATACTCGATGTATTCGGGGCTCTGCTTAGCGGCCTCCTCGCGTTCACGGTAGATGGCATTGAGGTTCTTGAGCACCGCAGTACTTGCAAGCAAAGTGGTATCACTGCTGCTACCACCATGAGCAAAGTTCTCGATTTCCTGAATGTCGTGCTGAACCTCATGCATCAGCGCGGAGAGCTGCTGATCCGAGAGATTCAGCAGTCCCTCTTCGGGCTCGGCGCCGATGGTGATGCTGTTGTCGAGTGGGCTGAACATTCCGTGATCGGGCGGCAGGCCCGGTTCAACCGTCACGCTCAAGTACCGCAGCTCAGGGTAGGCGTCAAACAGCGGCCAGTGGTCGATCAAGTCATGCAAGCGGAAGGTCTGGGCTGATTTGTTCTGACCCCACAGGTTCCAGCTTTCGCGGGCCTTCAGCTGGCTATCGTCCAACTCGAAGCGCCATTTGTCGTCGCTGCCTTGAAACCAGCCGGTTTCCTTGCGGACTTGCTCCGCATCGCCGCCCTCTTCGATTGCCGCCATGGCGCTGGTCAGCAGCTGACGAGAAGCGGTTTGAGCCCCGGCGCCAGCAAAAGCAAAGCGTACGTCCGCGCTTTCCTTGTCGAACGTTCCGACGTTGCCGATGGCCGACTTTATCTGTTCAGGATCGAAGGCGATGTAGCTATCGGCGTGATCGCCAGCCATATTTTCGACTTTATTGTGATAGACGATGCCGTCGTATCCGTGCGCCTTAATCTCGGCAACTATGTCTTCGAAGGTCTCTGAATCGGAGCCCCAAGGAAGCTCGCGAGCTACCGTGTCCGCCGTGCCCCAGTCGCCAACGTCGGGTAGGCGCAGCGGGCGCTGGATCGAAAGGTAGAACGCATTGATATGGCTCCCTGTGCCGTACTTGTGCACGAGCACATTCGCCTCTTTGAAGCGGGTTTCAAGTTCCTTGCGTTTGGCGAGTTCCTCCGGCGTTGGCTGATACGCGTAGTCTCCGATAATTTCCCAGAGCTGCTTGCCGAGGCGTTGGGCGTCGGCGAGGATCGTCTCCGGTGACGTATTGGCCGACTTTTCATCAAGCGACTTGTTGAACGCTCGCAGATCCATATAGAACATGGATGCGCGCTCATTCAGTCGAATGTACTCAGCGTTGTCGAAGTACTTTTCAGCCGTATCATCCAGGCGCGTGTTCGCAGCCACTTGATTGCCAAAGTGGAAACCGAGGTGGGCGCCCTCCTGCTGCTGGAACACAGTGAAGTCTTGATGGCTGCCGTGGTACACGACCAGCGGCGCGCCAGCCTCATCGACCACGGCGGAACGGTCGAACCACCCACGGAAGGTCGGCAGGCTGGTCTGCGGAAGGTCGCTGCTCATCTTGAACCGGATGTCGGCGCTGTCGCGGTCGAAGCTCCCCACGTTGCCCGTGGCCGATTTGATTTGCGTAGGGTCAAAGACGATGACGTTGATCCCGTCGTATTCGTCGCCCCGCTCGCGCTTGATGATGACCGAGTCGTACGGAGTGCCCGCGACCTTTGCTTCTTCCAGGCGGGCGAGGATCTGTTCGCGGTTTACGTCCGCCTCGACCGAGGCTGTTATCTGATCCGTGTGAATGATCAGCGGATTTTCAGCCCTGAGGTAGACCGGCATGACGTTGCCGCCTTCCATGGGCGGTTTCCCGAACCGTGAGGCCGGGTTGAAGTCCACCGCCGCGTTAGTCACGCTGTCCGCATACGTGCTCGCTTCATTTCGTGAATCCGTGAAGTGAAAGCCGAACGAGAACGGAAAGCGGGAATTGACCGCAGAACTGTCGAACTCCGTAAAGTCTTGGTTCGTGCCGTGGAACAGTATCTGTGGTTCGCCGTCCGCACTGACTAGCTGGGACTGACCGAACCATGCACTGAAGGCTGACTGTTCGATCTGCGGTGCGATGCCAGGCATATCGAAACGGATGTCGGGGCTGGCGCGGTCAAAACTACCCACGTTGCTATCCGCTGATTTGATCTGCTCTGGGCGAAAGGCTATTTATTGGTCGTATACGTGCTCTATGCGCTTTCCGTCTTTCAAGCCGTAGTAGTCTTCGAAACCGCGCAGAATCAAGCCGTCATACCCAGCCTTCTCAGCGTTATAGATCTCCCTGTCAACCACCTCCCAGTCCGGTTCTCCGTCGTACAACATGTTCTCGTTGTACCAGGTGCGGTCTAGGATCAGCGGGTTTTCGATGCTCAGATAAGCGCTGATAACCCGAGGGTGTCTGTCTTCTCCTTCGTCTTCTGCGTCGTATACTTTGGCTTCCGCGTACGCATTAGCTGCATGCTCATCATCGGTAAAATAGAAACCGCCGCGACCAGCTTTGAACTCGTAAAAACTTCCTGCGGTTCCGTGGTAGACCACCAGCGGCTCTCTACCCGAAGAGATTACTTTCGAGTCACCAAACCACTCTTTGAAAGCGGGCAGCGAAGTTTGTGGCGCACCACCGACGGACTTGAATCGTATGTCGTCGCTGGCGCGGTCAAAGGTGCCCGCGTTGCCGATGGCCGACTTCACTTGGTTCGGGTAGAACGCGACGATTTGCGGCAAATCGTTGCCCCATCCGGAGGCGCCTTTCATGATGTTGTCAGGCATCGACCAGATCATGCCGTCGTACCCTTGCGCCTTCAGTTCCTCATAGCGCTCAGGGTTCGAGCGGATGGTCTCGATTTCCTGCTGGCTTGCTGGTCGGTAGGGATTCTGGATGTTCAGGTAGACCGGCATGACGACATCGCTGTTGCGGACGTAGCTGTAGTCCATGCGCGGCGAAAAGTAGCTCGGCCCAGCCTTGAACGCCGTGAAATCACCGTCGGTGCCGTGATAGGCAACCAGCGGCTGGCCCTGCGCGTCCACGATCTTTGATCCGTCAAACCAGTTTTGAAATGCGAGGGTTTCCGTCGGCGAGCGCAGTGGCGCTTCAGCCCGGAATCGAATGTCCGGATTCGAGCGATCGTACATGCCGTTGTTCTGGCTGGCCGACTTCAGCTGCGAGGGATCGAAGGCAACCACGTAGTCAAAGCTGCCCGTGGCGTCCTTGGTGGCAACTCCGTCGTAGCCCAGCCCGATCAGGCGCTCGGTAAACCGCTCGGAGGTCTCGTTCGCGTACTGCATGGCCCGAATCTCGGCGAAGGTGCCGATCAGTGGGTTAGCCAGGCTCGCGTGCAGATCAATCAACCGATCCCCGTAGATCTGCGCTTCGCCCGCGTTTGGCGTGGTGTACACGCCAGCGCCGATGGCGCCGAACTTGCTGACCTTGAACGCATTGAAGTTGGCATTGGTGCCGTGGTACAGCGTCAACGGCTTACCGTCGGCGGTGACGATCTTGGAGTCAGCGAACCATTGGTCGAACTGGGACGGCGCCGGGGGCGTTGGCTCAGCTGATGGCGCTGGCTCGGGGCGCAATTCAGCGGGCGTTGCCGCGCTGGCCCAGAAAATACCGTTGGCTTGCGAGAAGCTTTTGGCGGTGCCGTGGTACATCACCATTGGCGAACCGTCGTTGTGCCGGGTCACGCTGCCCGCGATCCAGCGCTGGAAAGCGTGGCTATCGAGTTGGCGATGCTCGGCGGCGATTGCAGACCCCCATCGAGCGATGACGCTATCCAGCTCGCTTTGGTGGACGGGGAAATGGTGCTGGCCAAGGATCTGAATCGCGTCTTCTTTACTGGCGAACTCCTCGCGCAGCGTGAGACCCAACCCGACCTGATAGTGTTCCGCGATCCACTGGCCCTGCTCGGCGGCGCGGATCAGGGTCAGCACCGACGACGCTGGATCACTGGTGCCGCTGATGGCGGCGAACAAACCGTGTTCATCGAGGCGGCGGCTGGCTCTGGATTGCGTACCCAGGCGCACGGTAAGCGCGCTCACCTCGTTTGCAATCAGCCGCGTGACTTCATCTGGGCTGTTGGTGGCCTCGGCGATCACGCCCGCCATCTGTGTGAGGGTTTGGTGCCCGTTCGGCGCTTGCATCGTGCCCAGCGCGTAGAGGTACGCCACTTGCTGGTCAGCTGACAGCGGTTGCAGTGCCTCGATGCGCTGCTCGACGGACATCTTGTGCAGCGCGGCGACAAACTCGCCATTGAGCTTGGAATCCCACTGGTTCAGTGCGGCGGTGCTGTGCTGGTGATCAGCGACGTAGAAATCGACTGCCTCACGCGCCAGCGTGGCGATGTCGTGTGCATCAAGCTTGAAGTCCTCAAGCTCGCCTTGGCGTTCCAGCTCGCGCATGAGTGGAGTGCGGTACAACCAGGTGCGCAGATCCCTGATGCAGCGTTGACCAAGATCGAAGCCACCTATCCCGCCGTCCTTGGCTACAACATCGTCTGCGGCCAGCTGAATGAGATGCGCCAGATGCTCACTATTGAGGTTCGACGGCGCCGTCGTGCTTGGCACCATCATGGAGGCCTGCACCGCGTAGGTGTCGCCATCGGCAAGCAGCTCGTTGAAGCGCTGGACGATACGCCCATAGTCGCGCCCCAGCATCGTGTGCAGCGCCGCATGCTCGCCGACTTCATGCAGGAACACGTTGCATACGTTTTCCGGCGCGGTGTTGGCGCCGATGAGGTACACCTTACCCTCGGCCTCCATGCCGGAGACCCGGTCACGCCCACCGTGCAGATCGACCTCATCACGCAGGTTGGGCGGAAGGTCATCGACGGTTTCAACCAGGTGCAGCTTGCCAGCCAGTTCGAGCGTTGCGATGGGGCTCTCGCCGTAGTAGCTGGAGAGCAGGCTGCGCATCGTCGCGACCGACGATTTCACAGCAGGCGGAGCCTCGCCCACACGCAGCCGTATGTTGTCGTCGGCGGCGCGCAGAACCGAGTTCAGGATCGGGTTGTACGCGCTGCGCCAGATCGCGGCCAGTGCGGTATCGCTCAACTCGGCAAAGTCGGAGTCAGCCTCCCGCATGGCCGGAACGATGTGCCCAAGCACTTCAGAATCATCCAGGTGCTCAACCATGAACAAATCAATCAATCGGTTAAGCCCGCTGGCGCTCTGCAAGCTGATCCCGGTTTCAGCGCTGGCGCTATCGAGCCATTGCGATGACGGGGTGTGTCGAAAGCGCCGACGTAGATCGTCGGTTGCGTTGCCCAGGTACGCGGCAGTGCCCTGCTCGATGGCCCACAGGTGCTGTGTGTGGCTGGCGGCGTCCGCGTGCGGGGCGTTCACGTGCGCAGTAAAGGCCGACACTTCGCACGGGGCGGCGAGCAGCAGCTGCGCGTAGGCATTCCATTGAGCGGTAGTCCACTCGGCGTTGGGCGTCCATAACTCATCGAGCGTGGGCGCCGAGGACAACATGGTGCGCCCGTTCGACGTGGCCACGAGCAACAGCTTGTAGCCGGTCAGCTCGCTACCAGTGATCCGGGCGACGGTATCCGGCCCTTGCAGGTAGGTAGGTCGATCCGGGGTGGGCGCCAGCGGGTGGTCGGCTTGTATCGGCAGCTCGGCACAGGCATCGCGTGTCCACTTGGCCAGCTCGGCGTTGCCGGTGGAGCGGCTGCGCCCAAGCAGCCAGCGCGCCATGCGCCCACGATGCTCAACGGGTTGCGCCTCGATCAGCTGAGCGACGGTGTCGGAGGTCAGCAGCTTGGCCAACTGATCCGGATGCTGACTCTGTAACGCAGGAAAGATGCGTTGGAGTGCGGGCAGCACGCTGAAGCTCGGCGCCGCCGACGGTGTGGACACCGTCCAACCGTAGCTGGCCAGCGCCTGTATCGAGTCGCCATCGGCGGCGAGTGCGATACGGGCTTCAGTGTGCGGGTGCTGGAAGACGGTTTCACCGTTTCGGGTGTGGCCGTGGTTGGTTGTAACAAAACTGGCGAGCAGGGATTGAAGACCGGGCATGCCGCGTCACTCCGTGGTACTACCCCATACGAGGGCTACGAAAAAGGTCAGGACTCGGCTCAGGCTCAAGCGTTGGCGCGGTAACCGGTGCTTCGGTATGCGACGGCTGAGGCTTGGGTGCCTGTTCAGGCAAGTCCGCTAAAGGTTTGGGTTCCATGCCCAGGCTCTTGCGCAGGATGTTGTCCTGCTCGTGGGCATCGTCGAATGCGTATTTGATTTGCGTGAGGATGCTGAGGGCGCGGTCTGGGTTCATCGTCTCCAGTTCGAGGCCGCTCAGTTCGCTGGTGAGGCGATCCAGCACGTTGTGCGCATTCATCAGCTGCGGTTTGATGCTCTGATGGAAGATCGTCATGAACTCCGCCGCCGCCAAGGTCTGGTGGGCCTCGTTGTGCGGAACAATTGTCGGGTTGGTGATGCCACGGAATTTGGCGTGCTGATACGCCTCCAGCATGTGCTTGCTGTCTGCATACTCTTCGCGGTCACCAACCCACTCCAGGGCATCGCTGACGGGGCCTTTGTTCGAGTTGCCGCTGATGATCAGGCCCACTCGCACCAGTTCCCAGTTCTGTGCGTCCACGCCCTGCTTTTCAGCCTCGGCGCGGGGCAGCGAGATTGCGCCGTCAGGCGCAGTCACACGGGTTGGCACCAGCAGGTTCTCGTTGATGAAGCGCTTATCGACGGCAAAGGTCAGGAACTGGTGAATCTCTTTTGAGTCGTGGAACAGGTATGCGGGGGCGTCAGCATTGGTGTCCGGATCGGAAGACCAGCGCAGATCAGTTTTCGGCGAGTCGCCGCTAATCACGACCGGAATACCGAGACCTTCGACTTGCAGGACAATTGGCTGACGCATGACAGTGAGTTCCTATGAGTTTGCAGTGAGGTCGTGAGCCACACTCGGCGGCGCCGCTGGGTAGCTCACGAATGAACAGAGGTTGACGAGCAGCTTATCGACGGCCTCTTTCTGGCCGAAATTCGATTCGCTTTCGAGGATCAGCAGACGGTGGAACGGGTAGCGCTGCTCCTCGGAATAAAACGAGTGCATCCCGCTGAGCGTGGCGCTCTTGCCGGTCGTGACGCGGAATTCTTTGAGCAGTTTTTGCAGCTCATCTTCGCCCACAAACACAGGCTTGATCAGCTGCTGGAAATCGGCGCGCTCGCTGTACTTGGCGCTGACTTCTACCAGGTAACACATTTTCATGGTTGTGCTCCTCACGCTTCCAGCGCCATCGACGGGCTCATTGCGACCGTCGGCACCGTGGCCTTGGTCTGAGTGGCCAAGTCGCGGGCCAGTTCGTTGGTGTGCGCCAGGCGCGCCAGCTCCAGCAGGAACAGGGGCGTTGCGCGCTCATCGATCCAGCGAGTGGCGTTGAAGAAGCCTTCGAGCGCGAGCGGTTGAATATCCAGCGCATCGAGCAGGTGCTCGCAGCCGGTTTTCTCGGCGAGGTTGATGACGATTTGCAGCGCTAGGCGGTTGCGGCTGGTGCCAACGTCGAGGCCCAAGCGCGACAGCGCCGACATGGCCACCGCCACGTTGTCACCCATGACGGCCCGCAGCACGCAGGAAACCGAAACGAACGCGATCTTGATCAGCGGCGCGTTGGGCGCCAGCGCCAGCATCGTGGAGCGGTGCGCCACCAGCTGGGCAATCTGGCGGTGGCTTACCGCGCACTCCGGATGCCACGCCGCTTCAGCGCTGTGCGTCAGCCAGGCGCAGTAACCATTGATGGCCGCATGCGTGCCGATGGATTGAGGGTCGAGGGGTTCCCAGCGCAGACCGTTGTGGCCTTGCGGCACTGCACGAAACGCGCAGAAGCCGTCGCCCGTGTCACGGGTGACGCAGACCTGCCCCATGCGCAGCGGGCGCAGCTCGTAACTTTGAACGTCAATCACAGATGACTCCTAAAATTTAGACCATCCTCCCAAGCGACCCTCCTCGCTTGGAATCGCCCCGCCCCCTTCGGGGGCTGACTGGGCTCCGCGCACTCCTTGAGTGGCGCGTACTCCCGTCACACCGCTGCTGTTCCCCTTCCCCGCCGCAGGCGGCCTTTGGACGCCCTGTAACTCTCGCTGGGGTGGTGCTGGTGCCAAACCATTTGGCTCAACTACGGGCAGCTGTGCTTGGCCGCTTCACCGTTAACGCTTTGAAGCTTTTAAAGCGTTGACTTAAAAGCGTTTTTCTTGCGGTGACGCTGTAAAGCTTTTGGGTAACCCCTTTATAGGGTCGGCGTCTAATGGCGCTACCGCCTTAAAGCGTTATCGTCTTATGATATTGTACATTGTAAATATCTGCTAACTGGAATGTGCCATGGCCAGCGAAATGGACAGCATTAACGAAAAAGCAGCGAGCGCTCCCTTCAACAGCGAGCGTTTGCGCGACATTGTGTTGGATCACGTCCTGGACAACATGTCGATCTTCATTGGCGACGGCCCAGGTGCTGGCGAGAAATTGCTCAAGATGATGGATTCATTGACCGCTATGTCTGAAAAGGTAGCGCGTGAAGCGATGGCCAACCGTGTCCGCTTTGAAGCGTTGCCGACCTTCAACAGCAAGATTCACCCAGACCCTCAGCACGACTTACTGGATGATCGACTCTACGAGACGCGTTTCCGCGTTTTGGAACAGATCGGCAGCGACCATCCTTTCAAAGATGACGTACTGACCAAAGCGCAGGCGGTAGAAACCTACGGCAACGAGTTCGTCGAACAGTACTGGGGTGGCATGGGCGAGCGCTGCCCGAACAGTGTGACGACGAATGACCGGACGTTGTGGTTCTCGGTTGTGCGCTACCCCGTAGCTGGCCAAGCGATGACGCAAACTAAAGAAGCCGACGATAAACAGCGCTACCGCGCACCGTCTTTGGGTTAACCCAGTGAGCGTTAGCGAATGCTTCTACGTCAACGCTCTATCACAGTTCACCCTCCTACCAGGTCAACTCACCTTCGAGTTGACGCCTCTGCTTTGAGTCAACGCTTTTGACGTTCACGCTTTGTAGCTCTTCAGCGACAACGCAGTGAAGCTTCTAGCGTTGACGTTTAAAAGCTTCATAGCGGGAACGCAAGAAGCACGCGCCCCGGCCCAGTCCAACCCATCTATTCCGACATGAGAGTGCTCCCCTGCGGGGTTGCGCCTAGCAGCGCAATGCGCTGGAGCGGGCATGCCCGCAGGGAAAAGCAAAAGCAGTTGGACAGACCCGGCAGGTGTTGTTGCGGCGTAGCCGCTGGCGCGGTGGTGCGGGTTTGACCAGGTAGAAAGTCCTCGCCCCGAAGGGGCGGCATTCCGCTGTTGGGAAGGTACGGGCGGCGCTGGTGGTGGGAGGTGCGCGGTGTGTCGGGTAGTACAGGTAGCCCCCAAAGGGGGCGGGACGGCGGTTGGGATCGGGGGATTCCTTTGGGAGGATGGACTATTTTTTATGAGCGGATCGAGGCCCGTTGGGGTGTGGCGCAAGTACTAAAGCGGGCGGCAATCTCCTCCTTACGCTGGAGGGTCACTGCGCCCAGCTCAGCAAAATGGGCTTGAGGCTGAGCAGTGGCCGCATTAGACTCCGCGCAGGTTTTCGTCGCACACCTTCCGCCCGCACCGGAGAAGCAGCCATAGCGACCTTGCACATAGTTCTACTGTCTATTGACTCCTCTCTACAGGCGTTGATCTAGCGGGCTGATCGTTTAACGCCACGTGGAGAACATCGTGTCCAATTCTACTGACGACTACATCTCTTTCAGTCGGCTGTCTGCTCAGCTTGAAATCGATTCGCTTGTATTCTGGCTGGCCGAAAACCCTTCTGGTGTGATCAGTCATCTTCTTGATCGCATCAAGTTTGGTGCGAAAATGTTGGGGGGCGCTGGTGGCATCAAGCATTCCATTGCTTTGGGGCATATCGCTGTTGCTGTTGGTTTCCCCAATTGGCACGGCTTGAACGCCCACCTGACCCATATTTCTGCCTCGCCCCCCAATACCGTTTCGCGAGAGAGCATCACCAGGCTCGCTCAATCCTTGATTTTCCTCATCACAACCTGCTCTGAAACGTCACTCTCAACGCACCAGGATCAAGCATTCCAAGGTTTCGGAGCCAAGCTCTCGGCTGCAAGCGGCCTGCCCCTTGAAGAGGTGATGGACACTGTCTGTGCTGGGCTTTGTGGCGGGGCATCTTGGGGCGAAGTGAACAGCCGTTCTCCTCTGAATGCCACCTCCCCGCTGTACGAATTTGAGATGCTCGATGGAGCCTCAAAGGCTGGGCGTTTTATTTGGAGCGATGCGTGCGGTCAGCTTATTCGCTCTCTGGATGACGTATACCAGGGCGCCGATACGCCAGAACGCATTGCTGAAGCGAAGCAGTGGATGGAAAAAACCCTCAGGCACCAACCGGGCTTTCTTGAGGCTGGGCTCTGCCTTGCACAGATTCACTACGATGAAGGCAATTTGAACGAAGCTTATGTAATCGTTAAAGCCCATATCAAGCGGGCAGAGCTTCTAATCCCGAAAGGCTTTCGTGGGAAAATTGAATGGGGGTTCCTCACCAATCGCTTCTACCACAGGCTGCTTTGGCTACGAATGACCATCTACCACGATGCAGAATGGATGCTGTACTGCCTAAGAGATGCACGGAAGCAGCTACGCCTCAACCCACACGATAATCTGGGGGTCAGGGACATTTACCCTCTCATGCTCTTGGAAGTCGGTGAGTTCGAGAAGGCCGCTAAAGCATCAAAGTTCCCAAAAGAGGATGGATACCATGTGGCGCTTATTCGGGCGTTCGGTCGATTTGCTATAGGTGATCATCCGGGGTTCCTTCAAAACCTCACCAAGGCTTTATTCGACTTACCTGTTTTACGTCTGCTTCTTTTGGATTCGGTACATATGCTGCCTGATGGGGATGATGGCTTTCGAACAGTCAGACCGGACATGGAGACGTTGGAGCGATACATATGGCCAGCTTACGACGCTGTGCCAGGCTTGATTGAGGCATGTCTCCAGTTCTTGGCCCATCAGTCCGTGAAGGATGCAGAGTCTCAACTGCGCACCCTCTGGATGGCTGAAGAAGTGCCTGACAACCGAAGCCAATGGTACGAACTCAAATCCAAACTCGCGACCACCATTCCCCTACTGCTCGCTGACCAATTCTCCTCGCCAATCCAGTAAGCATATCCTGGCCAGCGCTTTTAAAATCTATTGGTTTTGTCTGTCTTAGCCGGTCGCTGTGCGACTGGCGTGCCTCGGCGGATCAATCAGGTTGCGTCCGAAGCTACTTTCAGATGGGGCGCATGCGCCATCTCACCACAGCACACTAAACTGGGTCTATCCCTACGTGCTGATGAGGAAAGGTCGGTGATTACAGACCTCTTGATCGTGACGTTGTCCACAACGACTTTCGTGGATGCGCGGGGAAGGATCAACCTCTTCCATGGCGAACTCTCGCTGGATGAGTCACATAAGCGTGGCTTGACTCCGCTTATCGTCTTTTGGATGAGCAGGCGCACGACATCCTTGTGCCTGTTCCAGTTCCAACTACCCAATACGGCTCGGTTAGACGCCTTCCTCGCCTCGGCTTGGGCAATCGGATGCCTTGGTGGAGCACCGAATCTGTTGATGATCCCGGTTGGTCTAAATGAGTCTCATGGAAAACAGATACTGTGCACCGTTCGTGCTTTGTGCCCAAGAACGAAAGTCGATGTCCTGACCAGGTCGTTGCCAACAGAGTTTGAGCAATCCGCCGCCTCACACATGTTCCATCTGGAGGATGGTTGTGTTGATGACAGCCTGTCATGTGAGGAAATTGTCGAGGTTGGTAATCGCCGCGAGAGACTAGAAACCGAGATGGAACGTCAGAGGGCTTCTGTTCCTTTCGGTGCCCGCATCAAAGCGACCGAGATGAAACATCTATTTGTTGATGCAAATCCGTGTTTTGGCGCTGCACTCACAGCTGTCAAAAGTCTTCCCGATGGGTGTAGATGGGTTGAGCACCCCAAAGCCACCAATCTTGTGATCTACGGTCAAGCGATCAAACTTACGGATGAGCAGATGATCGTGCTCAATGAGAAATTAGCGATGTACCAGAAAGAACAAGCGCGCTACGACGGGTCGCTTAGCAAGCTACGCGAAGCGTTGAGGTGCCTACCATACGGACGAACGGAGGCGTTTGAAGAATCACTGCCTGAATATGGGGTGGTGGAGTTCCTTGAAGGGGATGACAACATCAGTAGGGACTTAGCCCAATCGATTCACGAGCGAATGCAGGAAAACAACGTGTATTTTCCTGTCACCTCGAAACAGTTTCTAGCCGCCCTTCAAATCGCTACTGACGACGGAAAGAATATGGTGGCCATCGCTCAAGTGACCTCACGTACGGTGGGGTCGGATCGGTATCGTTTCCTTATATCGGCACAAAGTAACGGCACCACGATCCTTTATTGCGTACCAAGTGCCAGCACTATCGCTCTGGATGCATGGCTCAGACAGATCGGCTGTTATGTTGGCCCTTGCGAGATTCTGAGTGAGGCTATGCTCGCGCTCAAGGCGCTTGTGAACCTGCCTATGACCGCTGCACTGAACAGGAAAATCCCTGCCCTGATTGACTGTTTTCTAGAAGAAGACCCTGAGTGGCCAAACTACCCAAAAAGTCGCGTCTCGCATCGCTTGTGACTTTCCGGCCCTGCTCATCTTCGGCTTGGATTAAACGCTTACGCGGTCATCAACAACGGGATGAAGCACGAGGACTGATCAGGTGTATAAGCGGCCTTGGCGATCATGGCAGCCTATCACTGACGCCCTTCTATAATCGTTCTATAGTCGCTCTATAATCAGCTATAAAAGGCGCTTTCTGTACTTTCTATAATTGGTCTATAATCACTCTATAATTTGCTATAAAGCTGATTTTTGAGGCCTGATCATGACTGAAATCGTCTACCACCGTCCGGAACTAGCTGCCAGGCTTTCGAAGCTAATCATGCAAGTTGCCGTGGGCAGCTCGGCCAGTTCAGGCGTGTTCCTGGCTGCGCCACGACGTACCGGCAAATCCACCTTTGCTCGTGAAGACTTGCGCCCTGCACTGGAAGAAGCTGGCGCGATTGTGCTGTATGCCGACCTGTGGCAAGACCTGACTAAAGACCCCGGCCTTGTCATTGTCGATGCCGTCCGCGAAGCGGTTGGACGCAATGAGGGGTTCATCACGCGCTTGGCCAAGTCATCTGGCATGGACAAGGTTGCTGTCGGTGGCTTGAGTTTCAGCATGGACAAAATCGGGCTCGGCAAAGACATCGATCTCACTTCAGCGCTTGTGGCGCTTTCCGATGAATCGCAGAAGCTCATCGTTCTGATGATCGACGAAGCACAGCACGCGATTACCACCGACGCAGGTGTGGCGGCGCTGTTCGCCCTCAAGGCGGCACGAGACGAACTCAACAGCTCCAAGCATCATGGCCTTCGCATCGTCTGCACCGGCTCGAACCGGGACAAGCTGGCCATGCTGCGAAACAGCAAGGATCAAGCGTTCTTCGGTGCTTCGATGGTGCCGTTCCCAACGCTCGATCAAAGCTACATTGATTGGCTTTGCGACAATATTGATCTGCCCTTCCCACTCGATCCGGTTCAGGTGTTCCAACTCTTCAAAGAGAGCGGCTATCGCCCCGAACTACTCGGCGCAGCAGCTGATGCAATCCGCTTTGACTTTTCTCTCGCGCCTGAAGACGTTCCGGATCGGTTTGCTGAGCTTGTTAGGGCGCAAGCTCTTGAACTGAACGCGAACCTCAAGAAGGTGATCCATAGCCTCACCCCGATCCAGTCTGCTGTGCTTCGCGTCATGAGTGCCATGGGCGAAAACTACGCCCCATTTGAAGCTCCGACGATGGACTTGTACGCCGCCGCGATGAAGCAGGCTGGGATCGCAGAAGGCGACATCAAGGTTGAGGTGCCAGGCGTGCAACAAGCGCTCCTTGCCTTGCAGGAAAAGAAACTGGTTTGGAAGGCTTCGCGGGGTGTTTACGCCGTGGATGAGCATGTCATCGTGGATCTGCTTCGCGCCGATGGTCTGCTTGAAGGTTTGTAATTCGCTGCGTGGTCTTAACCCGGAAATAAAAAATAATGGGAGAAATGATGAGCAATATCAAAATTGAGCGACACAACGCCCCTGTGGAAGTAGATATTCGGGACGCTGTTTTAGATCTTGTATCAGCAAATGTGACGTCGTTGAGCATGACACACCCGCCAGCGGATCATCCTAAATTTGAAGCTTATCGGGCCGCGTTGGTAGTAGAGGTTTTGACTTATCTGGCGATGCAGAGTCCTCATCGGATCGAGCTTGTCACAGTTTCGAGTGATGACCAGGTAGTAGGTTTTACGCTTTGCGGTCTGCCGTTGAACGGGTCAACTTCTGAATGTGGGATTTATTACACTGCTGTAGCCAAAGCACATCGCGGCAAAAAGCTGATGAGCTTGATGATAAATGACATCACGGCTCGGTATCCCTCAGTGGCTCTTTCTTGCGATGTCGCGCTTGTGCCGCGCTATGAGCGATATGGCTTCAGGTGCCAGTCTCTCAGGCACAGTCAAATCGTCATGTTTATTGGCGATCCGGTCGAGGAAACGCCCGTCCTACGCTTTGACGACCTAATGAATCACCCTGCTGTGATTGATGAGCGCGAAAAAGCTGAAAATAAGTTTTCACCTTACGAGCTTGGTCGCGCTGATCGGGCTTTTGCAAAGAAAATGCAGGCTGATGAGGACAAGGCCAAACGTTTTCTGAAGGTGCGAAAGCTTTAGACTCGGCTCTGACCGATAAAATGATTTTTTTCCCAGTATGGGGATCAACAGAGAATCGATGTGTTATCGCGAGGCTCTGTCCCCATGACTTCCCCTAAAGCAAAGCCCTTTCCTCAGCGCATCCAACCTCAGTTGGTGGCAATGGTCAGCCGCCCCCCCATTGGCGACTGGCTCTATGAGGTGAAGTATCGACGGCTATCGACTGATGGCCAGGTTCAATTCAAGCAGCGTTGCACTACTCACCAAGAACGGCCACGACTGGACGAAGCGAATGCCTACGCTGGCCCGGGATTTGGGAAAACTGCCCATCCAGGACGCTTGGCTGGACGGCGAAGTGGTGGTCATGGGCGAAGATGGCCAACCTGCATTCCAACGCCTTCAGCATGCCTTCAGCAGCAGAAAAACCGATGACCTGACCTACTGGGCGTTCGATCTTTTGTTCCTGGGCGGCATCGATCTCAGGGGAAGGCCTGTAGAGCAGCGCCGCGAGCTTCTGCGTGTACTGCTTGAGCAGTGCGAGCTGGAATGCGTTCGCTTCTCTCAAACACTCGATGCTGATCCGGTTCATCTGCTGGCCAGCGCCGCCACGCTGGGACTTGAGGGCTTGGTCGGCAAGCGTGTTGGTAGCGTGTACAACGGGCAACGCGATGGTAGCTGGATCAAACTCAAAACTGGCAATCGCCAGGAGTTTGTTGTTCTGGGTTATACCCGCGCCGCTGGCGGTATTGGCTCCCTGCTGATCGGTCTGCATGACGATGCTGGCCAGCTGGTGTATGCCGGTCGTGTCCGGTCGGGGCTGAGTAATCGGCAGCTCGACAACCTGAAGGCCAAGTTGAGCCCGCTTGAGCGCACCGACTCCCCTCTGAAGTCGCCGCCGCCACACGCTGGGCGCACGGTGATATGGGTCACCCCGGAGCTTGTTGTCGAGGTAAAATTTGCCGAGATAACCCCGAGCGGCAAAGTGAGACACGCGGTTTTTATTGGGCTTCGTGAGGACAAACCAGCTGCGGGAATCAGCTTGGAGAGTGACACGGATTTATTGTGAGGCGGCACGCCACGTCTGCGTGTCGGGAGGGTCAACGTGTATGAGGTGGCCATCGACGCCGAGGCTTGTGTAGTCCAGTGCGAAATCCTTGATCTTGTGATGTCGCAGGGCAACCCCGGCGCGCTGTATAGCGACTGGGATGCGCAGGGCTATCGGGAAATGGAGTTTCGCATTGTGTCGGGCAATGCTTACGACGAACACGGCGCTGCCACTGATCTGGGGCGGAATGGTTGCGCGGCGCTCGCCGAGAGGTATGGCGAGTTCATCGAGGGAGAAATCTGGCGGCAATTGGATGTCGAGCGCGACGTAATTTAGAAGGCTTCCCGTTGTACCAGGTGCGTGTTCTGCACTCCATGAACGTCTATGCTTATTGGGTTTCAGACCTCATCAGTCCGGGGCCGCTACCAGCGCCCATAGCACGGGGACAGGCAATGGCCGAGCCGTTCATTCTTCAATCAGTAGACCGTGCAACTCAATGGGTGGAGCTATGCTCGCAGGGCACTGGATTCGCTCGCGATAAAGCTGCCTCGATGCTCGCCACACTCTGCGGCTTCGGAACGTGGGACTTGATGACGTATGCAATGGGCTTGATACCTCCATCTCACCCTGACGAGGACATTGATCCTGCCGAAGCCATTGAGCGCATGAAGAGCCACATTCGCGTTCTTGTTGGCAACCATCAGCTGGAACCTGGCACTTCAATCTACCTGCTGAACAAGCTCCCACCCACCTCCAATCGACAATACCTTCCGTTTACCATGGACGAGGGCGTTGACCTCTCCCCGCTTCAGCTTGAAACAATCCAGCAATTTGCTCAGGAGTTCGCCCAAAGTGATACGGCTGACGAGTATTTCGATGCTCAAAATCAGTCTCAAAACTTCGACTCAGAAATTGAACCGAACCGCGCAAGCGTGGCCATCACGCTCAGCGGCAACACACAATCGGTTTTGTGGACGGACATCCTGGATCGCCTCGGTTGGGATTTCGAGTCATTCAACATTTTTGATGATTGCCCCGACCTTGATGAGCCATCGTTCGTCCTTCTGGATGAGGAAGATCTTTGGCAAGTTCCCGTGTATTTATCGCCCGTCGCGCATACGCCCAGTGTTGACCTCAATCAGCCCTATGACCGCACTCGGCGCGTGCAGCGTGCACTCGTTGTTGGGGATTATGTGGCGAATTGGCAGGACAGCTCACCGTACGCTCTCTTATTGCAGCGCTGGCCAGTTGTCAAAGAGGTAGACGGAAAGCATTACTGCCATTTGGGCAGCGTCTACAGCAGGGATTTGAATGAGTGGAAGGATCTTCTTTTCAATTTCGAGTGCACGAGCTTCGCCAGGCTACTCGAATTGAATGGCCACGTAACAGACATCCATCAGTGCCATCCCGATCTGGAAGACGTTGATGAGCTGCTAGGTGACTTTGCGACGGCAAGCTTGTCCGGCATCGACCCATTTGAATTCGAACAACTCGTAGAAATTTCTCTGGTTTGTCAGCGGGCCACGCACCCTACGACTGGATGGTCGATACAGCGCTTCGGCATTCCAGGCGCTGATTGATCCCTGTGTTATTGCTGACTTCAGTAGCGCACTTGTTGGCTCAATCGTGCTTCAACTGTCCTAGAAATTGCTGTGTATAGTGATATGGTATCGGGTATCCAGTTGCGTTTACCCGAGCACAGCAAATGACCCAACCTACGACACTGACTGATTTCATCTTGCACATTGGGCCCAATGGCGCGGGGGATAGCTGCGCCCTGCTCCGCACACCAGGCGATGAGTGGATTCACGCTGGCCATGTCACGGCCACCGTCGCGAACGATGAACGATTCGACTTGCACTTGGTGACCCCCGCCCAGTCAATTTGCCTCGCCGGAGTGCTGCCGCGACACATCGCTGTCATCCGTGGCCAAGGCCTTTACGTGATCCAACGCAAAGACCATGAATCGGACACTCAGGCTGTACTGTTGGAGTGGCGTGAATGATCAACATCGCTAACTTTTTGTCGAGTGGGGAATCCTCGCTGTATTCGCGCAAACCGGGTCTTCTGCAAAAAGCCGCCACCGCCCTTATCTTGCCACTGGCCATCGGGATGCTTTCGGCGGGCGCTGGCGCGATCAGCCAGCACGACACTGCTAGTTTTGCCGTACCAGGGCAACATGCGCAGGTGTCCCAACTGAATACGTTCAAAGTGACTGGTGCGCAGAGTGACCAGGTGCTGGCCAGCGTGATCGCTGGCGCGAATGGCCACGGGTACAACGTGGACGGCAACACGCTGTTGTTGCAGGCGCTGTTAGATCCGGGCATGAGTACCCGCGTGGCGTCCTCCACCTCGGCGGTATTGGATTCCTTTGTTGCCAGCTTGCCCAGTGGTATCAAAACGTCGGTTGTAGGCGATGTGTCCGCCGCCCAGTTGGCCAAGTCGATGCAGGACAATTCGCCTGACGGTGTCGCTCTCTCCGAGCACACAAATGAAGGCTCAGCCTGCATTGTTTACACGATGGGCGCATCACGGACTCTGCCAAATGGCCAGCTTGCCCAGTTTGTCGACTTTAACGACGCGCTGTACGTCGCATCGGGGGATTCCAGTGACGTAACCACCACGCTGCACGAACTAGCGCACTGCCACCCGAACGCGGTCATGGAACTAGATAATCATCCGCTGTCGGTCTATTACGAGTCGAGTGTCCGTGAATTGCGCTCTGACCTCGCAGTCGTGCTGTATGGCGCCTCACAAACGGGATCATTCGAGCAGGGCCTTGATAATGTCACCACACTGCGGGGCGCGACCCCCATGCGCCCAAGCCATGCCACGGTGGGTATGCTGGAAGCGGTCACCCAACAACTGGACGCCAAATCATTTGTGGGCATGCCTGCCAACCAGGTAATCAGCGCGGCGGTCAACATCGTCAACGGGATGAACCCAGCGACGAATAAAGACCTCCGTTTGGCGTTTGCAAAAGATGCGTGGACATACAAATTGGTTTCCATGGGTCAGACCGCTGGGCCAGCTCGTGACGCCAACTCAAACTACGCGAACTTTGCCGGTCAACCGTTCAAGGTTGACATGACGGCGCACGCCAACACCATCGTCAACCGATCACTCAATCATGCCCTTTCGCAAGCCGATACCGTTCGCGCCAGCAAAGCAATGTCGGTGTCTCGCGTGGAAACCTTCGCAAAGGGATTGGGGCTTACGCTCAGTCCGGAGCAACGCGCCAAAGCGGAATTTGTCGATGGCGCGATAACGCCAGTGGGCACAGCTGTATCGAAGGACGGCGCACTGGCCTCGACACAAAGTCCGTTCACCATGAAGGGGCTTGAATCATCCGTCCAGGGTGATCTGAATGGCATGCTGGCGAATGGGCTGATACAACGCTCTGGCGCCAACACAGCTTCCAGTAAAGTCGATGCGACTGAAATAGTCAGCCCTCAAAAACACAGCCTCAACAAGACGTTTGGTAGTGCGTTTAAAGCACTTGAGACTGCCATTGCGCAACAGGAAGCGAGTACACGCCTGCAAGAGTCCAACACGTGGCGTGGGCCACGGCTTTAATTCGTATAGCTCATTAAAGGCAAAATAAAACCAGTGCTAGCACGGATCAGGAAGGCCGGATCTACCAAGACTCATGAGCCTTCGGTGGCCCGGATGGCAGGTGCCTTAACTGACTCGCAACCAATAACAGCAGCGTGAACAAAAGGCCCCACTTCAGGGGCCTTTCTTTTTGGTTGCGCAAATGCCCCCGACGTAGCTGGTGAACCTAATGCCGAGGCCGTTACAGGCTGGCCGTCTTGTCCGGCCCTATTTGCATCTCGGCTTTGAATTTGTAGATCGACTGACCAGCTTCCTGATAGTTACCTTCGAACATCCATTATCGTGAATGATGACGCTGTGGGTGTCTTAACATCTCCCAGCTCAACAACCCGACTAACCTTCCAGGTGCTCTTGTAGCGCAATGGAACGGTACTCACGCGCACGCGCTGTTGGTCAACGAGCATGCCGTTGCGATAGATCATGTTCGGGCGGTCGATCTGCATGTTTTGAGCTATTTATTTGATGGTACGTGCAGCGGATCGGCGCCGATGTACACCTCATCGGGTGCCTCGGGCCACTCGCTGCGGCAGACGTCAAAATCACCCTGATTCCAGTACTGCAAGAACCCCATCCCATCATCGTTGTTGAGCGCGAATTTGATCGCCGCTACAGCTGCGTCACCGTTGAACTCATCCAGCTCAGGGGCGATTTTCAAAGCAGCTTCACAGCGCTGATCAACATCGGTCTCGCCCGCCTTGGTAAAGGTAATGAGCGTAGGGTCGTGAATGCCAACGTCGGAACCATCTGCAAAGATGAGGTGCAGCGAACGCCTTGGGTCTGCCGAATCTGATGCTTCCGGATGACTTACCGCAGCAGCAAATTCGCCGTCTGGCACAGCGACAACTCCCGAAGCCTGATACTGCTCAAAAACCTGCTGTGCAATCGACTTCCCTGAAACTTGAGACATCTTTTTTTCCTCACTTTCACGGACGATGAATCAACGTCCAGGTATTGATAAAGGCCCCTTGGGCCTGAGGGGGAACAGAAAATCAGTTGGCTTGTTCAGCACGTTTTTCCATTTCGAGGATTGCGGCCATGTCGTAGACGGGAATCCCGCCGCCTTTGCGCACCAGCGGTTGCTCAAGGCTTTCGGGGTTGGCGGCGCGCAAGCAATGGGCCTTTTCGCACTTCTAGTGCCATGTCCATTCACGCGTTGTAACCCACTCCGGCCAACGCCATGACTACTAGCAACGTAGCAAGGGTGTAAGTGCTGGTGTTTTTCATGGCTCCAACTCTTCTGCGGACTGCTGCGCTTTTTGAACGGCCTCAAGCACCTGTGAAAATGGTGAAGGCTGAGGTTTGAAGGCCTCCCAAGAAAAGGCAATACCCAGCACCAGGTACACAGCGAGCATGCCCAGACGAACCTTGCCCATGTGCTTTGGAATCTTGCGTGATAGCCAAAACATAAACGCTCCAAGGGCAATCAACGCCAGGATGACCAGACCTGTCAAAACAGGATGCATCGACGCAGAGCTGTACGTCGCACCCAAATCTACAACTGGAATTCCCATAACACTTTCCTTACCAAATTCTGCGCAGAAGCGCTTTTCTAATTACCCGGCCCCGCTCGATGGCGTGACTTTGGCCGCTTACTTGCGGAGCTTGACCTTAGGAACAACAGTGCCGTCATTGCCGACATTCGATGCCATGCCCGCAACTACTGGCGAGCGTGCCAATTCCTGCGCGAACTCTTCAGTGACCACTTCGGATTCGCCTGTGATCGCGACTATGAAAGTCGTTCGAACTTGCTCCGTCGTAACCGTCGCCGACTCTGAATAATGATGCTTGATAAGCAGCCTGCCTTCCACGGTGCAGATAACGCCGCGATCAGAGATCGGGGCTGTCCACACGTTGTAGGTCTCAAGCCTTTTCTGTACGCGGCCTTCAGACTTCGACAAGTCCGCGAACACCGAGCTTCGCACGCAGAATGACTGAGCCATCTCGGAGTTTTGCTTGAGCGAAAGCGCAGGGATTACGTCGGTTTCAATAGCCGCTGGGCGGGCCACTGAATTGCCAATGACTACCCCGATCACAAGGGTAAGCATCGGCAATGCCAAGGTAAGGCCGAGATTCCGTTTCATGCCGCTGTATCCTGTTGCGGAGATACACCGCGAGCCGTCGGGCCATCGGTGATTTTCAAGTAGCGAACCTCGCAGTGAGGGCACTCTGCAAGCGAGTCCCAAAACTCCCCTGTAGGCGCTGGCAGAGTTTCAATGTCCTTGTTGCAGCCAGGGCATGCAAACTTGATCAGCGTGGCGCCTCGTGCCTTCAGGCGGTCGTTGTATTCGGTGTATCGCTTCATCAGCGTGGCCATGGTTTGCTCCCTGACTAATTTGTTGGCGCTGGCTGCGCCTACCGTTACCGCCGAGACCCCGCATGAGCGAGGCTGGTGGTGATTCTGGTAGCCCTCTTAGGCCGGGGTTCGCTCTACAAAGCGTGTGCGGCAGACTGGAGAACAAAACGCGTGCTTGCCACCAAACGACCAGCCCTCTGTAGCGGCCTGCGCCTTCATTTGTTTAATGCTCACCCGACCAGCAGTCCAATCACCTGCTGTTGTTCCCGAACAGTTGGCGCAGACCAGCTCCACCCAAAACAGGGTTTGGGTCAGTTCATCACTCAAGTAGTCCTTCGGCTGCTCAGTTTTGCTCACGACGCTACTCCTACAGGATCAGGGGATTGAGCGCGTGCTCAAGGCGGTTTGCGATTTCGTGCGACTCTTGCCGGAAGCAGGCCAGACTGTGTTGAGCAGCCTCTGCAAAGCTGGTAAGCCCCGCTTCAAAGTCTTCCAGTCCGTGAGCATCGCCACCCGTGAAGGCGGCGAACTCAGCGAACCATGAACGCTGGTCGGCGGTGATTGTTGGTTTTGGTGATGTGTTCACAGTGGAATTTCAACTCCTATAGCAGCCCGACAATGGGTCGGTGCTGCGCTGGATATTGTCGATTAGCGCGCCCAGCGCATATCAATGAGTGCGCCAAGCGTTTCCGGTGTCGGCTCAGCAAGCTGGTGATACGAATGGAAGAAGAATGCTTCATCCTCTTCATCCCACTCAGCCAGTTGGTCTGCATCAAACTGCCAGCGGCGACCGTCGTGCGAGAACTCTTTCCACCCATCATTGGCAGTCCCTTCGGCGCCAATGACGATGCCTTCAGCACGCAGCGCTGCGGCAATGCTCTCAAAGGTTTCACTGTTCCACGGCGTGACTTCCAAGAAGCCAGCAACCTTGCCGATCAGGCTGGCCGCACGAGCTACAGCTTCAGTGTGCTCTTTCGATTGTGCGGCAGCGCCAGCCGATTGCAGCTGATCCAAGAAGCCAAGTTGCTTTGCCATTTCCTGTGTCCTTCAGTGATTTTGCTTGAGGCCTAATGATTACCTTATACGGTAAATATCGCAAGTCTTATTTGTACCATTAAAGGTAAATAAAAAGCTTGCCGGATTTACCATATAGGGTAAGCTGTGATTCTCGAAACGGCAGACAGAGAAGCCAGCATGGATACCACTTACAAAGTCAAAGTCACCGAAACCGTTACTCGCACCATTGTGATTGAAGTGAAGGCTAGCAATGCAGCTGAAGCTGACTCAAGGGCGATCCGCGAAGCTCGTGACGCTCAACCCGCAGACTGGGATTACTCCTGGGAAGCACCGGTCACCTCGACCAGTGAAGTGCTTTCGTCCAACTGACTTTGCGGGCTCGGGAAACCGGGCCCTCTCCCCCTCCCATTCTGTTGATAAGGAAGTACAAATGGAATTCGAATGGTCGCTTGCCTTTCACTCAGGAATGAGTGCCAAGTCTGATCTGCGCGCTGCCGTTGATGAAGGTGTGCCTGTCGGCGTCGTCGCGACACTGCTCGATCTTTCCAAGGTGTATCTGACGCTGCCGCGTCACCTCGATAACGGGGGCGCAGTGTTCGTTGACTCCGGTGCCTTTGCGGCCTTTCAGAAGGGCGAGACTGTGAGTTGGAGCAGAGTGTTTCAGGTGTACGAAAGCATCCTGATGATGACCAACAAACCGGAAGGACTCAGCATCGTCGCGCCGGACGTGATTGGCGATCAGGCCGCAACGCTGGAGCTGTGGGCCGAGCACGCGGCACGGGTCGGCAATTGGATAGCCGCAGGCGCTCGTGTGATAGTGCCGCTACAGTGTGGAGCCCTCTCCGCTGGCGAGCTTCTTGATGCTGCCAAGGAGATCTTTGGCACAGAGCGCTTCTGTGGAGGCATCCCTTCCAACTTGGCAGCGATGGGGGTTGAGGATGCCGCAACGCTGCATCACTCAGATTTCCATATCCTTGGCCGCGTAATGATAACGGACGATTTGAGGGCCAAGCTCGACGTTTTGCTCGCAAACAACCCGGACGCCACGTACACATCTGACGCCAACTGGCTTCGTTCAAGATTGGTCGCAATCAGCCGAGCTAAGACTGAGGCTGCACCAAACCCACTTTGCAAACCTATGGATTCGTCGCGCACCCGCGCCGTCCGCGCAGTGCTACGAGTAGACGCATACAAATACAAGCAGCGGGCCTGATAAGCCACCTTCCCACTCAGGCCCGTTCAGGGCCTTTGTCAGTAGCAGCGCCAGACATTGATGGCGCGCAGCACGAATGACGCTTGCGTCCCGCACTGGCCGGAAGCCAGACCCCAAGGAAAGAAGCACGATGAACAAGACCAACGCCCTGCTGATCGCCCTGTCGTTTGTGATGTCGGCGAGCGCTGTAGCTGTCGAGCGCGCAACCATCACCAGTCCCGATCTGCTCAAGCCGGGGCAGTGCGCCTATGCTGGTGAGGTTTACGAACCGGGTGAGCCAATCGTTGGCCGCGTGCCGGGTGTTGCCCAAGTCTGCACCAATGTAGATGGACGCGGTGTAGCGCTGACTGTCACGAAGGAATCCATGGATATGCTGTACAAATCCAAGGTTTCGTTCCGTACCGAAGTGGTGAAAGGCGTCTCCATCCGACTCGCTGAAACGGAAGTCTCTGAGCACGGCAAGCGTATTACCTGCCGCCAGTTCATCCGCAACGTTGAAGTTGACGATAAGGGTCAATCAACCCTGATCGCGGTCGATCAAGCCTGTGAGACCAAGTTCCTGCTCAAAGCATCAAGCGCCAGCAGTGACGAGTAAATTATCCCGCTGACCAGCAAGCTCCCGATTGGCAATCAGTCGGGCGCCCCAGGTTGTGTGGGATTTCTGCGTACCCGCGTTAACGCGCCAAGCAACTTTTTGATAAGCACCAAGAGGTTTCACATGGATTCAACGTCGTCGGGCAAAGCCATCGTTGTCGAAAGCTACGGGCTGGCCATCGGGTTGAGTGAAGAGAAAAAACCGGTCTGCCTGATCCTCAGCGAGGACTCGCTTGAGCACGGCGGCGCGGTGGCTATGTCGGCTACCAAAGCCAGCTTGAGCGGGTACGACCTCTATTTGCGCGGCCCAAAAGGCTCGTTGGTACTGAAGAATCTGGCCATGTCGTTGCTTGAGGCGGTGCACAGCGGTTTGCCGTTTGTGGTTCTCGACTCGAATACGCAGCGCGACCACTTCATCCCAGCTGTTGGGGCCATCAATTATTTACCAATGAAGGTAAAATAACGCTTTGCAGATTAACCCTTTATGGTAAATTGCCATCTGTTGAAATTCTTTTCAGGCACACCGATGGTTTTGATTTGCGCTTTTGGCACCGCACCCGAACAAGCAGCTGACGGTTACACCCTGGAAACCGTCGTGACGGGTACGGATGACGAACTGCTGGTCAGGTACGCAGAGCAGGATGTGCGACTTGTCCGAGGCCTCGTGATCGCAGTAGTGGAGGGGCTGTATCAGTTTGCCGTGTTCAGACCGAATATCGGTGTAGTGCCCGAATTTACCAATCGGGGTAAACTCAAGGTTTTACCAATATGAAGAGTATTCAGATGGTTGATGATGTTGTTGGACTCACGCCAGGCCAAGTTGCCGAGCGGCACTTCGAATTGCTTCTGGATGGCACATCCATTCGCGGCGAAGAGATTATCGAAGCCCTGCGCGACTACCTTGTCAAAGGTGTGCCGCTCACTGAGGCGTGGAAGAAGCACGACCTGAACCCGAGTCAGTTCTATCGTCGGCTGAAGGTGATCCAGACTGAAAGCACGCGTGCTCATGCGTTGAGCGCGTATTACCAATCATCTGCCGAAGGCCATCATGTCCCCCGGATCAGATCCAAGGTCGCTGCCGAGGCCGTGAAATCTGCGGAGTCCAAAGCGGCACCCAAGCCATCGAAAGCAGCCCCCAAAGCTTCCAAAGCAGCACCCAAAGCCGCGACTAAAACAGCGGCTAAGGCGACCGAAACTGCTAAGGGCCGTAAAGCGGCAGACTGAGCTATGGACATTAAGCGCAAGCCAACCAGGCGCGACCTTTTAAAAGTCGTGGCAGAGCTGCAAGGTTTGATCGGTGAAGCAATGGGTGCTCATGACAATGACCGTGATCCGGATGCTCAGTTGAAGGTCAGGCAGCCTCTGGAAAAGGGGTTCGACCTTTGCATTCAAGCCCAGTCATATGACCCGCCGTCGGAATAACAGGTGCACCAATGGAATACCTTGAGTACAAAGCTGCGAAGTCAGAGTACACCCCAGATGTTCGTCGCATGCGCGCTGTTCTTGCCATCGCTGGCTACATGGCCAGCGAGTTCGTCGCATGCGCGCTGTTCTTGCCATCGCTGGCTACATGGCCAGCGAGAATGACATTGAGCGCTTGTGGGACGACTACAGCCGCGCTAGACATGCCAGTTGGGAGACACCTCCTAATGTGGATGCTGAGCTACTGAGTGTCCTGCTCATGGGGTTTGGTGTTGAACCAGTGCCAGGTAACGATGACTTTTCGTACCTGTGGCCTTCGCACTGGGCAAGCGAATAATTCACCTTGTGCATCCCCTAGCCCCACTCTTTATCACGGGCCTAGCCCAGTGAAGTAGAAGTCACCTCTTCGATCTGCGGGCGCACTACGTCTCGCTTTTCCGCAGATCCAGAGCAGCGCCCTCCCACGATTACACGCTCCACCAATCCTCATCGCAGTCGTTCTCCGCATCGACCACAGCTGCTGCATCGGCACGATCTTGAGACGCCTTTTGAGCTGCGAGAAGGGAAGTCATCCGCCTTGGCCTGAGAGACAGGGACTTGTGCAAATCAATCGCCTCCTTCTGCCCCATCGCCCAAGCTTCGCGCAAAGCGGGAACGCTTCTAACAAGACGAGGTATTTCCGATTCATCGTGTGCAAGCGCTCCCATGTAGCGAGCCCGTTCCAGAATTGGCTCGGCGCTGGCGCCGAATGAAGCAAACGCCATGCGCTCGTAGTCAGCTCGAAGATCGATCATGGCGTAAAGAGATGGCTCTACAGGAACATTCAGCATCAAGAGGGGTTCAGTGCCCCATGGCTTCCCGCTAAATACTCGCCTTTTGTATTCGGCCAGAACCCATGAAAACGATGGCCCGTTGATCAGCGCGGTCTCGTGCAAGGACTCATTACTTACTTCCCCAGCCCAGTAAACTTGTGGAGCATCTGACCAGCACGAAAACCAATCCTGCTGCACCAGGGAATGGTAGAACTCGACAATGCTCATCACGCACACCCGTTTTGCTTGGGCAGCTCGCCAACAGGCGGATGCCAGTGCTGTCCAATTGGGCCAGCAAACCAGCGCGGTGCTTTGTCGCAATCGACGCCAGACTCAAGCAACTCGGGAGAGCATGGGCGCCACCCTGCGGTAAGAGCACCGATGATCAGGGGGATGGCCAACACCGACGCAACCTTGCCAATCAGCGATGACCGATTTGAAAACAGGCTTGTCTCACCGCTGCCCAGAAAATTGCTGATGTTCAGCATGGGCGGAACTCCAACAGCAGCGCTTCAGGCTCCTGCTGGACTGATGCGCGCTGAATGACGTGCAGGCCTTGCTCGCGGATTATCTCGACGTGTCGAGGGGTTACGGCGATCAGCACGATGCGTTGAGTGGGGGTCACAATCTCAACATCGGCGCCATGTTCCATGTCTCGCACACTCACATACCCAGGCTCAATCCAAGGGTCACCTACAAGCCGCAACAAGGCACAGCTCTCACCGATTCCGTTGGGCCCGATATGCAAGGCGAAGTCGGTCAGCACACGGCGGGTTGTCATAAATCAAAGTCTCCAAATCTAGGGAGTTCGCACGGTTGGCGCCAAACGAAAGCACGGTATAATGATACGGCATATAGCACAACCGCAGACAGCCAGCCACGCTCGGCCACGCAGCCAATTGGAAGGCGTCCACGATAAGGCGCCGTGTGAAGAGGATTTTCACCAGTGAAGAATGTTCGTTTTGCAGCTGTCACCGTCGCCGCGCTTCTGGTCTCGGGATGCGCGGGATACGGCTACCCCTACCACGATATGACCCCGCTCGACGCGGCCACTCAGATTGTCAAAGCCGCTTCCCCTACCTCAACAATCACCAGGCAACAAACAGACCCCATGGTGTCGGCCATGGTTTTCAATCCTGAGCAGCGCAAACAGATTTCCACGGAGCTTCGCAAATACTGCGAGTGGAACAACGGGATCGTGATCAATTTCTCTGGCCCTATACCGGGCTTCGGGTGCCTCAGTCGAAATACAGCAGCTGAGACCTTCCTTGCGAATGAAAGCGCTCAGGTGGCCGTGTTTGAGCGCCACAAAGACGATCTGCCCAGCTTCAACGCCATCGCCGAACTCTGGGGCTATGAGTCTCCCAATATGGCCCGCGAGCGCGCCATTCGTGAGAAAGATCGGCAGATGGTCGCAGAACTGGAACGGCGCAAGCGTGAGAGCTACAAAGTCAAAATCCCAGGCTCACAGGTTTGCCAGGATCAAGGCCAAGTTCGCTATGTCGGCACTGTTGAACGTGTCGAAGGCGAGCGCGTGAAAGTGTTCGTTGAGCGTGCATTTCTGCTCAACGCACCCGGCCTGAGTCCGGGCGGCTTCCAGCAACAATACAGCTGGGTCAACGTCTGGGACGTGTACGCTTGCAGCTGATAACCCTCACCCACAAAAACCGCACCGCAGGAGGCCTGTAATGGCGCTGGAGATTTTTGGTTTGCTCGATGCTGACGGCTGCAATAACGGCGGCGGGTACATCTTTTGCGGTGCGCCGAAGGACTTGATGAAGCTCGCTAAGCCCCTTCAAGAGTTCTATACCGCGAATCGACGGAAAAAGAAGGTCGCGGCACTGGCGGAAAAAATCGCTTTGGGCGCCAAGCTTGCGGTGCCCATGGTCAGAATGGACAGGGCAGAAGCTGTCGTGTTCATGGATGTCGTTGCAGAGCTTGCTGAAGGTAAGCCTCCCTCCAATGCCTACGCAAAGCTCTATGAGCGGGTGATGGTGTCGCTGTGTGTTTACGGTCATTGATAACCCCCCACCACCCTGAAAGGAAACAAGCATGATCATCGAAGTAAAAGCGTATTGCCATGTAGGCGGAAATCGCACCCTGCAACAGCGCGAAAAAGGTGCCCCACACTGGGATGACTGCAAAGAGCCGCACGCACTTTTCGTAAACAGCGACGAAGCCAGCTTTTTCCGAGCAGCCGCCCGCCACATCGCCAAGCTGTCTGCCGAAGGCAAGACCGTGCATTACACCGACAG
>Ga0247819_10000191_pt1 | contig 38920 bp, 28 predicted proteins | sample 13C_Xylose_Day6_FD_193428 | JGI IMG/M metagenome (GOLD analysis project Ga0247819, IMG submission 193428) | Soil microbial communities from agricultural site in Penn Yan, New York, United States - 13C_Xylose_Day6 | ecosystem: Environmental > Terrestrial > Soil > Agricultural land | place: USA... | reverse complement strand
CTGGAGCTCAAGTAAATACTAGCTTATAAAAATCCAGAGTGAAATTTCGGAGTCTTTCAAGAAGTATGAAAAAGGAGATGGGGTGCTAGGGGTCGAGTGTTCGAATCACTCCGTCCCGACCATATAACTCAAGGGGTTGCGAGATTTTATCTCGCGACCCCTTTTTATTTTTCGGCGTTTTTACCCCTACAAAACGACTGGCTCTGGGTGGAATCTTCAGCGGATACCGAAGCCGGAATTTATCTCTGCGCTTTGGCCCTCAGTTTGATAATTGAGTTGCCGACGGTTACTAAAAGATGAGTTTGCTATTCGCTTACTCTCCACAAATATATGCATAGCTACGCAACACAAGTTCCAACGTCGACATCATCGGTGTATTGACTAAGCGTGAGCTCAAAATCTCGACGGCGATCTAGGCGTTGATCGATGTACTGCGTGAAACAAATCTCGGAAAGCGGTTCTCGCGCAATAGGCCGTTAGGTGGAAATACACGGTAGCGGCACATCGGTATTGCGCTGAGCGCCCGGCCGGCGTCAGTATGGCGTAGATTTTTAGTGCTGTTTCCAAGGATAGAAGGGGAAAGTGATGGATTACTTGGCCATATTGCGCAAGATTCTGAACCAGCCACAGACCTTAGCGGTGGCCACCGACGGTTTCCCGCCAGACGAACTGCGGTTTGTCCTTGAGTACAAAACCCCTCCTGATATCGAAGCCGAGCGGGGTCGCATTACGGCGTTGCTGGGTTCGACGAACCTGAATTTGCAGCCGCTCGATACCCTGCTGGAATCATTTTTGGTGCTGCGTTGCTTGGGCGTCGAACGTACGCTGCCGTCCCGCGAATTGTTTTCCATTGGCTATGCCCTCGCCAATGCGCTGGATCTGCTATCCGCCGAGCCTGATCTCGGGACGGGTTTCTATACCGAACCGGTCGAACCGGGTGAAGAAGCCGCCACCGAGGCGCTCGAATGGTTAGAGGCGACCTGTATCGTCAAGAAAGCACCGCCGCCGGATCGCCGTTGGGCCTTGAAGTCGGCGGGCGTGGTGGATGCCTGGGCCTTGAGCCGCGGCGCCGGCATCATCATTGCACAAGCCGATACCGGGATCACCGAGCATGCGCAGCTCGGTGAAGAAATGCTCGACAAAACCCGGGCCTACGACATTATCGATAACGATCCGAACCCCACCGATCCACTTTCTCCAAAAATGGGCAATCCCGGACATGGCACTGCGACTGCCAGCGTCCTTGCCGGCCGAGATACCGCGCAGATGTGCGGCGCTGCGCCCGCCGCAAAGATCGCGCCGATTCGTTGCATCGAAAACGTCAAAATCTTCAACGCTGCACCCGTGGCCAAGGCAATTGCCCACGCGACACAGGTCGGCTGCCACGTCATTTCCATGAGCCTCGGTGGTGTGCCAAGCCGCGCTCTGCATGCGGCAGTGCGTGAAGCGGTGAACGCGAACCTGATCGTCATTGCTGCGGCCGGCAATTGCGCACGCATCGTGGTCTGGCCGGCCCGTTATGACGAGGTCATTGCCGTTGGTGGCTCGAACGTTGAAGACGGCACCTGGATTGGCAGTTGCCGAGGGGAGGCTGTCGATATCACAGCACCGGCCGAACTGGTCTGGCGAGCACAACGCCACGCTTCGACCGAGCCTACGGACGTCGTGGCGCCAGGGCAGGGAACGTCGTTTGCCACCGCGCTCACTGCGGGTGTAGCCGCGCTATGGCTGGCCCATCATGGTCGCGACAAGGTGATCGACTATGCAACGCAACATGGTGTCACCGTTCAGCAACTGTTCAAGGCCGCACTGCTCGCCACCTCTCGCCAGCCAGAGGTGTGGGATGCCGAAAACTATGGCCGTGGGTTGGTGGCGGCTGATGGGTTGTTGAAGCTAGCGTTGAGTGACATTCCCGTTGTGAATGTCGAGTCGCTGGGTGGTCCCGAGCATGACGTTCAGACCTTGCTCAATCAGGAATACGGTTTTGCAGTCATTGACCCGGCCCTGCGCTTCGCCAGGTACGAAACGGAAATCGCCGCTATCGCGTTGGCTCAGGCCCGCGCCACAGGTACTGCGTCAGGTTTGAACACTGAGTCGAAATGGTTCTCGACCCGGCCGTCGGCCGAGTTGAATGAGCACATTCAGCTGTCAACTGATCCGCGCCTGCGGCGTTTTGCCGAAGTAGCTGGCCAAACTAGCTTGGCACGGTTGCCGAGTACCGGGCCGCTGTCGTTCCAGGACAAACGCATAAGCCTTGCCTTGCCGACGAAGGCCCTGGGTTTGGAGAGTGCACAAGGTTTTAGTCCCGAACTCGCACGGGATTACTTGCGGGGCACCGGTAAACACGAACAGCTTGACCGTTTTACCCGCTTGCTCGACGCCCGATCGGGAATCTCTCGGGAAACTCGCGAGAAGCTGGTCGGGACGGTGGCGCAGGATCTCGACGGTTATGTAAAAGGTGCAAAAGCCGGTTCGACAACAACCGTGGGGCTTGAGGCGCTGGTCCGTATGACCGGCCGACCAACATTGCGGGTACGCAATAACGACGTGGATTCCGATCATCCGGAAGCCGCCACATGGTCCGACACACTGTATCTGATGAGGAACGATCAGAGCCTTCAAGACCGCTTGTCCCGCATCGGTCGCATCGATGTCGGTGGTATCCATGTAGGCACGGGTTTCCTGATTGGCGACGGCGTTCTGTTGACCAACCGTCATGTCCTACAAGCCTTCGCCGCCCCGATTCCGCAACGGAATAACCCGAAAGACTGGATCATGCTCAGCAATGACGTGACCATCGATTTTGCCGACGAACCTAGTTCGCTGACGACAGCGACGCGCTTTCGCATCACCGAGGTGATTGGCGCGGGCTCGCAGCAGATTCCTGACAACATGGCTGACTTTTCATGCCTCGATGCAGCGTTGTTGCAGGTGGAGAGCTCCAACGGCCAGCGGAGCCTGCCAACACCTATGACCGTGGTGAAAGACCCGTCAAAGGCGGATGTGAACAGCCAGGTATTCCTCGCCGGTTACCCCGGACGTCCGGGCGCATTACCACGTACGGCCACAGGTGCAATTGATGCAGAAATCGCGACCCGGCTCAACGAGCTGTTTGGTGCTGATTACGGCACCAAGTACCTTTCGCCGGGCCTCATCATGCAAGGTGTAGGCACGTTGCCTCGCGACAATGAAAGCAGTGTTTTCACTCATGACGCTACAACCCTCGGCGGATGCTCGGGCTCGCCGCTAATCAACTTCAACTCGCCGCAAGGTGTTGTGGGGCTGCATTTCGGCGGTAGTTGGCTGCGTGAGAACTATGCGCATGGTATTGGCGCGGTGGGGGCGGGTGACAACCCGATCAGCCGCGCTAAGCTCAATTGGGTGTGACAATGCCGGAACTGATTGATCCGCAATTGGTGTTGTTGGCTGAAAGTGTCGTGCTGTCCGACGATGGTTTTTGTGCGATCTACGACATTCTCGCCAGTCTTCATGATGCTGATTCCTTCATGGTGTTGAAGGCTTTGTCTGGTCAAGACGGCAACCCGTTTTACGCCGCTTTTGTCGAAGCCAAAGAGGGAGAGTGGTTGGGTGAACTGTGCTTGCAATTGACGACTGTGGACGGTCTGAAAGCGAGGAATGAGCCGGATGCCGAGAGACTGAAAATCAAACTGCACAAGGTCATTGAGCCCGAGCTGGGTTTTCTCGACGCCCGCGCAATGACCCGTGCAGGATTGGAGGCGGTGCGACGGGTGTGTCGAGTGGTGGTCGAAAACAGCCGGGGGGAGGTCAGCTACGGTACAGGATTTCTGGTGGGGCCCCAGGCGATCCTGACGGCGTGGCATGTCATCGAGCAGCTGCTAGGAGATGATGGCGTTCCATTAGAGGGCAGTGATGAAAAAATCAAGATCGAGTTCGATCATGTCGGTGCTGTTTATGAACAATTGCACGTCTCGGTTGCCCCGCAATGGCTGGTCTCTTCCAGTGCCTATCACCAGACAGAGAGTCCGCACCAGGTGTCGATTGATTTCCTTGCGCAATCTTCCGATGGGTTCGACCAGTGCCTGGATTACGCCGGCATTCGCTTGAGTAGCACGGTGGGGCGTTTCCGCGGGTTCTACCAGCTTGACCGGTTGCACAAGCCCCAGATAAGAGTACCCGGATCGCAGATGACGTTGTATCAACACCCGGGCGGCAAACAGATGCGTGTCGCCTATGGCTACGGTACTGCGCTGTGGCCCGCTGAACATCAGACGCGTTTACGCCATACCGTCAATGCCATGCCGGGCTCTTCTGGCGGGTTGCTGCTGGACGTGAATTTCAAGCCGGTCGCGCTGCATCAATGCGGTATCGAAAGTAACGGCGAATTGATAAATGGTGCAATTCCGACCGCTTGTATTGCGGCCCGAAGCGCAGGCGTGCTGGAGGGGGTATTGGGATTAGATCCCGTTTGGCGTACTGAACATCGCAATGAGCCGATCCTCGGTCGCAAAGGTTTTCAACAGGCTGTACAGGATTGCATGGTGGGGACAAGGCAAATAATTGCCGTGGTCGGGCAGAAGGAAAGCGGTAAGAGCTTCAGCCTGGAAATACTGCGCACGGTGCTGAAGAACAATGCGGAGCATTCGATTGTTGCGTTCAAAGCGGCAGAGTTGGTGCGCGGGCCAAGGGCGTTCGCCGAAGAGATTATCCGTCGCTCCGGACCAAGGGACTCGGTATACGAACCTTTGCCCTTGGCCGAGGAAAGCGATACGGCTGTCGATGCCTGGATCAAAGGTATTTTGTTTCCAGCGTTTGCCAAGCAAGTGAACGCCGTCACGGAAACCCGCCAGCTCTGGTTGGTGATTGATGAGCTGGACGCGAATCCGTTGGCCCAAGGTCCTCTACAGCATTTTCTGGAACAGCTTTATCAAGAAGTCGCTGATATTCCAAAGTTGCGGGTGTTGTTGTTGGGCGCCAAAAGCTTCGTGCAGGGAGCTCGGCCCGACAAGTTGTGCATTGAAGTAATTCAGCCGGTCAGCCAGCAGGACATCATCGAATACCTTCAGCTGTACTCGATCGACAAACGCCTTGAGCTGACTGAGGGTGAGGTTAGGCGCCTGGCGGGACTTATCGAGAGGAGTGCGAGCCTGCTGTCTATGACGACCCTCAAGGGACTGTCCTATTACATCCAGCATTTTGTTTATCCTGCGTTGGAGTCTGTATGAACCCCTCTATCGATAGCGCAAAGGATCCCATTGTCCAGCGTTTGGTTGAGGTTCGGGCCAACCTTGCATTGGTCGGATCTTTCGATCCCAGAGCCATCGTGGACTTGCAGCAAACGCCTGAGATCGCCCGGGACATCTTGCGCGCTCTGGCCCGCATCTGCGACGAGGTGCCCTCGGAGCAAGGTATTCGTTGGCAACTGACGCCCGATAGCCGACGTGCGACGTTACGCGAGCTATCCGACCTCAAGCGACTGCGCAACCTCGCCCGTCGCTCGAAGGCCGCGCCCGGGGACACGCTAGGGGCCTACCTGATCAAACTCGCCAGTGGCAAAGCCTTCAATATCGAAGCGGTTTCAACCTATGACTTGAGCTATCTGTATACCGCTCAACAGTTTTTGGAGCACCTTCCTGAAGGGCGTGTTTCAAGTACCCACGTAAATAGGGTATTTGCCCTGCGTGAATTTAAAGCTTCGCTCAACATAGCGTTACCTACAGCATTGTTCGGTCGTGAGGATGAACTCAACCGGCTGCATAATTACCTGCTCGACGGCCAAAACTCCGATGGCGTGGGCGAGGCCGAGCCGTTGTATTTGACCGGGCTCGGTGGTGCAGGAAAGTCCGCGCTGCTGGCAGCGTATGCCCGTCGTTTGCTGGATGAAAAAGTCCCGGTCGTCTGGTTCGACTTTGACCGGGCGGCCTTTGCCCAGGCCGATACCGACCTGATGACGCTGGAATTCAGTCGCCAGCTTGGACTGTTTCTGCCGTCACTGACGGAGCCTTTGGCCAGGTTTCGTGAACAGGCTCGCGAGGTGGTCGGCCAGCACTATAGTCTCGAGAGCTATGAAAGCAGTGCCTACTCCACGAGCAGTGTGTGGTCGATCTGGCACCAGGAACTGGTCGGGCACCTGCCGATACGTGAGCCAATAGCGCTGGTACTGGATACCTTCGAAGAGGTGTTGTTGCGCGGTGCTAACGAACACCGGCGTCTGCGCAATTGGCTAAGAAGCGCGCAGGAAGAGGGTGCACTGTTCGGTCTACGGCCAATTCTCAGCGGTCGAGTACTTCCCAATGACCTCAAACATCAGGAATGGAAATTCCAACACATCCCACTCGACGATTTAAGTCCGGATTCGGCCTACGCAATGCTTCATCAGCTATTGCTCGCTGCAGGGATTGATGTGAAGGAAGACCTGTGCCGCAGGATGATTGAACAATGGGGCAGCAGCCCCTTGTTTATTCGGCTGCTGGCCCGTTTCCTTAGCGAAGAGAACGCTGTGCAGGAAGCTACCGAGTTACTCGATAGGGGGCAGTTCAAAGGGGTTACTCACACGCTGGTGCGCGGATTCACCTATCAGCGCATCCTCAACCGCCTGCGTACCGACGATCCGGATTTACGCAAACTTGCGCACATGGGCCTGATCTTGCGCCGGGTCAACGCCAAGTTGATCGAAGAGGTTCTGGCAGAGCCATGCGAGCTTGCGGTATTGGATAGCGAACGGGCGGATCAACTGTTCAGGACGTTGGCTCGTCAGGTGTGGTTGGTGGAGGAAACGGAACGCAGCGATGTGGTTCGGCATCGACGAGATTTGCGTCAGGTGATGCTGGGGTTGATGGAACCGGCCGACCTCGCCGTAGCGCAGGTCATCCACTTTCGTGCCCTGGTATATTACAAGGCCGGTGCTGATCCTTACCTGACCAAAGCCGAGCAAGACCTTGAGGCGGATTACCATCGTTTGTTCATTTCCGAGTCGGAGCTGGATCTTTTTGAGCTGCTCAGTAATCCCTCACGGTTGGTGACGTCGCTGGGGGATGAGTTGGAAAGCGTGCCGCTGCAGCAGCGGGCGTGGTTGAAAAGGCAGGTGAAGTACGAGCTCAATAAGGAGGAGTTGAACAGCCTTTCCTCGGAGGCTCGCGTCGATTATCAGAGCGAGCAGATCTCCCAAACCCTCAAGAGCGGGGGAACGACGATCCCCGCTACCGACTACGGCGAGTTAACGGTTGGAGCGGAGCAGCGGCCCGAACCTCTGACCAGTGATTTACCAAGTTTCATCGCGTCGAACTTTAGTGCGGCGAATCTAAGAGTCATCAATAAGAAACGCCATGATGTGATCGACGATTTTTTTCAGATGATTTCTGTGGGCCGGGCGTCGAGAGCCTATGCAGTAGACTTTTGCGAAAGCCCGATCTGGCGGGTGGCTTTGGCGGCTTTGTACACCGGAGATCGTGACGAACTGTTTACCGTGATCCGTGACCGCATGGCCGCTATTCAATTCATCGAGTGGCAGCGCCCGATTCGAGCTGACCAAAGTAACGGGCTCGACGTGGCAACAGCGGTGAGTATGTTGGTGGCCCTGTGCGGTAACAAGGAGATCCACCTGCACGGTTACAAAGGCACGCAACGACCGCGACAGCGCACCCACAGTAACGACGAGCTCAAGGCGTTGCTCCTTTCCTTACGACGGGTTTCGGAAAGTCCCGTGGATTATCCTGCGCCTATAGCAACCGGCCTTCTGTGCGACCTGACTCCGGATTTCATACGTTGTGTGGAAGGTGAATTGTCGGAGTTCAAGGTCCATGACCCAAACCTGAACCGTCTGTTGACCGATATTCGGGGCGGTGAAGAGCCGAAGCTAGCGAATTTCCAACGCAAGGCATCATCGGTTGGGTATGTGGAGTTGCACCGCCGTTCCATGGGTAGGTCTGGGTTCAGAAAGGCCTTTCGACCGCTTTATCCGGAGCTGTATCCACACATACGCGGCGCTATACGCGGTGCTGATTTTGCACTGCTAACGTTTGTCAGTGAGGCGGAAAGCTATGTCTCGGTATGGCCGCTCGAATTGAAGAGGGATTCCTTCGAGAAATCACTTAGACGTGATTCAGATCGCTGGACGGCAACGCTGATTCACTTCGCTGATCGCTGTGGCTTGCTGTATGCGCTTCTGAGTCATATTGCCCATTCGACCCAAAACAACATAGCTGTCGTCGAGGCTCGCAGGCTCTATGAGGTTTACGACCAAGCGTTGATGGGCATTGAGTCCTTTGAAACCAACCGTCGCGGAAGGTGGTTTGAGTATTAGCGAGCAGGCGCAAACGTGAAGTGAGTTCTGTATAAATTATTGTCAGTGCGATGATCATTCTTTGAGTGTCGATTTGGCGCTTTCAGATTCAATGGCGGTGGTTGCGGAAAAATCGCCGAGCTGGTAGCGCTCTAGCTCTTTTGTTCACACAGTTTCGGCATTCAGATGCGGCTGCTCGCACATTTTATCCTCTACGGTTTAACAGACCTGCCTCCGGCAGGACTGTTAGCTCCGACTAAGAGACCGATTTGGGCCGATTGCTGCCTGTTGTCAACAGCTGAAGGCAGTCTGAGGATGCCGTCAACGGTCGAGTTGTAGCAGCAATTTTTAGGCAGTCACCCAACGGTATTGTTTGGATACTTTTACCCGCGAAGGCGTTACACGAGACGGCTATCCATGGTGGAAAAGTAGTGCAGGCGATTCTCCATGGAGGGGGAGTGATTTCAATATGCCTTTATGGTGATGGTCCGAATGGAATTTCTAGGGAGGAGTGGGTTGATGGTGAAGGAATACGCTGAGTATGAAGTCCAACGGGCATTGCATCACGTTTGTTCTGCAAATAACCCAAAGGATGCGTTGGAACGCTTTCAGGAGGAAATCGAGCTGCTCGGTGACTGGCGGATCATGTATGCGGCAGCTGAATCGGGTGGGCCGTTTAGCTTGGTACGGGAGCAGTTCTCCAAGAAAGGGTTTGTTTCGACCATGTTGCGCGGCAAGTCCGTCTGGATTCTGGACAAAGCCTCTGCCTTGTCCAAGACGCAAGTGAACTACACATTGGGCGGCTCGCTTTTTCTGGATTCGAATGCGGCCAGCTACATTCGAAAGCTGTCATATGCGGAGCGTATTTCTCCTGAACTCGATGCAGTGCGTGCTGATCTGCATCGGACGTTTTCCGTAGATGATCTCGCAAGATTGAATTCTTACATCTACCTGTGTGAGGCGCAGAAAAAGTGGTCACCTGAAACCCGCCAGTTCTGCAAAGAAACGATTGCCGCAGTGCACGCACTGTCGCTTGATAATGCCCCACTGAGTGGTGGTTGGGGGGAGCGGTATCGCAGCTTTTACCAAGAACAAGCCGAGGCGTTCGCCGAGGATTGGATTGAAGGCTTTTCGCGTAGCTTGGAGGGCGGTTTGGGCGTCGCCTTAGCTCAGCAAGCTGCGGCTGCTGAGTGCATGATTTTGCGGGCCAAGATTTTAGAAAGCAGCTCCAAGGCATCACCGGAATCGAAGATGGAGGCGTTGCTCAACTTCATGCATGATGAGTTGCAAATCTTCATGCTACGCGAACTGATTGTTTGCGCCGATATTCTCTTTCACACCCAAAAAACGACGCTTTCGAAGAAACTGAACTCGGTCCTGGACAAGGAAGAACCTCTGCGGATCATCAACAACTGCGCCTGGGATTTGTACATACTCAGAATCATAGAGTCGCTGTCAAATCCTCAAGACTTGAAGGGTGTAGATTTCTGCTTGGATCGATTGATCACCTTTGATGAGGATCTCGCGGATGTCATTTGTCTGACGGAGCTGCGCGCAGTAGCGGTTCATCTCGGTTCACATCGTGCATATCCATTCTTTAACAATGAGTTGACCGGCTGGCTGGCGGGGTTGATCGGGCACAAGCGGATGGCGGCTTTTTCTGAAAGCTTGCAGGAGGAAGCCTTCAATAAACGAGCGGATCAAAGAAGTCTGGATAATGTGCAGAGAATTCTAGCGGAAGATCGGCGTCGCTTACTGCAGCTGGCAAAACGGTAAGTGATGGTTTGACTGACGCTGGCTTAACTATCGTGTGATTCCCGACACGTGTAAACAGGCCCAGGATTAAGTACAGCGGGGCCGGTGGTGATCACTCATCACCAGCCCAGCGGCGAAGCATCGCAGTGTTTTTGTGTCGTTGCATCGGATCAATGCAGTGCGGTTTCTTCCACTTATTTTTCCAGAGAATGACTCTGTGCAAAAAGAATTGCGGTCGAGATATCGAGCGATATGGAAGCAAACGACTTCATCAGCAAGGATTGCGGCAGTGCCCAATCCCACTTTTCGCGCAGCATGTTTTCCACCTCCGAAAGTATCGAATCTAGATCAGCAGCATCCAGGCTTCCGACTTCCTTCAGTGCCATTTGGGTTCGACCGATGTCGGCGTCAACCTCAATGGCAAGGCCTGCGTTATCACAAGAAAGGCCGACATGATTGAGTAACAAGCGCAGTGCATCGTTGGCATGATCACCTAGCCAGCTCATCAGATAACACTTACCGCCCGACTCAACTATGTAGCGCTTACCAAGTCCCAGCGAAACAAATGTCTTTCGAGCCTCGTCGAGAAGCTCTTGAGCCCCTTGATCAATAAAGGGGCAGGGGAGTGTGTCTGCCAAGACGGCTCGCATTTCTTGGCGTACGTTGTCATGCACCATCGCACCCAGACCATCGAACTGAGGAGGGGCGCCACCGCGTGCTGCTGAAACGATGATGACTTTGGCCTGGAGATCAACATCACGAACCTGCCACCTCCGGCCTCCGAAAATAATGCGCTGATCCTTGGTCAGTGGACGGCTTACCGGCACAGATCCCAGTGCCCTACCATCGCATACAAGGCGAAATTCTTCGTCGCTGGTGAATGCGCTGTAGAACTCATAGTGGTTGATCAATCGCTCTCCAACCGTCCCAGGAAGAAGCAACCCTGAGCTGTCCTGAACAATGAGCTCATGTTCTCCGAGCGCCTTGAGCAGCTTTACAAAGTCTGGTTTTTCAACTTTTGGAAATGCTCCCTCAGCAATCAAACTTTTCCAGAGATCTGCAGCAGATGCACCGCCGCACTGGGCAATCACTGAAAGACATTGTTGAACGAAGGTGGACGCGTGAATGCCTTGAGCCCTGGGAGGTTCAAACCACCCCTTGGCCAGCAGTCGAACCATGGCAATGGTTTGAACCAAGCCTTGGCGCAGTTGATCCGAGAGGCTCGATCCAGCTTTTAGTGGCGATTCCTTGCAATAAACGCGCAACGTTGCTTTTTCTCCTGGGCGCCTTCCCGATCGCCCTAAACGTTGTCGCAGACTCGCCACAGATGGTGGGGCACCAATCTGCACAACTGTTTTGATGCTGCCGATGTCTATGCCGAGCTCAAGTGTCGTAGTGCAAATCGCGGATGCCGCGTGAGTCCCTGCCTTGAGAGCATGTTCAGCTTGCTCACGTAAGTCCTTCGAAAGGCTACCGTGATGAGGCCAGAATTCGTTAGGTACGCCGTCTCTCTCGCAGCGCCGACGCAGTTGATCTGCGTACCATTCAACCTGCGACCGACTGTTTGGAAAAATTAGGTTATTACTGCCGCGTAACACCTTGTAAAGATGATCAGCGATCGCGAAGTCTGGGCTTGCCTCGTTCTCTGTCTCGTCTTCATTTTCCTCTTGCTCAGAAAGCTTTATGGGCTTCTTCTTGAGCTCGCTCATGGGTGGCTGAATGTAACCACGAACTTGCACCTGGAGAGTCTGGTTGGAGCTTTTTGATTCAATGACGGTAACGCCATCGGCATTTCCCGGACGCAAAAACTCCGACGCCATCTTCATGTCGCCGAGGGTGGCAGAGAGCCCGACTCTAGGGAGACGGTGCCCGGCAACAAGTTCTACCCGATGCATCAGTGACTGAAGTTGCTTGCCTCGTTCGCTACCGATGAACGCATGCAGCTCATCCACGACGATATAGCGTAGGTGCTGGAACACCCCGCCAAGACTAGAACCGCGGTTGACGAACAGGGCTTCAAGGGATTCAGGAGTGATCAGAAGCACCCCCTCAGGGGACTTCAAAAAACGATGTTTTTTGCTTGAGGAGATGTCCCCGTGCCAAGCCACTACGGGAATCTCAAGCTGTTCACAAAGACGGCTTAACCTGTCCCACTGGTCGTTGATCAGGGCCTTGAGCGGGCTGATATACAGCACCGAACCGGGTGGGTCATCATGATTCAGCAGATTGGTGAGGATGGGAAGAAAAGCAGCCTCGGTTTTGCCTGCCGCTGTTGCTGCGGCGATGATGACATCCTGATCGGCATCCACCAGCACAGGTACCGCCCATTCCTGGGCGTCGCGCAAAGAAGTCCAGCCTTCCGCCCAAATCCATCGCTGGATTCGGGACTCAAGTTGATCGAAACCCGATGACTCAGAGTGTGAAGGTGGCAAGTTCATCGTCCGCATCGACTTTGGTATCGTCTTCGCCGCCTGAGTCCCTGGCGACCTCGACAGCTCCAAGCAGCGTCCGCCAATCGGCGCCTGGGTTTTGCTCCAAGATGGCTAGCAGGTTGATGAACGCTGTGATCGTGGTGCGCGGCGTACGGAAGTAGGCTTCCCCCAAGCGCTGATTACAATGCGCCATAAACAGTGGGAGCGCCTCGTCAGGCAGTAAGTACTTTTCAGCATCTCCGCCAGCGTAAACGTGACGAAGTTTCTGAAGCAGTACGTAGAAGTCTTCCGGGGTCAGGCTGGTCAGGCGAATGACCGGCCCCGACAGATCCACCAATCCTGATTTCGCAAACGAGTTCTCGGCCAATCGAGATTGCAGGGCAGGGTAGCTGAATAGCCCCCGACGAGTGTCCATCAAAAACTCAGGCGTGCCACCTAAAACGAAACCAAGCCCTTCGGACGATCCCTGCAGAGAGTCGTTGAGGATACGGAGGATCTGTTCGTAATTGGCATTACGAGCTTGGGTATTGGCCAGTTTGTAGAGGTTGACCAGTTCGTCGAGGCAGATCATCAGACCGCCAAAACCTGCAAGTCTGACGAATCTCGACAGGAGCTTGAGCTGATCGTAGACGGAGGCATCATCAATGATGGTTCGTACGCCCAAGGCTGCTCGGGCATCAGTCTTAGTGGTGAACTCTCCACGCAACCAACGAATGGCGTCGGCCTTGAGCTGCTCGTTGCCTTCTTCGAAACCTCGGCAATAGGCGGCAATCACCTCCGCAAAATCATACCCGTTGACCATCTCGGTCAGCTCGGCCAAGTGAGCACGAATAACAGTCTCGCTGTCCGTACCCGCCGCCTTGGCTTCGGTTTTGGCCTGAGAGATGAATTTCTCAACAATGCCTTGCATAGCCCCACCGTCGGGCTTCGTACGCGTCGACATGTTTTTAGCCAACTCGGAGTAAAGCGAACGTGCTTGTCCACCCGTGGCATGTAATCTGCGATCTGGGTTCAAGTCGGCATGCATGGTGACAAGCTTGCGCTCCATGGCAATGGCTCGTACCAGGTTCAGAAAGAACGTCTTGCCCGCACCGTACTCGCCAATGACGACTCGAAATGCCGATCCACTTTCAACCAGGCGATTGACGTCCTTGATCAGTGCATCTAGTTCGCCTACCCGGCCAACCTGAATCAGGTGTTGGCCCACGCGAGGAACGACGCCTGCGCGTAGCGACTGGATGACCGCATCGCGATCCTTGGCTCTGATAGTGCTCATAGGGCTAACTCTTCCAGAATGTCTGTATTGATCTCGACAGGGTCATCACCCTCAGTGACGGGCATGTCGAAACGTTCAAAAGCCATGTCGTTAATTTGTTCCAGGGCACCATCGAGCATCAGCTCCATGTCGCTGGCGGCAGCTTCAAGTTCGGAGCGGCTCCACTCAGGGCGTGAGATCAGCAACCGAAGGAATGCAGAGTGTTCTAAATCGAGACCATCAATGTCTGCACTCGATTCTTGTACTGATTCTGCCACATCGACCAACTGTTCCGGTTCGTCAACCTGGTCATCAGTGAAGACTTTGGCAAGGAGGGCGGAGACCTCTGCGGTTTCTCGTTGCAGTTCTGCAATGCGCTCGTGATCAAGCACGAACCCTTGATTTGCAGTGGCGGTGATCGGGGTACCAGGCTCGGGACGAGGAATGCCGGCTTTTGGTTTTACGGAGGCAATACTTGCTCCAGATGCAGCACCGTGGAGATCGCTGTACAGCAACTGACTGTCTAGCTGCAGGGCCTTGTAAACGCGCTCAAGAAGTTTCACTTCCAATGGGCTGACGATGCCATCAGCTTGCGCCAGATGGGCCAGGAAGCTGGCAATCGTGCGTTTGGCTTCGACCGTTAGTGGGTCGAGTTTTTTCTTCAGGCTGGCCAGCGTTGGTGGTTGCTGGATCTGGATTCGCAGGTGTGCTTTAAGGCGTTTGCGATGGGCCACACTCAGGTGATTCCAGGAGTCGATGTGTTGAGCAAGCAGCGTAACTTCCTCAGTGGAGGTATCACCATCGGCAGAAGCCACAGCACTAGCAAGGTCGAGCGTCACCGAAGCTGCATTGTAAGCTGCAGAAGCTCGCAGTGACCCGTCTTCTGGTTGAGTCACGAACAGCGCGATTTGATCCTCTGCCTTCGGTGTCTTACTGCCAGCCAGTACGTCGGGTTCAATACCGATGTGAAGCGATTCCAGTGCGCGGGCAAGTGCAAGTACTTTGTCGCGGGACAGGGCGCCGGCGCTCTTGAACCGGCCTGCGAGTTCGCCAAAGCTCATGACAATCAGGTCGTCGCCAATTCTGAATTGAAGCTCGTCCAATTCTGCACGGGCTGCCGTCGGCCAGAGAGCGACGGGAAGCTGCAAAAGACCTTCGAGAGCTTCTGCGCTATCAGGGTTGCGGCCCAAATATCGGCTGTAGGGTTCAAGCTCGGTAGTGCATAGCTCAACCAGCAACTGCAGGCTTTTTCGTGTGCCTGACGTGGCCAGGACATCAGGAAGTTCACCCAAGCTAAGCGTGGGCGCCATTAAGACCGCGGAGGCCGGCCGATAGCTGGTTTTAAGCTTGGTCTTGTTCTGCGCCAGGCTAAGACCCTTAGGATGGGCGCTTGTGTACTTAAGCTTGAACAGTCTCGAAAAGACATCCTTACAGCGGGTCACGGGCGTGCGTTTGCTGATGTTGGGGTCAGCTAGCGCCCAGGCTAGTGCCCAATCGGCATCAAGGGGGCGCTTGTTGGAGGCGAATTGCCCCAGACCTACGCGCAGTGGCAGTGGCATCTCGTAGCTATAAGCGACAACGTTGGGAGGTGGGCCAAGGTAAAGGTCTGGATCGATCTTGGTGTTGCTCAGGTAATCCAGAAAACCTTCCGCATATCCCCTGAACGACCTATTTTCCCCGTAGATACTCAATAGGCGCTGGACTTCTTCGACGATCAAAGGAAGCTCAGCCTTGACGCCCGGGTCACTCACTGCGTCAACGAGTGCTCGACGCTCTAGACCATAGAAATACAAAAAGACGTAGCCGGTGTCTGCCAGTGGGTAACGACGACCACCCTCCAGCCATTGAAGGTATCCACGGCGAGCCTCTGACGTGATGGAGTGAAAACTGGGCCAATAGGACATCAGCCGTTCTTCTAGATCGACGTGTGTCTTTGCGATACGGAGCTTGGGGTTTATCAGTGAGGGTTCTTCGGCATCGTGCCGTCCACCTAGCACACTGCCCATATAGAACATGCCACCGGGAATTGAAAAACCGGAAACGGTGACAGATTCACCTGCTGGCACCCAGCGAACATCAGGTTTTTGCGTGCTCGCATTTGGAATTTTGAAGGACTTTGAAGATGCTGAGCCGAGTTGGACAGTGTAAAAATCAGAGGTTTCCTCTGTGCCCATATGGCTCCCTGAAACCTCACGGATAGAGAAAGTGAGGCCTGACCGTTGATGCTCTCGCAGATGTTCCGTCTCCGAAACGGCCACTGACAATTGCTCGGCCTGTCGCCTTGAGCGACGAACCAGCAGCCAAAAAACCGCGGCAATGCAAGCAATAACACCAATGGCGATCCAAGCATTTTTCGGGATCGATGCGACTGCGCCGAAGGCCAGAGCGAAAATGATCAGGATGCCATTACTTGTGGAGTTTTTTGCCTTCTTCCTTGCCATGAGTCGTTTCAACCTTGAAAGATGGGTGCTGGCGCAATGGCAGTATCCGATAATTGCCCTACGAGAACCATGGGGTGAGGAACGCTATTGATCGGAAAATTTTGCTTGCGCACGAATAGCTATAATCATCAGAAGTAGCTTTTCAGCAGGAAGCGCTCAGATCATCCCCCTCCAATGCTGATAGCTGCGATTCATTGTGGGCATCTATCAGCCAAAAGCGGTCACTCAGTTTCTTCGCGAAACAAGGGAAGTTCAGTCACCCGTAGAGTTAAAAAACTATACACGGCAAGCTTGGAGGATATCTAAAAAAACCAAGAGAATTAAACTCTCAAGCTATGCCGCAATGATGGTATCCGATATGTTGTTATAGTGCTCATAGAGCGGGTAATGATCGTCAGATAAATCGAAATCACCGACTGTGCCTTCATTCCCTACAAGCCTCAATGACAAAAGCTACCATTAAAGTAGCTTCTGCCAGTGACAACCTATTTCTTTGAGGACTTGCTAGGTTTCAAGTCGGGATTGTTTCCCTGCGTGTCTTTATTGTCACGACGACGCTTATCAACTTCGCCGGTTGACTTAGCAATTGGCTTTGGGCCTGGTTTAAGCGCCATAAGATCTCTCCTTGATGTTAGTATTGATTTGGTTGTTACAAAATCATCTTATTGGTACTGGCTGATACTTTCAATAGACATGAGATGCTTGATTTTAGCTATGTGAAAAAATGAATTAGCTTTGGCAGTATCTAATGATGATCTACCGGCAGGCCAGGTTGTTGATTTACATCCATTTGTGCGACGTTGCAGGTAGCACAGCACGTCCAGGGTCATTCGAGTATTGCTCAGGGCGCAGTGGGAGCCGACCTCCAGCACCCCGCATTCGATAGCGGTCTCGATAAGCTTGATCCAGCGCCATTGCCAGCCCTTTTACCCATTCACCAATCCATATACAGCAGCATTGCGCAGGCGGTGGTCAGCTCCGGAGCGGTTAGTCCGTGGCGATGGTGGGCAGGCGCCGATCAAAGGAGGCGCTATAAGCAACGACAGTTCGCCCCGCGACGATAGCTGCGTATTGCTCGGCAACGTGCGATGGCCACCATGTCGTCGGTGATACCTTGAATTCATGTGAAATCGTTCACGATCTTGAGAAAACCAGACCGAGGCCTCCTGACAAAGGGATCAGCAGACCCTACCTGATGTTCACGGAAAGTTAGAGTAGTTGAGAGGATAATAGTGGTGTTAGGGGGAATGGGGTCAGGTATGTACTCGTCCACTGCGAAATTTCGCTGTCAAGCCGCTAGCAACCCGAGATTGAATGGCAGCTCCTGGCCGTTTTCAGCCTGCCGCGACCAACTGAAAACGACCCAAAACGGACACTCAAGCGCTTGGGAAATGATCGCTTAGGTAAGGACTTTTAACCTACATTATAGGTGGGTACATTCTCTAGTAAAAAATTTCAACCATAGGGAGTAAATCTTACTACCATCAAAAAACAAACCGGCGCATCGCCTTATAAATAGTAATTCCCAGAATCCTTAAACTCATTTATTAGGCGCTCCACACGTGCAAGCGAATAGCCAAATCGCGACTTGTTTGCTTTATTGTCGCCCACTAGAAAATACCTATCGAAATATTCGTAAAGTTTTTGGCTATTCTTCTCCCTAAACTTTTTTTCGAAAATTTCTCTGACTATTAAGGATTGATTCCCTTTTAAATACTCATCAATCCTCTGCGCGCCAGCCTCTAGCGTGCAGCTGCTGGCTAGATAGAAATGGCAAACCTCTATAAATATCTCTTCTGTCAATCGACAAATCCATTCACCATTTAAAAGTACACTACCTTCTAATCTCTTAACGGCTTCTCCAATATCCAAATTAGTGAGAAACTCACTATAGAAAGCTCTCAACCCATAAAGTATCTCATCCGGCATTACTGTGAGGCTTGGACCAATGGCGCACCAGCATGGAGCTGGTTTAGTGATACCCATGGTATGTGAGAAATAGTCTCCAAAACAGGCTGAAAATATCAGTAATAGGTTAAAGTCGGTAGCGAAGTTCAATTGTTCCGTCTTTACAGACACCTGCTCCCAGCTTAGATCGCTGCCGTCGCTGAAATCTAAACCGTCCTGTGGATGGCCATGGCATTCTATGTGCACAATTGGATAAACATCATCGCGAGCATCGACAATAAGATCATCAATTACTTTAGTGAATTCGTCTGAGCTTTGGCAATCAATGATTTCGACTGGAATATCGTGCCGATGTTCTTCTACTAACGACGAAACATAATCGTACAAAATGCTGCCCGTTTTAACTTCATCAGCATTCAGGGATTGGATGATTACGATTTTTGAAAAAGAGATGCCTGATGACATGTGTAAGCGATTCCGTCATATTTATGATGGGGCATTTTAGCCCTGGCGCATAGGCTAAGTGTAGGGCTTGCGGATTTTTTCCACCGATACTGCTATAAAAAATAATAATGTACTTTGCGCCTGCTACTTATCCGCTGATGAATAGGCTATAAACGTCCTTGCGAAACATCTATCCAGCAGTTATCGCTTCAGGTTATGTGGAAGTGTTGTCAAGCTTAGTGGCTGACGACACAGGCGGCAATACCACGGCTAGTTCGCGAGATTCGGAGCATTTCATTCCGTAATTTTTATGGGCGCGCAGATTCCGCACAGACCAAATCAATTTTACTAAATCCCCATACCCTATCACTCGCGTTATATGAACTCATGAACTCCGGAAGCGAAATACATGTAAAATCGCTAATTTTTTTTGCAACGTAAATCGGGTAGCGGGTAATCATGGCATAGCCAATAGAGCGAATTTCAGCCTCTGGAGAAAAGTTCTCTCGAACATATTTTTCGACAAGCGGCAAGTTATCCCTGACCCAAGAGCATTTTTTTGAAAATTTCTCACTGTAATTATTTTTATCAGCGACAAATTTTGAGTAGTCATCAAGATACATTCGAGACTCGGTAGCCATGCCGACCTGTTTTGCTTCAATGACGATCAGCATTTTTTGACGCAAGCAGTAACCTATGAAATCAATCTCGCCCACATTTTTTGGGACTTCTATCCGCTGTCCGCTTTTTAAGCGTATCATTTTAAGTGAAGCCACTCCAACGACACCAACACTATTAAGGTTATCTTTCACAACCTGTTCGAACCACTTTCCGGCCTTTAGTGAAAGCGCGGAAAGATCTAGATTAAGCTTCGCGGATCGCCACTCGGGCGGGAGTTTTTTAAACGCCACCCCGGATATCAACAGGCTGAGGCATTCGTCTGCCATACGCCTGGAGAAAAACAGCAATTCGTTCCTACTATTTGGATCCATGAAGAACCCCCGCTTATAGGCTCGATACTCCTGTTTGGGCCGAATAAGCCGCCTCCCTTCACTCCTCATATCTTTCGCGGTGAGTGTAAACCCATCTAAAATTAGACCAGCTTGTTCAGAAGAAATTGAACAATCCCTACTGATTTCATTAACCCACGTGGGCCGATGAATAAGTCCGACAGCGTCAGGCTCATCGCAATAACTACAATTTTCAATAGTCGATCTTAATATGGCAATAGCATCCTGATAGGTAACACCTAGTTTTTCTTTAAAGCCGTCACCAATAATTTTATCGTGAGTTTGAATATCGAACAATATATCTGGACTCGGAATGCAATTTTGAGAATCTCGATAGCCTTCTCTAGGGTCGAACCTAGTCAGCGAATCCTCTTTTACATCAAAGTAAGGGTCTTTTTCTTGACTAAGCGTTAGTGTGACTTCGTCAAGCATATGAGTGTAGTGATCACTGCGCATATAGAGCGAAACTAACTCCTCGGCTGCGATAAACACCATAGCAATGGCATCCCACTGCTCCTGAATACTTTCGCGCACCCCTTCCTTCGACATACCAGAGATGCATAATCGCTCCAACAGATGTTTCATGCCCCTCCGCGCGTTCATTGCATAAGCGGCCCAAAATTCATCTTCCTCGGACGTAAGTTTTCCGAGTTTGTGCAGATCTGAAATTTTACCGTACCTTTCGTATTGCTGAACAAGAAAAGGTACAAACTCATGCGGATCAATGCGAGGTAAATATTCATCCAGTATTTCGTTATAAATGCCGAATTTTAAATTCACGATGCTTGTCACTTCTTTTTTGTCAGTATATATCTTGGGCGCAAACTCCTCGAATACTCCGCTCTTAACTACATCGTATACATAGTCTTCGTAATTTCGAGGCGCCCTATAAAACTCGATCCCGCCAATATGCTTAGGTATTTTCATTTGATTATCTCTATGAGACGAGCTTGGCATCTACGTTGGACAACGTGCTTCGCATACTAAACTCGGAGGCCGCGCCTATGAAAATTGCAAACAAACATATCCTCATGCCGGGTCGACAGCAATGGCTATTCGCCATGATCCGCCCGTCTTCTCTCGCTATCCCCATGATGGCCGCTTGTTACCCAAGTGAACACTGCTACTGAAGCCTTTATGCGTCTGGGCGATACAGCATCACCGCAACCGACCTGAAGAGAGCCACCCTGCTACGGGAGTGATGCCGAGGAGAGCATTACGGGCCGATCTCTGCCTGTGGTCGCTGGCAGCAATAGGCAACTCTCTACTGATTCTGATGAAGAGCTTCATGATCAAGTAGAGAGCGCTTCCCGGGTGACTTCTTCAATGGCCGCAACTAGGGCGTGCTGGTTGTGCAGGAGCAGCGTGAGAGCGTCCACTGTGTGTACGTTGGCTTCAATATTATCTGGCATGGATTCGTCCTTGAGTGACCGGAGCGGGCAGACTAGCTGAACTCGCTGCTGGCTGGATTCACTTCTCCAGATCTAACCAGTCATTTGCACCGGATTTGACCCCTACCCTTAGTTACCATGACCGGGAGTGAACGGCCAAAAGCGGCTTTTCAAGACTGGTTAAATCCATATAGCGTAGGGCTAGTAGCGCTTGCTCAAGGGTTTTAATAGTGGCATCCCGACGCAAAATGAATGTCTCTTTATGGCCGATTCTGTTGAAAAAGTCGGTTTTTTCAGAATGCCGTAGGATGGATGGGTGAAAGCGCCTCTTCAGCACGCTTCTACGTGAAATCTCAGCCTGAAAGGCTCTGCGGACATTCAGGATTTCAATCTCCGACGCGTACTTTTCTGCTTTAGAAAACACGGCCGACTTTTTCAACAGAATCGGCCGATAGCTGCCGGTCGCGATGAGCCAGAGCATGTAGAGTGGCGCTGCTATTGGGATGATCATTGGGTCGTCTTCTGCTTGATGCGCCGCGCCTAGGCTCAGAAACAGTTGTGCGCAAATCTGCCAGCAGTGACATCGTCCCTGATGTTCAGCACGTTATCGGTAGCTGGTTTTGGGCAAGAATTCGGCGAGTTCATCCCTGTTGTTCAAAATGATTTGCTGGGCCTTTGCGGACTTGCCCGAATCGGGCTGGTCCAGCCCTAGCTGTTGTAGGGCGTAAAACAACAGCGCCTGTCGGCACTCAAAACTGCACTCGCCCTCGGTCATGCCAAAGTCGAGTTCGATCACCTTCCGATGCCCGGATTCCAGCTCAGGATGTGGGGCGAGTACTAGGCGGACCATATTGTGCCAAGCACGATCAGCGCTGGCGCGTTCTTGGTCGATTTTACTTTTCTCGATTTCCAGCACTCGCGAGAGCAAAAAGTCTCGAAAATCATCATTGGTATGACAGTACGCACGCATGTGCCAACGAAAACCATTGTTGACTAGTGCATGCGGGGTCACCACTCGTACGGAGGGCGTCGCTGAGGAAAACGACTGATATCGAATGGTCAAAGCTTCGTGCTGGCGGATGGCTTTGACCACGGCAATGACCGCCGTGACATCCAGGCGCCGCCAAGGGCGAGGGACAGTGGCCACGGGAGGATACCATCCGAGAAAACTGCCATGTAAGCCTTCAGGGCTTAAGGTCGCTCGTAGTAAATCCTCCAGGTAACGCTCAAGTGAGCTGGACGCAAAAAGCGCCTGAAAGGAAGAGGGGGCTCGATAGACTTTGGTGCTCGTGTCGTACGTCAGGTTGCCGGGTGCCCGTTTGATGTATTCGGCCAGATCCAGAGAAGACTGTGGGACAGAAATGCCAAAAAAGCTGGTCAGGTCGCTTCGGTTGAGGTGGCCGTCCCAGTGCAATCGATAGTCGATGAATTCGAGCCGTCGTTCCTGACCCCAGCGCGCGCCAGCCCGGGGGGGAGTGTTGGGCGTTGTCTCAACGTCATTTGTCATGGTGGCCATTTCCTTTCAGTCTAAAAACTAGAGGCGTATAAAAAATATTCGTATAGTAAAGCTACGCGATCGGCTGCTGGAGCGCAAATCGTCACGGGCACTCGCCATTCACGGGTACCCAAACCAGCGGATGGTCAGGGTTTTAACTCTCTATGACGGGTATTCCCCATGTCTTTGAACAACACCGAAATACGTTATTACGACGGTAACGTGTTGCGCCTTCCCGCTGAGAAGCGCACGGCGTATCACCAGCAAGTTGATCGACTGATCTCTGAGTTGAGCAAAAAACTTAAGGATCAGAACAAAATCACCATCACGAAGGTCGTGAAGGCTGGGTCATTCGCCAAGTTCACCATCCTGCGTCAAACCACTGAAGATCCGGTGGATGTCGACGTTGTGTTTTATATCTCTGGTCGTAATGTCGATCACGAAACGCTGTCGAGCCTGAATCAGCTCATCTTCGACGCATTGATCACCTTGTACCCAAACAAGTCGGTTGAAGACTTCGAGATCCAGCGTAAGGCGGCGACCGTGACCTTTGTCGGTTCGGGGTTGAGCGTGGACATCGTCCCGGTCATCGAAGATCCCCAAAACGCCAATTACGGCTGGCAATTCGATATCCATGACGGAACCCGGGTACAGACTTGCGCACCTTGCCAGATCAAGTTCGTGCGTGATCGCAAGAACATTGACCCTGATTTTCGCACCTTGGTGCGGCTTGGTAAAAAGTGGCGCAATCGCATAGAACTCAAGCCCTTAAAATCGTTTGTTATCGAACTGATCATGGCTCACGTACTTGCCACCAACGGCAAGGAAGGTTCGATCGAAAAACGCTTCCGTGACTTTCTGCAGTACATCGCTCAGTCCGAACTCAAGGAGGTCATCACCTTCCCGGAAAACGGTACCGTGACCACGATCTTTAGCGATCCTGTAGTGATCCTTGATCCGGTGTGCAACACCAACAACGTCGCTAGCCGAATTTCCGAGGGCGAACGCAAAGAAATTGTGGCTGCGGCGCTTAACGCCTGGGAAACCGCCCATTTCGCATCAACAGAGGACGACCTAGACCTTTGGAAAGAGTTATTTGGGCCACGATTTAAAGTCAAGGAGCCAGCATGAGCCAAACTTATACCTCCTCCGAGACGTACTCCGTCACCGACGTGGAAGTGGTCGTCCGTCGGGTCAAGGCTGATCTGATTATGATTGCCAGCAGTACCGGTGCGGTGTCCGAAGAGACGGCCAAGGAATGGGCACACGATGTAGAGATTTTGGCCAAGAATGGCTATTTGAAGATGGTCGACTTGACGCTGTTCAGCAACGACGTGGAGTACATGGCCACTCAGTTCAAGGTGAACACTGAATCGGGTGAGCTCACCACCAGTCGTCCAGGTGCGATGTGGCCAAGGCTACCGAATCCATACCTGCGCATCGTGCTCTCCTATACCGCGGCCTACGATGCAGCAGCGAAAGAGAAGATGAGGGACCGATTGATGATCGGATGGACCCCCACCAACGCGGATACCAGTCACTCAACCCTGACTTCTGACAGCGGCCGTGATTACGTTAGCAATGGTTATGGCATGCAAAGAAAGGACTTCAGTCGATGAGCCACCCCAATATTTTTGACAGTAAAACACCACTGCCTGATGACACGCTGCAGGCTCGAGAAAAGAATCTGCTCGGATTCGACGCGCGTTATCAGAAAATCAACGAACAACTGCGCTTGTTATTGCACCTCGATAAGCTGGCGACTTGGAGCCAGAAACATCACCGCACGGCGCTTGCCCTGTGCAACCTTGTGGCTGAGCAATACCCACTAGTCATTTTCCACGGAGACGTCGGCACTGGCAAAACCGCGACGGCTGAATGCATTGCCAATCGGTTGGCCCGGGAGTCACGTACAGAAGACTCGTTGCTGTTCAAGCTTAGCAATCGCGTCCGTGGCAGCGGTAAGGTTGGAGAAATGGGGACCCTAGTGACCCAGGCGTTTGCTGAGGTCATTGCGTCGGCGGGTAAGACCCGGAGGGCGATTCTGGTGATCGATGAGGGGGACTCACTGGCCGCTTCTCGCTCTCAAGAGCACAGTCATCACGAGGACAAAGTGGCGGTCAATACACTGATTCAGTGTATCGATGACCTACGTAACCATGGCGGTCGGATCGTCGTATTCCTGTGCACCAATCGCCTGTCGGTACTGGACGCGGCCTTACAGCGTCGTGCAGCAGTGGTGGAAGAGTTTCTGCGACCTGATGACGATGAGCGACGGGCCCTGCTCAAGATGGATTTGGATGGTCTTAGCCTCAATGCTCGACAAATCGAAGGGCTTGTGGCAGCGACAGGTCCCCGCGACAAGCAGCCCGGCTGGACATTTTCTGACATTCGCACTCGCCTGTACCCTGCAGCGTTGGCTAAGGCTTTTCCCGATAAGCCGCTGACGTATGAGCTCCTTCAGGAAGCGGCAAGCTTGTTGCGACCGTCCCCGATTTTGGAGGACAAGTAATGGCGCTATCATCATTGTTTGGTCGACGCATTCATTTGGCGGGCAGTATTGTCGATGATCCCGCGATAGCTTCGGTAACTGAAGTCACTCGTGCCCGCGAGACGGTGGTGGCGCTGGTCAAGGAGTTGATGCGCAAGGGAGCGACATTCGTCATCCCGGTCGACGCGGAAAAGAAGCGATCGGACGGCTTACCCATTTGTTTTGATTGGCTCATCTGGGAAACGATTCACCAAAATATCCACCTAAGGCCCTCCGACGCCCCGAGCCCGTTGATCGTCGCGGTTAAGCATCACAAGAACGAAGATCAGATCCCCGACGAGTTTATCGAACTCTGGGAAGCGCTAAGAGGATCTTCGCTGGTTCAGATCGAAAGTGCGGCGCACTGGAACATGAACAGCAAACGGATGGAGACCCAAGCTCGCCACGGCGATATTCTGATCGCTCTGGGAGGCGGCGAGGGAGTCTTGTACCTGGCCAATCTCTATCACGATGCCGGAAAGCCGGTCATTCCGATAAACCTCAAACTGGTGGCGCCGAATACCGGGGCACTGAGGCTGTTCGAGTTCGGCACTTCAGGCAACCACGCCCGGCGCCTTTTTCATGCGGACAGCAGCACATCTTCGCAGAGCTGGCTGAATCGGATCGAAATGCCGGCGCGCAAATCGGTCCAGGACGGTGCGCGTGACATTCTGGAACTGCTGGAGGCGCTTATCCCGCCCAAGGCCTTTGTCGTCCGGTTGCTCAACAGCTCCCATCCTGAGTACGAGGATGTACAAGCCTTTTTTGACAACGTGGTGCAACCCGTCATGGAGGGTGAGCTTGGTTACAAACTCGAAGTCGTCGACGGCAAGCAAGCGTATGACTTCGCCCGTATCGATCAGGAGATTTTCACCAAACTTCATCGCAGCAGTGTAGTGCTCGCTGACATAACCGGGCTTCGTCCTAACTGTTTTCTGGAACTGGGTTACGCGCTAGGTCGAGGTTTGCCAACCATGGTGTTGGCCAAGTTAGGTACCGAGCATCCGTTTGACATCTACTCGCTGTCAGGACATCACTGGAAAACCACAGGCGGTAGCGAGGAGCGCAAACGCGAGTTTCGTACCCACTGGAACGCCATTAAAACGCGCCCCCCCCTTGTTCCCACAGAGCCTCTTATCCCATGAGCAGCAAACGCGAAGTTTTCATTTCAATTGACGTTGAGACCGCAGGTCCGATCCCGGGTGAATACAGCCTGTTGACCATCGGAGCCTGCGGCGTCGACGATCCGAACCAGACCTTTGCCTGCGAGTTGAAACCGACGACGCTCAATGCCGACCCAAAGGCGTTGGAAATCACAGGGCTTTCGCTTGAGCGCCTTGCCAAGGAGGGGCTTGATCCAGAGCAAGGTATGCGAGCTTTTAAGGAGTGGGTGGCGCAGATGACAGGAGAAGACTCAATACCGGTTTTTGTGGGGTTCAACGCACCGTTTGATTGGTCATTCGTGAACTATTACTTCCATCGGTATCTGGGAGAAAATCCTTTTGGTTTCGCTGCGCTGGATATTAAGTCTATGTATATGGGCGCGACAGGATGCAAATGGGCGGATACTCGCTCCAGTAGAATCGCAGAGGCACTTAATCCGAAGCGAGAAGGCGATCATGACGCGCTACACGATGCCCTTTACCAGGCCGAGCTTTTTCGTCTTACTCGTAAGCTGATGTAAGACGAGTAATGCTTGTTCCACTATTTAGAGTCACGGGGCAGCCACACGCCCCGATAGTTAACACCTGCGCTTGATTTGGGTGGTGCTATTCATGATTTTAATACTCGCGCCGTCGTTGTTTTGGAATATCGCGGCAACCTCGTGCATGTACTCTCGAACTATGGCTAGGTACTGCTATAGCATCGTCAAGTCACTGCCTTGAGCGGAAAGATTGTTGTTTGTAGCCAACTCAGTACTGGATTTTCTCGCGGCAGCCAGTAGGGAGTACAGCTTCGGTGACGTGTTAGATGCAAGTATTAACTATCTGAGTAAGCCATGGAAGAAGTACGAAGCACCTGTACTAATGTTCGAAAGTATCGGGCATTCATCAGCTATTCTCACGACGATGGCGAGGCCGCAAAATGGTTACACAACGCCCTTGAGACATGGAAGCTGCCATCAGACATACGGGCGCTGGTGCGCAAGCAACGGGGGGATTTGCTTCGTCTTTTTCCTGTCTTTATCGACCACGGAGAGTTGTCAAGTTCGCCCAATCTTCGGCAGGCGCTCAAGCAAGCACTGGACAATTCCGATGCCTTGATCGTGCTTTGCTCACCCAAATCGGCCGAGTCCGGATGGGTGAATGAAGAGGTTCTGCATTTCAAGCGCACCAGACGAGGCGAGAAGATCATCACCGTCATGGTCGATAGCGCCCCAAAGCGCACGAATCATGCGTCGCCGAGTGACGAGTACTTTTGTCCGGCGTTGCGCCATCCGTTAGGTCAAGACGACGAGCTTGAAGTGAGTCTGCGTGAGGAGCCTCTTGCAATCGATATGCGTGAACGCTCCGGCATTAGTCGTCGGGACGTATTGCTCAAGGTTATCGCCGGCATTTTGGGGGTGGATTTTGACCAGCTAAAACGGCGCGAACGTAACCGTAAGCGAAACTGGTGGATCGCCTGCTCGGTACTGATTTTTGCCGGGTTGATGTTACTGGTCTGGAGTCTTTATTCGAAAGATCAAGCCAGGAGGGCCGGGATCGAACGTCAGTCGCTTGAGCTGCTGTCCATTGCGGATGCGCGCTTTCGCCGTCTTGACTACGACGACGGAAGTGACTTTCTGCAATCGTCGATCAAGTTACGCCAGGGACTGGGACAGGCGCCGTCCTCGGAACAGTTGGGACTGATCTACCGGACACTGCTGGACAAGCGGGTCAGCATGCCATTCAGCGAGGTGACGACAAAGTACGATTTACAGAGCCTGGCCCAAGGCTCCGTATTTTTGGTGCTGTTAGAAGGTGCACGTGTCGCGCTGATCAATAATGCTGATCCGAGTGTGCTGAGTTACATCGACATGGCACCGGTTCTCGAGCATTTCCTTCAGCAAGGTATGAGCGCCACGGACCTGCAAACGGCGCTGCAGGGACAAAGCGTCGAAGCCGACACGCAGGGCCGCAAGTTGTACCTGCTGATCAAGAATCAGCTGTTTACCTTCAATATGGATAGCGGGAAACTCCAGGACTCGCTGGACCTCGTTCAGGAACGTGACTTTTCGAGTATTCCACTGAATCAACGAACGGACTTTCACCTGTACTGGGTCGGTGCGCAGTTGATTGTCGAGTTCGGTCAAGAATCCAATTCCGTTGCCTTTCGGCTTCCCGGTGGCGGCTGGAAAGTGATTAGGGGTCGTAGCGTCTCTGATTGGGACGATCACACCGGCGACGTTTACCTGAATGATCAGGGGCGGGCCATTGAGCGCTATCGAGATGCTCAACTGCAGGGGCGTCTGCCCATCAATGTGAATCGAGATTTTGTCCTGGGAACTCGAAACGGTTTGTTGAGCGTTATCGACATTTCAACAGCGGGCACGTCAGTGATCATGCTCGAGACTGAAAAACTCAAGCCCCTGTGGCGCTGTCATATCGTGTCGGGGAAGGTCCTTCAGGCCGACCCTATCGCTGCTGATCAGTTGCTGGTGCAAACCGAGTCGCCCGCCATGCTGTGGCTATACCGCCGCGACGAGCAGGACTGTCATGTCGTGGGCATCTATCCCAGTGCTGCAACATGGTTCGATTACGTGCCTGAGTGGCGGCAATTGGTTCTCACGCAGTCGAATGGCAGTGAATGGGTCAGGGTCACCGATGATGGTTTCGAGCGGGTTGCGCAGCTGCCTTATTCGCGTGCTGCCATCACACCCAAGGGCGAGGGGTATGCCGTCCACAACGAAAAGCTGCTGAAAGTCTGGCCTCAAGGCCGGTTTTTTGGAGAATCGTTGAAAGGGAAATATGGGGCGTCTGGGAAGACTTCAATGTTCTTCGCTACGACCGATGGCATACGCGCGATCGCGGCAGGTAGTGACATCGTGCCCGAAGCGCATTGGGTGCGCTCCTTTAGAGGCAAGACTTATCAGCTATCAAATCAGCACGGTGAAGTTTTGAAGGAACTCAATCCGGTGATTGATGAGATAACGATTGACGCGATTCTCAGCCGCGAATCGTTCAATCAGCACTCGCCATCGAACCGTGATGGAATGAGTCGCATGCTGGCTCAGAGTTTTCGCGAACACGGCATTTTTTGGCACTCGCCCATCCTCGACCATGCCTGGAATGGCGACATCTACGGTGAGTCGTTCGATGTGCTGACTCGCATCAATATAAAATCCAACCAATTGCAGGTACTGCCTGCGCCCGCTGGCAGTCATTCAGTCAACGAAGCAACTGGCGAGGTGTGGACCCGAAGTTCGCTGGACGGGGACTCGTTGACCTATCTGCCGCCGCAGGCCCAGAACGCTACGGAGATCGAAGGCAGCTCGGCCTATTTTTCCGTGGGCCTGGGTGAGTCGCCTTGGCACAGTCTTCGCGGCCAATCCGGTCTTGTATTTTCGGCCGATGGTCACGACACGCTGGTGTTCAACACTGACGGCCGATGGGCGATTATTGACGCTCATCAATTGCAACCGGCTGTTAGTCCGGCCACTCGGGACCTTGCAATAAAATCGGCGGTTTTCCAGGCACAAGGCTGGCTAATGACAACCCGCGATGATCGCTTGGTGCGGATGTCTACCGACGGCAATACGCTTTTGCAGCAGGCGCCTTTACGCCCGGGTGCCAGTCAGATTGTCGACCTTGGCGACCAAGGTCTCGTTCTTGTGCAAACGAGTGAAGGTGTCGTCTTACACGATGCCGTGACCCTGGCGGAAGTAGCGCTGATACCCGGTTACACGGAATTTCATGCCCTGGGCGCTGGTCAGCAGGTACTGCTGGCAGTGAGTAACCGTGAGGGTGATGAAAAATGGAACATCTATCGATTGCCCGCCTTCGGTAACCACCTGTTGGAGCGAGTGGATGAACTGCGTCTGACACAAAGAAGTCCTGCTCCGCGATCCCATTAAGCTTTCTGGACCTGTAATCAAAGATCAACGAGCAAGTGAAGAGCGTGGCCAGGGCGTTGTTGATGTCAGGGAATTGTTGATCCGTATTTCTACCCTATATTGATGAGAACGGTGCTTATTGCCCAAGGCAAACGTTCCATGTAGTTCCCATTTCAAGGAGAAGCGCTTGAAGCTCCACGCCTTTGTCGCCATGCCTTTTGGTACTAAACCGGCGCATGACGGGAAAATGATCGACTTTAATCGCGTATACGCCGAGTACATCGAACCGGCGTTGCGTGATGCCGGTCTGGAAGTGTTCCGCGCTGATGAAGAGCTCCGGGCGGGGGACATTCGTACCGACATGTTCCAGGAGTTGTTGATGGCGGATGTCGTTATCGCCGACTTGACGCTGGACAACCCCAATGTCTGGTATGAACTCGGTGTGCGACATGCGCTTCGTGCGCGGGGTGTGGTGCTTGTCCAGGGACCGAGACAGAGCCAGCCGTTTGATATCTACACTGATCGCAAATTGCGTTACAACCTGAAGGACGGCGCCCCTGACCCAGCGACGCTGGCTCTCGATCGCAAGTGTCTCACTGACATGGTGCGTGAGACGCTTGACGCTTGGCATGGGCGCAAGGTGAGTCCGGTGTATAGCTTGCTTCCGCACTTGTGCGAGCCTGACTGGAAGAAGCTACTGCTTGAACAACACAACGAGTTCAGCGCTTCCTATAAGGAGTGGTCCAATCGGCTGGAAATAGCACGGCAGAAAAGGTTGGCGGGTGACATTCTCGTGCTGGCCGAGGAAGCGCCGACAGTGGCGTTGCGCATCGAGGCAAAAAGCGCGGCAGGGGACGCACTGCTCAAGCTTCGGCATTACGATTTCGCGTTGGAGCAATTTAACGCCGTACTGGCTCTCGATCCGGCGAACAAGTTTGCGCGTGAGAAAAAAGCGATTTGCTATGGTCGTCTTGATCGCAAGGTTGAGGCGAGAGAGGCGATGCGCCATCTGACCATGGACTATCCAAACGATCCGGAAATCCGGGCGCTTGCCGGGCGTGTGGAGAAGGAGAACTGGATCAATCGTTGGCGCTCTCGGGGCTCTACTCCGACAGAATGGATAGGCGCCGCGCGGTCGCAGGACTCGGCGCTGACTCAAGCCATCGAGCCGTACTACAAAGCGTTCAGCAACGCCCCGGATCACTACTATTCCGGTATCAATGCACTGACCTTGAGCGTTCTGCGCCGTCATCTCGGAGCGGAAACCAGCGCCACAGCGATTGATCTGTTGACCGGGGGCGTGCGCTGGTCGAGCTTCGCTGCACGAGAGCGCAACCGCAAGGATTACTGGGCTCAAGCGAGCTATGCCGAGTTGTGTTTATTGGTGAGCACGCTTGAGGACGTGAGGAAAGAGTATCGAGCCACTGCCGCCGCTACGAATCATGACTGGTTCGCGCTGGACTCCATCCGCCAGACACTTTGCCTGTTGCGCGATCTTGAGTTCCGTCCCGCCGAAACAGCCGTCGCGCTCGATATCATCGATCAGGAAATAGCCATTAGCTCCCCCCCATTCGAACCGCGCCAGGTATTCCTCTTCAGTGGTCATATGATCGACACCCCTGATCGTGCGGTTCCTCGCTTTCCGGCAGACAAGGAAGCCGTTGCTGCAGAGAGTATTGCCGCAGCGCTCAAGAGCTTCGGTGCGGGCCCCGGTGACCTCGCGTTGGCGCAAGGTGCATGCGGTGGTGATCTGTTGTTCCTCGAAGCGTGTCAAAAGCTCGGCGTGCGCCTGCAACTGATGCTGCCACTTCCCGAGCCCGAGTTCATTGAACGCTCCATACTGCCCTCCTTGGGTGGTGAGCAGTGGCGTACCCGCTATTTCGATCTCAAGAGCCAGACAGAGGTGGTGCTGCGTATCATGCCGACCGAACTTGGTTCGCCACCCAAATCGAGCCCCGATGAAGCCATGAGTCCTTTTGAGCGCTGCAACCTGTGGTTGCAATACAGTGCGCTTGCATGGGGGGTAAACAAGGTGCGGTTTATCTGCCTGTGGAATGGCAGCGGTGGCGACGGACCGGGTGGCACCGAGCATATGTACAAGGAAGTGAAGCGCCGGACGGGGCGAGTAGCCTGGCTGGATACACGCAAGCTTTGGTAGGGCGGCGATTGAATCGACTGCGTATCGGCAAATATGAGCTACACCTGTCAATGTCCGGAATTCACTGACTCACCCTGAGCCGCCAACCCAATATCTGAGCATTCGCCATGAGCCAACAACTGGTCAGCCGCATCGAATCTGCTGAACCGAAAAAAATCCTTGCCTGTGACGGCGGTGGTATTCGCGGACTGATGAGCGTCGAGATCCTGGCCAAACTCGAAGCCGATCTGCGTATCGCTAAAAATGCGCCAACGCTGGTTCTTGCCGATTTCTTTGATTTTGTTTGCGGTACCAGTACCGGTGCAATTATCGCTGCGTGTATTTCTGCGGGGATGTCCATGGACGATATTCGTGCGTTTTACGTGGGCAGCGGCAAGGACATGTTCGACCCCGCATCGGTTTTTAAACGTCTGCAGTACACCTACAAGGCCGATCCCCTGGCGACAAAACTGCGTGCGGAACTGGACCGGGCACTGAAACATTCGTCGACACCGCAAGAGCCCAACGCCACGCTGGGTAGTTATGGGCTACGCACGTTGTTGATGATGGTGCTGCGCAACCACACCACCGACTCACCCTGGCCGGTGTCCAACAATCCTCGTGGAAAATACAACCAGCTTCAGCGCAAAGACTGCAACCTGCTTTTGCCGCTATGGCAGTTGCTGCGTGCTAGCACCGCGGCTCCGACTTATTTCCCGCCCGAAGTTGTAACCTTTGCCCCGGATACCGATGCTGAGTACCAGTTTGTTTTCGTTGACGGAGGCATCACGACGTACAACAACCCGGCCTTCCTGGCGTTTCAGATGGTGACTGCCGAACCTTATGCGATTAACTGGAAAACGGGCGCCGACAAATTGTTGATCGTTTCGGTCGGCACCGGCAGCGCCGCTGAAACCTGGCAGGATTTGAAGGTGAGTGACATGAACCTGGTTCATTACGCCAAAAACCTTCCGGGGGCACTTATGAACGCGGCCAGTGCAGGGTGGGATATGGCTTGCCGGACGCTGGGGGCGTGTCGTTTCGGAGGGGCGATTGATCGAGAGTTTGGCGAAATGATGATGGTGAAAGACAACGTCAAATCGACCTGCCCGAATTTGTTCAGCTATGTGCGTTACAACCCTGAGTTGACCCGGTCCGGGCTGGATGGGCTAGGTCTTACAGACGTCGACCCAGGTACCATTTCGAAACTGGACGCAGTGGCGAACATTCCGGATATCCAGCTTGTTGGTGTGTCGTATGCCGCGCGGAGTGTCTCGCTCTCACATTTGAAAGGTTTCGTGTAATTCATTGCGCTGCCCGCGGTCGGGATTTGCGTAACGAGGTCAGGACGTATGCCTCAACACTTTATTCACTATGTGCCTAGGCGAATCGTATTGCGATTCCCTGATGATCCCCATCATCCCTGGTTCGCAGGTGTACAAGACCTCGACGCCGGTTTTTCCCGCCCGAAATTTCATCTCAGTCGCCGTAAAACCGGACCCACACAGCAGGTGAGAAAGGGGGATACGATTTGGATCCTTGGGCAAATTTTTTCACCGTGGGGGGCTCTTCCACCCGGGCTTGATGCGCGCATTGAAGTTAGACACGTTGAAAGGTCAGATGATGGGAAATTTCAGTTTATTGCAACGAAGCACTCGCATTGGTTTCCGTTATCCAATATTTTACAGGTTCTTCCTGAGCTTGAATCGGTAACGGGGCAAGGCCGTATAAACCCAGTGTTCAAAGATCTTGAGGCCCCCATTGGCAGGAGCTTGCAGAGTATGCGGCTTTTGGCCTCGGCTGATCCTTTGGAGGAGCATCTAGGGAGGCTAAGTCTTCAGCCGGTAAACTTCATCAGCTACCGTATTTGCGATGGCACCCATTCTGTGTTCATAAAGACGCAGGCGCTTCTCGCGCAGGGGCAGGCGGTCTTCTGGGATCGATGGTGCCTTCCTCGCCGACTGGCAGAGCGACGTGAGTTGGTCGGTAGTGAGGTGCTGGATCGCCACCTGATGAAGCAACTTGCGTCAGCGGAGGTGGTATGGGGAATCCAGTCCCCCGCTTATTCGGCGCGGGGTAGTTATTCGGCGAAAGAAAAGCGCAAAGCTGTTCGCGTGGGTACTTATCAATCTGTGCCTGACTTTTAACTACGGGCATTTAAGCGCGAAAGTTACACAGCGGCACTAAACATGATTTCAACAACGACTACCTCGACAGCTTGCGCAGCGCCGGATATTTCGGGGTGGCTCAGTTCAGCGACCGAGTTTCATCACGATTTGCTCGAGCTCTATTCGACGTTTTTGAATTTCTGTGATTCGTGCATAAATGGCTGGTAAAATACATCTATCAATTTCCGCTAAAAGTGCATCATCGTTAGCGTATACATACGGCGTGAGTTCGGAAAGATACCCGCCGAAGTCTGAAAACAATGTATAGGGAGTAGCCTCCGCCGAAATCAAGGGTTGAACGGGGACCGACGGGAGCATGGGAATACTTCGTTGAAGTTCCTGCGGGATGCTCTTCGGGTCTGTTATATCAGCTAAGATAAAGCATGACATGTGAGCTAACAGCCTGTTGGCGCTGGTGCGATTTTGACCTAGGCTGCTGATTTTGACTGCCCCACATGCTATCTTCGAAATCACCCGCAAGTTCATCATTTTTTGAGTAGTCGGTGGGGCAATGAATTCCGGTAGCCTGGGTCAAAATCGCACCAGCGCCAACAGTTCAATTTCAGCCACCCCCTCCGCCGGCAGCGTGGTTCATGGTCCCACAAGAGCCCAACTTGCCCCGGCGCATGCTCAACGAATTATCGGCATCACCGATGCCGGCGACCAAGGACTGATCGCCCTGGCGACCTGTCAGACTTACGCCAAAGAAGTCTCAACACCGAAGTAAAAAAGAGCGTTCGGGTGGGATGTGTCAACATCCAGCCCGACCGCCGTCCCTGCAGAATGTCCCTGCAAGTCCAGCCGAGTCTATTACTCCATACATGAAGCTCGCCTTGCCTAGAGCCTGTTTATCCAGACAGTAAAAGTCTTGCTTTATATGTCTACTATCACCCCGTGGATAGGCAGCAAATGCCGTCTGGCAGGCGCTGCGAATTAGTTTTCATCAGTATGCGTGGATTCATTCTCGTCGATTTGCTCCTCCGGATCTTCCGGGTTTTTTTCGATATCTTCGCTTTTTGCGTTACCTAGGTCATATAAATCATTTTCGATACTGCAATCCTTGAGATCGGCATTGATTAAATTTATCAAACCATCTTCGTTTTTGCCTACAATGCCAACATCATATACTCCATTGGCTAAGCAGTGTCCTGCATATCGAGAAAACTCGTTCAGGTAGCTATAGTACATCGAGGTGTATCGCTTATAGGAGCCAGGGTAACCCCATGTTTCCCCAACAATGACGTCGGGGTTATCTTTGTGTTTTAACCATTTTATAATAACGTCCGGCTTGTGTTCATATGCAAGGTCATCGTTACGATATTCCTCTTCAGTAGGTTCTTCGTCCCTCACGCCAGCATATTCTAGAATTCCGATAACTCTAAATTCTGCATCTTCATATGATAGGTCTCGTGCAAGAAATACCATCGGAAATGCTGCACCACCGAAAGTTCTCCCCCAATACGTGCCTATAATCTGTATGCCGATAACCTCCTTTTTTCCTGCTTTCGCTCTATACAAACTCAAATTCATTACGTGGCTTGCAGCTTCATTAATGTCAGCGATGGCACACTCCTGTTCATTGCGAGTCAGGATGTAGAATGGTGAAGGGTCTTCGCATGTGAATCGACAAGCTCCGAAGCATGGGCCTTTATATTTTATAAGGTTGTTAAGTGACTCTCGAAGTATTGTGTAATAGTTTCCGGAGGTTTTACCCATCTCTTTTAGTGTGAGGATTCTGCAGTTGCCTTCTTTGCATGTTGTAAATGAAATGTTTCCTATGTACTTGAGGTATCCCATTTTTATAGTGACTGTTGGATCTGCTTGCTCTTTTATTAAATTTCTATAGAATTCAACGGAATTCGTAAGGTTTTCCGACCTGCGCTCAGCAATTCCACGTAATTTGGCTTGTGTACGAGTTTGTTTTTCCTGCTCAATCGTTTGTAGGTGTGACTGGTATCCGAACCAAAGTGCTAATATCGCGACTATAAAAAAAAGTACTACAGAAAAAGAAAGCCCAATCAGCGCTTTTCTCTGTCTATTGTGTTCTCGCCTAACGAGAACGTCTTGATCCACTCCTAAAAGCCCAGCGGTGAGTTTCATAAGGCCGACTGCCCGGCCGTCGCCGATTAAATTTTTCTTGTCGTCTCGAAGAGCTCTTAGATCTACGGCCAGATAATCAAGGTTACGAAGATTTGGCGGAAAGAAATCTTTTTCAATATCTTCTGAATTTGGGGAATTTGGAGAAATTACTGGATAAATTCTATCGCCCTTTCCGAGCTCGATAAATCTTTTTACCTCTTCATTGACCCATGAGCTGCAGGCAGCTGCAGGACTACAAAAAACAATTAATGAGTCGCTTGCCTGTAACTTCTCATTAAGGCGGTCACTAAGTCGTCCTCCACCCGGTAGGTCGGCCCTGTCAATAAATATTGGGTGAAGTGACTCGGGGATATTTCCGTGATTACCTATTGTTTTTAAGAGGCTCTTCGGTGTTCTGTATCGATCAAGCTTTTTATGTAACCAGTGTGCGGCTGTATGATCTTTTCGACTGTAACTTAAAAAAGCATTGTAGTGGTTGTTGTTTGGCATGATCATATTCTGTCAGCCAACAAAGCTTCCGGAGCATCTACCCTAGCGTATGGCCCTGCGCTCGTTAAATATGTGTATTTTTCGTGTTTGAGCGCTTCGTAAGTTAATCTATAGGTGGTCCATACTTGCTGATATTGGTTCAGTTGTTGAATTCCTTCCGTGTTTAGTAATACAAAGTCAAGTAGCGCTGGAGTTTTGTTTAAGTCTGGGTTGTCGATGGCTGAAGCTACTTGAGTTAATGCGGATGTTATAGTTTGCATTAGTTTCAAGTTTTTAAATTTGAAATGCACTGAAATGCTTTTTTTATCGTACCAAAAAATTTGTTGTTCTAGTCTGTCTATAGGGTTGTAGGGTGGGTGTGGATTATGTTTTGATTTTAAGTTTAAGGTATTGTCGAATTCCTTAGGTGGCTCATTGTTATCATTTGTAAGGCTCATAACAAACCTCTGTCTCAGATTTTATTGAGTAGTATGCTGAGGTATAGCACCATTTAGAAAAAAGTGCCTATGGAGTCAAGGGGGATGAATCAGATCGTCCGAAATCGTATAATCGCGTCAGTGTCGCTTTCACATATGCGTCCAAGGTTTCCACGGCCGCCGCGGCGTTAACTGCAATGTTCTCTACGCCATTTTCCGAAAGCCACTTGGTAATTTCTTCTATTGCTGCACTTAAAGGGTATAGATTGTGCAAAAGAATAGACAGGCCCCATTCGAGGCCATCGGCGACCTTCGACGTTTTCGCGCTCTTTAGCCATTGACTCACTAGCGCGTGAGGCTCCGTTAATTGATGGGGGTGGCTTCAATATTCCGCCGGAGTATAGGTGAGTTCAAATCAGTGCCAGTCCTGGCGAGCGAGTTGTCATGGTCGAGCACTTGGAGTCGGATATTGCCTTCGACCTGAGGAGGTTTGGGTTTGCGTTGTCGCTGCTTTTCCGATTTGGCCCAGTGGCCACGCCCAGGGAGAGGGATGCCGGCTTTGCGACAAGCTTTGGCGACGGCGACGTCGGAAACACCAATATCGTGGGCCAGTTTGACCATGAGTGTTTGCCATACTTTTTCGAACAGTTCCACGACGGTGAAGCTCACGAATGTGTACATGTAGTCTGTCACCTTTCCTCATCGCGAATTTAAGGTCACAACACAGGGTGTCGCGGATTTTGAAGTCCGGGAAACTCTGGGTGCAACAGCCTATGACGGTGTTCGCGTCTCTGGCGTCGCGTACGCTGGAAAAGACAACATCGACTCGTTTGGCGTGTGCTCGTAGGTCGAGGACAGCACCGCACTGAGTCGATCGCCCAGCAGGTTCCAGGCGTTTTTCTTCTCGTCGGCATAGTCGTGATGCAGGTAGTGGCGCCTTACCCGGGAGCCGGCCAACACATGGTTTTGGCAGCGATCGATGACGTCCAAGCTGACCCCCAAGGCCTGCATCATGGTCGCGCCGGTGCGGCGTAGGTCATGCGGGGTCCAGTCGCCGTTTTGGCCGTCGGCCAGCACCAGGGTGTCGTCGTGACGCCGTCGTGAGAGGGCCTTGCGGTTTTTGAACCGGGCTTGGCGATCGCCGACCTGTTTACTCACCACCTTTACGTCCACATGCCCATCATCCTGCTTGTTGGGAAAACACCACTGTGAATCTCCCGTCAGGGTTTTGAGTTCCTTAAAGAAATGCAGGGCGAAGGGGGAGAGGAAGACATGGTGGTCTTGTCTCTTGCCGCGGGTGCCTTTGACGTTTTCACTGGGAAGGAACCAGGTCTGCCGGTCCAGATCGACATTTTTCCACTCGGCCTGGAGCAACTCGCCAATCCGGCATAGCGTGCCCAGGCTGATCCAGAGCGCGAGTTGGGTTTCCTTCTTTAGCGGTCGAATGCCGTCGTATTTTTGGCCCGCGGGGAGGGCGTCGTAATCGGCAGTCATTTGCTGGAAGCGATTGTGCAGTTCCAACAGCTCAGTCGGGGAAAGGATTCGGCTTCTTTCCGCTTCGTAGTCGGCAGGGATCAGGGGGGAGATGTCGACCAGCTCAGTCGGATCACCCTCAACCAGTAACGCCCGCCAAGGTTGGCGCTTTCTAGCCCAGCTG
>Ga0247819_10000188_pt1 | contig 39014 bp, 40 predicted proteins | sample 13C_Xylose_Day6_FD_193428 | JGI IMG/M metagenome (GOLD analysis project Ga0247819, IMG submission 193428) | Soil microbial communities from agricultural site in Penn Yan, New York, United States - 13C_Xylose_Day6 | ecosystem: Environmental > Terrestrial > Soil > Agricultural land | place: USA... | reverse complement strand
CATCAGTCGCTATCGGTGTATTTATTTCTATATGTAATATCCGATAACGCGCAGACCCGGTTGTTGCAGGTTGCTAGGGCATTGCTTAACATCGCATCAAGCCGTTTCTTTCTCTAACCTGGTAACCACATGCCTGCGTCTCCGATTCCATTGTTTGACACCTACAATCGTTTTCGAGACCTGAACTTCAGTCGAATGTCTGATGAGCTGCCTGTTGTCACTCAGTACCTTCTTTCCTTTCCGCCAAAGCTAAAGGCACAAGATGGCTACCTCGCGGTTCGCGGATTCCTAAAATCCTACTCAAACAACGAAGCCACGTTTAATTCATACCGCACACATGTTGAACGTCTTCTGCTGTGGTCTCTCCTGATAGCCAAAAAGCCGCTTCTAGAGCTCAGACGCCACGATTGTGAGAGTTTCCTGGAGTTTTGCTTACAGCCTCATCCTGAATGGATCGGTCCTGTTGTCAAATCGAGATTTACCCGGGTTGGAGGTCGTAAGGCTGCTGAAACTGACACCTACATCATCAACGACAAATGGCGTCCTTTTAACGTCAAGATCGATAAACAGATCCGCAAGGTTGCTACGGAGAACAGTAAAGATGTAGGTGACGTAGCCTACAAAATGTCTGCTGGCTCGATGGGCCAGGTGTTTGCCGTTTGTGGCAGTTTTTTCCAGTACACCATCGATGAAGGTTTCACCACCGAAGCCAATCCAGTTCGAGCCGTCAAACAAAAATCCAACTTTAAACAGCGCAACACGGTGATGAACTCTGGAAAAGCGCTGACTCCGCTCCAGTGGAATTATGTAATTGAAACCGCAGAAGTCATGGCTCAGGAGGATCCTCGACATGAGCGGACGCTGTTTATTGTGGCCACCCTCTTCTCTCTCTACCTTCGAGTCTCTGATCTCGTCGGTCGGGACAATTGGCAGCCTACGATGGGTTCGTTCGAGTTCGACGGTGAAAACTGGTGGTTCAACGTTGTCGGCAAGGGCAACAAGGCCGCGAAAATTAGCGTGCGAGACGAGTACATTGAGGACTACTTGAAGCGATATCGAGCCACCCTCTCCCTTCCGCCACTGCCGTCTCACAAGGAGAGTACTCCACTAATGACAACGGTCAGAGGCCGGGCTGGACTGTCAGATCGTTACATTCGCGCCCTCATCCAGATGGTGTTCGATAAATCACTTCAGCGCATGAAGGACGAGGGTCAAACTGACTTAGAGATGGATAAGCTACGGTCGGCATCCTTGCACTGGCTGCGTCATACTGCGGCTACATTTGACGCGCCATTTCGCGATATCAAGGATCTCCAAGCTGACCTACGCCACGAAAATATGTCGACAACTCAGAACACGTATTACAACTCGCTCGATCAAAAACGTGCCAAATCAATCAAAGGACTCGGGATCAAGGACAGAGGCTAGGATCCAGGGAAAGCAACAACATGCGTCAATGACCACACAAATCAGCGATCTTACAGTTGTTAAGTCCGCCACCAGCTCGTACACAGGACAGGAATATTTGGGAATCTACCCATACGTTCAGAAGGCATGTCCAGGGCAAGGCTCGTAATAGACTCTGGATACATACGTCCCCACGACTTATGTGATTTATGAAGCATGGCTCGAAGGCAGCGAGCCGCGAGAGCGCACTTAAGGCAATTTGACAAGGCGGGCTTGAGCGAAATTCTTTCGCTCCTAGCGAACGCCGCTAGCTATTAATCGGAAGTGAGAAGGTCTATGTCTCTGTATGAACTGGCAGTTTTAGGGCATCCAACCGATGCGCAGATCCAAGAGCTGCAGAGTTTAGTGGCCCAACTGCAGGATCAGTTTGGACTCGGCTCAGGCGAGATCACATTGCAAATTTGTCCGAGCAGCTTTCGGCCCAACCGACGGTCATGCGCTGCCGCCCTCTTCATTGGCGGTGCAGAGGGAGCCAACTTTGACATCTCAGCTGTCGTCGACTCCCAGATTGTTCCAATTTTGCCTGTGGTCAGTACGGAGACGCTGGTGGCTGCCGAGGTCCCGCCATTGCTTCGCGCCCTCAATTGCGTATTTCTCGACAAAGTTCCCATGGAGCGTCTGTTCTCAGCGCTTCTGGAATGTGTTGGACTGTTACCTCGGCAGCGAAGAGTTTTTCTCAGCTATCGGCGCGCAGAGTCGACAGCTATCGCTGTTCAATTGTTTGCTGAGTAGTCCGCTCGCCAGTTCGATGACTTTCTAGACACGCACAGTATTGGCGCAGGCGTCGATTTCCAGGAGCAATTGTGGCATCAGTTGTCCGATGTCGATGTGCTGCTAATGCTTGAATCACCCGAATATTTCGCAAGCCGTTGGACCGAGGCGGAGTATGGACGCGCGTTGGCAAAGGGCATCGGTGTATTGCGGGTCCAATGGCCTGACACTACACCCTCACCAGTGACAAGCACGGCGAGTCGGGCTGAGTTGTTGGTCGAAGAGTTCCGGGCCGACGGCCAGCTATCGGATGTGGCAATACAACGGATATGTCGTCAGCTCGAAGCGGTGCGTAGCCAGAGTCACGCATTGCGAACGATGAGTCTCATGGATGCCGTACGCATCGCGATTGAACAAATCGAAGGCCAGGTCAACGGTGTAGGTCCCGGCCGCCTGATGCAGGTCACCCTGCGCAATGGACGCCAGTTGTCCGTGCAACCAACGCTAGGGGTACCGACTGCTATGACGCTGCAGGAAACGATACTCCGTGCAGGCCATGACGATTGCGCGGTGGTATACAACCACTACGGGATTATGGCGAGTTGGCAGGCACACCTCGAGTGGCTCGCCAATCGGGTGGGTGGATCTCGCTGGGTTCGACAAAGTGATGCGGCTTGGGATTTCGCAGGGTGGGATGCCCAATGATGAATCGAATCTTCCTTTCTGCGAGCGTTCCTCGACCGGATCGCGGTAACTTCCATGAAACCGCCGACCCGTTCCTGATTCAGTTTGCGGTACGCGAGCTAATGACGTTAACCCTTGGGCGACGACAGATTGTTTGGGGTGGCCACCCGGCAATTACCCCGATGATTTGGGCGATCTGCTCAGATTTGGGGGTAACCTACTCAGCTGCCGTGCATCTGTTCCAAAGCAGGTTTTTCTCAGCGGTGTTTCCGGAAGAGAATGATAGTTTCTCGAATGTCACTGTCGTCGATGCGGTCGAAGGGGATCGATCGGCAAGCCTTGCTCGAATGAGAGATCAGATGTTCGCAGGTTCCTTTGATGCAGCGGTTTTCATTGGCGGAATGGAGGGGGTGCTAGAAGAGTACGAGCTCTTTACCCGTATGCACCCCAATGCTTTGGTTCTTCCTATTTTCGCTCCAGGAGGGGCCGCACAAGAACTGGCGAAGAGACTAGGCATGACTGACGACCGCGTGGATTTTGCGCGACTGTTCTCGGAAGAGCTTGGCATTTCTCAGATTGAGCGGCGGGACCAAGTTTAGTTCGAATACGGGACTCTATTCGTTGTCACGGCACAGATACCGAAGCGAGACCGAGGTCATGCGCGAGGAGTTCAAGATTGCTGTGGCGAATGGAGTACTCGTGATTCCAGTTGGCATCACAGGCTCTTTATCCAAGGATCTTTGGGGGGAAGTGATGAGCGCCTACGACGAGTCAAAGTATCCGCAAAAAAAAGATCACGCCGCTGCTCCGTGAATTGGGCGACGACGCTACTACACTGGAGCACGCTCACGAGGTCATCCTCACCCTCCTCTCATTTATTTAAGGACTACCAACATGGCAAGAAAGGTTTTCTTCAGCTTCAAATATGACGACGTCCCACGTGCTATGAACGTACGGCACAGCAACGTGATTGCGCAAGAAACCACGTTTGGCTTTATCGACAAAGCAGATTTTGAAGCTGTGGAACGAAAAGGCGATGCGGCCATCCAGGCTTGGATCGACGACCAGCTCTTTGGTACGAGTGTTACAGTCGTTCTCGTAGGGGCCAACACTCACAAAAGCAAGTGGGTCAAATATGAGATCGAGCAAAGTATCGCGCGTGGTAATGGCATTCTAACTGTCGATATCAGCAAGATCGCCGACCTCCAGCAAGAAACGACTGACTGCTGCAGCCTCAGGGTTAAAGGTTACAACCATTACCTCTGGAACAAGGATAGCGGGCGTCAAAACCTTGGAAAATGGGTCGAGGAAGCTGCAAAGGCAGCCGGAAAGGCTTAATCGTCTGAGTGCCAGCATATCCGCTGGCCTCATTCTCCTCGTGTAACAATTCCAAGCGTAGGCCTCTTACAAATTTGCTGAGGCCCTCGTGAAGTTTTAGGGCCAAAAATCACCACCCTTCCCCATTATCGCGACAAGGATTTTCGGATGTATCTTGGCTTTGAAATCAACGATTACCAAAACCTCAATAGTTCAAACTTAAGCGAAATCGCTGCCTACAAGGTACGAGCCAAGGGGCGCATCGATAGGCTTGCTCACTACATCGTTGGCAACTACAAAGGTCTGCGGGTACTGGATGCAGAGCAGATTTCTGCTGAGCTATTTCCGACAGCAAAGTACGACGTATTTTTGTCGCACTCCCATGCCGATCAAGGCAAAGCCATCGACTTGGCACTCGCTTTAGAAAAAAAGGGTCTCAAGGTTTTTGTGGACTCCTGCGTGTGGGGCTACTTCAGTGACCTCATTAGCGCAATCTCTATTGGGGAGGCAGGCCTTTTTACGACAGTTACAGTAGAGCGCAAGCTCCAAATTGCGGCTGACGTACATATGATGTTGGTGGGCGCGTTGCACCGTATGATCTGGCAGGCAGAAGCATTTGTTTTTTTAAATACCGAGAAGTCCATCCCACTGAACTACCAATCTAAGAGCAGAACCTTGTCGCCCTGGCTGTTCACGGAGTTGCAGTTCAGTGTTCAGGTTGAGCACGTGCTACCGGAGCGGTTGCGCGACAGAGTGCTCGACGGAGTAATGGGGATGGAGCAGTTCAACGAGTCGCTCGAACGCAAGCAGTATCTTATGGCATTTAAGGCGTTCAACGAGCACCTGCCGAAGGTGGATGGAAACAGGCTTCGCTACTGGCATTCGCAGCTGCCGAACGCTCTCCAGGGAGGTAACGTGCTCGATAACCTCTACGCGATGTTCGAGTTAAAATCAAAATATCGGGCTCTCAGGGCTTAAGCGCTCAAACGATCACAACACGTCGTGTGCTACTGATTAGATTAGCCCGCTCAATCCGGTGGCCAAGGTGTTTGGTGCTAGTGGCAGTAAGATCGTTGCTGACACTGCAGAGCTCGCTGCGCACAGGTCCAAAGACCAGCGCTGGTCGAGCTCCCACTGTCACCACTTAATTTGGCCACCGAGCAGGAAAGGAGCACCAATGCTGCAAATCAACACTGGAAAGCTTTTCGCAAATGGAGTTGGGCGAACGAATCAGTTGAGGGGGGTGCTGTACACAAACTTGAAGCTCTACTGGCGAGACGACGTGGTGACTGGCGCAGGCACGCTCCGTAGCACAGGTGGGCGCAAAGGCAGCTTGGCCCTTGTTTACGAGCTAGAGGAGCGAATGGAGCAAGGGGAAAATGGCCGCCCCGGCGTACTGCTTTCACACACGGAAGCACCCTACATTCAAGACTTTTCGGCAGTAGCCTCGTTCGCGCTCAATGCGATTGTTTCCCCAGACCCTGAGCTTGCCGCACAGCTCACAGATGGCAAACCAGGACTGAGCTCGTACCACCCTCCCGCTAAATTCATACGTCGCTGTTTTGATCCAGAGATCCACATGACGGACTCCGATGCGACAGAGTTGGTTGAGTTCTGTAATCAGCTATTGGGTTTGGAACGGCGGGTTTTCTTGGGCGCGATGAGCGCCATTAAAACCTACGTCACTGCCCTGCATCGCATTAAAGATGACCTGGCGCTGGCCTACACGCTGATGGTTTCAGCCATCGAATCTTTGGCGCAGGAATTCGACGGCTATAGTTCCGCCTGGCAGGATGTGGACCAGCGCAAACGCGAACCCATAGACGCGGCACTCAAAGCAGCGAACTCTGACTCGGCTCAGCAAATCAGAGACGCGATTCTCTCGGTGGAGCACCTTTCGTTGGGGCGTCGCTACCGTGAATTCGTTATCAGTCATGTAGACAACGGTTATTTCCGTACAGGTGATGCACTGATAGGCCACCCCCTGGCTCAATGCGAATTGGCCGAGGTGCTGCGACAAGCCTACTTTTTACGATCAAAGTACGTTCATCAACTGCATGACCTACCTAATGAGCTGACGTTGCCACATGACTACTCGGAAGTCGCCTACGTAAATCGTCAACCGACGCTGACATTTCAAGGCCTCTCACGTCTTACCCGGCATGTAATCAAAGCCTTTGTACGGGCGGGTAACAAAGTCGATCGAGAGGTTTATGATTACAGTCTCGAGCGCGCTGGTGTCGTGTTAATGCCGCTGGCAGCTCAGTACTGGCTTGCCAATCCGTTGGGATCATCCATCGAGATCCGTAGGCGTTTGGAAGGGTTTCTTGAACAACTTTCATCAGTGGAGTTGCGCGATGCCGGGGCCGCATTCACTGACATTAGGCCTTTGCTAGCTGACATCGAACGGCTCCTCCCCAATGCTTTAATGGCCGATAAACCGGCAATGTATGCCTTGCATATCCTCTTCAATATCTCCGTTCCCGAAAGCGCTAGATCGCCTGACTACACTACGCAGCATGACCGGTTCCAAGGCAATTTGACCGCGCCTTCCGGCGAAGCACTGATGTTGCTCTGTTATGCAGTGGACCCAAAGAGCCACTGGGATATCGAAACTCATCAGTCAGCCCATGATGAGTATTTTAAGAAGCGCACTCGCACGACTGGGTTTCGAGCACCTAGGCTTTTTGAAGCTGCAGTCAGCCTGGTGTTGGCCGAACACTACCGACTTGAAGGCTCTGCTCCAGAGGTGAAACGACTGCTCGCCCTCGCGGTAAGTAACTACCCAGGGCACAAGGCCTTGTTGCGGTTTGAGGAGTCCTTTACTGGAGAGCAAGCATTGGATTGGCGCAGCATATTGCTGCCGGCACCTGAGGCACCAGCAAAGGCAGAGACGACAGAGTGTCCCATCCAAGAATAGAAAAACGTCTGTATAGGTAAGCCGATGCGCATGGAACGTGGAGGGTTATACGGAATGGCTGGATCTTGCTGATTGAGCTGGGCCGGAGAGGGACACTGTCATGTCGCACACTATCCAATCTAGAATGACGACACATTGGGTGGGGCAGTCAGAGGTCAATTTGGAAGACAACGAGGATTTCTTGGGCGCGGTTGCGTCGAATGCCGGTGATGACTTTCACGTCCTTTGGGCAACGCGTGAAATGCTGCGTTTGCTTAACGCCAATGGCGATGTAACGGCAGTCAAAGTCGAAGGCCCACCGCGTGACGAGGTTCATGCCGAAATTGGCGAACATGGCCAAGCTGCCGACATCACACTGACGCGCGACACGCTCGATGGGCCTGCGTATCGCTATTTACAGCTCAAGCATTCGGCATCGAACCCACAAGAAACCTGGAGCTGGTCACGGCTGCTCACGCGGCGAGCCAAGACCAAGCCGCTGAGCAGCGTGCTTGGGAAACTAGCTGGTTTGTTGAAAGCCGTCGGGTTTAAAGGCGATTTCGCCATCGTCACCAATCAGCCATTGTCCGCCACAGTGGCTGCGGATATTGCGAGGCTGATTAAAAACGGCAATAAGCCCGCCCTAGAGGATGCGGAGCTATATACCAAACTCACCAAAGGGCTAGGTTTGACCGCCCGACAAATGCTGACTTTTCTCAAGGCGTGGGATCTGACGGGGTTTGCATCGACTTCTCGGCTGGCAATGGAAAGCGAGGTCATCCAGCGTCTTGCCAGCATGGCCGATGCCGATGCTCGTGACGATGCCAATCTATTGCAGAAGCGCGTTGCCACATTGATGCTCCCCGAAAGCCGTAAAGATCCGGCAGTGACCCGTGAAATACTATCGGTCTGGCTGGGCGTCGGCAGCAAGGGCATGCTGTTCCCCGCATCGTCACAGATCAATCCTGCTCGGCCGTACGTGCGCCGTGCAATCATCGACCATCTCGGTGAGGAGCTGGCGAAGCCCCAGTCGAAACCACTGCGTCTCCACGCTGGAGGCGGATGTGGCAAAACGAGCCTGCTTTGCGATCTACCCTCGGTTCTTCCACCGGAATCGGAGATATTTATATACGATTGCTATGGCGGAGGTTTATTTCTAACCTCAGATCAAAAGCGTCACCTTTCTGAGCAGGCTTTCACGCAACTTGGCAACGAAATCGCCGCTCGGCTCAGGACGCCGCTCGTGATGCGGCGCCAGGGCAGCATAGATGTGTTTGAGGCGTTCCGAAACCGCGTCATAGTAGCTGCGGGCGTTCTAATGCAGCGTAGTGACAATGCAAAGCTAGTGCTGTGTTTCGATGCTGTCGATAATGCACGGACGGGGGCACGGCACTGGTATGAATCCTGTTTCCTAGACGTTTTGAGCCAAGCGTCGGCGTGGCCAGATAATGTTCGCATCGTTGTAAGCTGCCGGACCGCACGGCGTGATGACGTCGGCGATAAACGGTTTTACAAGGATTTCGAGGTTCCATGCTTCAATCTCGACGAGGTGCGCCAGCTTGTTGCTTTGTTGCAGCCCAAATGGCGTCCTGAGCTTGCCACTACCTTCGAGAATCTAACGGGTGGTAACCCACGTCGGCTGGTATATGCAATCAAGGGCTTACCCAACGACGGCGAGATGCAGGCAGTTGAGCGTCTTTTGCCGAAAGCCGAGGGTATTAACCCACTGTTCGAGCAGCGGGTCAGTGAGGCCGGCAGTCATCTCGGAACTCCCGATAAGGTCTGGCAAGTCCTTGACGCCCTTTCCTGTCTGCCGCGCCCTGTTCCGGGTCGAACTCTCGCGGCATTGGCAGAGCTTGATCCAGCAGATATCAACGACATTGCAGCCGACGTGGGTGGCATCGTCGAGCATGAGGCAGGGTGGACCTTTCACGACGAAGACTTCGAAGCCTTTGTGATTGAACGTCCTGAGAGTAATGGGAAGGCTTTGCTCGCGCGCGCGGCCGAATTACTCCTCTTAGAAAGACTTACTGATCGTTATGCCGCCACCAGTGTCGCAGAGGTGCTCGCAGCCGCGAACCGCCCCGAGGCTCTTTACTCACTGGTTACCCAGGACGAGGAACCGTCTGCCATCCTCAGTCCGCTCGAGTCGCAGTTTGTCTGGTTCCGGCGTCTAGGATTCGCGATACGTTACTGCCGTACGGCGGCCGACATCACCAATGCATGTAGCCTGGTCATCGCATCGGCTGAGGCGATCCGGCGCGCCAAGCTGCTTGAGGACCTGACGGTCGAAAATCTCGACCTGTCGGTGAGATTTGCGGCGGATGAAGCTTATCGTCTCGTGATGGTCGGGCAGCGCCACCGTAGCAAACGCCCGAAGCTACGAATAGAACTCGCCTGCCAAGCGGCGCCAACTCATCCTGAGACTGCCAAAATGCACCTCAGATGGTGGCACGCATATGTTCACGAGTTGCGAGATGCTGACAGCGGGAACCGCTTCAGAATATCCGCCGTAGATATATCTGCTGAATATCAGGCCCATGCGGCGCTGTTCAACGAGGAAAACGCTTTCACCCGTCTGTTCGAGTGGCAACCTAAATCGGTACTGCTGCCGGTATTAAGAGCGCTTGCGGAGGCGGCAGCAGGACGTAATCGTCAAGCGTTGTTAGACGCGATCGACGCACGTATATGGCCGCCGCTTGGACTGGCGCCACTAATGGCCGCGGCACTGCTTGCTGGTGCGGACATTGGTGATTCCGTGATGCGCCGTGGTGTCGCACGGCTGGCGAAAGTAACGCGCGCAAGGTGGAATGCGCCGACCGAGAGCGGTCTGTCGTATTCCCCAGTCCTAGCTTGGCAGGAAAGCGTGCTCCTGGTCTGCGAGCGTGCGGTTGCCCATGACGACCTACAACCGCTAGTTGCGCAGATACTCGAGCGTGCAATTCCAAAGCCTGAACTCACGGATACACACCACTTGTTCCGGCTGCGTTCGGCAGGCGCGCGTCATGCACGTGCTTATGCGCTACACGAGCTGGTCTCCGGGAGCATTGTCCCGGTTGCCGAATGGCTGCCTCCTCGCCGTGAGGAACCTTCGCGCACTGATCATCGATCGCGCCGCCTAGAAAAGTCGCCCGAACGCTATTGGAACGAATCACTCGCAGCAACCGTGACAGCCTTTTCGCGGTTCGTCGAGGCCGCGCGAGTCACCCTGGCTTCTCTTTCTGCCGACCCCGTCACAGCATGGCCTGCGCTCGCCAGCGCGCTCAATGTCTCACGCAGCTATGCCCCATCGTCACACCGGGATCCTGATGAGGCGATGTTGCTCATGCGCAACCACCTAGTGCATGCAGGGCTTGGCGGAGGCAATGTGTCAGGTTTAATTGTCGGTATGCGCAAAGTGTTGCAGACCTGGTCGGCAGACAGCATTACCAGTATGCAGAATCTGGCAAGCACTCTTGCGTTGCTACCACATGCGCATGACGCGGCGCTGTTACTGCTGACTGAACTAGCCGGTGAGATTGAAACCAATCCGCTGCCGGCCTCTGAACGGGTCAAATTGCTAAGCGATAGCGCGCGGATTGCGCTGCCTTTGGATGCCGAGCTTGCGAAATGGCTGTTCGGCAAAGCCGTTGATGCAACGGCCTCTGTGGACTTCGATGCGCGCAGTGCACTTGCCGCCGCGGGTGCCATCGCGCAAACCGGCCTCGGTGTCAGCTCCGTCGACGGCGCTGTGTTCGCCGCACGCCTCGGTGACGCCGCTGGCGCAGTGGCTGAATCGCTTGGACTCGGTAGTGACTTTGAATGGAGTGAGGTCGCTGGCTGGATGACCGCCGCGGATATTCCGATGGGGTTGGCGGCGGCGGCACGCTGGCATGACTGGGGTAACGCAACCTTTGACCAAAGTCTGCCCAATGTGATCGCGGCCGGTTCCGCCCTAACGCTTGCCCAACGCGTCGCTCTGGCGACGCTTGCATCAGATGGCCCGATCGGCCTGGAGGCTGCAATCGGTGACAGCTCGAACCTCCCCAATTGGATGGTGGCGCCTGCCTTGGCGGCACAATTGCGTGAGGGCGAGATTGATGCCTTCCTCACTGCCTTCAGTAAACTTGAAGGCAGCGCAGCCACGGATGCCTCGGCTACGATCGCTGCGGCGAAGTTGTACCGTGACACCTTCCTTTCATGGCAAGAGGTGAGCGAACAAAGTCAACCGCTGTGTGGGGAAGAGATGGAGGTTGATTCTGACAAGGAAGCACTTGCAACTCTCAATACTCAGGGTGATATACGCGCAGCTTTGGAGGCTGGGTCGGAGAAACGAGGTCCCGATGCTGACCAGTTCTGCCAAGTGGCCAACCGACTTGGCAGCCTGCGGTTACGCGTGCCCTTTCTCGAAATCGCGCTCGAACTTGGTCGTCACGAGGGAGCGTTTGGTGAAGCAGTGCCCGAAATTCTGCAAGGTTGGTCGCCGTACCCGCCTGTGACGACGTGGATGCGAGAGCACTTCCCTTCCTATATCGCGGGCGCGCTAGGTAAACTGTTCTACAGGCGTTATGACGAGGTCGAAATCGTAGAAGCCGCACTGACGGCAACGGGATTAGACTCCACCGCGCAGGCCTACGTTCTTCTGGACGGGATTGAGCAACTAGGAGAACGCCTCTCGGCCGACCTTCTCTATACGCTGACCGGATTGATCGCAGCCCGTACCCCTGCAGAGAAACGTTCAGGTTTATTTGACGCGTTGTTGCGTAGGGTTGAGGATCGCACATCGCATCCGGCGCGCGTTCTTCTCACCAATGTCTCTCCCCCCCAAAACATTGCCGAAAGCGTCGGGCGCAGCGTGTATGCGGCAATGGGCGATATGGATCGCCGGGTCCGCTGGCGTGCTTGTCACGCAGCGCTAGCATTATTGCGCGGTCAAGACCCTGCCTGGGAGAAGCTGGTCTCGTGTTTGGACTGCGGTGAAGAGCGTGTCTTTGCTGGAGCTCACTTCTACCGCTACGCTGCGCTTGAGCAACTCATGATGGTACTGCAGCGCGCAACTGTAGAGCGCGTGCAAGACGTAGCATGCCATACCCCGCTGATCCTCAAGACCATCCGACAGGAACCGCATGTGGTTGTGCGCGAACTAGGCCGTTCCGTGCTGCTGGAGGTCGATAGAGCCGGTGCATGGGAGCTCTCTGAAGAAGACCGCATGTTCGTAGAGCAACTTAACCGCAGTCAATTGGCGCCAATCAGTCATCGCGTCAAATTTTCTCGTCGCACGAGCGAAGAAAAAAGACGACAGCGCAAATATAGCTTCGACGAAATCGATGCAATTCCCTATTGGTACCAGCCGGCTGCGCACTTGTTCGGCATGCAAATGGACACCTTTCTCGATCGACTTGAGTATTGGATTCATGACAAGTGGGGTTTTGGTGAAACTGCTACCCACTGGAATCATGAGCCGCGACGAAGTCGTCTCGAAGGTTTGCATGAATTGACGTCGCGCAGGCACGGGACGCGACCAACAGTCGAGCGATTGAGTAATCATATCGAATGGCATTCCATGATGTGCGTAGTAGGAGAGCTGATCTGCGAACAACCTCTTGTCAGAGAACAACCGGACGAGAATCCGCTCGAATCTTGGATGGAGCGAAATCTGCCGACCCTGTGCCCCAACTGGCTGAGCGATTATCGTGCCGTGCCTCCGCTCGAGCCACGTTTCTGGGGTTTCGTGCCAACCGACTTTCCCATCCGAAGTGATAGGCGCGAAAATCACAAGGCAGTGGCCCAAACCTGGGGGCGCTCTGTTTCTCCCGATGTCTTCGATACAGAAATCAACGCTTCTGACGATCTTGTGGTCGCCGCTGATTTCGAATTGCGCTGGCGTGATACTAGCCAGCGAGTCCATATCCATTCGGCACTGGTTTCGCCCTGCTCCGCACAGGCGCTTGCACAGGCGCTGGCCAATGCGCGCGACCGCATGGACTTCGCGTTGCCTGATGGGAGATATCACGAGGACATTGATGCCCCAGGATTCCAGCTTGAGGCCTGGTTGCGACCGTTAGATAACGCTCCGTTAGGGGACAGTGACGACGAGCGCCGCGGAACAACCTCGGGTATTCCAGTAGGGCCAGTAGGTGCAGCCAATAACGAGAAGTTGACTTTTGATTTTGAGCTTGGCTCGTGGTGTTCAACGACGGGTGCGACCTTGATCAACATCGCACAATGGGGAAATGCAGAGGGCGAAAACGGTAACGGCTGGCGAGCGACGGCCGATCGGACTTACATCACTGACCTGCTTAAACGGGCCGACAGAAGCCTAATTTTTTTAGCCGAGATAGCACGTCAAATACGCGGTGACGATGTTGAGCGCAATGAGCCCAGCTGGCTGCTCTATGTCTTCCACGCGGATGGCACCATGACGCGTGTAGAGCGAGAGCGCCAAAGTCTTGGGCGAGCACTGGTACGACGTGAAGGTCTAGAAAACAGCGTTGATACGCTGGGCCGCTGGATGCTGCACCGGGCCGCCGAACTCGATCAGCAACGTAATACAACCGACCAGGACCTGCGCACTGTGCTGGACCTCGAAGTGGAAGAGCTGTGTGCCGCTTTCCGGCAGCGTGATCTTTGAGATCGGTATGAGTCCGTCGGCCGGAAGAAAATCACAAACGGTGGAGATAGGTGATTGAAATACAGCTTCGTTCGAATATAGTGACGAGGCTGTATGCGCAAACCTGCAGATTTTAAAGGTAATTCAATCCATGGACCGCCCAGAACCTAACATGCCAGCCACGGACAAGAGCACTTGCAGTGCTGCTCCGGCTGACGCCTGGGGCGATAAAGAGGTTGCTCGAGAAATCGCCCTGCTTGAGGCGCATCTTTCAGAGGATAAGGTCACCCGCGCCATTGAAAAGGCGTTCGCTGCGGTTGAAGGCTTGTCCCCCGGCAGCGAACTCGCAAAGGAAATCCTGCCAGTCAACATAGAGGACGAACTTCGCCAGTCGTACCTCGATTACGCAATCTCTGTAATTGTGGGGCGCGCACTCCCATGCGACGAAGCAATTCGGAACATCCAAACCCTTTCACGAAGGGCAATAGCGCTTTTTCCATTTCTTGCCCATCGCCTAGCAGCTGCTCTGGCCATCCACCTTCTCAGCATTGCCGAGAAGGCCTGTTCCGCACTACTCCTTAAACTTCGAAAATCTGCTGAGTCTGCTCTCTACGGGCTACCCCTCTTCGCCTACGGCCCAGAAGTCAGCGAATTCCGACACCGGCATCGGTAATCCCCTCCGCTTCAAAAAGAGTGTTTTTTTCACCTTTTTCTAGAGGACGGGTCAATCATGACTACCCGTATCATTTCGGCTGAACACGAATCGGCCGGCACCATCCGTTGTGCCCACGTTTGGGACCATATCGCTACCCATATTGAGCTGTCTCGTACCCTTGCACATGATCCTGATGAGCATCTTGTCGTGTGTGCTGAATGCGCAAGATTGGCCGGGCTCTTGGCTTGCGACAGCTGTGTTGGCGACAAGCCCATTCCTGTCAAAGCTGGGCGTACACATGGTGCGTTGACCTCTATTTATTCCCCGCAGGCTCTGCTCGAAGGACAGTGCGGCTGGCACATACAGGGCACCTGCACGCGACGGTAATCTCTTCGATTGCACCTATAGTCGGGCGGTTCAGGCAACACCGCCCAATTCGAACCGTCAGGTCGGCAGATGCTGACCTGCTCCCAAACCTAGGTTGGTTGCCAAATTCCTGTTCAATCTCAGCTTGCTGCGATTGAACCTTAGTCTTACAGCGTTTAGCTTTCTGCGTAGCAGGAGCAATGTCGCCGGCTTTGGTCGGCTCCCATTCGTCAAAGGATCAGCCTCATGCCGTACATCAAGACCCAGCCGCTCACACAGTCACAAGTTGACACCTTCGGTCGCTTACTGGACTCGTCCGCCAGCTACTACGGCGACGAATTGACCTTCATGGTAAAGGCGGGTCTGTTTGAGCAGGCCTTGCGGCTCGTACCGCCCTACTTGACGGCTGCGGCGGAGCTGAAAGGAGCCGATATTTCTAAAAAAGTGCGCCCGACAGCACGCGGCTTTGCCAGCTATTACAAGCATTTACAGGCGCTTCAAGACGGCAACAACCCGCCCTCCCAGCAACCCATTTCCAGCTTCGCGCTGGGGCTTCTGCTGTATAGCCACAAATACAGCGTCCTGTCGGACAGCATGTCGTACGACAGAAAGGACTTCGTGTACTCGGCTAAGCAGCAACTGGTTGAGATGGGCTTTCTCCATGAGGGACCAGAAGAGTTCACGGGGGCGGCCGAGCTGTATTACACCCACGAAGGCGCCTTGATCATTGAGAGCTTGGTGCAAGAGTTCTCATTGGAGTTCCAGGATGTGGATGTTGTTGAACTCCTGGTGCTCTATTTCATGGCGTATGGTGGCCTACAGTCGGACGTGGATGGCGTCTTCCCCAGAACGAGAGAGCACTGGAGTATCCTGGCTGAGATGAATTGGGGCGTTGTTGAGGGTGGCCGGTTCGTCTGCACGGACTTGGGGCGCGAATGGTTCAGCCGAAAATCTCGGGCCTATCCTTACTCGACGCTGGGGCAGTTCAACCTGTTGCTGGTACAACATTTTTCCGTTGGATGAGGCAGGCAGATTTAGAACCAAACGCACTGCTGGATGACGATGCCTTGACCAGTCTCTGACAGCTCCTTTGCTGAGAAATCCAGCCAGACCTCAACAAAAAAGGCCCTCTGCGTCGGGCCTTTTTAGTTCTGCGGCAGCTCACTAAGTGCGCCATGACTCTACGACTTCAGCGCCAAACTCATTTTTCCACTCTTTCAAACGACGATGATTTCCGCCTTTCGTTTCGACCAATTCACCAGTGTTTGGGTTTTTATAGACTTTCACATTCCTGGCTTTACGGACGGCTTTCGACTTCACCGCTACGGATGATGAGCGAACATTGGCGTGCGGATCGAGCAGGTTGATGATGTTTTTAAGGCTGAACCCGTATTCGCCAAGCAAGGCTCGCAGCTTGGTTTCGAACTCGATTTCATTTTTCAAGCCAGCATCGCCTTTCATGGCCTCTAGCTCAGCTCGCTGGCGTGCGAGCTGCTGCTCGAGTTTGCGAAACTCTGTCAATTTGGACATGTTTTGCTCCAGTTTTCTTTTTGTTCATCATAAATCATGTTGCAAGCCTTGCGTACGTCAGCGGAAGAACCGCCTTTAGGTTTGTTCCGCGATGTTCCGCGAATTGCTGCACCGTATTCGTAATCAGTTCACCAGGTTGTTGCAGAGAGCCGCGCTGGGAGTCTGTTGTAACGGCGAGGTCTTTAGGTCCCTTCGGTCGCGAAAGATTGTGGTTTTAGCATCGAAATGCCACGATCTCCGGCAAAAGGTTTTGATAAGCACTTTCTCATCAGGGGCGAACTGCGCTTAGGGTATGCCATTGGCTGGTTTGCACCGTCTTGGACGATACAAAGCAACGTTGATTTCGTACTGGGATACATACCATTGACATACATTCTAAAAAGACTTCGAAGTAAACACTTTAAATCTGAATTCCTCTGATAAAATAATCGAGCGTTATCGCATCATAGAGCTGCTTTTTGCTTTTTCCAGCCTCGGGAAAGGTACCTTTGACGTATAGGGGGTCGAGATGAGCAAGGCGGATCAATACCTGCAGGCCGGCACCCGGGACAACACCCGGCGCAGCTACCGCGCCGCGGTGGAGCACTTCGAGGTGACTTGGGGCGGCTTTCTGCCGGCCACTGGCGACGGCATCGTGCGCTACCTTGCCGAGTACGCCGACCAGCACACCATCAACACGCTGAAGCAGCGCTTGGCGGCTTTGGCGCAATGGCACATCACCCAGGGGTTCCCTGATCCCACCAAAACGCCCGCCGTGCGGCAGATGATCAAGGGCATTCGCGCGCTGCATCCCACTCAGGAAAAACAAGCCACTCCCCTACTCCTGCAGCACCTGGAGCAAGCCGTCCAGTGGCTGGAGCAAGAGGCTGCGCAAGCAGCCGCCCGCCAGGATCTGGAAGGCCTGCTACGTTGTCGGCGTGATATCGCCTTGGTGCTGATCGGGTTCTGGCGAGGATTTCGTGGAGACGAGCTGTCACGCTTGCAGGTAGAACACACTCAGGCGCAAGCCGGCGTGGGCATCACCTTTTACCTGCCGCACAGCAAAGGCGATCGCCAGCACCGCGGCACGTCTTTCCGTACCCCCGCCTTGAAGAAGCTCTGCCCTGTCCAGGCTTACATCAACTGGATTACGGTCGCCGGCATTGTGCAGGGCCCAGTGTTCAGAAAGCTCGATCGTTGGGGGCGCCTGGCGGATGACGGCATTAACGCTAACAGCCTGATTCCACTGCTGCGCCGAATTTTTAATCGGGCGGGCGTGGCTGGCGATCTCTACACCAGTCACTCGCTGCGCCGCGGTTTTGCCACTTGGGCGTCGGCGAATGGCTGGGACATTAAAGCGCTGATGACCTATGTCGGCTGGAAGGACATGAAATCGGCCATGCGTTACATCGACACGGCAGATTCCTTTGGGGAGTTAGCGATGGGCCAAGCGCTCATCACCCTGGCGCCTTCCTCAGCACAGGTGATGCCAGTTGTTGAAACAACAGCCTGACGCTGACGTAAAATAAGGTGGTTAAGGGCGCACCCGGTCACGTCTCGTCACGCAGCGCGCGATAGTCATGATCGGATCATCTAGCAACGATGGCTATCGTCTGGCGCCGGTCATATACGCCTCACTGATTCAGCTTCATGCTTGCCGGGTGTCGCGCCTGCCTCCCGGTCGGCCCCTTCAAATCGCTCAACCAGAAAATTAACAAATGCGCGCACCTTAGGGGACAAAAACTTGCGGGTCGGGTAAACCGCATAGATACCCAGTTCTACCGACTGATATGCGAAGCCCTCCGTTGTCCAGATGCGACAAGGTAGCGATTTTTTGGGGGGGTAATGATTGATCTCCGGCATAAGGGCCGGATGAGGAAGCGAAAATGACGACTGATCGTGAAATTGCGTTGGAAGTTGTAATTGCAGCGCTTCTTAGGCCGCTAGGCACGATAAGAACGAAATACTACAGCGCACTAAGGGGCTGGTTGTGGACGGGGCAATTGGAGGCTTTCACAGCGAAACAGCAGCCAATTCTGCTATCAGAGAGATTTCCCGGCACTGAAACCCTTCTTCATTCAACGCTCAATATGACGAGCAAGCGAATTTCATCTCACACTAAGTGTGGCCGGAGAGGGCCCTGTCACCTTTTAATCCGGCTAAAGGCACCTGCAGGTGTCTTTTTATGAGGGGTCGATGATTTCTTCGCAAGGTTCTGATCGGCACTGTTTCGGTATCCGCATCTGAATGGCTGCTCTTGGCTGTGGATTCAACCGGTCGTTCGCGAGCCGCAGCTTCCGGCCGATTCTGTTGAAAAAGTCGGTTCTTCCAGACTGTCTGCATACTGACCGCTGAAAATGCCTTTTTTGCGTGCCGCTACGCTAAATCTGAGCCCGCATTCCTCTGCTCAATGCAAAGATTTCAATCTCAAGCGCGTACTTTTCTACTCTGGAAACCATGGCCGACTTTTTCAACAGAATCGGCCACCAGCGGGCATTCGAACCACACATCAATCCGGCGGCTTGGCAATCTCCTAGGCGAACACCGTGATCGACCCCTAACGCGTTAAGCGCTACCTGTTCCACAAGACATATTTCCAGCCTGTCCCAATTTTTAGCTGAGTGGGCACCCATTCATGACAGACGGCTACGCCCCATATTTACAAAACGTCCAGATATAGATAATGTGTCTGAATTAGCTATTGTGCCAGGCGCGAAAAATGTCCAAGATCGAAGTGCTAAAACTGCTGGATAGGGACAGTGTCAATGCCCTAGTGCTACCCGAGCAGATCCTCTTCGCCGTACGCGAAGCCTTCTACCTGCATAGCGCAGGAGGTGGCCAAGTCTTCCCTGTGGTTCGCGAAGCGCTTAGCACGGGTGGCATCTTTGGGATCAAATCCGGTGGTGTCGCCAGCCAGGGCGTGCTCGGGTTCAAAGCGGCCGGTTTCTGGCCCACCAATCGCGCCCTGCAAGGTGAGCCTCATCAAGCGACCATCCTGCTGATCGATCCTGCGACTGGGCGGCCGTTGTGCGTCATTGATGGCAACGCCATTACGACACTCCGAACAGGGGCGGCCGGGGCTTTAGGTCTGGAGATGTTTGCTCGTCAAGACAGCTCGCAACTCTGCGTTTTCGGCGCTGGCGTACAGGCCAGCATTCAAGTGGATTACGCGCTTCGCGTGATGTCCGGCATCAAGCATGTCACCTACCTGACGGCGGATGGCATACCGAGTGCGCAATTTGAATCGCAGTTTTCAGAACGTGTCTCCGTGCGCCACAGCGCATCGGCAAACGATGCCGTATCCCGAAGTGATGTAGTCATCACAGCAACGCCCGGAGGACAGGTACTGTTTGACCTGGAAGCCGTCCAACCTGGTACGCATTTCAACTGCGTGGGTGCAGACACCAAGGGCAAACGGGAAGTGCCGGAAGGGCTTCTGCTCAAGGCCAAAGTCTTTGTCGACGATAAAGCCCAAGCTCGTCAGCTTGGCGAAACGCAGTGGGCGCCAGCTTCACCAGTAATGGAAATCGGTGACCTGCTGACAGGGCAAGTCGAATTCATCCGTAGTGCTAATGACATCACCCTCTTCGACATGACGGGATTGGCGCTGCAAGACCTGACAGTTGCTCAGCTTCTGTTCAAACAAGCCAGTATCGAAGGTATTGGCCACGATATTTCTTGGCCGTGGTAAATCTTTGAGGACATTTTGCTATGCAAATCACTCTGCCAACTTATCAAGACGTAGTCGACGCGGCTACGCGACTTGAGGGCGTAGCCAACGTCACGTCTGTTCTGACCTCTCGTACGATCGATGAGGAAGTCGGTGCGAAGGTATTTTTCAAATGTGAAAACTACCAACGTACTGGCTCTTTCAAATTCCGGGGGGCATACAACTCGCTCGCTAAGTTCAACGCAGAGCAACGTCGAGGTGGTGTTGTAGCGTTCTCTTCGGGGAACCACGCACAAGGCATCGCTTTGGCGGCCAAATTGTTGGAGATCCCGGCTACCATCGTTATGCCAGCGGATGCTCCTGCAGCCAAGGTCGAGGCCACCAAAGACTATGGCGCCGCGGTTGAGTTCTACGACCGTTATAGCGAAGACCGCGAGGCTATCGGTCGGGCGCTGGCCGCCAAGCATGGCATGACGCTGATCCCGTCCTACGATCATCCCGACGTTCTGTCCGGCCAGGGTACTGCCGCCAAGGAACTGTTTGAAAGCGTCGGTCAACTGGACGCCTTGTTTGTAGCCCTGGGTGGTGGCGGTATGCTGTCGGGAACCACCTTAGCGACGCGCGCACTGGCACCAGAGTGCACTCTCATCGGCGTTGAGCCAGAAGCAGGTAACGACGGACAACAATCTTTCAATTCAGGTGAAATTGTTCACATCGACACCCCTGACACCATCGCTGATGGCGCTCAAACTCAGCATCTTGGTATTTACACCTTTCCAATTATTTTGAATGGTGTGAACCGAATTGTATCTGTCACTGACCAAGAACTGATTTCTGCAATGAAGTTCTTTGTTCAGCGCATGAAAATTGTGGTCGAGCCCACTGGATGCCTGGGCCTTGCCGCAGTAAGAAAGTTCAAGGATGAGCTCCAAGGCAGACGAGTCGGCGTCATCATTACAGGCGGTAATATTGATATCGACAGGCTCGGAAAATTTCTCCAGCCCTAAGGAAAGCTAGCTTTAGCTACTGAAAAAAATCAGGCGTTCAACAGCGTCTGACGGCACCGTCTTGCCAAAATCTAATGAACACACATCTAGCCCAAACAATATGGCCATTAATTAGGCCACTATAAAAAGAGGTGCACATGAAAAGCCGCCTTCTCGTTAAAGCGATAGTTATCGCGATGATTTTCGGCGTAGTCCTAGGAGGCACGCTCCACAGTCAGCTGGATGCTGCGGCCGCAAAAGGAATTTCCGGATACCTGAATCTGGTCACTGACGTGTTTTTACGTCTGATCAAAATGGTTATCGCACCCTTGGTGCTTGCCACCTTGGTGACCGGCGTTGCCAGCATGTCAGGCAACGGTTCGATGGGCCGTGTCGGCTTTAAAGCCATCACCTGGTTCATGATTGCCTCCCTAGTGTCCCTATCCATCGGTTTGCTCTTCGCTAATATTTTCCAGCCTGGTGTCGGTCTGAATCTGACTGTGAGCGGTGAAGCCATGAACACGGACTTGAACACTTCCGGCTTTAGCCTGCCGATCTTCCTCACCCATGTATTCCCTCGAAGCATTATTGAGGCAATGGGTACGAACGAAGTGCTGCAGATCGTTGTGTTCTCTCTGTTCTTCGGCTCCGCACTGGCGTTTGTCAAGGGCAAAGGCAAGTCCCTCATCGTGGATATGCTTGAAGAGTTGGCCAATGTCATGTTCAAAGTTACCGACTACGTCATGTACGTGGCTCCATTGGCTGTATTTGCGGCCATCGCTGCTACCATCACCGTGCATGGTCTGGAAATGGTCGTTACCTTTGGCAAGATGGTCGGGCAGTATTTCCTGGGCCTAACGCTACTTTGGTCGTTGATTACGCTCGCCGGTTATCTGGCACTCGGCTCCCGCATCAAAGATCTGTTCAGGCACATGCGTGAGCCATTGCTGATCGCTTTCTCTACCGCGAGTAGTGAGGCTGCTTACCCTAAAACTATTGCTGCCATGGACAAATTCGGTGCCAACAAGCGCGTAAGCAGCTTCGTCCTACCGTTGGGTTACTCATTCAACCTGGACGGCTCAATGATGTACCAAGCGTTCATCGTGATGTTCATCGCCCAGGCGTACAACATCGAAATGACCTTCTCCCACCAGATCATGGTGCTGTTGACCCTGCTGGTTATCAGCAAAGGTACCGCAGGCGTAGCGCGGGGCTCTCTGGTCGTCCTGGCTGCGGGCCTGCCGATGATTGGCCTTCCGGAAGCAGGTCTGCTTCTCATCCTCGCTGTTGACCCAATCCTGGACATGGGACGCACCGCTACCAACGTTTTCGGCTGCGGTGTCGCAACAGCGGTCATCGGACGACACGGTAATGAAATCGAGGAAGTTGAAACAGCAATCGATGCTGAAAAAATTCCTCAAGCCGTTTAATCAGAAAATAGCTTTAACAACAATAAGAAAAAAATGACTGTCACCCCCCTAAACTTCAACAGCAGCCATAACTTCAGCCATAAATTTTTGGGGGGTTATGCTCTCAATCTTGGCAGGCTTAACCGTTGGTGTTCCGTCTACGCTCGCATAGGAAACAACCATGAGTTCGAATAATCAACAAGTGGAATTGCCACGTGTCCTGCTACTTGCAACGGGTGGAACTATCGCAGGGTCCGCCGATAATCGTGACACCCGTGCCCACAATGCAGGCGCCATTGGTTCTCAGCAGTTGATGGCCGCTGTTTCGGGTGCTCCGGATTCTCGCACAACTACTTATCGCCAGCGGGGTCACTGAGCCTGGCAAGGTTCAAGCAGCTTTCACAAACGCTCATTGATACATCCAAGAGCTGACGCCGTAGACATCGCCTGCAGCGTCGGCTCCATCCTATACGAGGTCACTTATGAAAATTGTTAGCACCGATGCGGCTTCCCAACCTGCCGGTCACTACTCGCAAGCGATTACTCACCGAGGCTCGCTGTACATTTCTGGCCAGCTACCCGTGAGTCCGGATGGCACTCACAACATCGAGGCGTCGTTCAGTGAACAGGCACAAGTTGCTCTCAACAACCTTTTCGCTATTCTGCATGCCGCAGGCTGCAATGCTTGCGACTTGGTCAAAGTCACCGTGTACGTCGCAGGCGTGAAGCACTGGCCAGCCTTCGACCGGATCTACTCCGAAATGTTGGGCAGTCATCGCCCAGCTCGCGCCGTGGTACCGGTGCCATCGCTACACCATGGCTATCTGGTTGAGATCGAGGCTGTAGCACGTATTGAGACCAACGCTGATTAGAGCGCTGAAGGTATGTCCATTTCTGGCATTTCAGAGGAGATCGATGATGCTCAATGTCGCGTCGAATGAAGCTTGGCCCACGGGCTTCCAGATCAATCCATCGCCCGCTGCTATCCCCGGAGAGTGGCTTGACGCGTTTAGCCAAGTCCCCAGTGCAATCATCAGTGATTGCTTGGGTCGCAACGTAGGCGGTTTGGGTCTGCACCCGTTTCATGGTCGCGGTCATATGTGCGGAACCGCGATTACCGTTCGGGTGCGCCCCGGCGATAACCTCATGACGCTAAAAGCCATTCAGATGGCGCGGCCCGGCGACATTCTGGTGGTGGACGGAAGTGGTGACCAGACCAGAGCCATCATTGGCGGGATCATGCGGGCGATGGCTCTCAAAGCCGGGGTCCGTGGGATTGTCGTGAATGGTATGCTTCGTGACCATGACGACTGGCTGGACGGCAAGATGCCGATTTTCGCCCTCGGCTGCGTCCACCGCGGCCCAAGCACGGACGGTGCTGGCGAGATCAATGTCCCAGTGTCGTGTGCAGGGCTGGTCGTTAATCCGGGTGACCTGGTGGTAGGCGATTCCGATGGCGTGGTTGCCATCGCTCTGGATCAGCTCACAAGAGTTTATGAACGCTGCCGCCAGTTGCTGGATCGGGAAGCGTCGATCCTCAAGGGGATTGAAGAAGATACGCTAGACCCTGATCGGTTCAATGCAATGCTCAGGGCCAAAGGCTGTCCCGTGTAGCTGAGATCATACGAGGTGTTGATCACCTCGTATCGCTATACACCGTTGCGCGAGATACGCCAAGGTGTGAAGCCACCGTTTCCATGGCCTTTCTGATATCCAGGAGACCACACGCCTTCAACTCCTGAAGTAATACTCGCCGATCGCCGGCCTTCAGCGCACGGGGAGAAGTGGATAGCCGTGCAGCAAACTGATCAATGCGCGCTCGAATCGTTTCTGCACCGCTCGATTCGAGCGACTCATGCGGACGATCGCCACTGAAAGATCCGAACTGATCCAGCATGCCCTGCAGCCCTCTAAACAGGGTCAGATCAATGTTCATGCAGATCGCGGCCACATACCGTCCAGTGGAATCCTTGATTCCAATCGAGGTGCTTTTGGCCTGGCGACCATCTTTAAATTGATTGGGATAGTTGGCAATGATCTGGGGATAAGCTGGATCAGCAATCCGGGCCAGCCCCAACTCCGTAGCTGGATGTCCGGTCTCCCGGCCAGACAGATTATTGTGAATGGCCAGTATTGCGTGCTCGGGATCTCGCAGATCGTGTAATACGACTTCGCAAAATGGACTGAAGGTCTGGCTCAAGCCTTCCGCAATTTGCTCCAGCTGACTGATCAGCGCTTGTTGCTCAGGGGTCGTTTTCTTCATATCGAAGATATCCAGCAAAAGTAGAAGGTTTCAATGAGAGACGATAACAGCCTATGAACGGCTTTTTTCAGTGTCTTTCGTTTTGAATGATTCAATCAAGAAAGAAGAAAGAGCCTGTATTTTACGGGATCTGTTTTTTCGAGTCGGTATCAGCAAGAGAATCGGAGCGATCTCGAATTCCCAGTCCGCCATCACTCGGATCAAACTTCCCTGGGCAATCGAATCAACCACGTCCCATTGCGAACGCAGAACCAAGCCAAGATCCTGTTCTGCCCATCTGCGCGCCACTCCGCCATCGTTGCTGACCATGCTTGGAAAGATTCGAGAAGATCTGTTCTCGTTGTCCCTGCGCAGGTGCCAGTACGTCGCGTGTTCGTCATTCTCACGAATACAAATACACCGGTGAACCGCCAGGTCTTCAGGAGCTTTCGGGGTTCCGTTCTCTTTCAAATAGGACGGGCTGGCACACAACCATCGTTCATTGGATGCCAACACTTGAGCAGTCCATGAGCTGTCGCTAATGGAGCCAATGTGGATTACCGCATCGCAATTGCTCCGATCTGGCCAAGGGGTTTCTCGGAGATCAAGTTCGATTTTTAGTTTAGGGTGAAGCTTTGCAAACCTTGACAACAAGGGAGCTAAACGCAACCGCCCAAAGCCGAATGGTGCAGATAGGCGGATCACTCCCTGAAGGCGCTCGTCGTCAGCCACCATTGAGTCTGACAGTTCCTCCAACGCTTGCAATAACCGTCGTCCTTCATCGGCCATGCGCTCTCCATCCTCGGTCAATGCCAAGCGCCTGGAGTCTCGACTGGCGAGCTTCATGCCCAATTCCGCTTCGAGTTTTCGCAGTCTCATCGAGAGGGCTGCCGTGGTGACCCTCAGCTTGCGAGCAGCCTCGCTCAATGAGCCGGAAACGGAAATTGCCGTAACCAGTTCGAGATCGGAGAACGTAATCATTAAGTAGTTCTTAACGTTTGTTTAAGTGACTGTTAACCAAAAATATACCGTACTGCGTAGAGTTGCAAACACACAGGCACCCTCGAGATCTAGCTCATGACTATCTTCATTGATTCCCTTGATACCCCCGTAGCCTTGGTGGATGTAAGCCGCATGCAGCGCAACATTCAACGCATGCAGAACCAGGCTAATCGCCAGCGAGTACGGCTACGGCCGCATGTAAAGACCACCAAATGCGAGCAGGTGGTAGCAGCTCAGGTGAAGGCCGGAGCCCAAGGCATAACAGTTTCCACGCTCAAGGAAGCTCAAGCCTTTTTTGCCCAGGGCATCACCGACATTCTCTACGCCGTAGCAATGGCCCCCACCAAGCTCAACCAAGCACTGGAACTGCGCCGCGCCGGTTGTTCCCTGACGATTGTCACTGATAGCGTTGCAGGCGCGAGAGCGATCACCGACTTTTGCCGCAGCCATGGTGAGCGGTTTGAAGTTTTCATCGAAATCGACAGTGACCATCACCGCTCAGGTGTTCGTAGTGACGATCCTGTGCTGATCGAGATCGCCAGAATCCTTCATGAGGGTGGCGCTGTGCTCAAAGGCGTGATGACTCACGCCGGCGAAAGCTACAAGCTGAACACCCTAGAGGCGCTGCAGGAAATTGCGGAAATTGAACGTTCAGAATGCGTGACGGCTGCTGAGGTAATTCGGTCTGCCGGCTTGCCGTGCGAAGAAGTGAGTGTAGGCTCAACGCCCACCGCATTGTCCGCCGTTAATCTCGACGGCGTCACCGAGCTCCGTGCCGGCGTGTACGTTTTCTTCGATCTGGTCATGCACAATGTTGGTGTGTGCCAGCTGGACGAACTCGCCTTGAGCGTCCTCACCACCGTGATCGGCCATCAGCTAGAGAAGGGCTGGATCATCACGGATTCCGGTTGGATGGCGATGAGTCGCGACCGGGGCACGCAGTCCCAGCAATGCGATTTCGGCTACGGTCTGGTTTGCGATGCTGAGGGCAAGCTCATCGACGGGCTTCAGTTGCGCTCAGCCAACCAAGAGCACGGTGTGGCGTCTTTCGAGGAAGGCCAAAAGGTAAACATCGAGCAGCAGTTTCCTATTGGAACCCGGCTGCGAATTCTGCCCAACCATGCCTGCGCCACGGGTGCTCAATACCAAGCCTACAAGGCGTTGGAGGAAAATGGAGAGATCAGCCATTGGCCTCGCCTAAACGGATGGTGAGTATCAATTACACAGAATGGATGCCGCCCCGAGTCAAAATGTTGGTTTGTGAGTCGTGGAAGGAAGCAATGACCGTTTGGTGCCACGAACGCTAAAACGGTCAACCTCAATACAAACGTCCCCACTCGAGACCCTGCCTTATGAACCTTTCCTAATGGTTCGCTCTTTCACAATGTAACTCTGTGAACGCATTGAGCTATTACAACTGAAATAGCTGCTTGTGGCCGATTACGGCCTTCCGTGGCAGGCAGCTATGGGCCGTTCTCTCGGTCTACTGCGCCTGTTGGTCAAGGCGAATGCGCGCTTCGACGGACCGAACCAATCAGACCCAAAGAATACACAATGTCTTCCGGAAACATAATGTATTTTCTATGCGAGATTTGAGCGTGAATAGACGACTTGATGATTACGGAAGCACCGCTGAAGCCATCGCAAGGTTATTGAGCCCCCATGCCGAGGTCATCATCCATGACCTTGCCTCCGGAAAGATTGCGCATATTTTCAATGTGTTTTCAAGGATTGTAGCGCCAAAACGTACCTTTCCTCGCCGCGCCCCACGCGTAGGTGAGCGAAACGTCCTTCCTTCAATCGTCGATAGAGCAGCCAATGAATATATACACCCAGGAGCAGATCATACGGTCCCTTGACCTGCGAGCCGCAGCAGCACTAATTGAAGAAGGATTCATCGCCTACGCTCAAGGCAAGGTGCAGATGCCTCCGGTTCAGAGTCTTCATTTCCCAACGAGCAATGGTGACTGCTGCGTCAAGTCAGCCTGGATCCTGGGCGAAGAAAACTTTTCAATCAGACTCTCGGCAGGTTTCTACGACAACCCCGGAAAGGGATTATCAAGCAATGACGGGCTGACACTTATCTTTTCTGCGCTAACCGGGCAACCCGTTGCGATGCTTCGTGATGGCGGATGGCTGACCTCAATGCGTACAGCCCTAGCAGGCCAAATAGTGGCACGAGTCATGGCGCCATCACATGTGACAGGTATAGGTGTGATCGGGACTGGCGAACAAGCGCGAATGCAACTTGAGCAACTGCTACCGGTCACCAACTGCCGCCAGCTGACCGTCTTTGGACGCAATCCGCAAGGCTTGATGCGTTTCCTTAAGTTTGCAGAATATTTGGGCTTTGATGTCACCGCTACCAAGGTTGCAAAAGAAGTTGCCAACAATTCCAATCTGATCATCACAGCTACGCCTTCACATGATGCAATCTTAGCAAGTGAGTGGATCAATCCCGGCACGCACATAACTGCAATAGGCGCTGATGGTTTTGGCAAACAAGAACTCGATGTGCGCCTGGTGGCGCGAGCGGACGTCATTGTCGTTGACTCGGTAAAGCAATGTAGCCAATACGGAGAGATTTCGGGCGCTTTGAAATCAGGCCTCATTGACGAATCAAGGCTTGTTGCTCTCGGTAGCTTGTTGAGCGGTGAGGTACTCGGACGGCAAAACGATTCACAAATCACCGTCGCGGATCTTACGGGTCTAGGCGTCCAGGATGCTCAGATTGCCAAATGCGCCTTGGTGTCATGCGCAAACCAATACAGCGCGAGTTCTGGAGGGTTAAAAAGATGACCATGGAACCAACTGAAAGCGCTGCAGACCCTTCGATTCAATGGGAGGCACACGCATGTCTGCCTTTGATCCCTGGGCAGGACATGTCGAGTCTGACGAGATACCGGAACGCAGGATTCCACCACGTATCGGTTAATGTGGGCATGGACATGACTCCATTCGAGACTGTCGTGCGGGTGATCGCTGGCTTTAGGAACTGGCTAGCCCACCACACAGAAGAATTTGTACTCGTGGGCACCACAGATGACATTCTCATTGCGCGCAAAAATCGACAGCTCGCGGTCTCGTTTGACCTCGAAGGTTCAAATATGCTGCTCCTGGATCCCGCAATGGTCGAGCTATTTGCTAGCTTAGGTGTCCGTCAGATGTTGCTTGCCTACAACCGGGACAACAGTTGTTCTGGTGGGTGTCACGGAGCCGGAATTGGTTTGACCGCTTTGGGTCGAAAGGTTGTAGGCGCTATGAACACAGCCGGGATCATCATCGACTCTTCACATGCAAGCAAACGTTCCAGTCTAGAGCTTATGGAAATTTCACAGCGACCTGTGATCTTCTCTCACACCAACGTCAAAGGGGTTTTTGACCATCCGCGAACAATTGACGACGAGCAGATTTCTGCGTGCGCGGCCCAAGGCGGAGTAGTTGGACTTACGGGGCTGGGCATATTTATAGGCGATCCCTCCGCATCCGTAGATGCTTACGTTCGACAAATCGACTATTTGGCCGAGCGCGTCGGAACGAGCCATATTGGGATAGGTCTGGATACTGAGTTGTTTCCAGATCATAAGGATTTGCCGGAAGGAGTGAATGAGGACGAATGGTGGCCAAACGAACACTATGGACAGATGAATGGGCATATTCAATTACAGCCTGAGACGCTTACCGAGGTCTCTCGGCAGTTGAGGGGGCTGGGTTACGCACAATGGGATATTGACGCGATATTCGGTCAAAACTTCATGAGAATTGCCAAATCCACTTGGCCAACCACGTAGTCGGACATTCGGTTTGACGTCGAACCTTTCAGGTGGTGGGTGTTGATGGAGGCAACTCCGAGCGAGACGCCCAGCTCGTATGAGGGTAAGCGTCCGGCGAACACGCCTTGCGTAGTTGAACGGGCACCCACTTATGTGGCAGCAACTGCATTATCCACTCGCCCGCTGCGTCGAAAGACGAGTCAGCACATCCTTCAGATAAGCATACGAATCATGCCCGTTCATGCGCGCATGACTGGATGCAACTGATAATCGCCGCCGTCCGCTTTCCGCTGCGTAGCAATCCGGCAAACAACCACTTCGAGCGTCCTAGTGCCCACGGCCGGATTTGGTTCTCCAGTTGGTTGCTATCGATGGGCACAGTCCCGTCGTCAAGATAGCGCGTGAGCGCTACCCAGCGTTTAAGGCTGTAATCCAGAGCTTTGGCCGTTGCCGATCCGTTGGGCACGAGATTTCGCTGGGCCAACATCCAGTCATGCAGCGTTGCGATTATCGGAGATGCTTTTTCCTGTCGTATTCGCCAGCGGTCTTCATCACTCATGTCCACCTTTTACCGTTCAATTTCGTACAAGCCGCCATTCGAAGAAAGTGCCTGTTCGGCCAACTGGCTTGTATTCGCGACGTGCAGATCAAAAAAATTTGCGGTGGTATGGGCCATGCAGCCGATTTCGATCATGCCTTTCTCGAAGCCTGCATTGTAGCCGGCAAAGTCGTCGCACACTAACGCGCCGCTCCAAGAGCCGAGAAAATTCCGCGCATGCCCGCCCGCCCGACTTGGGCTGAAGTCGTAAATAACGGCTTTGAGTGCCGAGAACGGCGTGGTGCTGTAGGCCCACCATACGCTTGGCGGGTTTTCTTCTCGCCTGGTGCGAGCATTTTAACCGGGGTCTCATCGGCGTGGATTACGCCCTCCGCCAGCGTAGCTTCACGCAATGCATCGACCAAAGGCTGAAGGTGCACGCCAGTTTGTCCAACCCATTGCGCAAGCGTCGAGCGGGCGATCATTAAGCCGGTTCGGCCAAAGATTTTCTCTTGCCGCTACAGCGGCAAGTGGCCAGCGAACTTCGCCACCATTACTTGAGCCAGCAGGCCTGCGGTCGGGATGGCCTTGTCGATTACCTGAGCCGACACCGGGACCTGGATCAGCGTTTCGCACAGGTGGCAGGCCCATTTCCCGCGCACATGCCGTTCGACGGTGAACACGCCGGGCGTGTAATCGAGCTTCTCGCTGACGTTTTCGCCGATGCGTTGAAGCTGGCAGCCCGCAGGCGCACTGGGGGTGTTCTCTGACTCGTGACGGACCACGGTGCGTGGAAACTGCGGCGGCAGCGGCGCACGTTGGGGTTTCTGGCGTGGCTCGGCCGGTGCAGGTTGCGAAATGACCGCGTTCAGCTCGGCTTCGATGGCCGCGATATTAGTATCGAGCAGGTCGTCGAGCAAGCTGCCTAAGTCAGGACTCAACTGCTCGCTACGTTTGGCACATTTGTGCCGTTTGCCCATTTATCTAAAGGCTCTTAAGGGACGCTCAATCACGCCAAGCATGTCGAGAAAAAGTAACTGCTGCGACCATGCGGCCATGGAGAGTTTCTTGGGTCCGCTGAAGCCAGAGTTTTTTTCTATAAATTTAGCGATCTGGATGAGCTTCAGGTAGGCATCGACGAGTACATTCAGTATTACAATTACTCGCGTATCAAGCTAAAGCTAAACGGCCTGAGCCCTGCTGAATACAGAACTCAGGCCGTTCAGGCATAGGCATGAAATCGTCCAGCTTTGTGGGGTCAGTTCAAATGGGGGCGTCCGCTTACCCTCCTCCTTGACAGTTTTTTGCTCCTCGATCCGGATACAGATTGAGACTCGCTGCATGAACGTATTCGACGCGAGATCAATACGGACCAAAACTCTTAGCTGGGAGCCGGTGATGTCGAATTATTGCGTAGCGTTGTCTAGCGTCTCGTAGTGAGTCAGGTATATCTACCTTGAGCAACTTGAGGGTTCCGGGGAACTCTCCTAGTCAATCTCACGGTATACGAAAATCTCCAGCATGGCCCCGATGGCGTGCTGGCCAGGTACGCGAATCGTTTTCCAGCGATAGTCATCTGCCGTTGACCAGCCTCTCCCCGCGGTCTGTCATATCTGCAAAGTGCTAATGCATTTGGCATTGGCTTGGATCCTCAAATTCTGGTGCAGGACGAGCTGAAGAGCGGAGGGTTTGTAGCATTGTTCGAATCGATGGAGAGCGGCCGTAGTTACTACCTTATCTACGCCTCCCGACACCAAAACCTGCCTTCTTGAACACTTTCACTGATCGCTGCTGTCGTTACCGTTTTCGGAAAAATGAAAAGAGAGAATCACCGCGAAGTGACGCATCAGACGTGCTCGCAAAATCTGTCCCCTCCAAAACACCCGGTGCGGCAGATGTTCAGGGGATCCGCGCGTTGCGTCCCGCACAGGAAAGCAAGCGCCTAAGTGGTTGGAGCAGGAGGCGAATGTCGTCCGGCTGGAAGAGAACGTCGATGAACTCAAAACTTGAATGACTAGCCTCAAATACTGGATCGGCGGGCCTCATCGCACAACTACGGCATCGCTCACCATTGAACAACCCTACTAGTTGGTAGATACTTAGTGCCTGACTTATGGGCTTCGTACCTTTGAGACGCGCCGGAGAGATCGATGGCCGTGACCGAACTTTCAAAATTGCTCGCTCTCGACCTAACCAGCGCGCCGCACGTCATTATTTCGCAACCCTTCGCGTTTTCAGCTATCAGCAAGACCTGTGTTACGAATGGTACGCCAACCTCTGATCATGAGGCTCTCTTATGACCAGCATTCCCGCTCTGCCGCTAGGTGCGTATGTCTTATCGAATGCTGCAGGGACCGCAAACACCCTGCGAGCGATGACCACTGACCCAGACTTTCAGTCTCAATTGAAAACTCAGTCCAAACCCCTTCCGTTGCCGCCCGATCCGGCAAGTGCGCAGGCGATATCGGAGTCGGCAACAGATATGACACCCGGACCGGACGTGGAAGCGATGCTGCAAATGCTGGCATGGAGGAAGGTCACGTTGAATTCCCCTAGCAAGATTGGTCGATCGGTGCCCGGGGCTTTAGCAAGTGGCCTGGCTGTACCGGACTACAGTTTTGCCGATCATGGTTTTCTGGAAAGCGGCGAGATGATCAACCTTGTTGGCGCCGAAGAGCACGGTATCGTTCTGTGCCCAAGCCCTATTCAAGATCCCGCCGGGTGGCGCGCCGATTCCTGTGAGAGCGATTTGATCGCTGGTGTTCCTAGCGAGAGCTGTGAGCATTGCGAGAGCGGGCTCAATGCTTCGGCAATTGCCGTGGCGCTGTCCGGATCCACCCTAATCTGGGTACCGTTCGAGATCGTTCGAGCGCCACTGCAGTCTCCCCACATTCGGTTTTGGCGCCGGCGCAAGCCTCCTTCTGCCGAGGAGCATCACCCTGATCAATCGGACGCGGATGTCGACAACAATCATGGGTGATCCGAGGTGCTTTACTATTGATGTATTCGCTTCATCAAATCCCGCTAAACCAGTTATAGCCCTGATCTTCCCAATATCCGCCCGGATTATCGTTACTGACGAAGATCTCAACGATATGCTTTGGATTTTTAAAGCCCAATTTGGTAGGCGCTCGAACCCGCAGTGGATAGCCATACTCCGGTGGCAAAGCGACTTCGCCGAAATCCAGCGCCAACAGGGTTTGAGGATGCAAGGCGGTTGGCATGTCGAGGCTTGAGTAGTAGCGATCAGCACATTTGAAACCGACAAATTTAGCCGTTGTGTCGGCCCCGATGTGTTCCAGGAAGGTTTTCAGCGGTACACCTCCCCATTGCCCGATGGCGCTCCAGCCTTCAACACAGATCAAGCGTGTGATGTCAGTTCGCTGCGGCAGCTTGTGCAGGCCTTCGAGCGTCCACGGCGCCTTGTCCTGTACCCTCCCGGAGACGGCGAGCGAATAATTGGGCAGGTCCACTTCCGGGATGTCGTCCTGGCCGTAGAACGCATTGAAGGGGAATGGCGTGGTCATTTGAGCCTTGGTGTACGTCGGCGCCAGTTTCTGCCCGCTGAACAGCCACGCCTGGACCCGGTCGTTCCAGCGCGACATGGCCCACAGCACCTTGTCGACCTGATCGCCGTCCTGCAAGTTACAACCGCTCAGCATCGCCATCGCACCGACGGTCAAGCCACCCCGAAGAAAATTCCGGCGCTGGACATTTTCCAGCTGGAGCTGCTGTGCGGGCTCAAGTTTGATGCGCTCAATCGCGCGTTTTTTGGGCTCAATCATGATCGGGTTTTTCCGCTTTCAATCGGCCGTACTCCACCCATGATCATGGGCAACAAAGTTTTTGGCACCAGCAGCACCAATGCCAGATGCACAACCACGAACGCGCCAATGACTGCCATCGCCGCGAAATGCACGTACCGGGCAATGTCATAGCCGCCCAGGAGCGCGACCAGCTCTTGCAGTTGAATAGGCTTCCAGATCGCCAGCCCCGAGATCACGATCAGTACACCTGCCGCCAGCACCACCCAATACATCAGGCGCTGCACCGCGTTGTAAACGCCCTTCTCGTGCACCAGTCGAAAACGCAATGCATCGGTCAAATCATGCTTTAGCGCCGGGAGGCTGATGGGCAACAAATTACGTTTGAAATGGCGGCTGATCAACCCGTACAGCACATAGGCCAGGCCGTTGATGAACAGCAGCCACATAAACGCAAAGTGCCAGGCCAGTGAGCCGCCAAGCCAGCCACCCACCATCAACTCAACCGGAAACCTGAAGGCGAATAGCGGAGAGGCGTTGTAAATCGCCCAACCGCTCATGAACATGCAGATCATGCAGACGGCGTTGAGCCAGTGGGTGAGGCGAACGGGCCAGGGATGGATTGATTTTTTACTCATGTTTCCCCCTCAGAAGCCATCCGTGTGCTGGAGCGATGCCGGACGGCGTCACTCCAGCCTTTTCAGGTGATTACATCGGTGGCTGGAAGCCATCTTTACCGACGGCAATACCGCGTGCGGTTGTGCCACCCTCAGCCGGGAACACGACAATTTTCGCGCCTTTGACCAACTCATCGGCTTTGCCTGGCTCGACGTAGGCGATGGGTACATCTTCCGGCACGACGAGTTGCTTCTCGCCGCCCTTGTAATTGACGGTCAGCGTGCGGCCATTGGCCTTGGACAATTTGCCCACGGTGCCGTTGGTCATGGTGCCTGTGCTGCCGTCCGCATTTTGCCAACCGTAGTGACCTTCGCCGCTGCCCTTGAGGCTGGCCTCGAAGATGGTGACTTCCAGCGCTTTCAACGTACCGTCAGTCTGTGGGGTGGCTGCCGAGCCTACGAAGCTGTCGGCTTTGATCGAATCGATACTAGTCTTGGATACCCGGTTGATACCGGTCTTGTCAGTCAGACCGATGGTCTGCTGTGCGCCGGCGCGGGTGGTGAAGGTCAGCGTGTTGTTGCTGACACTTTCGACGGTGCCACGCAGCGGCTTGATCACCGGCATATCGGCCGCAGTGGCCATGACAGCAGCACTGAGCATCAGCAAACCGAACGTGGTGGACAGAGCAGTCTTCAGCTTCATTGCGACGATTCCTCACTGGTTTATGTGCCGCCATGTTCGGCCCCCGACCGGGACCTCACGATGACCGCCGGATGACATTTTTGTCATTCGCAACGACGCGTTACGAATGACAGAAATGTAACCGACTCAACCTTCTCGGCTGGTTATACTGCAATCCCGAGATACCGATGCCGCGGGTTGAACCCCGTCATAAAAGAGACCCGAGCGCCCCCTGACGATGCATATTCTGCTGATCGAAGACGACACCAAAACCGGCGAGTACCTGAAAAAGGGACTTGGCGAGTCCGGTTACAACGTCGACTGGACCCAGCACGGCGCCGATGGCTTGCACATGGCACTGCAAACGTCCTACGACCTGATCGTGCTGGATGTGATGTTGCCCGGCATCGATGGATTTCAAATCATCGAGCTATTGCGCGCGAAGCAAGACGTGCCCGTGCTGTTGCTCACTGCCCGCGATCAGTTACATGACCGCATTCGCGGCCTGGAACTGGGCGCCGATGACTATCTGGTAAAACCGTTTTCCTTCACCGAATTGCTGTTGCGCATTCGCACTATCCTGCGTCGTGGCGTGGTCCGCGAAGCCGATCATTTTCACATCGCTGACCTGGAACTGGACCTGGTGCGTCGCCGCGTCACGCGCCAACAGCAAGTGATCGTGTTGACCAACAAGGAGTTCGCCCTGCTGCATTTGTTTCTGCGCCGCGAAGGCGATGTACTGTCCCGGGCGCAGATCGCTTCGGACGTCTGGGACATGAATTTCGACAGCGATACCAATGTCGTGGACGTGGCCGTCAAACGCCTGCGCAACAAGGTCGACCAGCCCTATCCGATCAAGCTGATCCATACCATCCGCGGTATCGGCTATGTATGCGAGGTGAGGCCATGCGTACCCGACGCCAACCATCCCTGACCCTGCGCTCGACCCTGGCGTTCTCGCTGGTGGCCATGCTCGCCGTGGCCGGGGCCGGGGTTTACTTGTACCAGTCGATGAAAGCCTCGGTACTGATCTACAGCGATCACGCAGTCATGGGGCGTCTGGATCACTTTCGCAAACTGCTGCATTACGAACTGGCCATCGAGAAGCTGCGTGACAGCCCGCAGATTTTCAAGAACATGCTCGACAGCGAAGACGACATTTTTATCATCGCGGAGCCGGGCCAGCAGCCGGTGATCCTGGTCAATCCGCTGAACGTCACGCTGCCCGATTTGCCCGTGATCGGCCAAGAGGCGAAGCTCAGCGTCAACGACCTGCGCAGCGGCGTGACCAACTCCGGAGCACCGCTGCGCGCCGCTTCCGTACAAACGACCTCGGGCGGGCGCGAAGTTCGCCTGACTGCAGCGCACATCATGGGCAAGGAAATAGCCATGCTCGCGGCGTTTCGCGAGCGTATTTACCTGGCCGTGACCTTGGCCTTTCTGCTCACGGCGGCGCTCGGTTATGTGCTGCTCCGTCGCGGTCTGCGCCCGTTGCGAAAAATGGCCGCGCATGCCGCAAACATAACGCCTGAGCGACTCGACAGCCGGATGGACAGTGCCGACACACCGGTTGAACTGCAACAATTGAGTGACGCCTACAACGCGATGCTCGATCGCCTTGCCAAGGGTTATCAACGATTGACGCAGTTCTCGGCCGACCTGGCTCACGAAATACGCACGCCGGTGGGTTCGTTGATGGGGCACTGCCAGGTCGCCCTGCGCCAGCCCCGCAGCGAGGACGACTATCAGGCACTTATCGCCTCGAACCTTGAAGAACTGGAGCGTATTTCTCGGATCGTCGAAAGCATCCTGTTCCTTGCTCGTGCCGACGAAGCGCAATCGGTGGTCGAGCGCCAGCCACTGTCGCTGCATGACGAATCACAGCGCATCGCGGGTTATTTCGAAGGTTTGGCCGAAGAACGGCAAATGACCCTCCAGACCACCGGCGATGGCACCGTGCACGCTGACCCTTTGCTGCTGCGCCGAGCATTGAGCAACCTGGTGGCAAACGCTATTCGCTATGCCGACGAAGGCACCGAGATCCTAATGCGGGTTATTGCAGCCGACGGCGGATGCCGAATTGAAGTGGAGAATAAGGGGCCCGTGCTGAGTGACGAAACCTTGCGCAAACTGTTCGACCGTTTTTACCGCGGCGATGCGTCCCGTCACCAAAGCTCTGACTCGTACGGCCTCGGCCTCGCCATCGTCGTGGCGATAATGCATTTGCATGGAGGTAATGTGAGTGTCGAACAGCCCGGACATGGGACCATCCGTTTTACGCTTTTATTCCCTGGTGCTTGAGCGACACAACCGAACATTGCTTATCTATTCTGTCTTTCGCAGAAGGCTGATCGATCAAAACTGACCTCTTGATAGTGCGCTCTACGTAAAGCTTTTTGTAATCACAGGGAAACACAATCCAGGCCTACTGGCGTCATGAAACGGATGTCTTCGTAAGGAAAAAGCTCAGTCTCACCAGACTTGGTATATCCACGTCGCTCATACCAGGCAATCGAACTTTTCCTAGAGGGTGTTCATCACATTGATATATTGGACTTGCATCTGAAAAATTACGATTCACAACTTACTGCAGAAGAGTAACGTTTCAGAAGAAATCGCTTCGATGCACCGGCGGGTCGAAAAAGCCATCCGGTTGGCGTTCGTTTTCCCAGTGTGCTGGTGGAGCAAGGCAGCCATGATGAAAGGAAGGATTGAGCGGGCATTCACCGGGAGTTGCGCTAATCAGTTCGGCAACGGTGTTAATGATCGGGGCAATCGCCCGCCTACGTCCTTGTTGGGCAATATTCGACAACACTGATTGGAATTACCGGCGTTAGTCAGCGCACTTACGAAAAATACGGTTATGCACAAGCCATGCGCACCCAAATCGACGTAGGCATCTTTTCGTACGCCGGGATTACGGACGTTAAAAACTACCCAATCTACGATGCAGAATATGATCATAACGCGCCAATCGCGAGCAGGGCCTACAACAAGCCCACGATATTGCACGCGCGTTTTTTTTCCGATCACAGGGTTATTCACAACGCGAAGCTGGATCACCCTTAAAAGACGCAATGAGCTGCCTGTTACATCGTCGTTATTGAGGTTTGATGATCTTCGATTAAAGTGAAAACAACGAGGGGAGCGTAGATAACAGAAGCTCGCCACGCGCCCTTTGAGTTATTGCTTGGTAACCAACCTGTCGATTAGCGGCAAAGTAATCATGTCAAACATCGCGGGATCGCCGTATGCGCGAGCCGAGAGCATCGCACCATGAACGGTCGCCATAAATGCCTCTGCCTCGGCGCGAGGCTCTCCGGACAGCATGAAAGCGCCTTGTTTGGCCCCCCGTTCGAGGACGGAAGTGAGCCAAGCGGAAAGCGCTAGAAAGTGGGTTCGTACCTCTACCACCACCTCTTTCGGTAACACAGGAATCTGAGTCGCAAGTAATGCGCAGACGCAGTAACTCTTAGTTGCATCGCCTATGCAGGATTGCCAATAGCCCGTATAGGCGCGGAGTTGGTCTTCGGGGGCTGGACAATGGCGCTCTATTTCGCCAATTCCAGCTTCTGCTTCCTGTCGATACCGCATAACAAGCGTTCGCACAAGATCCACCTTGGTAGGAAAGTGGTGGTGAATGCTGGCTTTGCGAATACCCACAAACTCGGATATATCCGCATAACTGAAGCCGTTGTACCCGCCTGCGATAATGAGCGAGCGAGTACAGTTGAGAATTTCGTAAAAGGTGTTGGAGTAGTTTTTCATAGCTGGACCCTACCTTCTGGTAGGGCCGAGAGTCAAGTATATCCATTTCGATCTAATGGGCAAGCGCAAAAAAACGACCCATCAGTGGCTAGATCCATGCACACAAGGCCAAAGGTAGGCGAAATTTTTTCGGATAATCTGGATATTAGACATTGAAACCAAACCTACCACCTAGTGGGTATTATTAGATCCTGTTGTTGTCTGACGCTAGACAGCGTTCCGCATTGGCATAGAGCTGACTTACGGAAGGAAACTCAATGGTGGATAACATTTTACCAGCGCTTGCAATTTTCGCGGCTGCCGCGAGCATCACCCCCCAGGCCCGAACAACATCATGGTGATGACTTCGGATGCTAACTTCGGCCT
>Ga0247819_10000185_pt1 | contig 39251 bp, 72 predicted proteins | sample 13C_Xylose_Day6_FD_193428 | JGI IMG/M metagenome (GOLD analysis project Ga0247819, IMG submission 193428) | Soil microbial communities from agricultural site in Penn Yan, New York, United States - 13C_Xylose_Day6 | ecosystem: Environmental > Terrestrial > Soil > Agricultural land | place: USA... | reverse complement strand
AAGGATCTGGCAGAGCTTGCCACGGAACTGACGGACCTCAAGAAGACCATCACCCACCAGTAAGCCGGAGTACGCCATGAACCTCATTCCCCAATGGACCCAGCTCTGGAAGATGTACAGCGTTCAGCTGGCCGCTCTGTTGACTCTGCTCAACACCGCCGCCTACTTCTGGCCCGGGTTCCAGGCCTTCGTCGGCCCTGAGCTCTTTGCCGCAGTGAACAGCCTGCTGGCTGCCGGTATCGCTGTAGTGCGCGTGATCCAGCAACCTGCGCTGACAGCCCCAACAGCACCTTAACCGGAAGCATATTTCCGGATAAGACCGAATGAGCTCGTTAAACCGGCACTACATTGCCGATTAATCCCATGGTGACGATATGGCCAGAAAGGTTCACCTCACCGCCTATCACCCATGGTGGTTCCGCCTGTACGTGGTAGGGGTTTACACCTTTGCCTACCTGACAGGGCTTGATGTCGACGACGACAAGCTGCATGCCCAGGGAAGAAGGGCGACCCGGTACCGCGAGATTGAGCCACACGAAGATCAACGCTAGAAGGAATCAAAATGGCTCGCCCAACCAAGTACAAGGCGGAGTTCGCCACTCAGGCGGAGAAGCTTTGCAAGCTTGGGGCAACTGACGATGAGCTTGCAGAGTTCTTCGAGGTCGCAGTGACGACCATTGACAATTGGAAGCGCGATCACAAGCCGTTTTTGGGGGCCATAAAAAAGGGCAAAACCCTGGCGGACGCTGAAGTGGCCAACAAGCTGTTCCATCGTGCAACTGGTTACGGCCATGCCGACGTGGATATCCGAGTGATTGACAACCAGATTGTTCAAACGCAGCTCATCAAGCATTACCCGCCAGATACTGCGGCTGCGATCTTTTGGCTGAAGAACCGGCAGAAAGCCAAATGGCGCGACAAGATCGATCACGGCCTTGAAGGGCCAAACGGCGGCCCAATCGATCACAGTCTGACAATCCAGTTCGTCAAGCCATCCAATGGCAATTGAGTTCCCCGACAAGCTCGCGTTCCTGTTCGAGCCGCACCGTTACAAGGTGGCATACGGCGGGCGGGGTAGCGCGAAGTCATGGAGCTTTGCTCGAGCACTACTGTTGCAGGGCGCGCAGGCACAGAAGCGAGTCCTCTGCACTCGAGAGATTCAGAAGAGCATCGCTGATTCGGTACACAAGCTGCTTGCTGACCAGATCGCTGCCTTAGGGTTGGAATCGTTCTACAACGTCCAGCAGACCTATATCAGGGGCAGGAACGGCACAGAGTTCAGCTTCGCCGGGCTGCAGCAGCACACGATTGACTCGATCAAGTCGTATGAGGGTGTCGACATCGTCTGGGTTGAAGAAGCCCACGCGGTAGGCAAAAAGAGTTGGGACGTGTTGCTCCCGACGATTCGTAAGCCTGGTTCTGAGATCTGGGCAGGTTACAACCCACAGCTTGAGTCTGACGAAACGCATCAGCGCTTTGTGATCAATCCGCCGCCTGACTGCGTGTCAGTGCTGATGAACTACAACGACAACCCCTGGTTCCCGGCAGTGCTCGAACAAGAGCGCTTGCACGCTCAAGCAACCATGAAGCCCGAACAATACGCCCACATCTGGGAAGGACGATGCATGCCAGCAGTCGAAGGCGCCATCTACTTCGAGCAGATGAGCCAGGCCGAGTCGCGCATTGCCAACGTTCCGCACGACGGGCTGCTCAAGACTCACGTCATCTTTGACCTTGGTTGGAATGACGCGATGACGATCATTCTGGCGCAGAAGATGGCCGGCGAGATCCGCCTGATCCACTACATCGAAGGGCACCAACGCACGCTGGCCGAGTACAGCGCCGAGCTCAAAGGCCTGACGCTGGATGGCCAACCGATCAACTGGGGCAACGTCTACCTGCCTCACGACGGGTACGCCAAGCGCCACCAGAGCGGCAAGTCCGACGCCGAAGTGATGGGCCAGCTGGGATGGGCCGTCATGCCAGTGCCGAACATGCACGTCGAGACCGGCATAAACCGCGTTCGCGAGGTCTTCCCTCGCACCTACTTCAACCGTGACCGCACGGGCCGACTGGTGGAGTGCTTGAAGCGCTACCGCCGGCAGATCAATCAGCAGACCAACGAGCCAGGCGCACCACTGCATGACGAATACAGCCACGGGGCTGACGTGATGCGCTACCTCGCCATTGTTGCCGACCAGCTCAGTAACGACGAGTGGGGCGGCCAGCTCAACTATCGCAAGCTCAACAACGCATAAGGGCACGAAATGACAAAGGGTCTGACTCAGGACGAATTGAAAGCCCTGGTCGGGGCCGAGTCACGTCAAGCGCTTGGGTATTCCTCGTCCAGGCTGAGCCAAGCGCGGCAGAAATCGATGTGCTACTACCTCGGCCTGCCGGTGGGGGATCTATCGCCGCCTGAGGTTGATGGGCGGTCTTCTGTGGTATCGACTGACGTGCGCGACACGATCGAGTCGATGCTGCCACAGCTGATGGTCACGTTCGTAGGCTCCGACACGGTGGCCGAGTTCGAGGCGACCAAGCCCGGCGATGAGCAGAAGGCAGAGCAGGCGACCGAATACGTCAACTACCTGTTCTACAAGAAGAACAACGGCCACAAGATCGCCTACACCTGGATGAAGGATGCGTTGCTCCAGAAGAACGGCATCGTCAAAGTCTGGTGGGACACGCGCAACGAAGAGACGCGCGAGGAATACCGCGGACTGTCCGAGGTCGAGCTGATGCAGCTCATGCAAGACGACGAAGTAAAGGTCGTTGAGCAGGAAACTCGCGTCGATGAGGACGATCAGGAGCAGCGCGAGCAGGCCATCATGCAGCTGATGCAGCAGGCCCAAGCCCAGCCGCAGTCCGCGCCGCAGGTCATGCAGCAGATTCAGATGATCGAGGCTCAGCCGCCAAAACTGGTCTACGACGTCGTCTGCAAGCGCACCAAGACCGATGGCAAGGTCTGCATCGAGAACGTGCCGCCTGAAGAGTTCCTGATTTCGCGCAACGCCAAGGATATCGAAACCGCGTCTTTTGTGGCTCACCGCGTGCAGCGCTCCCGGTCCGAGCTGAAGTCCATGGGCTACAAGAACGTGGATCAGCTCACGTCTCAGGACCAAGGCGAGGCGATGAGCTCCGAGCGCATCCAGCGCCTGAGTTGGAACGATGAAGACGCCTATGCAGACAATGACGGTGATGGCGACAAGAGCCAGGACCTGATCTGGGTGCTCGAGGCCTACATGCGCGTGGACTACGACGGTGATGGCATTGCCGAACTGCGCAAGGTCACGCTGGCCGGCAACGAGATGCTGGATAACGAGCCGATCGACATGATCCCGTTCGTGTCCATCACGCCCGTCCCGCTGCCTCATGAGTTCTTCGGCCTGTCCATCGCTGATCTGGCGATGGAGAGCCAGAAGACCAAGACCAGCATCCTGCGCGCCCAGCTCGACAACATGTATCTGACCGTGAACGGGCGGTACTTCGCAGTAGAGAATCAGGTCAATCTTGATGACCTATTGACCTCGCGCCCTGGTGGCGTAGTTCGCGTTAAACAGCTTGGCGCAGTCGGCCGTCTCGATCAAGGCGCCCCGGACATCGGCACGTCATTCCAGATGATGGAATACATGCAGCAGGACTTGGAAAACAAGACCGGCTGGACGCGCTACAGCCAAGGCAATGACGGAGCGGCACTGAACGACACTGCCACCGGGGTCAACGTGCTGACCAACCGCGCCGACATGCGCCTCGACCTGATCGCCCGCAACTTCTCCGAGGGCTACGTCGACCTTTTCAAGTTGATCCTCAAGCTTGTCTGCCAGTACCAGCAGAAAGAACAGATCGTCAAGCTCACTGGTGGCTGGGTACCAATCGACCCACGCGAGTGGAGCAACCAGTTCGACGTCTGCATCAACGTCGGCATTGGCATGGGCAACAAGGATCAGAAGATCCAGCACCTGCAAATGCTCGGCGCCGTGCAGGCTCAAGGTCTGGAGATCGGCATCGCGACCCCAGACAACATCTTCCACGCCGCGTCCGAGATGGCCAAGCAGCTTGGCTTCAAGAACGCCGACAAGTTCTTCACCGACCCATCCAAGCAACCGCCGCAGGACAAGCCTGACCCTGAGCAGCAGAAGGCTCAGGCGCAGATGCAGGTCGAGCAGGCCAAGATCCAGTCGAGCATGCAGATGAAGCAAATGGAGCTTCAGCACAACGCTCAGCTTGACGAGGCCAAGCGCAACCATGAGCTCCAGCTGGAGCAGGCCAAGATGCAGATGCAGGCTCAGGTTGACGCCAATCGTCAGCAGGTCGAGGCCGACCAGAAGACCCTGGAGAGCCAGCAGCAGGCCGAGCTGGATGCCCTGAAAGAGCAGCAGAAGACCGAACAGCTACGCATGCAGCTGGAGTTCGACCAGTGGAAGACCGTGGCGGACAACGAGACCAAGGTCCTTGTCGCGCAAATCCAGGCCCACACCAGCATGAGTAACGCGCAGACCAGCGCAGCCACTAAAGAGGCGCCGGATGGCATCGCTTGAAGAACGCATCTACGACGGCAATAGAGCCCGCGAATGTCTCGAAAACGAGCAGTTCAACTGGGCATTCGAAAGCATTGAGCAGGAGTTGACCAACGCATGGCGAACCTCACCGGCAAGGGACGTGGAGGCAAGGGAAAAGATCTTCCTGTCACTCCAACTCCTGACCAAGTTGAAGGCAGCACTCACGTCGAGCCTGGAGACGGGCAAGTTGGCGGATGCGGAGAAGGTGTACCAGCAATCGCTAATCGACCGCGCCAAAGGGATCTTGCGGCGCTGACCGCCATGCTCACAGGCCGTTCCGTAATCATTCGCAAATGAATCCCACAGGGGACAATCAATGAGCTTGTTTATTCACCGTGCACTCGGCCACTTCCTCATGAACGAATCTGGCGCTGATGGTGGCGACGGTGGTGGTTCGCTTGATGTGAATGGTGGCGCTGCCGCCTTCGCCGCACTGCTGGACCCGCCGAAAGCCTCTGCTGCTGGCGATGAGTCCGATGGACACAGCGACAATCAAGACGCCGCCGATGACGCGGACGTCGATACCGAAGTAGACACCGATGTAGATACAGACAGCGACACCGATGCGGAGCCCCAGACCTTCACCGTCAAGATCGACGGCAAGGAGGTTCAGGTTCCACTCAGCGAGCTGTTGAATGGCTACCAACGTCAGTCTGACTACACCAAGAAGACGATGGAGGCAGCCGAGCAACGCAAAGCAGCAGACGCCGAGACGCAGAAGGCCCAGCAGGAACGCCAGCAATATGCCGGTGAACTCCAGCGCATGGCCGTCCAGCTCGAAGGCGTGTTGGAGCAACAAAGTCAAATCGACTGGCAAGCGCTGATCGACTCAGATCCGGTGGAGTACCTGAAGCAGCAGCAACTCTTTCAACAGAGACAAGCGCTGTATCAGCAAAACACCCAGGAACGCCAAAAGCTCGCTCAGCAGTTCCAGAACGAACAGGCACAAGCCCACCAAAGTTACCTGGCCCAGCAGCAGGAAGACCTCCTCGCCAAGCTCCCGGACTGGAAAGACGATGCCAAGGCCGCAGCCGAAAAAACCGCTATCTCGAAGTTCCTGCAAGAGCAGGGGTTCGGGGATGAGGACATTTCGTCCATTGCCGACCACCGCCACGTGATTATCGCGCGCAAGGCGATGCTCTACGACCAAGTCATGGCCAATGCCAAGTTGCAAGCCAAGAAGGTTCAGGAAGCGCCCCAGCGGGTGGTCAAGCCCGGCGTCACATCCAACGGAAACCCTGACGGCCGCACGGTTGCTGCTAAGAACCATGCGAAGTCGGGCACCGTTGAATCTGCCGCCGCCGTATTCGCTCAATTCCTTTAATTCCGGAGATTCATCATGACTGCACCTACCAATACCTTCCTCACGACTGCCGCGATCGGTAACCGTGAGGACTTGACCGACACCATCTACCGCATTTCCCCGACTGCCACGCCATTCATCTCGCTGGCGGCCAAGGGCACTGCATCCAACACCCTGCACGAATGGCAAACCCAAGATCTGGCGGCGGCTATCACCAACAACGCCCAGGCTGAAGGCGACGACGCGTCGGCCAAGGTCATCACCCCGACCGTGCGCCTGAACAACCGCACCCAGATCTCGACCAAAACCGTGATCGTGTCCGGCACCCAGCAAAGCATGGACACCGCCGGCCGCAAGAACGAAATGGCTTATCAGATGAGCCTGGCCGCCCTGGAACTGCGCCGCGACATGGAAAGCTCGGCTACCCAGCTGGACGTCACTGCCACCGCACCGCGTCAGTCTCGCGGCCTGGTTGGCTGGGTCGTGGACAACGTGAACCGCAACGCCGGCACCCTGGCTTCGTACACCGGCAACACCGGGCGTACCAAGGGCACCGCGATTGCGTTCACCGAGGCCCGCCTCAAAGACGTGCTGCAGAAGTGCTTCACCGCTGGCGGTGATCCTGATTCGATCCTGCTGCCGCCAGGCGCCAAGCAGACCTTCTCCACCTTCACCGGTAACGCCACCCGCTTCGACAAGAGCGAAGACGCCAAGCTGTTTGCCTCGGTCGACGTGTATGTGTCGGACTTCGGCGAACTGAAGGCGATCCCTTCGCGCTTCCAGGACGCGAACGATGTGTTCGTGCTCCAAGCGGACAAGTGGGCCATTTGCTACAAACGCCCATTCGGCAGCGAAGATCTGGCGAAAACCGGTGACGCTGACAAGAAGATGCTGGTTGTTGAGTGGACTGTCGAAGCCCGCGCACCGAAAGCCAACGGCGCGATCTACGACGTCGCCTGATTCTGACGGCAATCACCCAAGGGGAGCTTCGGCTCCCCTTTTCTTTGAGGAGAATTTGATATGCCCATGATCAGACAAAACGCCGACAGTTCGCTCGGCATCGAGGGGGCCGCTGGTGGCGACGGTGGCTTCATTCCGCTGACGCTGAACTACACGGCAACGGTTGTCGACTGCACCATGTTCACCGCTGACCGCCCATACACCGTCAAGGCCATTCGTGGTCGCGTCGATGTAGCTGGCACCGGTGGCGCATGCACAGCAACCATCCGCAAGGTTCCAAGCGGCACCGCACTCACCTCTGGCACCGCGCTGCACACCGGCTCCTTCAACCTGGTTGGTACCGCCGCGACTCAACAAGCGCTGACCTTGTCGACCACTGCCAGTGACCTCCTGCTCGCTGCTGGTGACTCGATCTGCTTCGACCTGACCGGCACTGCGACTTCGGCCGTAGGCGCCATCAGCGTGACTCTCAACCCGGCCTGACCTGACGCCCTTCGGGGCGTTTTTCTTTGGAGTCCGCCCCATGAGCAACACATTGATCAACCCCATCACCGTCACGGTGACGGGCATCACCATTACGACTTCAGTCGCGTCCGCCAGCGCCACGCTGCCCTTGGATTCTGCCGGCAACGTGCCGAAGTACATCCGTGTAGCGGCCACCGCGGCAGCGTGCGTGCGCATCGGCAACGGTACACCTGTCGCGGTTGGCACTGACCTCATGATCGGCCCAGGTGACACCGTCATCCTGGCAACAGGCGGGCTGACAAAGATCGCCGCGATCTGGGTTGCTGCGTCAGGTAACGGTGTGTTCTCCGGCGCTGGAGTCGTTCAAGTTTCCCCGATGGAGAACGCGTGATGCTTGACCTCGATACGAAGTTCCATTTCCACGATGGGAACATGACGGTCCAGCGCACGCAGGACTGTACGCCCATCGCCGAGCACACCAAGGCGCTGCACAACGCCGGCATGCACGGCGGTTCGGAAATGAAGCATGCGGCGAAGATCCCCTTCGTGATCATCGAGGACTATTGCAACAAGCACAACATCACGTTCCACGAGTGCATCGCGAACAAGGAACACATGCGTCGGATGCTGAACGACCCTGATCTGTCCGTGTTCCGGGTGTGGAAGGGCAAAGTATGAGCATCACCAACTACTCCGAACTACAGGCGTCAGTGGCCTCATGGCTGAACCGTGCCGACCTGACGGCGAACATCAACGACTTCATCACCCTGGCTGAATCGCAGCTGAGTCGCGACCTGAAAACCCGGCAGATGGAGCTCAAGGCCACGTTGTCGACGGTTGTCGGGGTCAATACCGTGGCCCTGCCGACGGACATGCTGGAAATGCGCAGGTTTCAGGTAGCTGGCAGCTACAACCAGCCACTGTCGTACCGCACCCCGGACGAACAGAGCATTGACTTTTCGTCCAACTCTTCAGGCCAGCCGATTGTGTTTACGGTGATTGGCGCCAATGCCGAGCTTGCGCCAATCCCTGACGCCATATATTCGCTGGAGCTGACCTATCGTCAGCGCATCCCGGCGCTGTCGGATACCAATACGACCAACTGGTTGCTGACCAACTGGCCTGATGCCTACCTGTGGGCTTCTTTGATAGCCGCGACCCCGTTCATCATGAATGATGCGCGGCTGCCAGTGTGGCAAGGCCTTTACAGCCAGGCGATCAGCGGCATCAACGGCATTGACTGGTACAGCGGCACTACCATGAAGGTGCGTGCGCGATGATCCCGCTGATGGGGTTTGCGCCGGATGCCGACGTGACGGCGCCAGGAGTGCTCTCAACGTGTGCCAACCTGATCCCGTACCAGAATGGCTTGGAAGGCGCACCGGAGCCTGCAACGCCTGCTGCAACGCCTGTGCTTGCCGCCGCGTGCATCGGTGCCGCCGTCGTGTCGAAGCTCGATGACACGCGCAGGATCATTGCGGGCACCACTACCAAGCTTTATGAGCTGCTGGCAGGGGCCTGGACGGACATTGGTCGTGTCGCGGCCTATACCGGTGGCGTAGATACGCGTTGGGCCATCACACAATTCGGCGATGCGACCCTGTGCGCGAACCGCTCCGACGTGATCCAGCGTTCCACCGGTGCCTCATTCTCGGATGTGGCCACCGCTCCAAAGGCCGAGATCCTGTTCACCGTCGGCGCGTTCGTCATGGCGCTGAACACCAACGACGGATCGGAAAAGCCAGATGGATGGCATTGCTGCGCGGCCTTCGATGACACGTCGTGGACGCCGAGTCTTGCAACGCAGGCGACGTCCGGGCGGCTGGTGGCCACTGCGGGCCGGCTCACTGCCGGAATGCGCTTGGGCGAGTACGCCATTGCCTACAAACAGCGCTCGATCTACCTCGGGCAGTACGTCGGCGCTCCGACGGTGTGGAACTGGATTCAGGTGCCAGGTGGGGATGCTGGGTGCGTTGGCAAGGAAGCGATTTGCGATATTGGCGGTGCCCACTTCTTCGTCGGCGACGACAATATCTGGATTTTCGACGGCACGCGTCCAATCCCTGTCGCTGATGGCTACGTTCGCCAGTTCTTCTTCGACAACTCGAACCCGTCCTATCGTTACAAGACGATCTGCGTGTTCGACCGGCAAAAGAACCTGGTCTGGGTGTTCTACCCATCGCTGAGTTCGACAACGCCGGATGCCGCGCTGGTTTACCACATCAACGCCAAGAAATGGGGCGTGGCGAACAGGCCGATTGAGGCCGCGCTCAACTATGTCGCCAATGGCGTGACCATTGATGGGCTTTCTGCAATTTCGTCCACGATCGACGGCTTGTCGTCCTATTCGTTCGACTCCCAATTCTGGCTGGCTGGCGGTAAGTCGATGTCAATTTTCAACACTTCGCACCAGCTTCAGTCGATGACCGGCGTTTCGGTGTCCAGCTCGATGACGACTGGCGAGGTGGGCGACGACGAAGGTGTAACGGCCCTCAACAAGATCCGCCTGCGCTATGCCTTGGCGCCTATGTCGGCCTCTGCGCAAACCTTCATCCAGATGAATGCGGGTGTCGGCTTTACGGCATCCGCAGCCGGCGCCGTGCTGGATGGGAAGTTCGACATGCGGCAGTCGGCGCGCTGGCACAAGGCGACCTTCTATTTCACCGGCCCGGTGCGAGTCACGCACATGGACGCCGATCTGACACCGGCAGGTGGCCGCTGATGAAGACGAACACCACGCCAAGGGTCGGCACCAGTGACCCGGTTCTACAGCGCGAACTGCGCGAGCACGCGACCCAGATCAACCTGCTTTCAGAGGGGCGTATTGCGGGTTTCTACACCGCTCTGACCGCAGCCCCTACCAGTGGGACCTGGATGCAGGGTGATTTCGTCATGAATTCAGCGCCATCAGAGACAGGCCCTGCACTCGGCAAATACTTCATCGAGGGCTGGACATGCCTTGTCTCCGGCACACCAGGCACATGGGTGCCGCGACGAATCCTGACGGGTAACTGATGAACAAACTGATCGTGGTGCCAACGACTCACATCGATTTGGCCTGGAAGCAGGGCGCGCACAATTTGGGCCTGGCCTGTGCCACCTCGGGCGGGGAGATCACGGGAGACCAGCTGAAAATGATGCTGTCCCGCGGCGAGCGCACGCTTGTCCGCATGGATAACGAAACGGCCATCGTCGGCTGGGCCGTTGTTGGCGTCGAGCAATTGCCAAATTTCCGGGTGCTGTACGTCTACGAGCTGTACGCCCCGCACGGGCATTTTGAAGCATTTTTTGATGAGGTTGGGAAGTTGGCCCATGAGTTCGGCTGTTTACGCCTGCGATGCGCTGCCGCTCCCGCCCAAGCACGTCTTTACCGGCAGCGCTGCGGGTTTGCGCCTGTCTACCAAGTCCTGGAGGTCGAACTGTGAACATTGATGCCTTGCACGAACAGCTCAGCGCCGAATTCGGTGGGCCGGCGATTGCCGCACTGCCGGCTTTCAAGGGCGACGTAATGCGCCCTCACAAGGGCGGTGGCGGCTCCAGCACCACCACGCAAAACGTTCCTGACGAGCTGAAGCCACTTGCTACTGCCTATAGCAACAAGGCCATGGCGCTGGGTAACCAGGGCTATCAGGGCTATGGAGGCCAGCAGGTATCAGGCCTGAACAACCTTCAGACCGGAGGCGCAACGGCAATTGCCATGCGGGCATATAACGGCGATCCGCTCATGAACCAGGCCAAGACTACGATGCAGAACAGCCTGGCAAGCGGGAATGCTGCGACGAAGAATGCCTATTCCGGATCGAACCCATACCTACAGCAAAATATCGACGCGGCGCTGGGCGACATCACCCGCAACTACAACGACGCGATCGCGCCAGGCCTAACCACGCAGATGGTCAACTCCGGTTCCTTCGGCAACTCCGGGGCTCAGGCGACCACGCAGAACTCAATGAATGACCTGACCAAGAATCTCGGCAATACCGCGGCAGGCATGCGCATGCAGGACTACACCGCGCAGCAGCAGCTGGCCGAGAGTTATGCCAATCGCAACGACCAGATGAAGTCGCAATACCTGAATCTGGCGCCTACTTACGGTAACCAGGCATACACCGACGCGGCTCAGCTCATGCAGGCCGGACAGATGTTCGATGACAAGGATCAGCAGAATCTGGATGCGCGGTACCAGAGCTATCTGGATGAACAAAACCTGCCTTACAAGCAACTGGCAGCGATGTCTGGCGTGTTTGGCTCGGGCCTTGGCAATACCGCCAGCACCAAGCAATCCGGGGGTGGTAAATGAGTTTCCTTGGCGATGTTGGCAGCTTTGAGATGTTCAACCTTGGCGCCATGGGGAATCAGGTAAAGGACAACCCGGCGCGCCTGTTTTACGGTTCGGCAGACCCTTTCTCTACCAGCATGTGGAACAAGGTGTTGGGCACCAATGATAAGCCGCTGGTTGACCAGTGGGGCGGTGCGGCACCACAGCGTTATGAAGAGGCGCAAGAGGCGGGCATCAACACCGGTCCTGGCAAATCCATGCACAACATCGCCAAGGCCATTGCGTCGGTATTCGCTGGTGGTGCGGGAGCGGGTGCTATGGGCGGGCTGCTCGGCGGTTCTGCTGGTGGCGCCGGTGCAGCAGGTGCGGGAGCGGCCGGGACAACGGCAGCCGGTGCGGGCGCTGGGGCAGGTGCAAGTGCTGGCGCATCAGCCGGCGCAGGTTATGGCATGGGGCAGCCAGTGGTAGCTGGCAGCATGGGGAACGCAGCATACGCAGGGGGCGCGGCCGGGCAATCCCCTGGGCTGCTCAGTACGCTCGGCAGCAACTTGTCTTCCTTCAATACGGCGGCAAAGCCCTACATGGACGCGGCCAGCACTGGTCAAAAGGTTTACGGCCTGCTCAATCAGGGCCAGCAGCAGCCAATCATGGCCGCGACCCCGCAGCAGCCTGGCGGTGGGCCGCAGACCCTTGCCGAAATCTCACAAGGTCAAACCAACCCGCTCATTGCAAGACGGCAAATGCAAGCACAGCAGCGCCGCGCCCAGAGAGGTTACTGAAATGCCTGACATGAATGGGCTTCTTGATTTTGTACAAACCCCCGCAGGGCAGGGGCTTCTGGCGGCTGCATTTGGCGGACTGGCAACGGCTGGCCGTGGTGGGCCAATCAACACGCTTGGCGCTGCGGGTCTGTCCGGGATTGCCGGGTATTCGGCTGCCAGTTCCAACGCCCTGAAGCAGCAGAAGGCCCAGATGCTCCAACAGCAGCGCCAGGCCATCCCAACCCTGTACGGCAAGGACGCGGAAGGCAACTCCACGTTCGACTGGCAGCAAGCCGCGGCGCTCGGGCTGCAACCTGACGACATTGCCAAATACGCGCAGTTGCCCAACGCCACGAAAAGTAAGGTCGCGCGCACCGTTGAAGTGCCGAGTGCCGACGGCGGCAAGCAGACCATGCAGTACGACGAATACGGCCGCCCGGTTGGCCAGGCAATCGACTCCTATGTCGCGCCGCAGCTGGTCGACACTGGCGCCGCCAAGCAGTTCGCCATTCCGAAGGCCGGGCAGAGCTTTGCCATGGGCATGTCGCCGGCTGAGCAGGCTGCCAACGCCAGAGGCTGGGCTGGCGTTAACAACCAGCGTCAGCAGAACAGCATTCTGCAGGACGCAAACAACATCAACCGCATGGGTCAGCGCACGCAAGTTGTGCAGGGTGCTGACGGTACTTACATGTTGATTGACAAGGGGACTGGTGAAGCACGTCCAGCCATGACACAGGGTGGCGGACAAATTCAAGGTGGCCCGGTTGCTGAAGCAGTTGTGAAAAACCAGAAAAACATGGAAAAGCTCGGCGGCCTGATCAACCAGGCGCGCGAAATTTTGCCGGGTGCCACCGGTAGCGGGATTGGCAACTGGCGAGATGAAGCCAACCGTTTTATGGGGAAAACTACCCCTAGCGCGCAGGCAGCGGCAAAGCTTAGCGCTCTCGGCGGCAACATGATGATGATGATGCCGCGTATGGAGGGGCCGCAGTCTGACGCCGACCGGCGAAACTACGAAATGATGGCGGGCCGTATCGGCGACCCAACCGTGCCGGTCGAGGAGAGGCTGGCTGCGCTAGACGTGGTCCAGGAGATCGTTGCGCGCAACGGTGGGCAGTTACCACAATCAGGGGTAATGCAGCCCACGGCGAAACAGGCTCCTATGGCCACTCCACAAGCAGGTGCGTTTGCTGACCCAGACAAAGAAGCCCGATACCAAGAATTTAAGCGACGTCAGGGGCAATAACCATGACCGAACAGGAAGAGTTTGAGTTCCGCGCGCGCTTGGAGCAGGAGCAAGCCACGCAGGCGGCGGCCCCGCAACCAGCTTCACTGTCCCAGATGGCTGCGGTTCCCGCCCAAGGTGCCAAGCAGCCTGCGGCCGCACAAGAACCACCAGACCGGCTGAAGGGGCGCGGCTGGCTGGAGAAGGGCACGCTCGGCGCAGGCAAGGCGGTGGCTGACCTTATGGAGGGGGTCGGCCTTGGCGGAGTATTGTGGCCTCGTGGCTGGCAGCGAGCGCCAGGCGCGGACAGCGATCTGATGTCTGATCCTGCCGGCTTGGTTGGCAATATCGGTGGTCAAGCGGGGCTTGCGTATTTGGGTGGTCGCGGCCTGCAAGCAGGCGGCGCGGCGCTGCAATCGGCAGGCGCGGCGCGCTCCATAATCCCCGGACTTGAGGCCGGCGGCAAGCTGATCCAAGCCGCAGGCAATGCCGTGATCAACCCATCCACATACCGTCAAGCGGCTGGCGCTGGCGCAGCATTTGGGGCGCTTTCGCAGCCAGGCTCTTTACTGGAGCGGACGCAAAACGCAATTGCTGGGGGTGCCGGTGGCGCAGCCGGGCTTGCTGTGGGTCGAGGCATTGGTAATGTGGCTGGTGGCGTCAAGTCACTGTTCACTCCGGCGGCTCCCGTAGAAATGGAAGTCACGGCCAAGCTTGCTCAAAAAGGCATCGACTTCGCCTCGCTACCCAAAGCAGTGAAAGACCAAGTTGTCAGCCTCGGCAAGAAGTCCATGGAAGACGTGGACAACCTTGATGCAACCCAGCTTGGGCGCATGGCAGACTTCAATGCGCTCGGGATTAAGCCGACGAAGGGTTGGCTGAATCGTGACCCTAAACAATGGTGGCAAGAGAACACGCTGAACACCGTTGACGATCAGATGCAAAAACGTTTCGTGGATGCAAACCGGTCGCTGCTGTACGGGGTGCGCAAAGGCGCCGGTGATGCAACGGATTATCAGCGCGGGCAGGTCCTGCAAAAGTCCGTTAGCGACTATGACGCAGGGCTGAAATCGAAGGCAGACAGCCTGTACCAGGCCGCACGAAATACTGCAGGCCGCGACATACCGCTCGACCCGCACAAGTTCGTCAATGACGCATCCGTAGAGCTTGATCAGCAAATGCTTGGCTCGAAACTGCCAGCCGATACCCTGTCTTGGTTCCAGAAGGCCACGGAAGGCAAGGAGCCGTTCGACATGGGAACAGCCATGCAGCGTTTGCAAGCGCTGAATGGCCGGATCTACAGCACCAACGATCGGGCCGAAGCTGTCGCGTTGGGCATCGTTAAGAAGCACCTTATCAATGCGATTGATGGTGGCGAGTCAATCACGACCAGTGCTGCCCCCGGCATGCGCAGCCCTGCTGCTTCCGGTCAACCGTTCACTGCCGCGCACATCGGCGGGAATCCGCGTCTTGCTGGGCCTGAGTCGGCTCAGAATGGCGGTATGGTTCCATTCCAAGGTGGCATTGGCCCTGCAACTGGGGGCGCTGAGCAGGCCGGAGAGCAAACCGCTCCAGGCATTGCCGAGGCATTCCGCTCGGCACGCGCCGCTGCAGCGGATCGTTTCCGCTTTCAGGAGGCAAGCCCGCTGGTAGATAAGATCCTGAAGGGTAACTATGCGCCAGAGGACCTCCCGGACATTGTCGGCAAGATGAAGGTTGACCAGCTCAATGGCTTGTCCCAGCTTGAGAAGGACCGCGGCGTGCCGATCATGAGTTCCCTACAGGATGCTGCCCGTGCCTATATCCGTGACTCGGCAACGCTACAAGGAGAAACTGGAGGCTCGTTCACCATCAACGGTATGCGCAAGGCGCTCGACAAGATCGGGCCTGAAAAGGGCAAGGCGCTGTTTGGCAATGACGGATGGGCTGATTATCAGCGCATCTTGCGCGCTGGTGGCAGCATCATGAACCCTCCGATGAAACCGGCAGGCTCTACCACCGCATCCAATGCCCTGCGCTTCATTCAGGCTATGCCAAAAATCCCCGGGCTCAATGGGCTGCTGAACATGACGGTCACCGCCGCGAGCAAGGCCAAACAGATGGCCGATGTAGGAACCGCGCTCAACCCGCCATTGAGCATGGTGATTCCGAAAAACCCACAGTCAAGCATGCTGCCAATGCTGATGGCACCAGGGCTGCTTGGTATTTCTCAGCAGTAACGGCTAGTCCTCGTCAGGGTTTATGAGGACGAGCTTCCTGACCCTGCTGCCCTTTGGAAGGTACTTCTTGGCCAGGAAGGTCAGAAAGTCTTCCAGCTTGACCAGCAGTTGCACGCCTATGAAGACGCCACCTATCTGAAGCGCTTTCAATAAATGCTCTTCAATCACCTCGACCTCCAAGCCCGCCAATGTGCGGGCTTTTTTATTGGGATGAAAAAACATGCCTATCCCTTCTTCGATCGCTGACCTTTCGCTGACTGCTGGCAGTAACAGCCCGGCAGGATCGGAATCGCCATCGACCATCGATGACTATCTGCGCACCTACGCATCATACATCGCCTTGCTGCGCGATCAGAGGGTGTCTGTCAACGAAACAACCCAGACTATTGCGTCTGCCACGACTACCGACATTGGCGCTGCGACGTCGAACGTCGTCATCATCAGTGGGACAACCACCATTACCGGCCTTGGCACGGTTGCAGCGGGCGCGCGTCGTAGTGTTCGTTTCAGTGGCATCCTGATTCTGACGCACAACCCGGTTGGGCTGATCCTGCCGGGCGGCGCGAATATCACGACGGCTGCGGGGGATTGCGCCGAGTTTCGGAGCCTTGGGAGTGGCAGTTGGGTATGCACCAGCTTTTCCCCTGCCAGCGGCAACTACTACAGGACAAACATCCTCGGCACCGTAAGCCAGGCAAGCGGCGTTCCAACCGGGGCACTGATTGAGGCAGGCTCTAACGCCAGTGGCAACTTCGTGAAGTTCGCCGACGGGTTAATGATCTGTACGCGACTCGTCAACCTCGGGTCTGTTGCTGTTACAACGGCTGTTGGGTCCCTGTTCACCGCCCTTGCTGGTTCGCTGCCATATGCCGCTACGTTTAGCGCTTCGCCTGACGTGACGATCAAGGTAGTGGCACCAAGCGGGGCCATGTGGGCGAGTGGCGGCGCTGCATTCCCTGGAGCATCAGGCACCCAGGTATTTGCTGTTTTAAGCCCTACATCCACCACGGCGACTGTCAGCGTTCAAGTCCTCGCCATCGGGAGGTGGTTCTAATGCGCATCATTCTTGACCCGCAGCGCAGAGACGACCTGCTGGAAGTCGTCAAGGCTGGTGACACTCTGATCGTCAACGGCGAAGAGTTCGACTTTTCGCCGATGGGTGATGGCGACACGTTGCCGGCGGCAGCGATCACCAGCGGTTGGTTCTCAGGCGATGTTGACCGCATCAATGGTGAGCTGGTCATTCGCATGTGGCTGCCAAATCCGTGGAACTACAGCCCAGAACAGGCATTCCCGGTGCCGCTTGAAGATGTGCAGGACGGACCTGTGACTTTCCCGGCCCCGCTGCCTGACCCGGCCCCAGTGGAACCTGAAGAGCCACCAGTAGAAGAGCCTGGCGTGGAGGTGGAAGCATGAATATCGACTGGAGCAAACTCATCACCAAGGCCATGAAGGACGCGGCGAGCGCTGCTGCGGCACTTGCAGCCGCAAAAGCAGTGCTTGCCAGCCATAACGCGCAGGCCGTCTTTCAGATCGCACGCATCCAGGACCGGGTCGATACGCTTGGCTACGGCATCGATATTGGCGAGGCGACCGCAGAGGAAGAAGCGGAGCAGGCTGCGCTGCTGATCAACCTCAAAGCGTGGAAAAGTTACAAGTTCGCGCTGGGCAAAGTCACCGCGCAGCCGGGGTGGTACGCCAATACCATCTGGCCGGTTATTCCGGCAATCCCCGTGATCATTGCCGACCCCCAAGCGGTACAAGCTCCAGCGGAGTAATGTATGCCCATCACCTCGCAGCAACTGCTGCAGATCCTCCCGAACGCCGGCAAGCAAGCCGGCGTTTTTGCGTCTGCGCTGAACCTGGCCATGGACCGGTTCCAGATCAACACGCGGTTGCGCATGGCGGCGTTCATTGCCCAGGTAGGGCATGAGTCGGGCCAGTTCCGGTATGTCAAGGAACTCGGCGGCGACCAGTACCTGAGCAAGTACGACACCGGGCCGCTGGCTAAACGGTTGGGCAATACGCCAGAGGCTGATGGAGACGGGCAGAAGTACCGCGGACGTGGCCTGATTCAGGTAACGGGCCGCGACAACTATTTGGCATGCAGCAAGGCGCTGTTCGGCGATGATCGTCTGTTGCGCACGCCGGAACTGCTTGAGCGGGCCGAGTGGGCATGCAAGTCGGCGGCGTGGTTCTGGAATTCACGCAACCTGAATGCCCTGGCTGACGATGGCGACTTCGAGCGAATTACCCGGCGCATCAACGGCGGGGTGAACGGTTATGCCGAGCGCCTGGCCTTTTACAACACCGCGCTGAAGGTGCTGGCATGACGTCCATCTGGCTGCGAATCCTTCCTTATATAGCTGCGGTGCTGCTGGTCCTTGGCGCGCTGTATGGCGCCTATCACCACGGCGTGAGTGTCACAAACGAGACATGGCAGTCGAAATGGAATGCTCGCGATACACGGGACGCCCAGGCTAAGGCCGAGAATGAGGCGGCAGAGCGCGCCCGTGAGCAGTCCTATCAACAGTCAATCAACAAGGCGATCCAAGATGGTCAACGCACGATCGATCAAGCCACGGCTGATGCTACCGCTGCTCGCGCTTCTGCTGACAGCCTGCGCGGGGCAGCCGACGCCATTGCCGCGCGACTCGCAGCCAGTCAAGCCAGCGGCAATTCCTGCACTGCCGCCGCAAGCCAGGCAGCTACCCGCGCCGCAGTGGTGCTTGCCGACGTGCTCAAGCGGGTTGATCAACGAGCGGGCGACCTGGCTGAAGTTGCTGACCAAGCCAGAGCCAGGGGGGTGACCTGCGAACAAGCCTATGATGGGCTAAGTCGATAAGACTGATCTGCTACTCCAGGACGCCAAACACGCAGAGAAGGCCGAGCACTGCCGACAGCACTGCAATAGCCAGTGCTGCAATTTTTAGCTCTTTCTTCCATGGGTTTATTTTGGGCGGGTCGTTGAACATTGGATCGGGAGTGTAGTTACTCATCACTGCTCCATGAAAGGCGGGTCATTAATGCGGCCGATTGTAGCTGAGATTTGTGGGTTGTGTTCGGTCGGCAGAACGCCGGAGAGGGCTGGTGCAAAAATGGGGGAATCATTGCACCAAAACATGATTAAGCATGTGGCATAGAGTTGCATCAAAAGTGAGGCCCTGAAGGGGTCCGCAGCAAATGCTGCCAATGATCATTGAGTGCGAAAACGGATTCGAAATCCGTTGTACCTTCACCGGTACCTAGGGTTCGAATCCCTATCTCTCCGCCATATTTAAAGGCCCCGAGCGCTTAATAGCCTCGGGGCCTTTTTGTATTTGGGGGAAATCTGGGGGAATGGCTCTTCTTGCGATTCCCCCAAGCACCCGCCAATATCCGCCAATGGCCTATTACGAGAAACGCGGTGACGCCTGGCGAGCCCAGATCCGTCGCAAAGGATATCCGACACTTTCAGCCACCTTCGACACCAAGGCAGAAGCCCAGCGATGGGCCGCCGAGATCGAGGGGGATATGTCACGCTCGCGATTCGTCGACACCCGCGAGGCGGAGAGCACCACGCTTGAAGAAGCCCTGAAGCGCTACGTCAACGAGGTGAGCGAATCGAAGAAAGGATCTGCTCAGGAAAAAGTCCGGGCCAAGAAGTGGCAGAAGTCTGAATACGCCGGCAAGTCCCTGGCCTCGATCCGCTCCAGTGACATGGCCGCTTACCGGGATGCAGAGCTCAAGGCCGGCAAGTCCACAGCCACCGTCCGGTTAAATCTGGCGCTGATCAGCCACCTTTATACGGTCGCGGCGAAGGACTGGGGCATCCAGGGGCTGAAGAACCCGTGCACAGCAATCCGTATGCCGAAGGGAAGCAAGCAGCGAGAGCGCAGGCCGACCACCGCCGAACTAAAGTCGCTGTACAAGCACGCTGGCGACATCAATGCGGAACTGCCAGTGATCATTGAGCTGGCCGTAGAGACGGCTATGCGCCGGTCTGAGCTGGTCATGCTGCGGAAGGATCAAATAAGGGGAAGGGTCGCATTCCTCGAAGACACGAAGAACGGCGAGCGCCGATCAGTCCCGCTATCAACGCGGGCGGCGGAGCTCTTGGAGGGATTGCCTACGCCAATCGATGGCGGCAGGTTCTTTCACTTGAAGCTGGACAGCGTGAGCAACTATTTTGCGCTGGCGTGTGAAGCGGCGAAGATCAAAGACCTCCGCCTTCACGATATGCGCCACGAAGCGACGAGCCGGATGTTCGAGCGTGGGCTTTCCATGATGGAGGTGGCGAGCATCACCGGTCACAAAACTCTGTCGATGCTTCGCCGATACACGCACCTGTGCCCGAGCAACCTCGCCGAGAAGCTGGGGTAGCATCACGCCACCCCGCGCAGTGTCGGCGGTGCCTGCCGCTTCCTGCCAACCTTCGGCGCCTTGTTTTCCCCGTCCCGACATCCCCGCAAGAACTCCCGCACGTCTTCCCGTAGCCAACAATGCCGGCTCCCCATCTTGAATCCCTTCGGCAGCCAGTCGACTCCCCGGCTCAACCCCTGGCGCACCGCCGCTTCCGTGCGGCCGAGCATCCGCCCCAATCCCTCGATGTAGATAATTTCTGATTCGTCCCCCATCTCAACCCTCCTTGCTCATGGCTGCGAGTAGCTCGTCGCACTTCTTCACGACCGAATCCAGATTCGCCTGCCGGAGCGGGCGGTATGTCGCCATGCACTGTCGATGCTCGTCCGCCTCTGAGTTGGCCGAATCACGAAGGGTCTCGAACAACTCAAGATCGCAGAGGACTTTCCCTTCGCGCTCCTTGCGCAACGCCTCATTCTCGGCCGTCAGCCTCAAGATTTCTGCCAAGGCTGCCTGCACATTGCTCGATTCATTCGCCAAGTGCTTGTTGGCGGACTCGTTCTCGGCGATCAGCTCTAGAACTTTATCTTCGCTGACAGCCATCTGCCCAAGCCATCCATGACTACGCAATTCCTTGCATTGCTCGGCCAGCAGTTTCAGTTCGCTGTAGTCGGTCATGGCCTGCGCTCCTCGCAACGGTATATTTTCCCCTCAATCATGAAATCCACTCTCTTGTCGCACATGGCTGCAATTGATTGCTTACCCAGACCGGAGCCGAATCCGGCGGAAACTATGAGGAGCAATGCGCCGGCTAGGATTAATAGGCCGCCGCCTTCAATAATCTTTCTCATTCTTTCACGCTCCCGCCCGCCGCGATGATGGCTTCTTTAATTTCCAGACCGTCGTACATGGTGAAATCACCGCCATCAAACGGTTGAGGCAGCTCTACCACAACACTCGCCTTGCCATCCCTGAACCCGTCCCGCGCCGCATTGGCCATGTCTACGGCGGTGTAGAGCGGAGTAGGCCCGCCGCGCAGGTGCTCGATCATCTTGGCTTGTTCGGCGATCGTGGCTTGGGCTTTGTCATAGACCGATGCAAGAACAACTTCATAATTCCCATAACCAGCCGGTCCGACTGGCCACAGCACCGTGATTCGTTGCACTTCGCTCATATTTTCCTCCACGTAGCAGCCGAAACCCGAGCCCAGCGCTCTTGGGTGACGATGATGAAGTTGCGGATACCCGTCATGACCTTGTGCATCTCGCCGTCGAACTCGACGAAGCTGTCCTTCTTGCGGATGTCCGGTACACGGTCGATGGTGTCGAGCAGCTTGCCCGGGCGACCGTCTGCGTTCTGTTCGTGCACGTCAAAGGTTGCCATGGCGTTCCACCTCAATGCGTTTCTGGATGCCCGCCCGATAGCCTTCCGGCCTCATCGCGGCAGTCCGTTCAATATTGGCGATGACGCGCTCGACGCCACCGAATCGCTGGTCTACTTGGCGCCCGGCCGCGATCAACTGATCAGCCAGGTTCCAGCCTTCTCTTTCTTCAATGCGAGACATATGGATGCTCCGGCCGCGAAGTGCGGCAAGCAGGGGAGTGGGTTATGCGGCTTTCGTGCGGGCGCTGATCTCTTCCGACTCTTTCTCTACCTGCCAGTGCTTAACCTCTTCCCATCCTTCCGGTGGAAGCCAGCACAGATGGTCAAGGTTTCCATCACGGCGCGTGCGCGCGTCTCGCTCTGCTTTATATGCCTCAAGCTCCATAGGATCGACGTCAAGCCATGGCACACTGACGAACCAAACGCTGATAGGCTTGCCGAAGCCCCATAGAGTTGGCGAGTACCATCTAGAGCCATAAAACAGGGCTGGGGAGTTCGGAGTCAGATCTACCAACTTCAGCGCGCTATCAACGGGCGATGGCAGAGGGACCTGAAGAATCGCTGCCCACACATCTTTCCCTTCCGGTGTGTTTTTCCGTGGGACCCATAGGCCGTGCTTTTTAAGAAGTCGAAACGTCTTCTGGCATGGTACGGTTTTGAACTTGAAGCCGGCAAAGCCCCCACTGGATTGCCAAGTCTGGAAGTCTCCCCCGACCTGTTTTGCTACTTTGTCAGCGTGCACAGCCGCACCTGCCATCAAATCCTGCAACCGGTCAATCTCATTAACCATGGGGCCTTCGGTTACGCGGAAGTATCGTTTGTATACGCTCATGGCAATAGAATTCCTCGCCCGCAGTCACCGGCAGGCTTGAGTAGTCAATTAGGGGGTTACAACTGGAGGGATGAAGCTCAGCGGACGTAGAAGAAGTAGAGCCAGACGAGGGCGATCATTGACTCAACTCCCGCTCGGCGACCTTCGCCAGATGGATGATCCGGCACAGGCCGGCGCCGACGATGACCGATGCAAGCGGCCAGTACATGAGAATTTTCAGGATCATTGATTCGGCTCCTTGACCTTGTCGAGGCTGGCGCGGGCCTCCCATGCTTCTTGTGCGATCTGTAGTTTGCCCTTGCGTAGAACTGGAGTGCGGAGCCACCACTTTTCAAACTCGACATTCTCATCCAGCACTACCGATACCGGCGCTGGTGGGGAGGTATCCGGCTTTACGTAACCGCTGTGCTTGTCGGCGTCGTATTCGCAAATGAACGGCTTTTCTGGAAATGCAGGGTCGCCAATGATGTGGCGGAAACAGTCCGCTTCGTATCGCGCTCGATCAGGATATTCGGATCGGTAAACGCAAATCCCCTCTGTAAGGTCGCCCTTGTGAAGAATTACGGTGAAATTCGACTTGCCGTTAGACTCCGGCATAGGACCTTCCCAAACTGTCAACGCCACCGGCTCGCACTTCCCCGCTTCCTGAGCGAGAACGGCGCGGAGTTCTTCGGCTGGGGCGGCGAGCGCTGACTCGATACCGTCCTTTACCCGTGCAGACCAATTTGAAGTGCAGTTTCTGGAGACGATCGTCAATGCTGACTCCGCCAGCTCCCGCGACATGGTTACGGTCTTATCGCTCATGACTTGGCCTCTTCGGGTTTGTTGAGGGCGGCTTCGATGAGCTCCCACTCGTGTTCTTCCAAGGCGCCTCCGTTGTCCTTGACCATTTGAAGAAGCCCGATGGCCGTCACATTCCGCTGATCTATGACTGTGGCTTCGGTCATCGCGGCTCTTATCGATGCGCGAACTTCTTCTCGGTCATCTGAGTTTGGCTCTACTATTTCGCCGACTGAATTAAAGAATTGGTCTTGCAGATAGTGATCGGCCAGATTAAGCAATCTGCTCAGCTCCACATTCCGCCGCTCGGCGTCCGCAAGGCGCTGCTGAAGGTCGTCGCGCTCCAATCGCAACTGGCCACGCTTGTAGTTCACGCCGCGCAACTGTTCTTTGTACGCTGCTCTACTTGTCACCAGCTCTTCCCGCAAAGCAGCGAGTTGGGATTCTGTGGAGGTCAACTGGCCGCGAAGGTCCAGCGCTAATTTTCTAAAATCGACACCGTTACTCATTCCAAAATCTCCAATTGATCAGGCGGTAAACACCGCGTTGTACGTTTCGCGCGGCTCATTGCTGAACCCTCGCCGCCCGAAGCTGACTGTGGAATGTGGAGCGGTGGAAGCCGGTCTTGTACTCGACGTCGATCCAGCGCTTGCCGTGGGCGCGCATGTCCAGAGCCAGGGTCATGTAGTCCGCCGTGAGCTGCTTTGGCTTCCCCTTGTTGCCGAGCACGATCCCGGCATTGTTCAGGTAGCGCACGACGGTCGGGTACGAGCACCCGGCCGCATCGGCAATACTCTCGACCGGGTGCCCGGCCGCGTGCATCGTGAAAATCAGCCCGATCGAGTCAGGCGATAACTTGGCTGTCATGGCTCATTCCTCTGTGCGTGTTCCCGCTGGCGGGCCTTGGAGCACTCTTTGTGGTTGCCGGAGCTGCGGGCCCGCTTGCAGTAGGTGCAGAAAAATCCGAGCTCCAAATAGCCAGCCTTGAGCTTTCCTTTGGACGACATAGGGCCTCCCGGAAGGGTGAGGTTGAATTGGAAGAGGGGTGAATGTCAGGCGGGGCGGGTGCTAATCCATTCGGACTTGGTAGGCGTCATCATCAGCGCCGATGATTGAAATGTTGCGGCGAGCAGCTTCTTCATTAAGTCCACGGCTCGGGCGTCGATCGTTTCCTGATCGCTGGGGAATCGCGGGTAGTTGATCAGGCCGACGACATAGCCGGCCTCTTCGCCGCCGGTATAGATGAACGTGGTTGGCTCTATTGTCACGCATAGGCCTTCACGTAGGCAGTCTTCGCGGATTGCCTGCTTGGCCGCTTCGATTGGGCCGGACAGGTACAGCCGAACCCAGTGTGTGGGCTCAATCAGATGGGTTTGCATTTTGTCTCCTCACTCAGTCGCCGCAGAAGCAGTCGATATCTTCGGCGAGATAGTCGAAATCGAAGTCGGTTTGCCTGGAGCGTTGCTCCGCTGACCATCCCATCGTTTTGTAATCTGCTCGGTCTTGGCGGAATACCTGGCCGAAGCGTTCTTCGGTGCCCGACCACCAGATCACACGCGACGGCTCTTCGATGATGGTTTTTATCAGCTTCCCTTCGCTCTTCTTCCAGCAAAGGTCGCAGTTGCCGAAGTCTGAGTCCATGCCAAGATCGAACGGCTGGGCCTTCCAGAACTCTGCTACATCCTCCTTCGTGATGCCGGCGGTGTAGGAGGGGCAAAGGTTTTCCCAGCGTGTACCGCCGCGGTCGTTGGCAGCCATCATGCGGTGATAGCGTTTAGGCTCGTCATAGCGGATGCCGACAACGCAGTCCCACTCGTCGTAGCCCAGGGCGCGCATGTGCTTCTCGCCTATTTTCACCTTTAGGTACGCCGTGCACATGTTGTTTGAGAAGTTCGGCAACACCGGTGGAAGGTTCTTTACGTCTTTTCGGTATGCCGCGTAGTACTCGAGCATCATCGTGAAGGGCTCACCGTTACGGCTGGCCGTCTCGAAATTCACCAGTTTGTACCACGGGGCATCATCTGGCTGGCCGTACACTCTGCACCACTCCATCCATACGACCGGAACATCCCATCGCTTTGAAATCTGATCTACGAATATCAGGGTTTCTTCGCGCTCTTTGCCTGTGTTCTGGAAGAAGAAGTGAACATCTGGCGGCAGCTTGAAGTTGTGAGCCTCTAATATCATCCGGCCCATATGGGCGCTGGTTCGGCCGCCGCTAAGCCCGATCTGGGCAGGGCCGGTGATCAAGTAGGGATTCATTTTTACTCCAGTCAGGCGCCGCCCTCCAATGACTGGATGCGACAGATGGGTTGGTTTACTGCTGCTTGGCGAAGAAGGCCGGATGAGGCCCTGCTATGCGCTTCGGATAGTCGATATCGAACTTGTCCAGCAGCATTTTGAAGGTTCTGAACGTGACGCCGAGTTGAATCGCGGCCTGGTTGCGGGATAGGCCGACTGCCTTGAAGGCGTTGATGCGTTCGGCGTATTTCGCGGCCTTCTCGTCGTTGATGCGCGGAGCTCTTGGCTGCCCACCATTGGGTGCTGGCACGAAGTGGAATCCACCCTCTACGGCGATGCGCTGGAGTGAGCGCCGAGGTATCCCGGTCTGCTCAACCGCCTGTGCGTAGGTCATGGTCTGGGCCAGCTTGCGGATACGTTCGATATGGTCGGCCTTATCCTTGGTCCGTTGAGCGATCCGTTCCTCACGCTCAATGTCGCGCCGGGTGATCTTGTCCATGTAGACCGTTTCGGTGGCGGGCGTCTTTGCAGCTGGCTTTGCAGCTTTCAAGGTTGGCGGCGGTTCATTCCTCGCTGGTGGAGGCTTGAAGCTCGGCCCCTGCAAGACCTCAATAGTCCCTCCTTTTCCGAGATAGGCCTCCATTTGCAGGGCCAGAGCATGGCGCTGCGGGTCCAGCTCCTTGACCATGTTCAGATCGTTGCTGATGTAGGCGTTCATGGATGATCACCGTGGAATGCTTGCCAGTGTGGTTTGCACCAGCTCAAGGAATTTGGCGCGGCGTTCTTCGAGGCGTTTCAGTTCGTCTTTGAAGTCGTCGCGGGTCGATCGGTAGACGATAAGCTGGCTGGCCTCGGGGAATTCGGAGCAGAAGCTGACGAAGTCGACCCAGTCGCGGCCGGTGCAATCAAGATGGCTGACGATCTGCCAGCGGTAAGCCGGATCAAATGAGTTTCGCTTGAGTGTCGCGTAATGCACGGCGGCTGTGACGCACTTGATCTCAAGCACCCCGTCAGTGCCTATTAGACCGTCTGGTGAGTCGCCATGGTCGCCACAGTCGAAGAACCCGCCATTGGTGACGGTTACGAACTCGGCGTCCTCGTAGTTCATCCTGGCGATTGGTTCTTGCTCATGCCCGCGCTCGGTATGGTCGTTGGAAAAGCTGAACTCAGCCTTGCGCCCGGTGGCGATCTCCAGCGCGATCTGCAAGGCGTACTTCTTGGCCGGTTCACCGAATGCACCATCACCGTTTGCCATAAAGCAGCCAGCATTTGATGCGGTTGCCTTGCCGATCCGCAGCCCCATCCAGACATCCGTGTTCTGCTCAACGTCATGCCACTGCCGATTCATCGCTGCACTCCCTGATCAGTTGCTGCTGGTGTTCGTCAGTCATGGAGTAGCGGGCGAGCACTGCATCGAGGTTGCCGTCTCGCTTGTATGCGGCTTTGGCATTGGCCCACGGCCTTACGACTTCCGGTGTCAACCATGCAACCGTAGGGGCCTTCGGGCTGATCCGCAGCCCTTCCATCACCTCACGGCCGAACTTAACGTTCGAATCCACGTAGACGCTGATCTTCACGCCTACCCAGTCTTCAATGAATGGAGAGCCGGTCAGCGCCTTCATCGTCTTGCTGTTGGTTACGTTCAGGATCATCGGCTTCAGCTTCTCGCCCGGGCGGATCTCGCGCTCGGCGAAGTAGGCCGTGTTAAATAGATCCTTGGTCTTCTTCGTCTTATCGATCTCCAGCTTTACGTGCGACACCGTGAAGGTCATGTAGCCAACGATGTCGGCGCTGCTCAGGTAAGGGCTGTTGAAGGCCTTCTTGAAGTGAGTTTTCGTTTCATCGTTCACGATGATCCTCCCCGCCATGCAGGCGGCGTATGAGTTCGAGTTAAGAGGTGAGCTGGCCGACGTAGGCGCTGGCCAGCATTACGAAGGTGGTGCCGATGAGGACGATGGCTGATCCTCGGAGCATGTAGATGCGTTTGGCTCGCTGGTAGGAGGTCATCGCGTCACCATCACAGGAAGGCTGATCTGCCGAGGCTCGCCGTTCTCTTTGAACAGGCTGTGCTGAAGCATCAGGATGCAAAGTCCGGCGGCGAGAATCCAGAAGAGTGGTTTCATCTCATTGCCCCTTGTACTGGATCGGCACGAAGGTGAACTGGTCTTGCCCGTGGCAGTGGACATACCAGTACTCCATGTCGATTCGGTTCATCAGTTCCTGGAAGGTGTAGACGCGGGTGGCGAGGCGTTTCATGGCTTCACCTGCAATCTGTAGCCAGCGTCGTACAGAGCCTGACAGCCGTCTTTGACGTGGCCTTCATAGTTCGACTTGTAGACTGCTGCCATTTCGTCGATTGCCTTCAGTCGCTCTTCCGCCGCGATCTGCTCGGGCGTGCGGATTGGGCGGAACATCGGCAGGCCGTCTTCCAAGCGCTGATTGCACTCGCGAAGTGAGCCAATCCCGCCACCCTGGATCACTCGGAATTGAGCCCTTTCCTCGTCATGCGACAGAACTTTAACCCGGACGTAAACGATTTTGTCTGACCATTGCCACAGGTACTCGCACACCGTCCCAACAGGCGGCAGGCCTTCGCCGGTCCATTCGCGCTTAACTGCATTCTCAGGCAGACCGAACGGACCTGGCTGCCAACCACCACACCCAAAACTTGTTCCAACAGCCCAGCACTGATATTTGCTGCTTCCGGGTGCAATTGGTTTCCACCATGCTTGATATTTGCTGCGATCTTTATTTCCCGGACTAAAGTGCGTGGCCCCTTCCGGCGCATCGTTCCAATCGATGTTCATCAGCTAATCCTCACAACCAGCATGCCGCGCCGGGTCTGAACCTTGATGCGCTGAGGCAAATCAGCGACCAGAAAAAAGCCCTGACGATTCAGGGCCTCAGTCATTGCTTTGGCGTTTCTCGCGATGATGGTCATGCTGCGCTCCCTGGCCGCTGCGCCAGTGCGCTGTTCAGCCGTTTGCAGTAATGGTGAAACTCGTCGACCGTGATCCTGCTGGCCTCCATGAAGGCAGTGATGTTGCGCATCACCAGCACTTCGTAGTGGGCCGGGCAGTCGGGGCGGGGCAGCACGTCGAGGTCTTCGTCGAGCGCAATGTGCGGACTGAATGTCATAGGTCTGCATCCTCTGCTTGGGCAAGCAGCGCATCCCGCGCCATAGGGCGCAGAAGCTCGACCGCGATACTGCGAAGAGTCTCGTCAGGGTCAGCGCTGTTCAACGCCTCGTTTGCCGCTGTGGCGGCTTCAGACGATGATTTGCAGCGTGCGTGCATGATCAGGCGGCCAATCACTGAGTTGCTCATGCCAGGCGCCGAGAACTGCTCGGAGACGTGCTCGTCGATTGCCAGCGCAAATCGCTCAAAGCTGACACCCTGCGGACTGTGGAGGCGGCGCTTGAACTGCACGTCGCGGCGATTCATTAAGTGCTCGACAGCATCATCCAGCCAAGACTGTTCGGCTGGCGTGCAAGGAATGATTGCCTTGCCAATGCGTGGCAGGCTGTGTGCCGCTGCGTTCATGTTCGCCTCCAGAGTGGCGGGGTTATTCGGTGGGAATGGCTGGGAGCGGCATCCAGTGGCTTGGATCGCCGTACCAAAAGCACCAGCCGAGCGTTTCGTCATGCAGCCATTCAGTGACTTGCATCTGGCCGTACTCGAACAGACAGAGGTAATCGCGCTTCTCGCCTTCTGGCGGAAGCCTGTCGCTGCACTTGATCCATTCGCTCATGCGATATACCCGCCCGGCATAGTGGTAACGACCTTCTTGGCGACAGGGTCATGCATACGGCCTTTGGCGCAGTCGTGGACGTCGGGGCGGGGCTTGCGGGGAATTCTTGGGGTGCGTTTCATGGCATGGCACTCGATAGAGCAATAAAAAGCCGACTCGAAAGCCGGCTTTACCTTCCCTACATAACGAGCGGACGCATGGGGCGTCGGATCGTGGCTGTCTGTTACATGGCTGCAAATCCTCCGCGTTGCGCTGTATGAGAATGACCACTGAAGCAAACCGCTTTGCAATCACGGCGCTGGCATTGTCACAGTGGTCATTCCGATACAGCCTCTCCATCACCATGGAGATATCGGGCCATTTGCGTCTGGCAGACGTGCACGGAGAGGGTTATTCAGTTACGGCGATCACGGTCTTGATGCCCATCGCAAACGATTCAGGGCTTACCCAATCGCCGTAACTGTCTTTCGTCGCCCAAGTGGTTCCGTTTTTATCCATCAGGCGATTGGAAAATTGAGAGACCTCGATTTGATCGCGGTACTTGATCAGCTTGCCTTTGGTGTCGTACATGCCGATGACTTTCATCACGCTTACTCCTTCGTGGCTTTCGAATGCCTCCCGGGGTGTGAGAGGCATTTGTAAAGCCAGATGGCGATCCTGAAACAGCAGGAAGCCATCTGATATCCGGTCGCTCTCTACTGGAGGCAGCGACTGGGTGTTGCGTCAGGTTGTCGATGTAGGTGGCCTCTTTGCGAGGAATTTTGCTTCGTCCACATCCTTCAGCCAACTCGTCGAATTGGCTGAGGTGATGCTTCATCGCTTGTCGAATCCTTGAACGCCGCCGCGGGCATTGACCAGAGATTCGATCACTTCCTTCGGCACGTAGCCAAAAACAGAAGAAGTTTGATCGCCTTGGCCGTCCTGATATGCCGCCAGTTCATCCATGTGAGCGGATGGGAAACCAACTTCAAATTCGTAGTACTGGTCGTAGTCATCAAAGTCGCAGCGCGGCGCGCAGTAGTGACCTTCGGATGCCTGGATTGACAGGCTGCTCCCATCGACCAGCAACAAGCGTGTGGTCATTTCCCGCCACTCTGCGTCGCGACCTTCCTGCATCCATTCAGTGAAATGCTTGTTCATCGTCTTGCCCTCCGTTGATTTCCAATGCCGCCTCATCGAAGCGGCATCAGTAAATCTGTGGGTTCCGTTCTGCTTAAAGAACTTGGTTTCAGTCGGTCCTCGGGGAGAGGGCTGAGAGATCACTTCGCTGATCCCGTGCTATCTGGCGGCTTCACCAGTCGTGTGGCGGTCCCTTTCAGGTCCTGGCGAACTCTGTGTTAGCCGTTCATGGCTCTAAAGTTATGCGTATACGGTTATCTCGTCAAGCCGTATTCGACTATTTTTTCAAAAATATTCGTATGCGGTTTTCGGCTGGCGACAAAAAGCCCGCGCTAGGCGGGCTCCGTTGGACCTTCTATTCTACCTGCGCCTCATCCATGAGCCTGTAACCACACCGCATATCTTCGTTTCTTCCGGCATCTGTATATAGCGGTCCGGGAAATCCGGGTTGAGCGCCATGAGATATGTGCCGTCTTCTGTTATCTGTAGCCTCTTAAACGTCGTCTTCCTGTCAGGCTCTGGCGTTCGTATCACTACATCGCTGTTGTGCCTGGCCTCTACTTCCGGATCCACCAGAATGATTTCTCCGTCCCTGTACTCCGGCCACATGCTCAGTCCCTTTATCTGCAAACAGAAAGAACTGGAGCTGTGCGAGTAGGGGCATTGCAGCCATTCCTCGGCGTCGTGTTTCTCAAGCAGGTCAAAACTTTCGTCTAGCATCCCGGCTGCTACCCATGAAATCAAAGGTACTGGATTGTAAAGGCCATGCCCGGAACTGACATTTGAGCCTTCTCCCTTTAGGCGATCGATAAGGCCTGCATCCAGCAAGTCTTGCGCCTCGATCTTGAACGCCTTGGCCAGACTATGCACCGTGCTGATCCCCGCATCAGATTCTTCTCTAAGCGTGCGACCAATGGTCGGCTGACCGATACCTGATTTATCGGCCAGCTTCTGCTGCGTGTCCAGGTTGGCGTTGCTCGCCATCAAGAACTTCAGGTTGTTGGCCAAAATTTGGCGTATCGAAAGCATCGTCTGACCCCTAATCCATATACGGCTTAGCATCGCATTAATCAATAGTCGTTTGCGGCTTGACCAAATTATTCGTATACGGCTAGGATATGCATGAATGACTCATAAAAGGTTTTCCCCATGTCCGTAGCCAATTTTCAAAACGACTTGCTCGGCTTCATCAAGGACGAGCTCCTCAGCCGCCGCGGTGAATGGCGGGAGATCAGCGAGGCCGCCCAGGTCCCGTACTTCACGATGAGCAAGATTTCCAACGGGGCCACCAAGGACCCGCGCATCAGCTCCGTTCAGGCGCTGACCAACTATTTCCTGCAGCACCCAAAAGCCGCCTAACCAATTTCTGAAGCCAGGAGCAACACCGATATGTACGACAACAACCGACACCTGAAGGATCGGGAAATCAAGTCTCGCTATGACGACGAGACGTACGAGGCCCTGAAAGCAGTAGCTCGCCTGCACAAGTTGCAGCTCGCCGTCTTCGTGCGCATGTGCGTCGAAGAAAAATTGGAAAGCATCGTTGAACAGGATGTTACCGCTCAACGCGATATGGCCTGAAGTCCCGAAGGAGGCCGCCGTGCCTGAAAACATGATCTGCCATGGGATCGATGGGCAGCTCTACGAAAAGCTTGAGCGACTGGCAAAACAAGAAGGAATCACGCCAGAGGAATACGCCGCACGCCTTTGTAGAGAAGCGCTTATCGAGAAGACCAGGCCAAAGGGAGCGAAAAAACTTCGACTCCTACCAGTAACAAAGCGTGATCCCAAGCGGGACTCAAAAGGGCCTGAAAAGGCAAGGGGAGGGACTGATGAAGACCTCGAATAGCTGGACCGCCAGAGCGCAGACGAAAAAAAACCACCTGGCCGGGTGGTTTCTCTGCTGCTCACTGCAAAAAACTCTGTGAGTCCGATTATGCATACCTCAAACACAGTTGTACAGGGCCTGAATAGTCTGCCGCGAAAATTCAAAGGCGTATGGATTCCTGCTGACCTTTGGATGAACCGCGAGCTGTCTATCACTGACAAGGTGATGCTGGTAGAGATCAGCAGCCTTGAGAGTGATGATCGCGGCTGCTATGCCTCTAATGCCCATTTCGCAAAATTCTTTGACCTGTCGGTAAAGCGCGTATCGAACATCATTAACGATCTCGCCCGCGACGGGATTCTGAGCGTCAGCCTTATTCGTGAAGGCAATCGAGTGGTCGAGCGCCAGCTGCGCATTATGACCCCTCTCGAAAACTTCCATACCCCTCTCGAAAACGAGGCGAACCCCTCTCGGAAAGGTAACGAACCCCCTCTCGGAAAGGTTAAGGGAAGTAATACAAAGATCTTGAGTAATACAAAGAGGGAGAATGGCGCTGGCGCGCCAACAAATTACCACTCCTTTGTAGAGTTCAATGGCGAAGATTTCAGCGTCTCCGATGACCTGATTACTAAATGGTCCTTGGCTTACTCACCGGTTGATGTAGAGGCCGAAATCGTTCGTGCCGCAGCTTGGGCAAGCGGAAGCCCTACCAAGAAAGACTGGCGCAGGTTCTTGGTCAACTGGCTTGGTCGCGCTCACAAGAAGTCCGGCAGCGCGGTCGACGAGTCCAATATCCCTGTCGACCAGATCATCGCCCTCTATCACAAAGTCTGCCCCAACCTGCCGGTCGTAACCGTGCCAGGCGACAAGGTGCTGCGCTCAATGATCGTCGAGCGCTGGAATGAGTCTCCAGACCACCAAAGCGGACAAAACTTCTGGCTCGGGTTTTTCCAGAAGGCGAATAGCCGCAATCAGGTTTTCTTCCGCGGTCAAAACGTGGCTCCAAGGCTTGAGGCCCTGGTTAGTCGCGCAGTCTTCCGCGAGATCTCGGAGGCAGCGCAATGATGGAACTCAAAAGTCTTGAGGCAGAGCACGGCGTCTTAGGAGCCATGCTCAAGCAGCCGCACCTGATCGACGTCCTCAGTGAAGAGCTTTCGGCGGATGCCTTTGCCTGGGAGGACAACGCTGAGTTGTTCCGCCTGATGCTGGAGTTGCACGCAGACGGCCAGCCGGTTGACGTTGTAACCCTGAACGACCGCCGTTCCGCTTTGAGCAGTGGCGTGCGGGTGATGGCCTATGCCGCCGAAATACAGTCCAACACCCCTAGCGTTGCCAATGCCAAGGTCTACGCCAAGATCATCCGTGAGCGCGCCGTCTGCCGGCTGATGTCGGCGGCCGCTGCGCGCATCAATGAGGTGGCTCACGAGCAGTCCGGCGTCGAGGACAAGATCTCGCAGGCGCAGTCGATCATTCTCGGGCTGGATTCGAGCGGCAGCGACGGCGAGTGCCAGATGATCGGCGACATCCTCTCCGAACACATCGAGGTACTGCAGCAGCGTCTGGACCGGTTCGAGAACGGGATAATCATGGATGGCCTCGGGTCTGGTCTTCCGGATCTCGACGGCTACACGCAGGGCATGAAGCCTGGCCAGATGATCGTAGTTGCTGGTCGTCCTGCGATGGGCAAGACCACGCTGGCCATGAACATCGCCGCAGACGTGGCTATCAACCAGCACAAGCCTGTTCTGGTGATAAGCCTGGAGATGAGCAAGACCCAGCTCATGGACCGCCTGCTCGCTGCTGTAGGCGGCATCCCTCTGCCATCGCTGAAAACTGGCGTGTGCTCCAGCGACAACTCATCCGAACTGGCCATGGCTGCACTCCGACTCCGGGACGCGCCGATCGCCGTGTCTGATGTCCCGGTAATGACGATGCCGCGCATTCGGTCGATTGCTCGACGCCAGTCTCACCGCATGGGCGGCCTTAGCCTGGTGGTCATTGACTATCTCGGCCTGGTTGAAGGCGATGGCAACGGTCGGACTGAGGACGTCACCGCCATGTCGCGTCAGATCAAGCTGCTGGCCCGCGAGCTCGACTGTCCGGTGATCGTCCTCTCCCAGCTCAACCGCAGCTGCGAGTCACGCCCTGATAAGCGCCCGGTCCTAAGTGATCTGCGTGAGTCTGGCGCCATCGAGCAGGACGCCGACATCGTGATGTTTGTCTACCGCGATGAGGTTTACCACCCGAACACCATGGACAAAGGAATTGCCGAAATCCTGATCAGGAAAAACCGTGACGGCGAGATCGGCATGGTGCCGGCCGCGTTCCAGGGCAACCGCTCACGCTTCCTCCCATTGGCCAGCCATGCGCGCGCTAGCAACGTCGTGTCGGTGAACTTCTGATGAGAGAGCGCAGAACGGTTTACCACCACAACGGGTACAGGCTCCGGTCTTACACAGAACTGCTGTGGGCTCGGGTGCTTGAAGCTGCCGACATTTTCTACCTCTACGAGCCTGACCTGATCCGCGTTGACGATGGCTTCTACCTGCCAGATTTCTGGCTGCCGAACGTCGGTATCTACGTGGAAGTGAAGGGCGACTGGCCGACCGAAGATGAAATTCAGAAAGCGGACGCGGTCATAGACCGCACCGGGCGCGAAGTTGTTTTCCTCTGCGGCAAGCCCGAGTCCGATACGGAGAGCCTGCACAACTGCGGGATGTACGCCCGCGGTGCTGCCGGCTGGCATAGCAACATTTCCCCATCTGACCTTCACCGCCTGGTTCGTGATCATGTCGGCTTGCTCACCTGGGGCCGCATTCGGGCTGCGGTGCAGGACGACGACATGGATTGGGTACGCCCTGTCGGCGATTTGATCGAAGAGTTCTTCCTGAAAAACGCCACACGCGCAGACATGGAGAAAGTTCTGCGATCCACCCACGCAGAGGCGAATCAGGAGCGGCTGGCAATCGTGCGCGACATCTCTATTTGTGAGCGGGGCTTGAAATGGTTCCTCGATCGCCAGGAATTCAGAAAATCTAAAGGAGCCGCGGCATGAGCGACATTTGCGACGACGCCGACATCGTAATCGAACAAATCCGTGAGCAAGCGCTTGCCCAGATCCCCCGTTACACCGGCATCAGCGCCGAAGAGTGCGAAGAGTGCGGCGAGAACATACCGGAAGGCCGTCGCCAGGCTATTCCGGGGGTGCAGCTGTGCGTGGGTTGTGCTGAGCGGGTGGCGTTGGTGAATGGGGGTGTTCGCCGTGGTTAATCCGATGAAAGTCTCCCAGTTGGTTTTGGCTTTGGCCTGTTTCGCCGCCGGGACAGTGATCTTGGTGTTTGCGACAGACGCGGTCGGATACGGCTTGAGTGCCTATCAGTTCGCTTCTTCCGGGCTGATGGTGTGGCAGGGGAGGCTGTGGAAATGAGTGAATTCCCTCTCCGCAGCCAGCAAGACGTCACCCGGATCATGGGCTACCTGCACGCGACCGACTTCAGCAAGCCGAAGATGGTGGTGATCAAGGACGCGGATCGGTCCGGCGACCAGAACGCCAAGCTGCACGCCATGTTGACCGATATCGCCAAGCAGGTTCGCCACGCCGACAAGGAATGGTCAGTGCTGATCTGGAAACGCCTCCTGACGGCCGCATGGCTTCGTGAGGCTGGCGATCAGCCGCAACTGATACCAGCGCTCGACGGGCATGGCTTCGACGTCATCTACGAGCGCACAAGCAAGATGAGCGTGAAGCAGTGCGCTGACCTGATTACCTGGATCGAGGCGTTCGGATCTGAGCATGGGGTCCGCTGGACGCAGAAGGACAACTGGGGAGGACGGTACTGATGAAACTCTCATCGAAACTCTGGTGTTTCGTCGGCGTTCACGAGTGGAAGATCATCGACCAAGGCCCTTATCGGCTGACCTACGTCGATAGCAATGAATCCAAGAACGGCAAATGGTTCAGTTTGCAATGTCAATCTTGCGGCGACGTGAAGATGCGGAGGTGCGTGTGAGCCTTACATCCAAACAACCACGCCCAAAGACCTGCATCAACGAAGAGTGCAGGGCCTCATTCGTGCCGCAACGCCTCGGTCAGAAGGTCTGCAGCCCAGCCTGTGGACTGGCAACCAAGGACGTGAACGCTGACAAGGCTCGCAAGGCCCTTGCCGACGTAGGCCGCAAGGAGCTGAGAGCGGCCAAGGAGCGCGTTAAGCCGAAGGGGCAGTACATGCGCGAGGCACAGACCGCATTCAACGCCTGGGTGCGTGAGCGTGACGCCGAGCTGCCATGCATCAGCTGTGGTCGTCATCACCAGGGCAAGTACGACGCTGGGCACTATCGAACCGTCGGCAGCAACCCTGCGCTGCGCTTCGAGCCGCTCAACTGCCACCGCCAGTGCTCGCCCTGCAATACCCATAAGTCCGGCGACATCGTGAACTACCGCATTGAGCTGGTGAAGCGCATCGGCGCCGAGCTCGTTGAATGGTTAGAAGGCCCGCATGAACCCAAGCGCTACACCATCGAAGACCTCAAGGCCATTACCGCCGAATACCGCGCCAAGACCCGTGAACTCAGGAGAGCAGCATGATCCTTCACCTCTATTTCGGTTTCATGTTGGTTATCTGTGGCGGGTGCCTTGAGGGGATTCGCCGGTTGCTACGTCGGGAGCGGATGGCTCTGGGGATTCGGCCATGAACTGGAAGGGCGTCAGCACCAACTGCCTCTCATCCGACGAGGGCTATCTGGTCAGCCGGTACCGGATGCAGAACGGGAGCGCTTTCATCGCCCGCACGCCGCAGCCCGAGGCCAAGATTCTGTACTCAGGAGAGCACGAGAAAAGCGCCAAAGCGGCATGCGTAAACCATTTTGAATCTACACAGGGGAAGGCGGCATGAAGGCTCACGAATTTCTCGGTAAGGCCCAGGCTCTCATGCTGGAACGCGGCCAACAGTACGACAAGCCAGAAGGCGAGCGCAGCATGGGGACTGCTGTGTTGGCGTTCAACACCATCACCGGTCAACTGATCAGCGAGGCTGAAGGGTGGCTGTTACTCCAAATCCTCAAGGACGTGCGCCAGTGGCAGCGACCGGAATACCACGCTGATTCCGCAGAGGACTGCGTGGCCTATGCCGCCCTCAAAGCCGAAGCCCTCGCAGGAGCTCAGTAATGGCCGAACGCAAAGTCACGGACGAGCAGATCATCGAAGCCTTCAAGACGATGAGCCTGCGACAGGCCGCAGAGCACTTCGAGATGAACCAGCGCAGCCTTGAAAAGCGCAAGGCCAAGTTGGCACTGCGCGGGCACATCCCGGAAATGCACATCGAGGCGAAGCTGCCGTCGTTCCTGAAGATCAAAGGCACGTCCCAGCTCATGCGCCGCGGTGAGACAGAGCCGTTGTTGTCTTGGATCAAGACGAATACCGACGGCGAAGCATTAGAGGCCCTCATTCGTGCCTCCTGTGATGCAGCGGTGAAGGATCTGCCGCACGTACCCGCCAGGCCATCAACCGGAACCTACCTGCCTGACCTGATGACGGCCTACCCAATTGGTGACCCGCACTTCGGCGAATACATCTGGGCGGCCGAGTGTGGCGAAGACTGGGACCTGAGCATTGCCGAGCGCGTGCATTGCGCGGCCATGGCTTCACTGGTTGAGTCTGCGCCGCCGACCGAGACGGCGATCATCGTTAACCTCGGGGACGCTGCACACTACGACTCCATGGCAGCCATCACCCCGCGCAGTGGGCACCACCTGGACGCAGACAGTCGCTACGCCAAGATGGTCGACATCCTCATCCTCGCCATGCGCCAGTGCGTTGAGTCGGCCCTGACGAAGCACAAGTTCGTGCATGTGGTGCACGTCATTGGTAACCACGACGAGACCGGCGCCGTCTGGCTGAGCCGCCTGTTTGCCCATCTGTACGCCAATGAGCCGCGCGTCACCGTCGAAACCTCGCCGAGCGTCTTCAGCTACTACCGCTGGGGCAAGAACCTGATTGGCATGCACCACGGGCACACCAGCAAAGCCGACAAGCTGCCGGGCGTTATGGCAACCGACCGCGCCAAGGACTGGGGCGAAACCCTGCACCGCTACTGGTGGACCGGGCACATCCATCACGAAAGCAAGAAGGAATATCCGGGCTGCACCGTCGAGTCGTTCAACACCCTGGCCCCGAACGACAGCTACGCCACTGCCGGTGGCTGGAGATCGCGCCAGAACATGAAGGCGATCGTCCTGCACCGCGAGCACGGCGAAGTGGCTCGTCACACCGTACACCCGTCGATGCTCAAGGAGGTGGCAGCATGAAGCAGCTCGATATATTTCACCTGCTGACGCAATGGGGCATCTGGCTTCGCTATGGCGACGGCATTCCGCGCTACGTGTCACCACACTACGCACTGATGCGAGACAACGTAGAGCAGCACTCGAGCGCTCCAGTGGCAATGATCAGCGAAGACCTTTGCATGCTGGTTGACGGTATTGTGGCCAGGCTCAGGCACCGCAACGAGAACATGGGCAAAGCCCTGATCTACCGGTACGCATGGGGAGTCAGCTACAGCGTCATCGGAAGGATGCTTGATGTGTCAAAGCCGCGGGCTGAGTCGCTGGTGAAATCCGGTGAACTTTGGGTTGAGGCAATTATTGACGACAGGCTCGCAGACGTTGCTTGAATCGTCCGGACGCTTTGGGGTATATTGATTACCAGTATGCGGTTTTACCGCTTCGAAAGCAGATGAATGCGCATAGTCGCAGGGTAAGCCGAGAGGCGGCATGGCATTTGCTCAAACCGTCATCATCTGCACCCATTCCAAGCCTCGCCACAGTGCGGGGCTTTTTTGTGCCTGGAGTTCCAGATGACTGTCACTGTCGACGCCAAGCTGATCGAGATCGCTCAGTGTCTCGCAGCCACGGCATCGCAGTGCAAGGAAAGCGGCATGCCTAAGCTCGCTGAGACATTCGCCAAGGCTGCTGCTGACCTCCTGGCCCAAAGCATCCAGAACACCGAAACACTCCACTAGCAGATTTCCACTGATACCGCTCCCCAGCGGTCTTGGCGCCTCACACGGCGCCTTTTTATCCCCCAACGCCGAGACCAACGAGGCGCCTATGAGATCGCAAGCCATGTCAGAACCCGGACCGTTTACCGCTTTGGGTGGCATCGCGCTCTACAAGCTCGGTGCCTTTGGTTTCGTAGCGGTACTGGCA
>Ga0247819_10000183_pt1 | contig 39345 bp, 34 predicted proteins | sample 13C_Xylose_Day6_FD_193428 | JGI IMG/M metagenome (GOLD analysis project Ga0247819, IMG submission 193428) | Soil microbial communities from agricultural site in Penn Yan, New York, United States - 13C_Xylose_Day6 | ecosystem: Environmental > Terrestrial > Soil > Agricultural land | place: USA... | reverse complement strand
GCCTCACACTTCGTTCCGCGAAAAGTCCGCGGAACGAAGTGTGAGGCGCTGATAAACGCAAAGCGCCAAGATTTCAAGCCATCAGTTTCGAGAACTTGAAAATTCCTTGTTGGCGGCGATCGTGGGGGCGGGGCGGAGCCCGAGGCGGGCGCGCGCGGCGTCGTATTCGCGCTCCCACCGATCGACCATATGCGCGACCGAAGTGACCTCGCGGACCGCGCCGATGCCCTGGCCGCAGCCCCAGATGTCCTTCCAGGCCTTGGCGCCCTCGGTGGCCTGGGCGAAGTCCATCTTCGACGGGTCGGCTTCCGGCAGGCTTTCCGGGTCCATGCCAGCCGCCAAGATCGATGGCTTCAGGTAGTTGCCGTGAATGCCGGTGAAGTAGTTGGAATAGACGATGTCGGCGGCATTGCTGTCGACGATCATCTGCTTGTAGGCGTCGCTGGCGCGCGCTTCTTGCGTGGCGATGAAGGGCGAGCCGATATAGGCCATGTCGGCGCCCATCGCCTGGGCTGCCAGGATGGCGCCGCCATTGGCGATCGCGCCGGAGAGAAGCAAGGGGCCGTCGAACCAGGAACGGATTTCCTGGACGAGGGCGAAAGGCGAGAGCGTGCCCGCATGGCCGCCCGCGCCCGCTGCAACGGCGATCAGGCCGTCGGCGCCCTTGCGGATCGCCGAATTGGCGTGGCGGTTGTTGATCACGTCGTGCAGCACGATGCCGCCGTAGGAATGAATGGCGGCGTTGACCTCGGGCACGGCACCGAGCGATGATATCACCACCGGCACCTTATACTTGATGCAGAGCATCAGGTCCTGTTCGAGGCGGGTGTTGGACTTGTGGACGATCTGGTTGACGGCAAAGGGGGCAGCCGGACGGCCGGGGTTCTTGGCGTCGTGGTCGGCCAGCGTTTCGGTGATTTCGGCAAGCCACTCGTCGAGCTGCGATTGCGGGCGGGCGTTCAATGCCGGGAAGGACCCGACCACTCCTGCCTTGCACTGCGCGATCGTCAGTTTGGGATGCGAGACGATGAACAAGGGTGCGCCGACAACAGGCAGTCTCGTCGTTCCGGAAAGAATTGGCGGCAGCGACATCGAGTTCTCCATCCCATGAAATTTTTGACGTTTGCGTAAACGTCAAAATAGATAGCAGCAAGTTGCGCGCTTGCAAAGATGCGGATTTTCGAAGCGAAGCGACGGTTCGGAAGCAGTTTTCCCCGCCGTTGCCGGGGCTGCCGGCGCGTCGGACTTGCGGATTTTGAAAGCAGCGGTTACGCAATTGTTAACAAAACCAACGGCGTGCATCCGGAATTAACCGATAAGAGCTTGCGGATGATGAAAAAGGCACCGATCGAATGCCGAGCGCCGGCGGGGGCTACTGCATAATCCTTTAAATCGGATCCGATTCAGGGATAGGATTATGCAGCAGATTTAAGGCGTTACAGCGTCCTTTACGCGTCATATTTGACGCGCGGCGCTGTAAGGCCCGGTGTGCACAGAAGGATTTGACGTGAGCGGACTCGAAACTGCAATCCGAAATGCGCTGGAGCGCTCCGACAGAACCAACGCCGAAACGCGGGCGCGCATCTATCAATCTGCGCGACAGGCGCTGGAAACCGGGCTGCAGAAGCAGGGAATCGAGGATCAGAACGTCGTCGCCCAGCAGCGCCATCGGCTGGAAGCGGTCATCCATGCGATCGAAACCGAGGAGCGCGCGGCGTTGAAGGCACGCCCGGCGCCGACCCCTTCGGTCAGCCTCGACGACGCGGTCACGCCACGCGATACAGCAACGAGCAGGCCCGAGCTGCAGCCGTCCGCGCCCGCTAGCGGCCGCCGCGAGCCGGCTTTCGCCGGCCAGGCACCGCGCGATGCGCCGAATGACGGTGGGCTTGGCAGCCTTCGCGCCGACCGCGATGGCCCCGTTGTCTCGACGGCAGCGGCCGGCGAGGTCGCGGCCAGGCAGTCGCATGAAGGCCGAGGCGCAGTTGCGCCGGAAGCGCGCGCGACGGACGGTCGCAAGCGTCGACGCAAGCGGGGGCGTCTGCTTTCGCTCGCCATGGTCGTTGCGACGCTTGCCGCCGCGGTCGTGGCTGCCGTCTGGTGGGTCGAGACCAACAATCTGCTGCAGTCGCCGGCCGCGCGCGATACCAATGTCGCCAACCCGCCGGCAACAGTGGCATCGCAGGATTTCGACGGTGCCGCCGGTCTGCAGACCCTCGGTGCCCAGGAAGGCTTCACCGGCGACTGGGTCGAGGTGTATGCGCCCGGCAAGACAGGCGCGATCACGCCCGGCCCGCAGGCGACCGCCGAACAGGTCAACGACGATGGCGGACCGCGCGCCCTGCTGACATCTGGGAATGCCGATGCCGACGGTGACGTGACCATCGAGATCCCGGCCGCGATCCTGGCCGAGCTTTCAGGCAAGACGTCGACACTGGCGTTGACCGTCCAGGCCGCACCTGGCAAGTCGACCGAGTTTGCGGTGGAGTGCAACTTCTCTTCGCTGGGCGAGTGCGGTCGCCACCGTTTCACCCTGCATGACGAACGGGTCGACATGCTGTTCAAGGTCACCTTCGATCGCAGCCTTGCGCCGAGTGCTGCCGGGCAGATCGTCATCAACAGCGACATCAGCGGCGGCGGCAAGGGCATGAACCTTTACGCCATCCGCGTCCTGCCGGGTCAATAATCCCAACGCAGGTGGGTATAGACCGACGGGCGGCCGGCTGACGCTAAAGCGCGTCCCGATCTCAAGTGTTCTCTTGTTGCGCTTTACAGCGCCGCGCGTCTTTTCTTGCGCATGTCGTTGTCGCAAAATCGCTGCGCACTTTTGCGCGACAGGCCGCGGGCCTATTTCAGGAAGCCGGGGCCCGAGCCGATGATCTTGTCATCGACCTCGCCGATGGCGTCCTTGTCCTTGCCCTCATAATCGAGCTTGGAAAGCATGTGCCGAATGAGGTTGAGACGGGCGCGCCGCTTGTCGTTGCCACGCACCACGGTCCATGGCGCCTGGTCCGTATGGGTCTCTTTCAGCATCTGGTTGCGCTTATCGGTATAATCGTCCCATTTGTTGAGTGCGGCGATATCCATCGGCGACAGCTTCCAGATTTTCAGAGGATCATGGCAGCGGTCGTGAAAGCGCTTGAGCTGCATCTCGCGGCCGATGTTGATCCAGAATTTGAAGAACTGAATGTCTTCGTGCACGATCATCTTTTCAAAGCGCGGCACCTGCTTCAGGAATTGCTCGTGCTGCTCGGGCGTGCAGAAGCCCATGACCGGCTCGACGCCGGCGCGGTTGTACCAAGAGCGGTCGTAGAGAACGAGTTCGCCTGATGTCGGCATCGTCGCGATGTAGCGCTGGAAGTACCATTGCCCACGCTCGGTTTCTGTCGGCTTCGTCAGCGCGACGACGCGCGCCCAGCGGGGGTTCAGGTTGCCGCTGGTCGCATGGATCGCGCCGCCCTTGCCGGCCGCGTCGCGGCCCTCGAACAGGGCGATGATGCGCTTGCCGGTTGCCTGCTGCCAGAGTTGCAGCTTGACCAGTTCGATCTGCAGCTTTTCCAGCGTCTTCAGGTATTCATCGTCGTCGAGCTTCTTCTTGTAGGGGTAGTCGTCGGAGGAGAACGCGGCCTCGTCGATCCACTTCGGCAATTCGGGATTGTCGATGTCGAAGAGCCGCTTCTTGCCGCCGATATCGAGTTCTACCGCCCGGCTTTCGGTCTTCGTTGCTGCCTGCGTTGACGCCATTTGGTCTTCCTCCAGCCCGAGCGATTTCCTGTGAGGAGGCCACAATTGCATTGCGGATTCAAGCGCGTCGTGAAAATCATGTCATGAACGGTCGCTATCTCTCGACCATTTAGGGTCGGGAGGAAGACAAAGTGATTCATGAGGATATCGTGCTGGACGGTTCCAAGGCGTTCTGGCGGATGCTCGTGCCGCGACTGAAGGCAGAACGTTGGCTCCTCGGCCTGACGGCGCTGCTCGCCGCGCTTGCGACCGTCGCCGGCATTCATTTCCTCGTCGTGCTGCCGTTCTGGATCGTGCTTGCCGCAGCCCTGCTCAACCGCAGCGCGCCTTCGGTGCTACCGAAGGCCGCAAAAGCGGCAAAGGTGGCCGCGGTTGCGGGCGCGGCCAGCGACGCCCTGATCCCAGCCCTGAACGCGCTCGATATGCCGGTGCTGGTGGTGGCTGTCGATGAAACGGTCGTCTTCCAGAACATCGCTGCCGAAAAGGCTTTCGGCACCATCCCGCCCAACAGCTATCTTGCCGCCCGCGTTCGCTCGCCCGGCATTCTCGATATGGTCCGCGAGACGATCGCGACCGGCAAGATCAACCAGATCGAGCACACCGAGCGGCTGCCGTCCGATGCCGTCTATGTGGTCCGGGTGGCGCCAGCCGAAATCGGTGGCGATGGCCCATGGCGCCGGATCTTTCTCTTGACCTACCGCGATATTTCGCAGGCCCGCCGCATCGATCGCATGCGCTCTGACTTCGTCGCCAACGCCAGCCACGAGTTGCGCACGCCGCTGGCGTCGCTGCGCGGCTTCATCGAAACCATGCAAGGCCCGGCGCGCAACGACGCGAAGGCGCAGGAGAAGTTCTTCGGCATCATGCACGAGCAGGCGACGCGCATGAGCCGCCTCGTCGACGACCTCCTGTCGCTGTCGCGGCTGGAGCTGAAATCGCACATCGCGCCAGACGATACGATCGATCTGCGGCCGCTGCTCGGCCATGTCCGCGACAGTCTTGCTCCGCTTGCGGGCGATCTTGACGTGACGATCACGCTGACAATGCCCGAGACGCCTGTGGTCGTTCAGGGGGATCGCGACGAACTGATCGAGGTTTTCGAGAACCTGATCGAGAATGCCTGCAAATACGGCCAGGAAGGCAAGAGGGTCGATGTCGAGCTTTCCGGCGACGACGGCGGGCAGGCGGAGGTCGTGGTCAGAGACTACGGCCCCGGCATTCCGGCCGAGCATGTGCCGCGCATCACCGAGCGGTTCTATCGCGTCAATGTGGAGGCCAGCCGCTCGAAAAAGGGCACCGGTCTCGGCCTTGCGATCGTCAAGCACATCCTGACCCGCCACCGCGCGCGGCTCCTGATCCACTCGGAGTTGGGCAAGGGCACGGTGTTTACCGTGCGCTTTTGACATATTGGCGCGGGATAATGCCGCTGTGTTCATTTTTCATTATTATTTTCAATGACATGAGCTGTCATAAATGTTTCGCGAAACTGACATAAAAGGTGTGGCTATCGGCGGCTAGTTAGGGGCAGCCGATCAAACGGCGAAGAGCGCTGCAACGCTTGGCGCACTCAACACCAGCCCATTCCGGGAGAACTTTTATGAAAGCTCTTAAACTCACCGTAGCGGCGCTTGTCGCATCCGCCGCATTCGCCGGCGTGGCTGCCGCGCGCGATCAGGTTCAGGTCGCCGGCTCCTCGACCGTTCTTCCCTACGCAAAGATCGTCGCCGAGACGTTCGGCGAAACGTTCCCGGACTTCAAGACCCCGGTTGTCGAATCCGGCGGCTCCTCGGCCGGCCTGAAGGAATTCTGCAAGGGCGTTGGCCCTGATACCATCGACATCGCCAACTCCTCCCGCAAGATCAAGGACAGCGAAGTCGAGGCCTGCAAGGCCGCCGGCGTCACCGAGATCCAGGAAATCCAGATCGGTTATGACGGCATCGTCTTCGCAACCGACGCCGGCAACGCCGACCTCGCCCTGAAGCCCGTTGATCTCTACAAGGGTCTGGCTGCCGAAATCGTCGTCGACGGCAAGCTCGTTGCCAACCCTTACAAGAAGTGGTCTGAAGTCAACTCCGCTCTGCCGGACGCCGACATCGCCGCCTTCATCCCGGGCGAAAAGCACGGCACGCGCGAAGTCTTCGAAGAGAAGATCCTGGCCGCAGGTTGCAAGGAAGCTGGCGCCATTGACGTCATCAAGGCCGCCGTTGCCGATGAGAAGCAGCAGCACAGCAAGTGCGTCGCAGTCCGCAAGGACGGCATGGCTGTCGACATCGACGGCGACTACACCGAAACGCTGGCCCGTATCGCTGCCAACAAGAACGGCATCGGCGTATTCGGCCTGTCCTTCTACGAAAACAACGCCGACAAGCTGAAGGTCGCCACCGTCAACGGCATCGTTCCGTCGACCGAAACGATCGCTTCCGGCGAATACCCGGTTTCCCGCCCGCTGTACTTCTACGTCAAGAAGGCACATCTCGGCGTTATCGCGGGCCTCAAGGAATATGTTGAGTTCTTCCTCGACGATCAGATGATCGGCCCGGAAAGCCCGCTTGCAGAATACGGCCTCGTCGCTGCTCCGGACGCCGAGCGCGAAGAAGTTCGCAAGGCTTTCGCAGCCGGCAACATGCTCTGATACTGACAAGCCCCGGCGCGATGGTCTCGCGCCGGGGCATGCCTCCATCCGAACTGCCGGCAGCGCATTGAGCGTCACGCCGCGGAGACGTGCCGATGAGTACTTCATTTCTTCTTTTGCTCATTGTTGTAATTGGTTTTGTTTCTTATTTTGGGGGTCGTGCGCGCTCCTTCGCACAGGCTGGCGGCAAGCTCTCCAATCTGCATTCCTTACCCGGCTATCACGGCAGCTATGTCGCCATCTGGGCGATCCTTCCAGCGGCGCTCGTACTCGGCGCCTGGCTCGTCGCCGCGCCCATGTATATCGACTCCAGCACCCGGGCGACCTTGCCCGAGACGGTGCAGACGCAGGGCGGCGCCACGGTCGAGCTGGCGCTTGGCCAGGTCAAGTCGGTCGCCGGCGGCCTGAAGCGGTTGACGGCCGAAGAAGTTTCGGCGCTTGAAAGCGGTTCGGCCAATCTTCGCTCGACGCTTGCGGCCAAGGGCGTGGCTCTTGCCGGCGAGGGCGAACCCTACATGATCACCGCCGCCCAGCATTTCAACGCGATGAGCGCCACCAATCGCTGGCTGATGAGCGCCGTCGTCCTGCTGATCGCGATTGCCGGCGGCTTTTATGCCATCCGCAACATCGCCACCCGCTTCCGCGCCCGCAACCAGGTCGAGCGCGTCATGCTCGGCGCGCTGATCGTAGCGTCCTCGATCGCCATCCTGACGACGGTCGGCATCATCGCCTCTATGCTGTCGGAAGCCGGCCGCTTCTTCACGATGGTTTCACCCTTCGAGTTCTTCTTCGGCACGGTCTGGGACCCCCGGTTTGCTGCCGCCGGAAGCGGTGGCTCCTCCGGCCAGTTCGGCCTGATCCCGCTTCTCGCCGGTACGCTCTACATCGCCTTCGTCGCCATGCTGTTTGCGGTGCCGATCGGCCTGTTTGCCGCCATCTACATGGCGGAATATGCCAGCCCACGACTGCGTTCGACGGCAAAGCCCCTGCTCGAAGTGCTCGCCGGCATCCCGACCATCGTCTACGGTTTCTTCGCACTTGTGACCGTCGGCCCATTCCTGCGCGATATCTCTGCCCAACTGAACGGTCTCGTCACCGGCAATTATCAGAACTTCATCCAGGCACAGAGCGTCGTGACCGCCGGCATCGTCATGGGCATCATGCTGATCCCGTTCGTGTCCTCGCTTTCCGATGACATCATTACCCAGGTACCGCGGGCCCTGCGCGACGGTTCGCTCGGCCTTGGTGCCACCCGCTCCGAGACAGTCAAGAAGGTCATCCTTCCCGCAGCACTTCCGGGCATTGTCGGCGCTCTGCTTTTGACCGCCTCGCGTGCCGTCGGCGAGACGATGATCGTGGTGCTTGCCGCCGGTGTCGCGGCCCGCATGCAAATCAATCCTTTCGAGCCGATGACCACGGTGACGGTGAAGATCGTCAACCAGCTGACGGGTGACCTTGAGTTCACCTCGCCGCAGACGCTGTTTGCCTTCGCACTCGGCATCACGCTCTTCGTTATCACGCTCGGCCTCAACATTTACGCGCTCTACATCGTGCGCAAATATCGGGAACAGTACGAATGACCGACATCGCTTCCCCGGCCGTCCGGATCTCCGTCCGCCCCGCATCCGCCAAGCGTGATATCGGCATCAAGCGTCGCTACGCGGCCGAGCGTCGGTTCCGTGCCTATGGCATCAGCGCCATCAGTCTTGGCCTGTTCTTCCTCGCTCTGCTGCTGTGGACGGTGATCTCCAACGGCTACACCGCGTTCCAGCAGACGACGATCACGCTGCCGATCGAATTCACCGAAAAGGTCATCGATCCCAAGGGTGAGCGCGCGACCGACGGCAAGGTGCTGGTGGCGGCCAACTATCCGCTGCTGGTCCGCGATGCGCTGATCAAGCAGCTCGGCATCGATCCGAGCAATCGTCCGCTGGTCAAGCGGGCCACCGACATGGTGTCTGCAAGCTCCCGCACGCTGTTGCGCGACATCGTCGTCGCCGACCCGTCGGTTATCGGCAAGACCATACCGGTGACACTGCTCGCCGAAGCCAATGTCGACTCCGCCTTCAAGGGGCAGATCGACCTGAAGGTCGATGAGAGCAAGCGCAAGGTCAAGGACCAGCAGGTCACCTGGATGAACGAGCTTGCAAGCGCCGGCGTCCTGAAGAAGAGCTTCAACACCGGCATCTTCACCTTCGGTGCCTCGAGCCGTCCGGAAGCGGCAGGCGTCGGCGTTGCCGCCCTCGGTTCGCTGTTCATGATGCTGATCGTGCTCGTGCTGTCGCTGCCGATCGGCGTTGCCGCCTCGATCTATCTCGAAGAGTTTGCGCCGAAGAACCGGCTGACCGATCTCATCGAGGTCAACATCAACAATCTCGCCGCCGTTCCGTCGATCGTCTACGGTCTCTTGGGGTTGGCCGTATTCATCAACTTCGCCGGCATGCCGCGCTCGGCCGCCCTCGTCGGCGGCCTGGTGCTGACGCTGATGACCCTGCCGACGATCATCATCGCCACCCGTGCAGCGTTGAAGGCGGTCCCGCCGTCGATCCGCTCGGCAGCGCTCGGTCTCGGTGCGTCGAAGATGCAGACCATCTTCCACCACGTCCTGCCGCTGGCGATGCCGGGCATCCTGACCGGCACGATCATCGGTCTCGCCCATGCACTTGGCGAAACCGCGCCGCTGCTGTTGATCGGCATGGTCGCCTTCGTCGTCGATTATCCCGGCTCGCCGATGGAGCCGTCGACCGCGCTGCCGGTGCAGATCTACATGTGGGCCAACGAGGCGGAACGCGCCTTCGTCGAGCGCACATCCGGCGCGATCATCATTCTTCTCATCTTCCTCGTCGTCATGAACCTTGGCGCCATTCTGTTGCGACGTCGCTTTGAGCGCCGTTGGTAGTGAGGTAATTACTATGAACATCATGTCAGAAGCAGCAGTCGAAAAAGCCTTGGATCAGAAAATGAACACCGTGCCCTACAAGATGATCGGCAAGGATGTGTCGGTCTACTACGGCGAGAAGCGTGCGCTTTTCGACGTCAATCTCAATATCCGCGAGAACACGGTGACAGCGCTGATCGGCCCTTCGGGCTGCGGCAAGTCGACCTTCCTGCGCACGCTGAACCGCATGAACGACACCATCGAGAACTGCCGCGTCACCGGCAAGATCACGCTCGATGAAGACGACATCTACGACCCGACGATCGACGTCGTGGAACTGCGAGCCCGCGTCGGCATGGTGTTCCAGAAGCCGAACCCGTTCCCGAAGTCGATCTACGACAACGTCGCCTACGGCCCGCGCATCCACGGGCTTGCCCGCACCAAGTCTGAGTTCGACGAAGTCGTCGAGACCAGCCTGCAGAAGGCTGGTTTGTGGAACGAGGTGAAGGATCGCCTGCAGGAGCCGGGCACCGGTCTTTCGGGCGGCCAGCAGCAGCGTCTGTGCATCGCGCGCGCCGTTGCCGTCAGCCCTGAAGTGATCCTGATGGACGAGCCCTGTTCGGCGCTCGATCCGATCGCGACGGCCAAGGTCGAGGAACTGATCCACGAGCTGCGTACCAACTTCACGATCGTCATCGTCACCCACTCGATGCAGCAGGCGGCGCGTGTTTCGCAGCGCACTGCCATGTTCCACCTCGGCAATCTTGTCGAGGAGAACGACACCGACAAGATGTTCACCAATCCGGATGACCAGCGTACCCAGGACTACATCATGGGCCGGTTCGGTTGATGGCCGAAGCTCCTCTTCACCCCGTTTCCTGAACGCGCCCGCAAGGATCGAAGACTATGTCCATGCACATAATGTCCGCCTACGACGAAGAACTGAAATATCTCACGCGCCGCATCTCCGAGATGGGCGGGCTTGCCGAGCAGATGGTGGGCGAATCCGTTCGTGCGCTTGTCAATTCTGACCTCGCCTTGGCGCAGAAGGTGATCTCCGACGACACCATCCTCGATGAAGCCGAACGCCAGATCGGCGAAAAGGCAATCGTCACCATCGCCAAGCGCCAGCCCGTTGCTGCCGACCTGCGCGAGATCATGGGATCGATCCGCATCGCGTCCGATCTGGAGCGCGTCGGCGACCTCGGCAAGAACAACGCCAAGCGTGTCATCGCGGTTGCCGGCTCCGGCATCCCGCGCAAGCTGGCGCGCGGTCTCGAACACCTGGCAGAGCTTGCGCTGGTGCAGCTCAAGGAAGTCCTCGACGTCTACGCTTCCCGCTCGCCGGAGAAGGCCAACAGCATCCGCGAGCGCGACGAGGAGATCGACGCGATCTACACCTCGCTGTTCCGCGAGCTGCTCACCTACATGATGGAAGATCCGCGCAACATCACGCCCTGCACGCATCTTCTCTTCTGTGCCAAGAACATCGAGCGTATCGGCGACCACGCCACCAATATCGCCGAGACGATCTACTACATGGCGACGGGCGCGCAGCCGGAAGGCGAGCGTCCGAAGGACGACAATACGTCGACGCTGGGTGCCGTGAAGGACTAACGCATGTCGCGCAAAAGTGCGCAGCGGTTTTGCGATAACGACATGTGCAAAAACAAGAACTTAAAGCACAACAAGCGCATCTTAGAGATCGCGACGCGCTTTAAGACCCGGATACGTTCGAGTGCCTGCTTATGAACCTGCTCCGGTCGCAGCCCTGGTTGCGGCCCTGCTCTACTGCGTCTGAAGCTATACGTTTTCGCGCGTGCCTATGAAAACGCGCGGAGTGCTCCAGATTCTATATGTTCGAGCATCTCTTTGCGTTCGATCGAACGCGAGACGCTCTGGGTAAGGAGACGTTGCCTGATGTTGCCGAAAATCGCCGTTGTCGAAGACGAAGAGGCGCTGAGTGTCCTGCTGCGTTATAACCTCGAAGCCGAAGGGTTCGATGTTGATACGATCCTGCGCGGAGACGAGGCGGAGATCCGCCTACAGGAGCGCCTCCCGGATCTCCTGATCCTCGACTGGATGCTGCCGGGCGTTTCCGGCATCGAGCTTTGCCGCCGGCTGCGCCAACGTCCGGAAACCGAGCGCCTGCCGATCATCATGCTGACGGCGCGCGGCGAGGAGAGCGAGCGGGTTCGTGGCCTTGCCACCGGCGCCGACGATTATGTCGTCAAGCCGTTCTCGACCCCGGAGCTGATGGCCCGTGTCAAGGCGATGCTGCGGCGCGCCAAGCCCGAGGTCCTCTCGACGCTGCTTCGCTGCGGCGACATCGAGCTCGATCGCGAGACCCATCGCGTGCATCGCCGCACCCGCGAGGTCCGCCTTGGTCCGACGGAATTCCGCCTGCTCGAATTCCTGATGTCGTCGCCGGGCCGGGTGTTCTCGCGCTCGCAACTCCTTGATGGCGTCTGGGGCCACGATATCTATGTCGACGAGCGCACCGTCGACGTGCATGTCGGTCGCTTGCGCAAGGCACTGAATTTCTCGAGCATGCCTGATGTCATCCGCACCGTTCGCGGTGCCGGCTACTCGCTCGAAAGCTGAGCCAGCCGGCCACTGCAGCGCCGCGCATCTTAATGGACGCGCAAAGGTCGCTGTTGCATCTTGAATTGCGGCATGTTTCCTTGAAGCGAATACGAACCAGGGAAACATGCAGCAGCCAATAAAAAAGGGGCCGTGCGGCCCCTTTTCTGCATGTGGTTTTCGGTCGTCTCAGCGAGCGCGACGGCGCTCGGAGGTCGGCTGATAGGCAAGCCGCGCATGGAATGTGCAATAGGGCGAAGCTTCCGGGGAATCGTTGCCGCAGAAGTGGAATTCTTCCTTGAGCGGGTCGCCGATCGGCCATTTGCAGGTGCGCTCGGTCAACTGCGTCAGCTCCAGGCGGCGCGACATTGGCACGACCACATCCGTCTGGATGCGGAAATCCTGTTCGGCGACGAGATCGACTTCGACCTCTTCCTTGAGCACGGTCGCGCCGGCCGCACGGGTAACCGTCCGTGTCGTGACGCGCGAAGCGTAGTTCGGAGCGCGCGGCGCCGAAGTCGGGCGCTGCTTCGGCCGGGTCGCGGCGGTGGTTCCGCCAGCCTTGGCCCTGCCGGGCAGGCTCAGCCGGTGAACCTTGCCGATGACCGCATTGCGGCTGACGCCGCCGAGCTGTGCCGCGATCTGGCTCGCGCTCAGGCCCTCGGACCAAAGCTTCTTCAGTTTTTCCACCCGCTCGTCAGTCCAGTTCATTTCTGCACTCTCCGTTCTCAGCGTTGGCGATGACAGAATCTCTCACCACGCTCCGGACAGGCTCCGGAGCTGCAACGCGATAACACTTTTGGTGACTAGGCCCGCCGCATGCGTCTAGTAATTGAACATTAACCTACTGACCGGCGGACTCCGTGGCAAGAGTCCCGCGAATCGCGCCGAATCGATTTCTTGGTTTTCCCCAACTTGCTCGGTGGGCGTTGCATTTTTGCAAGCCCCGTCGCGTGATTTTTTCGTCGCATGGATCAGACCCGTCCGACCGCACTGCAAAGCTTGGTTTTGTTGACATTGCGCTGCGAAATAGGAATAGTGCCTGCGCCGCCGCAAGGCGGCATTTTTAATTTTTTGCCGCGCTCAACAGGGGCTCGGATCGATGCCGATAGCAATGAAGGAGAGGCTCGCCATGACTGCAACCACGCCGCTTTACGACACCTACATGCGTGCGCCGTTGCGTTTCGAGCGAGGAGAGGGCGTCTGGTTGATCGCCGAAGACGGCTCGCGCTATCTCGACTTCGCCGCCGGCGTCGCCGTCAACTCGCTTGGCCATGCGCATCCGCATCTGGTCGAGGCGTTGAAGGCGCAGGCCGAGAAGGTCTGGCACCTGTCCAACCTTTATGAGGTCCCCGGCCAGGAGAGCCTTGCACGCCGGCTGACGGCCGTCACCTTCGCCGATCGTGTCTTCTTCACCAACTCGGGTGCCGAGGCGCTCGAATGCGCGATCAAGACTGCGCGTCGCTACCACTATGCCAAGGGCAATCCGGAGAAGTTCCACATCATCACCTTCGAGGGTGCCTTCCACGGACGCACGATCGCGACCATCGCGGCGGGTGGTCAGCAGAAGTACATCGAGGGCTTTGGCCCGAAGGCCCCGGGTTTCTATCAGGTTCCCTTCGGCGATATCACGGCGCTCAAGGATGCGATCACCGACGAGACGGCGGCGATCCTGATCGAGCCGATCCAGGGCGAGGGCGGCATCCGCCCGGTCACCAAGGAATTCATGCAGGAGCTGCGCGCGCTTTGCGACGAGTTCGGTCTGCTGCTGATCCTCGACGAGGTCCAGTCCGGCGTCGGCCGCACCGGCAAGCTTTTCGCCTATGAATGGGCTGGCATCCGTCCGGATATCATGGCTGTCGCCAAGGGCATCGGCGGCGGCTTCCCGCTCGGTGCCTGCCTTGCGACCGAAGAGGCGGCTGCCGGCATGGTCGCCGGTACGCACGGTTCGACCTATGGCGGCAACCCGCTTGCCATGGCTGTCGGCAACGCCGTGCTCGACGTCATCCTGGCCGACGGTTTCCTGGAGCATGTCCGCGACGTGGCCCTGGTCTTCCGCCAGGGCCTCGCGTCGTTGAAGGACCGTTTCCCCGATGTGATCGAGGATATCCGCGGCGACGGCCTGATGCTCGGCATCAAGGCGAAAGGCCCTTCGGCCGATCTCCTGAAGGCGATCCGCGCGGAGAAGCTGCTGGCTGTTCCGGCCGGCGAAAACGTCCTGCGCCTGTTGCCGCCGCTGACGGTGACCGCCGCGGAAGCGCGCGAAGGCCTGGCGCGGATCGAGCGCGCGGCCGAAGCCGTGAGAAGCAGCAGCGGTACCGCCGCAGCCTAATTTGTGAACCCGGAGATCGGCAGCGATTTTCCCAAGGGTCCATGCGCGAGCCCAAGGTGTCGAGCGTTCTTTTGGCTCTTCGACACCGGTCGCGCTCCACGGGCCATTCTGAGACAGGAATTGACTACGATGGCAGGCACAAGACATTTCATCGATCTTTCGGCCATGACGGCAGCCGATCTGCGCACGATCATCGATGACGCACGCGTGCGAAAGACGGCGACGAAGGCCGGAACCGCCGAAAAGCCGCTCGCCGGCAAGATGTTGGCGATGATCTTCGAAAAGCCTTCGACCCGCACGCGCGTCTCCTTTGACGTCGGCATGCGCCAGCTCGGCGGCGAAACCCTGTTTCTCTCGGGCACCGAAATGCAGCTCGGCCGCGCCGAGACCATCGGCGACACTGCCAAGGTGCTGTCACGCTACGTCGATGCGATCATGATCCGCACCACCGATCATCGCCGTCTTCTCGAGCTTGCCGAGCACGCCACGGTGCCCGTCATCAACGGCCTGACCGACGACACCCATCCCTGCCAGATCATGGCCGATATCATGACCTTCGAGGAGCATCGCGGCCCGGTGAAGGGCAAGACCATCGCCTGGACCGGCGACGGAAACAACGTGCTTCACTCGCTGATCGAGGGCTCGGCCCGTTTCGGCTACCGCATGAACATGGCGGTGCCGCTCGGTTCCGAGCCGCACGACAAGATCCTCAACTGGGCGCGCAACAATGGCGGCGAGATCCTGCTTTGCCATGAGGCCGAGCAGGCCGTTGCCGGCGCGCATTGCGTCGTTACCGACACCTGGATTTCCATGAACCAGGAGCATCGCGCTCGCGGCCACAACGTCTTCCAGCCCTTCCAGGTCAACGACGCGCTGATGAGGCACGCCTCGCCGGACGCACTGTTCATGCACTGCCTGCCGGCGCATCGCGGCGAGGAAGTGACCGACGAGGTCATCGACGGGCCGCAGTCGGTGGTATTCGACGAGGCGGAAAACAGGCTGCACGCACAGAAGTCGATCATCGCCTGGTGCATGGGGCTCGTCTGATCGGCGCGTCTGCCTATTGAAATTTCCCGCATGCGACACGATTTAGGCCGAATGCGGGACGTTCCGGGGTGGAAACAACGGACGTTACCTGACGACAGGCAGCGCATGATCGGCCGGCAAAACGGCACATGCCTGCTAGACAAATCCGTTTATGGCGGGATCGAATAGGATAACGGGCAGGCTGCACCGGAGGATGTTTATGTTCTCTGCGCGGCCCTCTCCCAAGCATGTCGCGGAAAAGTGCGCAGCGGTTTTGCGATAACGATATGCACAAGAACAAAAACTTGAAGCGCAGTCAGCGAATCCTGGCGATCGCGACGCGCTTTAGTGACGTAAGGAGCAGCAGATGACTGAGATGGCACCAGGACTTGGCGAATTCGACTTTGCCGGTGACGATCATGTCGTGCCCTTCCAGGTGGAGGGCCTCGATGTGCGTGGCCGCGCCGTTCAGCTCGGCCCGATGCTCGATGCGATCCTCGAGCGCCACAACTATCCGCTTCCGGTCGCGCGGCTGGTTGCCGAGACCGTGGTGCTGACCGTGCTGCTCGGAACGTCGCTGAAGTTCGACGGCAAGCTTATCGTCCAGACGAAGAGCGACGGCCCGGTCGATCTTGTCGTCGCCGATTTTGCCACGCCCGATCGGGTGCGCGCCTATGCCCGTTTCAACGAGGAAGCGCTGGAGGAAGCTCTGAAGGACGGACGCACCCAGTCGCATGAGCTGCTGGGCAAGGGCGTTCTCGCCTTCACCATCGATCAGGGTGCCCATACCCAGCGCTATCAGGGCATCGTTGCGCTCGATGGCGCCACGCTCGAGGAGATTGCCGGCGTCTACTTCCGCCAGTCGGAGCAGATCCCGACCAAGGTGCGCCTCGGCGTTGCCGAACTGCTCGACCGCGACGAGAACGGCAAGCCGCGCCATCGCTGGCGCGCCGGCGGCATGGTCGCGCAGTTCCTGCCGGATGCGCCGGAGCGCATGCGCCAACCGGATCTTTCGGGGGGTGACGGCGACGACAACGAGGATCTCTTCGACGAGGACGATCTCTGGGCGGAAGCCAAGGTCATGGTCGAGACGATCGATGCCGACGAACTGACCGACCCGATGGTCGGCACGGAACGTCTGCTCTATCGGCTGTTCCACGAGCGCGGCGTTCGCGTCTACGAGCCGCAGGCGGTCTATGATCGCTGCAGCTGTTCGCGCGAAAAGATCCGCTCGGTGCTCACCGGACTGCACGCCGACGATATCGAGAGCACCATCGAGGACGGCTTGATCAAGGTGACGTGCGAGTTCTGCTCGACCACCTATCGCTTCGAGGCAAGCGAGGTCCGCCAGCAGTAGGATGCCTCAATTCAGGGTTCGAACGAGCCCTGGTGAATCAAGCGAGAAGGCGGGGATTGCCACGTTGAAGTGTTCTCCGCCTTCCGATTCCATGCTGTAGTGGCCGAACATGACGCCGGACGGCGTATCGAGCGGGCATCCGGAGGAATATTCGTAGGTATCGCCGGGGTTCAGCAACGGTTGCTCTCCGATGACACCGGGCCCGCTGACTTCGTCCACCTGGCCGTTCTCGTCGGTAATATGCCAGTAGCGTGTCATCAGCCGAACCGACTCGGCCGAATGGTTGGCGATGACGATGCGGTAGCCCCAGACATAGCGGCTGTCATCCGGATCAGATTGCTCTTCCAGATAATAAGGCTCCACCGTAACTTCTATGTCGCGAGTGAGCGCGCGATACATGAGCAACACCTTGTTTCAAGTCTTTCAGGGTATTCTACAGCAAGATGGTTTCGTCAAGAATAACGGCAGGATTGCATGCGTCGGCGGCAAGTCTGCGGAAAGGCGAGGCCGATGCTTGATGGCGCGGTGAGAAAACATCTGGATCCGATACTGGATCGGCTCGGTGCAGCACTTGCCCGCGGGGGTGTCGGTGCCAATGCGGTCACGATCACCGGCCTCGCGCTCGGCCTCGTTGCCGCTGTCCTCATTGCCGGACAATACTACCTTGCCGCCGCCATTGTTATCGTCGTTAGCCGGCTTTGCGATGGACTTGATGGTGCGGTGGCACGCGCCACGCGCAAAACCGATTTCGGTGGTTTCCTCGACATCGTGCTCGACTTCGCCTTCTACGGTGCCATCCCGCTCGGCTTCATCGGCGCCGATCCGCAGGCCAACGGTCTTGTCGGCGGTCTGCTGCTCTTCTCGTTCTACGTCAACGGATCGAGTTTTCTCGCCTATGCCATTATGGCCGAAAAGCGAGCGATGACGACGGATGTGCGGGGGGCAAAATCGCTCTACTTCACCACCGGGCTTGCCGAGGCGACGGAGACGATCGCCGCCTTCCTGGCCTTCTGCCTGTTCCCGACGTGGTTTCCGCTGCTGGCGGCGCTGTTTGCGGTCGTCTGCCTCTACACCGCGCTATCGCGCATTGTGCTCGCGCGAACGCGTTTTCGCGACGTCGAGTAGCGGCCGCCGCCGATCTCGGGGCGGCCGTCTTGTTCGTGGGTATCAGGCCTTGACGGTCTTCAGCGCGCGGGCGAAGTCCTCGACGATGTCGTCGCTGTCCTCGATACCGGCGGAGAAACGAACGGTGCCGGCGGAAATGCCGAGCTCGTCGCGAGCTTCGTCCGTCAGGTTCTTGTGCGTCGTCGTCGCCGGATGGGTGATCAGGCTTTTGGAATCGCCAAGATTGTTGGAGATGCGGGCGATCTGCAGTGCGTTCTGCAGTGCGAAGGCCGCATCCTTGCCGCCCTTGAGTTCGAAGGCGACAAGGGTCGAACCGCCGGTCATCTGCTTGGCGATGATGTCGGCCTGCGGATGGTCCGCGCGGCCGGGGTAGATCACCTTGGCGATCTGCGGCTGCTCGGCGAGGAAGTCGGCGACGCGACGGGCGTTTTCGGTCTGCTGCTTGACGCGCAGCGGCAGCGTCTCGATGCCCTTCAGCAACGTCCAGGCGTTGAACGGCGACATCGCCGGGCCGGTGTGGCGGAAGTAGTCATGCAGATGCTCGTTGATCCAGTCCTTGTCGGACAGAACCACGCCACCGAGGCACCGGCCCTGGCCGTCGATATGCTTGGTGGCGGAATAGACGACGATATGCGCGCCGAGTTCCAGCGGCTTCTGAAACAGCGGCGTGGCGAAGACGTTGTCGACCACGACCTTGGCGCCGATCTGGTTGGCGAGCCGAGAAACGCCTGAAATGTCGATCACTTCCAGCGTCGGGTTGGTCGGGCTTTCCAGGAAGAAGACCTTGGTGTTCTTCTGGATCGCCTTTTCCCAGTTCGCGAGATCGCGTCCGTCGACCAGCGTGCATTCGATGCCGTATTTCGGGGCCAGCGTCTCGACCACCCAGCGGCAGGAGCCGAAGAGGGCGCGGGCGGCAACGATGTGGTCGCCGGCCTTCAGCTGGCATAAAATGGCGGCAGTGACGGCAGCCATGCCTGATGCCGTGGCGCGCGCGTCTTCGGCGCCTTCCAGCATGCACATGCGCTTTTCAAACATGTCGTTGGTAGGGCTGCCGTAACGGGCATAGATGAAGCCTTCGGTCTCGCCCTTGAAGCGTGCTTCCGCCGCCTCGGATGTCTCGTAGACGAAGCCCTGGGTGAGGAAGATCGCCTCGGACGTCTCGCCGTGCTGGGAGCGGGTCGTTCCGCCGTGGACGAGTTGGGTTGCCGGGCGCCAGTTTTTGCTCATGTGACGATCACCTTCAAAAACAAAAAAACCGGCCGCGTGAAGGGCCGGTTTGAAACCCGGCCTTTTTAGCTACTTGTTTAACGTGGCTGCAAGCCGACCGGCCAAATCACCACGGGATAAAGCTCCAATACTGCTTGGGTGCGCTTGCGTCAATTCCTGGAGTTTGGTTTTGTCTCGCAACTGAAAAGAGGATCGAAATGGGCCGCGAGACTGGGATTTTGGCCGACCGCGCGATCGCCGCGCTGTTTGCGACCGGACGCTTGAAAAGCGAAAAGGCGCTGGATACCGATCAGATCCAGCCGGCAAGCCTCGACCTGCGCCTCGGCGCCAAGGCATTTCGCGTGCGCGCGAGCTTCATGCCGGGGCCGGCGCATCTCGTTGCCGACAAGCTCGACCGGCTGAAACTGCATGTCGTCGATCTCTCCGACGGCGCCGTGCTGGAAACCGGCTGCGTTTATATCGTGCCGCTGATGGAAAGCCTCGATCTGCCGGAGACCATGTCGGCTTCGGCAAATCCGAAGAGCTCGACCGGTCGCCTCGACATCTTCACCCGCGTCATCACCGATCGCGCCCAGGAGTTCGACAAGATCCCGGCTGGATATCGCGGACCGCTTTACCTCGAAATCAGCCCGCGCACCTTCCCGATCGTCGTGCGGCGCGGTTCGCGCCTGTCGCAGATCCGCTTCCGCACCGGCCAGTCGCTGCTCTCCGAGCAGGAACTGCTGGCGCTGCATGAAAGCGATATGCTGGTTGCGAGCGACAAGCCCAATGTCAGCGGCGGCGGGATCGCGCTCTCGATCGATCTCAAGGGTACGGGCCCGGACGGACTGATCGGCTACCGCGGCAAGCATCACACCGCGGTCGTCGATGTCGACAAGAAGGCGCAGCATGCCGTGTTCGACTTCTGGGAGCCGCTCTATAGCCGTGGCCGCGACGAGCTGATCCTCGATCCCGACGAATTCTACATCCTCGTTTCGCGCGAAGCTGTGCATGTTCCGCCGCTCTACGCTGCCGAGATGACGCCGTTCGATCCATTGGTCGGTGAATTCCGCGTGCATTATGCCGGCTTCTTCGATCCGGGCTTCGGCCATGCCTCTGCCGGCGGCAGCGGCAGCCGAGCGGTGCTCGAAGTCCGCAGCCACGAGGTTCCCTTCATCCTCGAGCATGGCCAGATCGTCGGCCGGCTGGTCTATGAACATATGCTGGAACGCCCGGAGGGACTTTACGGCCTCGGTCTTGGCTCCAACTATCAGGCTCAGGGTCTCAAGCTCTCCAAGCATTTCCACGCGGAGTAACAGAAAAAGTGCCGTTGCGCGGCAACGCGGCGCAACGGTCCTTGACAGATGCATGCGGTTGAGGAAGTTTCCGAAGCGCTGCGGGTGTAGTTCAGTGGTAGAACGCCAGCTTCCCAAGCTTGATGTCGTCGGTTCGATCCCGATCACCCGCTCCACTTTTTTCTTCAATGTCAGCCCATCGCGCTTTGAGCCGGCACTCCTGCGTGCGACGGCCCGAACCGTCGGACGCCGAAGCCAGTAGCCAGCCCGGTTCCATCCGGCTAATCTTGTCATCACCCATGAATCATCTGCGGCCGCGCTGGCCGTGCGGTACCACCAAGAGACGCGCTGGCCATTGCCCATGAAAATCCACCGACTGCTGGCTCTGTGCGTGTATCTGATGGCCGGTTCGCTTGCCGCCCAGCCCAGGGATCTGCCCAATCTGTTCGATGCGCGCGAGCGCATTGCCAAGCCGGATCTGACCGGCCTTGCGCGCCTACGGTTCCTGACCACGGTGGATTTCCCGCCGTTCAACTTCATCGACCAATCGGGCAAGCTTTCGGGCTTCCATGTCGACCTGGTGCGCGAGATCTGCCGCGAACTCGATATCGAAGCCAAATGCCAGATCCAGGCGGTCACCTATGCCGAGCTGCTCCCGGCGCTGGAAGAGGGACAGGGCGAGGCGGTCGCCGCCGGCATCTCCGTCAGTCCGGAACTGCGTCAGCGCTTCGGCTTCTCCAGGCCGTTCATACGGCTTCCTGCGCGCTTCGCCGTCAACACCAAGGCAGCCGGCGCCGTCTCCGATCCGTCGGGCCTGAAGGGCAAGGCGGTGGGCGTCGTTTCCGGCACCACGCATGAGGTGATGTTCAGGGCCTTTTTCCCCAAGCTTGAAGCCAGGATCTTTCCCGATCGCGATGCCATGCTCGCCGCTCTGCAGAAGGGCGAGGTCGCAGCCGTCTTTTCCGACGGCATGCAGCTTTCCTTCTGGGTGTCCGGCAGCGCTGCCGCCGGATGCTGCGCGCTTGTCGACGGCGCCTATTTCTCGCAACGCTTTCTTGGCGAGGGCCTGACGATCATGAACCGCAAGGCCGAGCCGGCGCTGACGCAGGCGATCGATCACGCCTTGCTGGCGCTTTCGCGCAGTGGGCGGCTCGACGAGATCTACCTGCGCTATTTCCCGAACGGAATTTACTAGGAGCGTTTCAGCGGCTCCTCTGAGACAGAAACGCTCTGCAGTTTATGTCGCCAAACCGCCGCACACTTTGCGCGGACATGCTCCAAATCAACTGCGACGGAAGGGCAGGAGTAACGACCACAAAAGCTTGGTCGGCTCGCTGCGGCCATAGGCGGTCAACCCCGTTTCGATCGCATCGTCGCCCCGTCGCGGCCGATCCGTATAGGTCGAGAACAGCCGGTCCCAGATCGCCAGGTTGAAGCCGTAGTTCGAATCCGTTTCCGAGCGCTCGGTCGAGTGGTGGATGCGGTGCATGTCGGGCGTGACGATCAGCGGCCGCAGCGCCCGGTCGAGGCGGGGTGGCAGCCGCAGATTGGCATGGTTGAACATGGCAGCGGCATTCAGCACGATCTCGAACATCAGCACGGCGACGGCAGGTGCGCCGAGCGCGACGACGACGGCAATCTTCCAGATCATCGAGACGACGATCTCCAGCGGATGAAAGCGCAGCGCCGTGGTCAGGTCGACGCCCGGGTCGGCGTGATGAACCCGGTGCATTCGCCATAGGGCGGGGACCTTGTGAAAGGCGACATGTTCCAGCCAGACGGCGAAGTCGAGCAAGACGAAGGCGATTGCGCCGGCCACGAGCGGAGGAACGCCCAATGCCGGCAGCAGGCCGTATCCCCGCGCTTCAGCCCAGAGTGCCGCGCCCGTGGCAGCGGCCGGGAAGATCAGCCGCAGCGAAAGCGAGGACAGAACCAGGATAGAGAGGTTGGTAAACCAGCGGCGCGCCTTCAGCGCCTTTTGCAGTTCCGGCCGCTCCAGCCTCGGGTGCAGAAGCTCGAGCGCCGCCATGGCGGCAAAGACCGAGAGAAAGGCCAAAAGGCGCCACATGGGTTCGGTCACGCCGAAAAGCTGCATCCCTCAGGCCTCGCTGCCGTTTTTCGGTGAAGCGATATCACGCTTCGGCAGGAGAGCGCCAAGACACGTTGACGTGAACCGGCCGGATCGGCCCGCCGTTACCTGCGGAAGCGGGCGAGCGCGCCGCGTTCGATTGCAGCGCAGGTAAGCTTGTCGAGGCCGAGGCGATCACGCAGCAACTGCAAAAGGCGGATCTCCTCGTTGCGGATGCGCTGGTCGGCGGCCGCAATCTCGACGGCGAGCGCATAAGCCGTCTCGTAAAGCCTCTCCGGCAGCGCCTCGCGAACGATCTCAAGCACGATGTCGAGGCCTTCAGGGGCGGCAAGCTGGGCTGAGCATTCGTGGCCGACGAGCACAAGCTGGTCCTCGTCGAAGCCTTCGAAGGCGGGAAGAAACTGCACGAGCCTGCCGATGCGCGCGAACTCGTCGTCGCTCATCTCCCGGTCGACCGCCGACATCATCACCATGACATAGACAAGGGCTTCGTGCTGGCTGAGGTTGGGTGGCATGGAGGCTTTCCGCAAAGTGTCTGCTGCAGCGACGTCTGCGCGTCTAATAAGACGCGCGGCGCTGTAGGAAGAACTGGTGTGTTCCGCCGTTCCTTACAAGTCCGGTGCCGCTTCGTCCATCGTTGCAGCGGCGCTCGGATCGTCGAACGGCATCGGCGTTTGGCGAAAATCGCGCGGGTCATCGCCGTAGAAGCCAAGCCTTGACTTGCGTGCCGCTTCGGCCTGCTCTTCAAGCACCGAGCCCGGCAACGGTGTCGCCCAGCCATTGGCAACCAGCCAGGCGGCAGGATCCTGGCCGCCGACGGTGCACCGGGCGGTGACGGTCTCGCCCGTTCCGTCTCCGGGGATGTCGCAGTTGACCGCACGGGCACGCAGGAAGTTGCGGAAGGCGGTCCGGGCGACCATGCCGCAGGGCCAGCTTTTGCCGGCGCTTTCGCAGGTCCGTTCCGCCGCTTCCGGCTCGATGCCGTCGAGTTGCAGTGTTATCTTGCCGAAGCGGATGAGCCCGGCGGCGAGCGCCATCGGCTGTTGGAGGACCGTCGGCGCCTTCGGCTTGTCCCTGTCGGTATCCGACAGCGGCGTTCGCGGTTCTATGCGTTCGAGTGGCTTCGTCGTGACTTCGTCGGGCAGACCAAACTGTTGCGGTTCGATGGCGCGGGCAGTGGTCTCGGTCGAGTGGGAGCTGCTTTCGCTCTGGCCACCATCAGGCACCGTGTCGTTCTGTTCAGGGGCCGTCATGTCGAACGGCACGTCTTCGGCGCCGACCTCAGGCTGCGTTTCCCCCATGTCGGGCGTTTCGAGCACGAAGTCCGGCGTGGCGCCACTTTCCCGGTCGCGGATCGTCGTGGCGCCGGCATAGAGGATGCCGGTATAGAGCGCTATGGCGGCAATCCCGCCTGCCAGGGTGACCAGTTGCTGCCGCATCAGGAAAGATGTCCTATTGGCTGGCCCAGATGATCCGGGCAATCCATTCGACTTCGCTCATCTCGAAACTCCGGTTGGGATGTTCCGGATTGAGCGATAGCAGTTCGATATTGCGTGGAGTATGCCGCACCAGGATTTTCGCCATAACCTCGCCTTCGCGGGTCTTGACCACGACACGGTCGCCGCGCCGGACCTGCGCGCCCGGGTCGACGATCAGAACGTCGCCGTCGCGATAGAGCGGCAGCATGCTTTCGCCCTGGATCTCGAGCGCATAGATGCCGGCGCGTCGCTCGGCCGCCGCCGGGAAATCGACGACGTCCCAGCCCTGGCCGGCCGGAAACCCGCCATCGTCGAAGAAGCCGCCAGCGCCAGCCTGGGCAAAACCGATCAGCGGTATGGCGGGTTTATACGGCTCGGTTCGGGCGGCGTCAGGGCGCATCAGCGCCATGAACTGGTCGATGGTCGCACCGGTCGCATCCAGCACCTTGGCGATCGATTCCGTCGACGGCCAGCGCTCGCGGCCATCGGCGGACTGGCGCTTGGATTTGTTGAAGGACGTCGGGTCGAGCCCGGCGCGGCGCGCAAGCCCGGACGGCGAGAGCTGGTGGCGCTCGGCCAACGCATCGATGGCGTGCCAGATGGTGTCGTGTGACAGCATGAATGTCTGTTCCGCGGCAGGGCGGCGACGGCCGCACGTCCTTATTCGACAGTAGATTAACCAAGCCGGCCAGGGTGGTAAAGAACAGGGAGGAAAATAATCCTTGGTCGTTCCGATTGAAATAGAGTGGCCCGCTTCTATAGTCCTTGTCGTTGCTTGAGTTTAGCCGGCGAGGGGGCTCATTTGTTGGCGGTGCTGAAATCCGAACGTCTGCTGTTCGCCGCCTTGGTTGCCGCGATTGCCGGTTTTGTGCTGGAGCACCCCTTGCTCGAAATGGGGCAGGTAGCTTCGCTCGTTGGGGCGGCCGCATTGGTGGGTGCGATCGTGCTGGCGTCGATGCGGGTCGCCCATCACGCCGAAGTCCTCGCGGCCAAGGTCGGCGACCCCTATGGCACGATGATCCTGACGCTGTCCGCCGTGCTGGTGGAAGTGATCATTCTGGCGATCATGATGACCGGCGAGAGTTCGCCGACGCTGGTGCGCGACACGATCTATTCCGCCGTGATGCTCGATATCAACGGCATTCTCGGTCTTGCCGCGCTGCTTGGCGGGCTGAAACACGGAGAGCAACCCTACAACGACAATTCCGCGCGCACCTACAGCGTCATGATCCTGACGGCGATGGGCATTTCGATGGTCGTGCCCGAATTCGTGCCGGCCGCGAGGTGGCACTTCTATTCCGCCTTCACCATCGGCGCGATGATCATGCTCTACACGCTGTTCCTGCGCATGCAGGTGGGGGTGCACAGCTACTTCTTCAGCTACAGCTACCCCCGGGCGAGGAGCGACGGGATTGATGATGCCGGTGAACCCGACGAGCCGGTGCTGCCGTCGATCGTGATCCTGCTCATTGGCGTGGTGCTGATCGGCGCGCTTGCCGAAATCATGTCGGGGCTGCTGACCTCAGGCCTCAAGGGGAGCGGCGCGCCGCCGGCCGTCGCCGCCATCGTCGTCGCCGCAATCTCGGCGTCGCCCGAGATCATGACGGCGATGCGTGCAGCACTTGCCAATCGCATGCAGGCGGTCGTCAACATCGCGCTCGGAGCATCGCTGTCGACCGTGATCCTGACCGTGCCGGTGATGGAGGCGATTGCGCTTTACACCGGCCAGCCTTTCATCATGGCGATGTCGCCGGTGCAGACGGTGATGGTGGCGATCACGCTGATCGTTGCAGCGATCAATCTCAACGACGGTCAAACCAATGCCATCGAGGGCATGACGCATTTCGTGCTGTTTTCCACCTTCGTCATGCTTTCGGCTATCGGTTTGTAGTCCTCAAGCGACCGCGTTTTCCCTGGTCTTGCGGGCGACGACATCCTCAAAGGCTGCCTGCAATGTCGCGCGCACGCGCGGCGGACCATCGAGGGCCAGTCCGAGATGCTCGTAGCGAAGCTCGTCCATGAAGCGGTTCCAGAGCTCAGGCCCGCCGGTTTCCATCAGTTCGGCCCGGATGCTGAGCTCTTCGCTGACGGGCAGGTAGCGCCGCCCCCAGGCGCCGAGATGCGCCATGATCGGCACCAGCGCGATGGTCATTTCTGTGAGGCTGTAGATGGCCTTCTGCTTGTGCGTCGGGTCATCCGTCTTGGTCAGCATTCCCTGCTCGACAAGCATCTTCAGCCGATCAGCAAGAATGTTCGACGAGATGCCCTCCTGCGATCGCAGCAGTTCGCGGAAGTGCCTTTTGCCCCCGAAGATCATGTCGCGGACGATCAGCAGGCTCCATTTGTCGCCAAAGACCTCGAGCGAGAGATTGATCGGGCAGCCGGAGCGATGATCGTCTTTCATTGGGGTCCTTTCAAAACTGCTTGCATTATTGCATCAGTGGAATTATCTTGCAACTGCTTTCAAAATGAAATCAGTTATCTGGCTGCGCGCGGAAGCGCTGGTGCGTCTGCGCAAATGGATCGAAGAGGAGAAGATCATGAGTGCCAATTCCGTGGAACATGCGAGCTTCACCATCGAACGGGTTTTCAAGGCGACGCCCGAACAGGTCTTTCGCGCCTTCGCCGATCCGGCGGCGCACGACCGTTGGTTCGTCAAGGCGGACGGGTGGCCGGTCGCCGAATATAGCCACGACTTCCGCGTCGGCGGGCGCGAGAGCGGCCGCTTCAGCAAGGACGGCAAGACCTTCTATCACAACGACACTGTTTACCTCGATATCGTCGAGAACCGGCGCATCATCTCGGCCTATACGATGGCTGAGAACGAGCGGCGGATTTCCGCTTCGGTGGCAACCGTCGATATCCAGCCGCACGGCGCCGGCACGCGTATCGTCTTCACCGAGCAGGCGGCCTTTCTTGATGGGCTCGACCAGGTCGCCTATCGGCGTGAGGGCTGGGAAGAGTTGATCGCCGCGCTTGGCACCGAACTCGGCGAGACGGCGGAAGCCGCCTGATCTGCCATCGCTGCGGATCTGCGGCATTAAAGCATCGTTGCCAGCGCGCTGCCGGCGATGCCGAAGGAGAACACCGCGAGACAGACGGCGGCAATGCGGCGCGGCAGATTGGACATGTGCGCGCCGCGCGACAGCCGGATGAGCATGGCGCCGGCGCCGATCCAGAACGAGCCGGCGACAACGACGAGCAGCGAAAACCCTGTGATCCACGGTATCGTCGCCACCAGTCCGGTCTGCGGCAAAAGCACCAGGGCTACGATCAGGGCCTTGGGATTGAGAAGCGTCGTAACGAACACCCGTTGGGTGGTGATCTCGGGCGAAGCCCGGTTGTCGTCACCGGTGGTCCACAGTGCATAGGCGAGGAAAAGGACCCAGAAGGCAGCCACGATCCGGAGCGCGAGCCCGATCTGCGGATGCGCCGCGAGAAATGGCGCAAGCAGCGCCACGGCTGGAATGATCACCGCGAGATAACCGCCGAGTTCGCCTAGGAGCAGCTGCGCCGAGCGCCGAAAACCGACCGCGGCGCCGGAGAGCCAGAGCAAGGTGTTCGTCGGGCCCGGCGTCGCCAAGAGGACGAGGGCGGAAAGGGTGAAGGCGAGCGGTTGCATCATCGAGGATCCGGTTTCGCGGCGATATTGCGGTCATGTACAGCATCGCGCATCAATCTGGATACGCTCCTGTTGCCGCCGCACTGAGACTTTCTGCATAACTCCCGGGACCGACCCCGACCTGGTTGCTTCATGCGTAGCGAAGAGGCCGGTCCGGGGCCTTGATCTCCATCAAGCGAAAGTACGAACACACTCCAAGATTTCGCCACAGCGCAGGCTGCCGCCACCTCTTCCGCCTTGAGCGGCGGCGCGCTATCAGACGGGCGCTGCCGCCTTTTCTCCCGGCTGCCATCGGGGCTTTCCATGAACAAGACAGTGCTTTCCGGCATCGTGATGACGACGTTTTCCTATTTGCTGTTCTCGCTGCAGGATGCGTCGGTCAAATGGCTGGTGGTCGGCTATTCGGTCTGGCAGATCCTGTTTACCCGCAGCATCACCATTCTCCTCCTGTGTCTGGTGATCGGCCGGGGCAGGCTCGTGCGCCGCGCGATCTCGTCGCCCGTCGTCAAGCCGCTGTTCGTGCGCAACCTGTTGCTGCTGGCCGCCTGGCTTTCCTATTTCAATGCGGCCCGCGATCTCGCCCTTGCCGAAATGACCACGCTTTATTACGCCGCGCCGATCGTGGTGACGCTGCTGGCCGTCCCGATCCTCAAGGAAGACGTGCCACCAATCCGCTGGTTCGCGGTGCTGCTCGGCTTCATCGGCGTGCTGATCGCCTGCGATCCGCTTGGAACGGGCATGAGGCTCTCGCTGCCGGTTTTCCTGGCGCTGATGGCCGCCGTGTTCTGGGCGATCGGTACGGTGATGCTGCGCAAGACCGCGCTCCAGGAGACGACACTGACGCAGATGACGATCTCCAACGTCTTCTTCATCGCAATGACCGGGCTTGCCGTCGGCTTCTACTGGACGCCGCCGGCGCTGTTCGATCTCGCGCTGATGGCGGGCACGGGGGTGATCGCCGGCATCGCGCAATATGCGCTGTTCGAGGGCATGCGCCGGGCGCCGATCTCGGTGATCGCACCGTTCGAATATACCTCACTCGTCTGGGCCTTCGGCCTCGGCTTCCTGATCTGGGGCGATATTCCGGCGAGCAACGTCTTTGCCGGCGCCGGCCTTATCTTCGTCGCCGGACTGACGATCATTGTCGGCGAGCGCTTGGCCCATCGGCGGGTGGTTGCCGAGGTTTAGCCCGCCTCAAGCAGCGGTAGCTCGATTGTCCAGCTGGCATGATGCCATCGGCCCGGTCTGCTCCAGCATTGCTACACCGAATTCGGCCACCTCGCCAAAGTCCTGACGTCGCTTTACTGGGCCGATCCGGCCAATCGCGCCGATGCGCCGGTGCTTTGGTAGCGCCCGACGGCAGCAGTGACTGCGCAGAAGATTGCCGGCGCGCGGCAACGTTCTCTCCTCCGCGCTCCTCGGGCTTGACGCAAGGACCGATCGGTTAGCGCCGCGAACGGGTCTGGATCCTCGGGTCAAGCCCGAGGATGACGGGTGGAGGGCCGGCTGAAGACAAATGCTACCGAAGTGATGCTCAAAGTGCGTTCAGTGCCCCATGTCGCGGTGCCGGAACGCTTCATTTTCCCCGACGGGAAGACGTTTCTCTGCGCCAGCGTTCGCGACGCGGACAGGCACCAAGGGAAGCCTGCCAGAGTAGAAGACGCACCTATTCTCGGATCAAAAGGAAATCGGCTCGTCCTCCGACAGTCATCCTCGGGCTTGACCCGAGGATCCATGCGCCCGAGCAATAACGCAAGGGTGTATTGCGAGGATCATTGGTCCTCTCTTATCCCGGTTGTTTTCCCGCATCACCAATGCATCTCGCCACTCCGATCTGGACTTGACCAGAACGAGCAGCGGCCATCACTATTCGCGCGCATGGCGGGCTATGTCTACATCGTGACCAATCAGAAGAAAGGGACGCTCTACATCGGCGTAACATCCGATCTTGCGCGCCGGATCTATGAGCATCGCGAAGGCTTGATGCCCGGGTTCACTTCAAAATACGGGTGCGCCCGGTTGGTTTGGTACGAAGAGCACCTTCAGATCGGCTCTGCAATCCAGCGTGAGAAATCTCTGAAGCGCTGGTATCGCCAATGGAAACTCGACCTGATCGAGCGCATGAATCCGGACTGGCGCGATCTCTATGAGGAATTGTGGTGACAAATTGGCGAGGGTCGCTTCTGCGGCACCTTATGTCGCGATGTAGCCAACTCATCTGAGATTTCCAACAAACGAAAACAGGCTCCGTGAGGAGCCTGTCTGCATGTTCGGTGGGATCTTTTACGCCGCCTGCTTCTTCTCGCCGTAGGGGTCGAAGCGGCCGTAGAAGGTTTCGCCGCGTTCGGCCATTTCCTTCAGCAGTGCCGTCGGCTTGAAGTGGCTGCCATAGTCCTTGGCAAGCTTCTCGCACATCTTGACGAAGGCCTTGGCGCCCATGCCGTCGATGTAGGAGAGAGTGCCGCCGGTGTAGGGCGCAAAGCCGAAGCCGAGGATCGAGCCGACGTCGGCTTCGCGCGGATCGGTGACGATGCCTTCTTCCATGGTGCGGGCCGCTTCGAGCGCGATCGTTGCCAGGAAGCGCTGCTTCAGCACCTCGACGTCGATCTTGTCGGCATTCTCTTGCGGATAGAGCGTCTTCAGCTCCGGCCACAGGTACTTCTTCGCGGGCTTTGCCGGATATTCGTAGAAGCCCTTGCCGTTCTTGCGGCCGCGACGGTCGAGGTCGTCGACCATCTTGTTGATCAGCGCCATGTGCTTGGGATCGACGGCCTTTTCGCCGAGATCGGCGACGGTGGCTTTCAGGATCTTCTGGCTGAGGTCGATTGCCACTTCGTCATTGAGCGACAGCGGGCCAACCGGCATGCCGGCCATCTTGGCGGCATTTTCGATCATCGCCGGCGGCACGCCCTCGATCAGCATGTCATAGGCTTCGTGGATGTAGCGGAAGACGCAGCGGTTGACGTAGAAGCCGCGCGTGTCGTTGACGACGATCGGCGTCTTCCTGATCGCGGCGACATAGTCGAGCGCGACGGCGAGCGCCTTGTCGCCGGTCTCCTTGCCGAGGATCACTTCCGTCAGCATCATCTTCTCGACCGGCGAGAAGAAGTGGATGCCGATGAACTGGCCGGCACGCTTCGAGTTCTTCGCAAGGCCGGTGATCGGCAGCGTCGAGGTGTTGGAGGCAAAGATCGTGTCTTCGCCGATCACCGCTTCCACCTTCTCGATCACGTCCTTCTTGACCTGGCGGTCTTCGAACACGGCTTCGACGACGAGCCCGACATCCTTCAGGTCGTTGTAGTCTGCGGAGGGCGTGATGCGCGCAAGCAGCGCTTCGCCTTCTTCCTTGGTCAGGCGGCCCTTGCCGACCGAATCCTTGACCAGGCCCTCCGAATGGGCCTTGCCCTTGGTCGCCGCTTCCATGTCGCGGTCGATCAGCGTGACGGCGATGCCGGCGGCGGCCGTCACATAGGCGATCGAGGCGCCCATGAAGCCGGCGCCGACGACGCCGACATGCTTGAACTCGGACTTCGGCACGCCGGCCGGGCGGCGGGCACCCTTGCCGAGTTCCTGCATCGAGACGAACAGCGAGCGGATCATCGAGAAGGCTTCGGTCGTCTGAAGGATCTCGGTGAAGTAGCGCTGTTCGATCTTCAGAGCCGTGTCGAAGGGGACCTGCAGGCCCTCATAGACGCATTTGAGGATCGCGATCGCGCCTGGGTAGTTGCCTTGCGTCTCGCGGCGCAGGATACCGGAGGCAGCCGGCCAGAGCTGGGCCGAGGCCGGGGTCCAGATGCCGCCGCCGGGTACCTTGTAGCCCTTTTCGTCCCAGGGCTGGACCGGCTTCAGGCCGTTCTTGATCATCGCCTTGGCAGCCTCGACCAGCTTGTCGGCGTCGACGACTTCATGCACCAGGCCAAGCGCCTTGGCGCGCGCCGCGGTCAGCGACGAGCCGGTGGTCATCATCTGCAGCGCGTCCTGCGCGTTGGTCAGGCGCGGCACGCGCTGGGTGCCGCCGGCGCCGGGGAAGATACCGACCTTGACTTCAGGCAGGGCGATCTTGACCGACTTGGAGTTCGAGGCGACGCGGCCGTGGCAGGCGAGCGAAAGCTCGAAGGCGCCGCCCATGCAGGTGCCGTTGATCGCCGACACCCACGGCTTGCCGGAGGTTTCGAGCTTGCGGAACAAGCCGGTCATGCGGCCGACGAGGTCGAAAAGCTTCTGGGCGGCGTTATCAGGGTCCTTCTTCTTTTCTTCCTGCTGGAAGGTGAACATCGACTTGATCATCGAGAGGTCAGCGCCGCCGGAGAACGACGACTTGCCCGACGTGAAGACGACGCCCTTGACGGCGGCATCGGCCGTCGTCTCGTCGACGATGGCGTTCAGCTCTTCCATCACCTCCTGGGTGAAGACGTTCATCGACTTCTCAGGCATGTCCCAGGTGACCAGGGCAATGCCGTCGGCATCGGTCTCGATCTTGAAATTGGTATACTTCGTCATGGTTCTCCCCCTCAGTAGAGAATGGGTTCGATGCGCAGCGAGATATTCGATCCGCCGCTGTAACGTTGTTTGGTGGTGTTGGTGGCGATCAGCCTGCCGTCGCGCTCGACGCTGATGGTGAAGCCGGCATCGGCGGCCTTGTCGAGTTCGGGCTTCGGCACCTGCAGCACGAAGGGCACACGGTTTGCCTTGCCGTCGCTCGAAACGGACGTTTCGGCGATCAGCTTGGCGGCCACATCCATCACGCCCTGCTCCTCGAGCCGGATGGTGACGGTGCCTGCCGGAACCGGGCCGTTGGCGACATTGGAGATCGCACCGGTCAGCGTGAAGCTGTCGCCGCCTTCGTCTTCGGAGACGCAAGCTGAGACTGCAAGCAGCCCCAGCCCCATCAGCCCGAGAAGCGTGCGGCGCGTGGCTACCATCGTCAGACCCTTTCGATGATCGTTGCGGTGCCCATGCCGGCGCCGATGCACAACGTCACCAGCGCGGTGTTGAGATCGCGCCGTTCCAGCTCGTCGAGCACCGTGCCGAGGATCATCGCACCGGTAGCGCCGAGCGGATGGCCCATGGCGATCGCGCCGCCGTTGACGTTGATCTTGTCGTGCGGAATGTCGAAGGCCTGCATGTAGCGCAGCACGACCGCGGCAAACGCCTCGTTGAGCTCGAAGAGGTCGATGTCGGAGAGCTTCATGTCGGCGCGCTTAAGCAACTTCTCGGTCACGTCGACCGGGCCGGTCAGCATCAGCGCCGGGTCGGAGCCGATATTGGCGAAGGCGCGGATGCGGGCGCGGGGTTTGAGGCCCATGCTTTCGCCGCCGGCCTTGGAGCCGAGCAGCACGGCCGCGGCGCCATCGACGATGCCCGACGAGTTGCCGGCATGGTGCACGTAGTTGATCTTCTCGATTTCCGGATGCGCCTGGATGCCGACGGCTTCAAAGCCGCCCATCTCGCCCGGCATCTGGAACGACGGGTTGAGCGAGGCGAGCGCCTGCATGTCGGTGCCGGGACGCATATGCTCGTCGCGGTCGAGAATGGTCAGCCCGTTCTGGTCCTTCACCGGCACGACCGACTTCTTGAAGTAACCCTTTTCCCAGGAATGCGCTGCGCGCTTCTGGCTTTCGACGGCGTAGGCATCGACGTCGTCGCGGCTGAAGCCGTACTTGGTGGCGATCAGGTCGGCCGAGACGCCCTGCGGCATGAAATAGGCCGGCAGGTTGACGGACGGGTCCATGAACCAGGAGCCGCCGGACATGCCGAGGCCGACGCGCGACATGCTCTCGACGCCGCCTGCAATGACGATGTCGTCGGCGCCCTGGGCGATCTTCGCCGCGCCGAAGTTGACGGCATCGAGACCCGACGCGCAGAAGCGCGAGATCTGCATGCCGGGCGCGCGGGTGGAATAGCCTGCTTCGAAGGCGGCTGCCTTCGGGATAACCGCGCCGGCATCCATCACCGGATCGACGCAGCCCATGATGATGTCGTCGACGGTTGACGTATCGAGCCCGTTGCGATCGCGCACGGCCTCCAGCATCTTGGCCGCAAGGCGAACGGACGGCACTTCGTGCAGCGAGCCGTCCTTCTTGCCACGGCCGCGCGGCGTGCGCACGTGGTCGTAAACGAAGACTTTCGTCATGTCTCATCTCCCTTTCGGCAGCAGCTGATGGTGCCGCCCGTCAAACACTTACAGCGCGGCGCGTCAGACGCGCTAAGGACGCTGTAACACTTTAAACTTGCTGCATAATTTTACGCCTAGATCGGATCCGATTTAAGGAATCATGCAGTAGAAATCGGAACGCGGCGAAATCAGAACGCCGCCGCGTCGAGCGCCATCAGCGTGTCGGCGCCAGTCTCGATGCGGGCCTTGCGCAGCGCCGTTTCCGGCAGAATTCTCTCCATGAAGAACGTCGCGGTAATCAGCTTGTTCTTCAGATAGTCCGCGCGTGCCGTTTCGCCAGAGGCCAGTTTTTCCTCGGCGGTCTTGGCGATCTTCGCCCACATGTAGCCGAGCACGACCAGACCGAAGAGGTGCATGTAGTCGGTCGAGCCGGCGCCGGCATTGTCGGGCTTGGCCATGGCGTTCTGCATGAACCACATGGTGGACGCCTGCAGGTCGTTGAGGCCTTTCTTCAGCGCCTTGGTGTAGGTGGAAAGCTTCTCGTTACCGCGGTTTTCCTCGCAGAAATCGCCGATTTCCTTGAACAGCGCCATGACGGCACGGCCGCCGTTGAGGCCGAGCTTGCGGCCGACGAGGTCGAGCGCCTGGATGCCGTTGGCACCTTCGTAGATCATCGCGATGCGGGCATCGCGGACATACTGGCTCATGCCGTGTTCTTCGATGTAGCCGTGACCGCCGAACATCTGCTGCGCCATGACCGCGTGGTCGAAGCCCTTGTCGGTCAGGACGCCCTTGAGGATCGGCGTCATCAGGCCGAGGATGTCGTCGGCCGTCTGGCGGTCGGCGTCATTGTCGGAGCGGTGGGCGATATCGGATTTGAGAGCAGTCCAAAGGGTAAAGGCGCGTCCGGCCTCGTTGAAGGCGCGGATCGTCATCAGCGTGCGGCGCACATCCGGATGCACGATGATCGGGTCGGCCTTTTTGTCCGGCGCCTTCGGGCCGGAAAGCGAGCGGCCCTGGATGCGGTCGCGGGCATAGTTGGCGGCGTTCTGGTAGGCGATTTCGGCGACCGACAGGCCCTGCAGGCCGACACCGAGACGGGCTTCGTTCATCATCACGAACATGGCGTTGAGGCCTTTGTTCTCCGTGCCGATGAGGTAGCCTTCCGCCTCGTCATAGTTCATGACGCAGGTCGAGTTGCCGTGAATCCCCATCTTGTGCTCGATGGCGCCGCAGGAGACGCCATTGCGCTCGCCCGGCTCGCCGTCGGCGGTGAGCTTGAACTTCGGCACGATGAACAGGGAAATGCCCTTCACGCCATCCGGCGCGCCCTCGATGCGGGCAAGCACCAAATGGATGATGTTCTGCGACATGTCGTGTTCGCCGGCGGAGATGAAGATCTTCTGGCCGGAAATCTTGTAGGCGCCGTTGCCATCGGGCACGGCCTTGCTGCGCAGGAGGCCGAGGTCGGTGCCGCAATGCGGCTCCGTCAGGTTCATCGTGCCGGTCCAGGTGCCGTCCACCATCTTCGGCAGATAGGCCCGCTTCTGCTCATCCGAGCCATGGACGAGGATCGCAGCGATCGCGCCCTGGGTCAGGCCGGGATACATCGTCAGCGCCATGTTGGCCGAGGACATATATTCGCCGACGGCGGTGTGCAGCGTGTAGGGCAGGCCCTGGCCGCCGAATTCCTCTGGCACCGAAAGCCCGAGCCAGCCGCCTTCGCGGTAGAGATCAAAAGCCTGCTTGAAGCCCTTGGGCACGCTGACCGAGCCGTCGTCGTGCCGCTTGCAGCCTTCCTGGTCGCCGGAAAGATTGACCGGAAACAGCACTTCTTCCGCAAGCTTGGCGGCTTCGCCGACGATTGCTTCGATCATGTCGGGCGTCGCATCGGCAAAGCCGGGAAGGTTGTTGTATCGCTCGATGCCGAGCACGTCGTTCAGAATGAAGAGAGTATCGTCGACCGGTGCCTTGTAGGTGGGCATTCTTTCCTCGCCTTTTTCGCTTTCGGATCGCCGCCTCCAAGCGGCCGACGTCCGGTTGCAACATGCCGAATGCGCCGCCATCTGAGGGCGGTCTCGCATCGTTGGCAGGATGCTACAAAATTTTGACGTTTGCGTAAACGTCAAAAATACCGCCCGATCGAAGTTTCGCTTGCGGATAAAAGGCGCGGTGAAATCGCCGCCGCACAACACTCTCCATCAGCTAGCACTGTCAAATCGTTAAAAAATCCGCGCCGGTTAACGGCTTGTTTACCACGTTTAATGAAAGGTGCGTGTTGAGATGGTCAAAGCTGCAACCGGTCCGGTCCTCGCATTGTTGTAGCTTTGCCCACGTCGCAAGTGCCGCAGGGGTGAAGGAAGCCGTTTCCTTCCGTGGCGACTTTCGAGATGGCCGACGGACAGGGGCGAAGAGCACAATGAATGGATCGCGATCAAATCCTCAGCGCGCTGGTAGCCAGAGCTATGGCGAGCGGCCCTCTCTGGACGCCCTGAACCGCACGATTGAAGGGCTTGAAGCCCGGATCGAAGGCCTGATGAACGGAGCGGGACGCGAGCCGCCGGCCCGTCCAGTCGAGCGCGAGCGTGTCGCCCCCCGCGATATCCCATCCCCGCGTGATGCCGTCTCCGAAATCATGCAGCGCCAGCGGGCGCTTAGCACGTCGCGCGAGCGGCCACCCTTGAGAGACCGTTTGCCGCAACGCGAGCCGGATCGCCTGGCCCAGCGCGAGCCCGAGCGTTACGTCGACGATATACGGCCCCAGCCGGTACGTGCGCCCGTCGCCCGGCCGGCGGCGGCCGTCAACGATATCGCCGAGGCACTCGTCGGATTGCGCCAGGACCTCAAGCGCGACATCACCGAAGGCGTCACCCGCGAGATGAACTCCCTGCGCGCCGAAATTCGCGGCATCAAGGTGCAGGCCCAGGACCACAGCTTCGCCGAGGACGTGCGCGGCGACATGCAGCGCCTTGCCGACAGCATCCAGCAGCTCGGCCGCCAGGCGTCGCCTGCCCAGGCGGATGCGCTGCGCAGCGACTTTGACGATCTGCGGGCGATGATCGACGGCTTGGCGCGCGAAGACAGCGTTCGCCGCATGGAAAGCCGCTGGAACGGCGTCGAGGATCGGTTGATCGCCTTTGACCAGAACCGCGACGACGAGCTGGTGGCGCTGGCCTACCGTCTCGACGAGATCAAGTCGCAGATCGGGGCGCTGGGCAACAGCTCTGCGGTCGACGTGCTTGAAGACAAGATGATTGCGGTCGCCCAGGCGATCGAGATGCTCGGCCGCCAGATACAGCCGGACGACCGGCGCCTCGTGTCGCAGTTCGCTGACCTCGACGCGCGGCTTGACGAAATCAGCCGGGCGATTGCCGCCAACAGCCGCAGTGCCAGCGGCCTCGAGGGCGGGTTCGCCAATCGCCTGGAGACCAGGCTCGGCGACCTCTCGCGGCAGATCGACGGATTGTCCCGCCCTGTTGATTCCGGTCTCGGTGCCCGCCTCGAAGCCTTGGCCGCACGGGTTGAGGATCTCGCCGGCGAGAAGGCTGCGGCCGGACTGGAAGAACGCCTCGACCAGCTTTCCATGCTGATGGAGCGCAGCCACCGAAATGTCCAACCGGACCTGACGAACTACCTCAACGACATCTCCCGCAAGATCGAAGCGCTCGATCAAGGCAGCGTCAACGATGCTCTGGCCGAGCGGCTCGACTATCTCGCCCGCCGCATCGACGACCTCGACACGCTCAGCGCACACCCCGTCGCCGATCCGCGTTTCGACCGTCTTGAAGATCGCCTCGCTGGCATCGCGCAGCGGCTGGAAGAAACCTATGCGGCGCCGTTCGACGACCGCGCCGCGCTGCACAACCTCGAAGCGCAGATCGCCAACCTGTCGACCCTGGTCAGCCAGCCCCGCAGTGAGGCGGGTGCCGCCATGCCGGTGGAATTCGAGAGCCGCATGAATGCGCTCGAAGACTATCTCGCCACCAGCGACGAGTACATCGTCGAGGCCGCGCGGCAGGCGGCCGAGGCGGTGATGGAGGCATATTCCAGGAAGGGCATGCCTCAGTCGGCCGGTGGCGGCGATCTCGCGGCGATCTCGGCGCTGGCGGAAGACCTGCGCACGCTCGAAGATCTGAGCCGCTCCAGCGACGAGCGCACGGCGCGCACCTTTGAAGCCCTGCATGAAACCCTCGTTCACATCGCCGACAAGCTCGAGCGTATCGAGGGCCGCGAGCCCGCCATGGCCGCGGCGCATTACGAGGCGCCGGTGGCGCGCGAAATTGCTGCGATGCCCAAGGCAGCTCAACCGGAATTCAACGACCCGTTCAGCGGCGCCGATCTCGATGACCGCTATCAGGATCTGCAGCGCAACGTCCGCGCGCTCCAGGCGGAAGACGACGGCGTCATTGCCGCCGCCACCGCATCTGCGCATGCGACTGCGTTCGCCGGTGACGAAGGTCAGGTTTCGACCATCGAGCCCGATGGCGCGCGCGAACGGCCGGCTACCGCCCGCACGGGCCTGCTTGCTGGCCTGACCCGGCGCTTTTCCGGGAAGCGTGCCGAGCCCGCACAGGAGCTGGCACGACAACTGGTCGAGCCCGCCCCCTCCATCGACCCATCCGAAATGCTGGCACCCGAAGAGGCCAATCAGCTGCTCGAGCCGGGCTCTGGTGTTCCCGACGTCAAGAAGATTCTCGAGCGTGTTCGCGCCGGCCAGATGAACCGCGGCGGCAAACAGGCGGCAGACGGCGACAAGGCGGACTTTATCGCCGCCGCCCGCCGGGCAGCGCAGTTGGCGGTCGAGGAAGCCGATACGCTCAACAAGACCAAGGACGGTGGCGTTGCCAGCGGCGTTGGTGGTGCCTTTGCCCGCCATCGCCGCCCGATCTTGATGGCTGTCGGCGCCGTGCTGCTTGCGATCATGTCCTATCCGCTCGTCGGCGCCATGCTGAAGGGCAGCGATGCGCCCGTTGCCGAACCGGTGGCGATCATCGAACAGCAGTTGGCGCCCGTCGCTGAACAGCCGGCGATCGCCAACGCAACCAAGGTCGCGGGCGACCAGGCACCGGCGGCAGCCGCCGTAGCGACCGAAACACCGGTCGAAGCGCTGCAGCCCATTCCCGAAGCGCCGCTCGATTCCGTCGAGCAGCCGTCAAGCGCCGTTGAGACGCCAGCCGCCGCGACGCCACCGGCCGACACATCCGCATCGACGAAGGCGGTAAACGAAACGCAGGCGCCGTTGCTCCAGCCCGTGCCGGAAGCCAAGGGGCCGGTCGCCGCTTCGACGTTCCAGGCCGCCCCAGTCGATGCCGCGCAGGCCGGAACCTTTGCGCCGGTCGCAAAGGCTGCCGAAGTCGTCCTGCCCGATGGTTTCGGCCCGGTTGCGCTGGTGACGGCCGCCAAGGGTGGCGATCCCCTGGCTTTCTACGAGATCGGTGCGCGCTACACAGAAGGCCGCGGCGTCAATGAAGATCTGGCGGAAGCCGCCAAATGGTATCAGCGCGCCGCCGACGCCGGCGTCGTGCCGGCCGAATACCGGCTCGCCAGCATGTATGAGAAAGGCTCGGGTCTGACGCGCGACGCTGCCAAGGCCAAGGTTCTCTACCTGAAGGCCGCCGAGCAGGGCAATGCCAGCGCCATGCACAATCTCGCGGTCATGCTGGCCAGCGGCCGCGATGGCTCGCCGGATTTCGCCGAGGCGACGAAATGGTTTGCCAAGGCAGCCGAGCTCGGCATCCGCGACAGCCAGTTCAATCTGGCTGTCCTCTATGCCCGCGGCAACGGCGTGCCGCAGGATCTTGAAGCATCCTACAAGTGGTTTTCCGCCGCCGCCCGCGAGGGCGACATGGATGCTGCGGCCAAGCGC
>Ga0247819_10000182_pt1 | contig 39518 bp, 37 predicted proteins | sample 13C_Xylose_Day6_FD_193428 | JGI IMG/M metagenome (GOLD analysis project Ga0247819, IMG submission 193428) | Soil microbial communities from agricultural site in Penn Yan, New York, United States - 13C_Xylose_Day6 | ecosystem: Environmental > Terrestrial > Soil > Agricultural land | place: USA... | reverse complement strand
CCTCAGCACCGAAGGTCGCAGCCTGGCTTGTTGATGGTGGCTTCGAACGGGTACAGGTTGACCGCTACCAGGTCGATCGGCTTGATGCCGTGCTCGTTCATGATGGCGTCATCGATACCGCGACGACCGAGGATCCCGCCGTGGATTTTCGGGTGCAGGGTTTTCACCCGGCCGTCCATCATTTCGGCAAAACCGGTGTAATCCGCGACTTCCACTGCGGCAACGCCGTTGTCGCGCAGCAGCTTGAACGTTCCGCCGGTGGAGAGGATCTCGACGCCCAGGGCTTCGAGCTCTTTGGCGAATTCAAGGATCCCGGTCTTGTCGGAAACGCTGATCAAGGCGCGGCGGATCGGCAGGCGGGTAGTCTGGTCGGTCATTTCAATTTCCATCAAAAGCAAAGGAGTCAGCAAAAAAGGCGACCGGTTTTACGCGGGCGCCTTTCTGGTTTGATTGAATGCTTACAGCAAATCGTACTGCTTGAGTTTCTTGCGCAGCGTGCCCCGGTTGAGTCCGAGCATCTCGCTGGCCTTGGTCTGGTTGCCCTTGACGTAGTTCATCACGCATTCGAGCAGGGGAGCCTCGACTTCGGAGAGCACCAGGTTGTACACATCCGTGACGGCAGCGCCCTCAAGGTGGGCGAAATAATTGTGCAGCGCCTTCTCGACACTCCCGCGAAGGGTCTGACCTTCTTCGCTTGGGGTATTGAGGTGCTGTTTCAAATTCACGTTGTCGCTCACGGGTGTTGTTCCACTCACTAAAGTCTCGGTCATCATCGTCATGCGGCCACCCCCTCTCCGTCCCCTGTCAGGCTCTTGTAACGTTCGGCGAAGAAGCCCTGAACGTTGGCGCATTGTGCTTCCGTATCTTCCAAACGATTGAAGTGGGCGCGAAACTCCCTGGCGCCCGGCAAGGTTGCGAGATACCAGCCCACATGCTTTCGAGCAATGCGCACGCCCATCACATCTCCGTAGAAGACGTGCAGCGCAGCCAGATGCTCTAGCAGAATGCGTTCCACCTCGATCAGTTCCAGCGCCGGGAGCTTCTCGCCGGTACGCAGGAAATGGTCGATCTCGCGAAAAATCCACGGCCGCCCCTGGGCAGCCCGGCCAACCAACAGGCCGTCGGCACCGGTCGCGTCGAGCACGTATCGGGCCTTCTCTGGCGAATCGATATCGCCGTTGGCAAAAACCGGCATCGACACGGCCTGCTTGATCGCAGCGATGGTGTCGTACTCGGCTTCACCGGTGTACAGGTCGGCACGGGTGCGGCCATGGACCGCCAGCGCCGTAATGCCTGCCTGCTCGGCGATCTTCGCCACCGTCAGGCCATTCTTGTTGTCCCGGTCCCAGCCGGTACGGATCTTCAGGGTTACCGGCACATCAACCGCAGCCACGACGGCCTGCAGGATCTCGGTTACCAGTGCTTCATCTTTCAACAGGGCGGAGCCGGCGGCCTTGTTGCAGACCTTCTTTGCCGGACAGCCCATGTTGATATCAATAATCTGTGCGCCCAGTTCGACGTTGGCCCGGGCCGCATCCGCCAGCATCTGTGCATCGCCACCGGCGATCTGTACCGAGCGTGGCTCGGGATCACCTTCGTGGATCATGCGCATCCGCGACTTGCGGGTGTTCCACAAACTCATGTCGCTGGTGACCATTTCCGAGACTACTAGCCCCGCGCCCAATCGCTTGCACAGCTGACGAAAGGGTTGGTCGGTGACCCCCGCCATCGGGGCGAGAATCAAGCCGTTGTGTAATGTATATGGACCGATGCGTACCGCCGACATAGGACTTCCCTGTTGTGGGGCCGGATCATGAGAGTTCGAAAAAGGGTTGGCATGATACCCGCTCTCGATGACTGGATAAAGGTCGAATTGAACAAAATCTGAACAGTTATTCTGTTATCGCCAGCGGTTTGGTTTGCACGGGCGCAGTCAGAAAGCTGTCGTCAATTGACGATCGGTGAACCGTTTCACTCGGGTGAGTGGAAACTCAGGCTGTAATTCACCGCTTTGGCGCCTGGATCGAGGATGTCCAGGGCGATGTGGATCGGCGTTTGCGGCGGCATTTCTGCCATGCCTTCGAGGTCGCCATTGAGGTACTCGCCGGGTTTGAAGCGACGGCTGGCGATCAGGTGGCCGTTGAGGTCGGCAAATCGCAGCTCCAGCAGCGGGAAGGGCTGGGAGAAGGGCGCGCGGTTATAAATGATCGCATCAACCACCAGTGCACCACTGAACTCGGGGTGACTGCGGACCACCAGGTTGCTGCTTTTGATTTTGGCGATGTCGACCTTGGAGGGCACCGTGCAACCGATTTGCGGGCACAGTTGCTGGAACCACGGGCGATATTGGTCCTGGCGAGCCAGTTCGTCGAAGTGATAGGCGACGTACTGGCCGACCAGTGCGCCGGCGCCCAGCAGGATCAGCAGGAACCAGAAGAATCGGCGACCCCACGGCGAACGGCGTTTTTGCCAGTCCAGTTGCAATGGGTCGTCAGTCAGGTCTTGCAGTACCTCTGCTCGAACACCCGGCTCGCCGCGCTCGCGGCGTTTGCGCAGCGGTTCGATCAAAGGCAAATCGTCGTCGATTTCTTCGGCTGGCGTGGCCGACAATCGTTCGTGATGAGTGGGCGGATCGATTGGGTCGTGCAGGCGGAGCTGCGGCGGTTGCGGTTCGTCGTCCAGCTCAACCGGCTCCAGTGACAGTGAAGGTTCGGTGCGTGCGAGTAGGCCCGTTTCGATCAGCGGTTCTACCGGGTCAGGTGTGTCGAGCCTGTCGAGGTCATCAAGGTCGTCAAGCGTCTGCGCGCGGTCAGCAGCCGATTCGCTGAACAGACTGTCCGTGGTCCAGGGCTCGTCGTCGGGTTCGACACTGTCGCGACGCGCGCTGAGGTTGTCTTCGCGGGGGCGGCCGAATTCCGTGGTGGGCTGGATTTCCCGTTGTTCGAGCCGCGCGAGTTCTTCGTCAAGGTCGAGGCTGTCCAGATCCAGTTCGGCAGCGCTCCATTGCTTTTGGCTGATGGCGCGCGGTTCTGCCGGTTCTGGTGCCTGGACGATGGACGGTGCAGCCGGTGCGACAGATTCTTTGCCGGCTTGCTCAAGCAATTGCTTGGCGGCATTGAACACCTGAAGGCATGAGCCACAGCGAACGACACCGCGTGCCGCGCTCAACTGAGCATGGCTGACGCGGAAGCTGGTTTGGCAATGCGGGCACTGGGTGACGAAGCTATCGGTCATGCGGCGATCCGGATTATGCAAGCGCTCATTCTAGCGCCGACGGCCTGTGATGCGCACCCAGCCATCGCGATTGGCGATCGGATCCAGATCGAAGTCTTTGGCGTAGGCCGCAGCGACGTCCTCGCCTTGCTCGGCAAGAATGCCCGAGAGCGCCAGGCGACCACCGGATTTGACCAGGCCGGACAACTGCGGCGCCAGGGACACCAGCGGACCGGCGAGGATATTGGCCACCAGTACATCGGCCTGAACCTGCGGCAGATCTTCCGGCAGATACAGCGGGAACAATTCATCGGCGATGTTATTGCGCCCGGCGTTATCGCGGGAGGCTTCCAGCGCCTGCACGTCGATGTCGGTGCCGACGGCTTCCCTGGCGCCCAGCAGCAGGGCGGCGATGGCCAGAATCCCCGAGCCGCAGCCGAAGTCCAGCACGTTGCAGTCTTTGAGGTCCTGACCGTCGAGCCATTCCAGGCACAGCGCGGTGGTCGGGTGAGTGCCGGTGCCGAACGCCAGGCCCGGGTCCAGGAGTAGATTCACGGCATCAGGTTCGGGAGCGGCATGCCAGCTCGGCACGATCCACAGGCGCTGACCGAAACGCATCGGCTGGAAGCCGTCCATCCAGCTGCGTTCCCAGTCCTGGTCTTCGATCACTTCACTGTGGTGTTCGGGTAGCGGGCTGCCGGTCAGCAATTCAAGGTGAGCGAGCACGGGGCCAGGCTCGGTGCCGCCTTCGAACAGGGCCAGCAGGTGGGTGTGGGACCACAGCGGCGTGGTGTTGAGTTCCGGCTCGAAGATCGGCTGGTCTTCGGCGTCCATGAAGGTCACCGACACGGCGCCCACTTCAAGGAAAGCGTCTTCGTAGGTTTCGGCTTGTTCTGGGCTGATGGCGAGACGGACTTGCAGCCAAGGCATGGCGGGCACCTTTGAAAAATATTGATTGCAGCCTAGCGGGCTGCGAGAAGCGCGCAAGTTTACGCGAGCGGGGCTCAGAAGACGACTATAGGGGTGAAGCAAAAAGATCGCAGCCTGCGGCAGCTCCTACGGGGAAGCGCATTTCAAATGTAGGAGCTGCCGCAGGCTGCGATCTTTTGATCTTAAACAACAAAGCCGCCCGAAGGCGGCTTTGTCAGGTGCAGGGTCGAAGCTTAGTGCTTCTCGCCAGCCAGCTTGTGCTCGAGGTAGTGAATGTTCACGCCCCCTTTGCAGAAGCCTTCGTCGCGGGTCAGGTCGCGGTGCAGCGGGATGTTGGTCTTGATCCCGTCGACCACGATCTCGTCCAGCGCATTGCGCATGCGCGCCATGGCTTCGTCGCGGGTTGCCCCGTAAGTGATCAGCTTGCCGATCAACGAGTCGTAGTTCGGCGGAACGGCATAGCCACTGTACAGGTGAGAATCGACGCGAACGCCGTTGCCGCCTGGGGCGTGGAAATGCTTGACCGTGCCCGGGCTCGGCATGAAGGTTTTCGGGTCTTCGGCGTTGATCCGGCATTCGAGCGCGTGACCGCGGATGACCACGTCATCCTGGGTGAACGACAGCTTGTTGCCGGCGGCGATGCTGAGCATCTCCTTGACGATGTCGATACCGGTGACCATTTCCGAAACGGGGTGCTCTACCTGGACACGAGTGTTCATCTCGATGAAGTAGAAACGACCGTTTTCGTACAGGAACTCGAAAGTGCCCGCGCCACGGTAACCGATGTCGATGCACGCCTTGACGCAGCGAGCGAAAACTTCCTGGCGAGCCTTCTCGTCGATGCCCGGTGCCGGCGCTTCTTCGAGAACTTTCTGGTGACGGCGTTGCAGCGAGCAATCGCGGTCGCCCAGGTGGATGGCATGGCCCTGGCCGTCGGAAAGTACCTGGACTTCCACGTGACGTGGGTTGGTCAGGAATTTTTCCAGATAGACCATCGGATTGCCGAACGCCGCGCCTGCTTCGGTGCGGGTCAGTTTGGCGAAGGAGATCAGGTCTTCTTCTTTATGCACAACGCGCATGCCGCGACCACCACCGCCGCCAGCGGCTTTGATGATCACCGGGTAACCGACTTCGCGACCAATGCGCAGAGCGGTTTCTTCGTCTTCCGGCAACGGGCCGTCAGAGCCCGGAACGGTCGGTACGCCAGCGGCGATCATGGCGTGCTTGGCCGATACCTTGTCGCCCATCAGGCGAATGGTTTCGGCTTTCGGGCCAATGAACGCGAAGCCGGAGTTCTCGACCTGCTCGGCGAAGTCGGCGTTTTCCGCAAGGAAGCCGTAGCCCGGGTGAATGGCGGTGGCGCCAGTCACTTCGGCCGCGGCGATGATTGCCGGAATGTGCAGGTAGGAGTGGGCGGCCGATGCCGGGCCGATGCAGACGGACTCGTCTGCCAGACCCAGGTGCATCAGTTCCTTGTCAGCCTTGGAGTAAACGGCGACGGTCTTGATGCCCATCTCTTTGCAGGCGCGCAGGATCCGCAGGGCGATCTCACCGCGGTTGGCGATCAGAACTTTTTCCAACTTCGCAGTCATCAAAGGCTCTCCGCGGTTCAAACGATGGTGAACAGCGGGTGGTCGTACTCAACCGGCTGGCCGTCTTCAACGTGGATAGCTTCGATCACACCGCTGGTTTCAGCTTCGATGTGGTTCATCATCTTCATGGCTTCAACGATGCACAGGGTGTCGCCTTTCTTCACAGTCTGGCCGACTTCAACGAAGGACGGCGAGGTTGGCGAAGACTTGCGATAGAACGTGCCGACCATTGGCGAACGGGCAACGGTGCCGTTCAACGCTGGTGCAGCAGGCGCGGCGGGTGCGGCAGCGGCAACCGGAGCGGCGGCGGCAGGTGCGGCAGCCGGAGCTGGCATTGGAGCGGGCGCGTAGTACTGCTGAGCCGGGGTCTTGCTGTGACGGCTGATGCGTACGGACTCTTCGCCTTCCTTGATCTCGAGCTCGTCGATGCCGGACTCTTCCAGCAATTCGATCAGTTTCTTAACTTTACGGATATCCATGAATCATCAACTCCCAAGGGTCGGTCAGGGGCGGTTAACTTGTTGTTCAAGCTGTTCCAGGGCGGCCTCCAGGGCCAGTCGATAACCGCTGGCGCCAAGGCCGCAGATCACTCCCACCGCTACGTCGGAGAAGTAAGAGTGATGGCGGAAAGGTTCTCGTTTGTGCACGTTAGACAAATGCACTTCGATGAATGGGATGCTCACCGCCAGCAGCGCGTCACGTAATGCGACACTTGTATGTGTAAAAGCTGCTGGGTTGATCAAAATGAAGTCCACGCCTTCGCTGCGAGCGGCGTGGATGCGATCGATCAATTCGTACTCGGCATTGCTCTGCAGATATAGCAAATGGTGGCCGGCTTCGCGGGCACGGCGTTCCAGATCCTGGTTGATCTGCGCCAGTGTCGTGGCGCCATAGGTGCCCGGTTCACGGGTGCCGAGCAAGTTCAGGTTGGGTCCGTGCAGTACGAGTAGCGTCGCCATCGGCGGTTCCTTTGTTATCTGTGTGCAATTGTCAGAACCCGGCGACTATGCCGCAAAGCCTTTGTGACTGTCCAGTTCTCTGCAATAGCCAGCACGATGACCGATGTTTGCGCGAAATATATGACTGCTTGATTAAATCCGGTCATTCGCCTTGGCGACACGTTCGGCGAAGTCCCGTGCATTGATCTCACCGATCACTCGCACATCGGCACGTTCGACGCCGTCCTTGCCGAAAAACATCAGGGCCGGAGGGCCGAACAATGTGTAGCGGTCGAGCAGGGCGCGTTGTTGGGCGTTGCTTTCGGTGATATCGAAACGAACCAGTCGGTAGCCCTTGAGACGTTCGACAACGGTGGGGTCGTTCAACACTTCGCGCTCGATGACTTTGCAGCTGATGCACCAGTCAGCGTACCAGTCGAGCAGCAGCGGGGTGTTGGCCGCGCGGGCTTCAGCGAGCATGCGGTCGAGGTCAGCGGGGGTGTTGACGGTTTGCCAGGCACTGGCTTCTTGCGCAGGAGCGTTGCCGGCAGCGATGCGCGGTTGACCGATGGGGTTGAACGGATCGGTCTGGCCGCTGAATGCGCCAAACCAGCACACCAGTGCGTAAAACAGCAGGAACATCCCGAGTAGCTGGCCGAGGCGTTTTCGCGGCGGTTTGTAGACGAACTCCAGCGCCCCGAGAAACAAACCGACGCCACCGGCCAGCAGACCAATCAGCAGCAAGGTGATCTGGCCCGGCAACACGCGACTGAGCAGGCCGATCGCCAGCCCCAGCAATAACACGCCAATCGCATTTTTCACGTAGATCAGCCACGGGCCGCTTTTTGGCAGCCACGCTGCGCCGCCAGTGGCCACCAGCAGCAGCGGGGTGCCCATGCCGAGGCCGAGCATGAACAGTTTCAAACCGCCGCCCAAGGCATCGCCGCTGGCGCTGATGTACAACAACGCACCGGCCAGCGGCGCTGAAACGCAGGGCGAAACCAGCAGGCTGGAAACCACCCCCAGCACCGCCGCGCCCCACAGCGAGCCGCCTTCGGTGCGCCCGGCAATGCGATCGAGTCGACTGCTGATGGCGTGAGGCAACTTGAGTTCGAAAACGCCGAACATCGCCAGCGCAAACACAGCAAAAAACATCGCGAAGGGCACCAGCACCCAGGCGGATTGCAGGCGCGCCTGAAGATTGAGTTGTGCGCCGAACATGCCCATTAAGGCGCCGAGCAGGGCAAAACACGCCGCCATCGGCAGCACGTAGGCCAGCGACAAATTGAAGCCGCGCCAACCGCCGACCTGACCGCGCAATACCACGCCGGAAAGAATCGGCAACATTGGCAGCACACAAGGGGTGAATGTCAGGCCGAGGCCGGCGAGGAAGAACAGCGCCAGTTCGCGCCAACTCCAGCTGTAGGTTTTAGCCGCGTTGTCAGTGCCGTCGATGCTCAGGCGCTCGGTTTCCGGCGGATAGCACAGGCCTTTGTCGGCGCAGCCCTGATAGGTCACGGCCAGAGTAAAGGCGCGCTGATCGGTGCGCGGCAGTTCTACATCGAGAATGCCGTGGTAGACCTCGACATCGCCGAAGAACTCATCGTGCTTTTTTTGCCCGTCGGGCAATTGCGCGGGCCCGAGGGCAATATCGGCCGGGTCGGTGCGGAACTGAAAGCGGTGGCGGTAGAGGTAATAGCCTTCGGTTGCCACAAAGCGCAGTTTGATCGATTGCGGCGTGCTGTCTACCAGGCTCAACTGAAAGGCTTCGCGCACCGGCAGGAAGTCGGCGCTGTTGTTGATCGAGCCCAGGGTGGAGCTGGGACGATTTTCCAGCAAGCCACTGGCGGCGGCCGGCAGGGCGAAGACTAAAAGCAGCAGGCAGAGCAAACGGCGCATGACAATCTCGCGTATCAATGATGCCGGCATGATAGCTGAGAGCGCACGCTGTCGCCGCCCTCTGTAGGAGCTGCCGCAGGCTGCGATCTTTTGATCTTGATCTTGAAAAACCGAAGTCAAAAGATCGCAGCCTGCGGCAGCTCCTACACGGGGGTAGTGTGTCAGACGCGGAAGGCTTGAACGGCTGTATGCAGGCGTCCACCCAGCACCAGCAGGTTCTCGCCTTGCTCACGCCCTTGGCCAATGCGCAGTAGATTATCCCCACCCAACTGGTGAATCCGCTCACTGTGATCGCGGATCTCGCTGACTGCACCGCTCTGCTGCGCGGTGACATCGGCAATACGCACGGCGGTGTCGGAAATGGTCTGGATCGCCCCGACGATTTTATCCAGCGCGCCGTCGGCCGCCTGGGCCTGGTTGGCGGTGGCTTCGGCGTGTTCGACCTGGGCGCGCATGCCTTCGACCGACTGGCGCGCAGCGGTTTGCAGGCCGGCGATCAAGGTCTGGATTTCGGCCGTGGCCCCGGCGGTGCGTTGCGCCAGCGAACGGACTTCTTCGGCCACCACGGCAAACCCGCGACCCATTTCCCCGGCACGCGCCGCTTCAATGGCCGCGTTCAGTGCCAGCAGGTTGGTCTGGTCGGCAATCGAGCGGATCACCGTCAGTACGCCGCCGATGGTCGCGGACTCTTCGGCCAGGTGCTCGATCATTTGCGCATTGCCTTGTACTTCGTCCACCAGCGCATGCAGGCCGGTGAGGCTCAGGCCGATGACTTTCTGCCCGTGCTCCACAGCCAGGCCGGCATGACGGCTGGCGTCGGCTGCCTGGCTGGCATCGCCGGCGACTTGCTGGATGGTCGCTTCCAGCTCGCCGAGGGAGTCGCGGATCAGCGCGGTGTCGCCAGCCTGGTGCTCGGCGCCGCTGTGCAGGTCGTTACTCAGCTCGGCGAGGGTTCGGCTGCTGCCGGCGACCTGTTCGGCGTTGAGGCGAATAGTCCCCACCAGCGCCACCAGATAGGCGCGAAGGCGATTGAGCGAGGCTTCGATGTCATGCAGTTCGCGGTTGGTTTTGCCCAGCTGAATGTCCTGGCTGAAATCGCCTTCGGCCCAGGTCGACAGCGCCGGGGCAAGGTTGGTCAGGGTGCGGGCGAGCTTGCGTTGCAGAGTGTCGATCAGCAGCGCGATCAGCAGAATCAAACCGATCATCACGCCTTGCATCAGTCGAACTTCGCCCTGGATTTGACCGTGCTGGGCGCGGACGACCGGTTCCAGCCCGGCGATGGCTTGCTGTACATCGGCGATTTTCAGATGCGTTGCAGTGCTGAGGTCGGCGCGTTTCTGAATCTGGTCGCGGGTGCGTGCCAGCTCTGCCGGGTAGCGTGCGAGCAGGCTGTTGAGTTCGCGCTTGAGGCCGACACCGGCATCTTCGACGACTGCTTTCTCGGTGTTTTCCAGGCCCATCATCGAGGCGAAATCATCGGTGTTCGATTCACTGCTGGCGGCCACGCCGAGCAATGGCAGGGCGTCCAGCAGCGCGGCCTGAGCGCGAATGTTGGTGACTTCTCGCTCGACATCGGCGGCCAGTTCGCTGCGACCGCTGCTGACCAGTTTGTCCCGGGCCAGCGACAGTTTGCCCAAGTGCTGCGAGGCCGCGAGCAATGGCGTCAGGTAGGCCGCGTTAGCGCTGGCGTACTGGCTGAGCTGATCGAGGCTGGCCCCCAGTTCGCGTTCGGCTTGCAGCAGCAGCGCCTGCGGATCACCCGCCAGTTTGCCGGCAGCCAGCAAGTCGGTTTTGCTGAAGTCGTTCAGGTTCGACAGGCTTGGGCGCAGGGTGTCGGCCAGCGCTGGTGGCAACTCGCTGAGTTCTTTTTGCAGGTGGTCAATGGCCTGGCTGGCGCTGCTCAGGCGCAGGGCGTCGCCGCTGGCGAGGTAATCCCCGACGTTGCGCGCCACTTCATTCTGAAACTGCTGAGACAACCCCAGGTAACGCTCCATCAATAGATAGGGGCGTTCGAGGGCTTTTTGCGACCACCACAACGTGGCGCCAAGGGCCACGCACACGGCGACTAAAAGGAGGGTGTTGAGATTGGTCAGCAGCTTCAGGCGCATCATGGACTACCAACGGCAGAAATGGTAAGCGCCTGAAGTTATTGCGTTTCTGTTACAGGGTTATGACCAGCGGGGTCAATTGCGATGAAAAAGTGGCACTTTGCTTTGACGTCCCGGCCGCCTGGACACGATTACGCCCGGCACCTTTGGCGCGGTACAGCGCCTCGTCCGCCTGGCTGGCCATCGACAGGCTGTCGGAGGTTTCACACAACTCCACCACCCCGGCGCTGAAGGTGCACCACAAATCCTGGGGCTGCGCCGGGTAGTGGATTTCGGCAAACCGCTGGCGGATTTCATCGAGGACGTTGTAGGCCGCCTCAAGGTCGGTGTCCGGCATGACAATGGCGAACTCTTCGCCGCCGTAACGCCCGATATAGTCGGTTTTGCGCAAACGCTGCTTGAGGAACAGCGCCAAACTCTTGATCACCCGGTCGCCCATGGGGTGGCCGTGACTGTCGTTGACGCGCTTGAAGTGATCGATGTCGAGCATCGCAAAGCTCAGCGGCTTGTTTTCGCGGCGAGAGCGGAACGAGCAGTCTTCGAGCAGTTGCAGGATGTGGGTGTGGTTGTACAGCCCAGTGAGGCTGTCGCGGACCATTCGCGCCTTGAGGTTGCGCGCCCGCGCCGCGCGATTGCGCACGGTGGTGATCAGGTGCCGTGGCTTGATCGGCTTGGTCAGGAAGTCATCGCCGCCTTCGCTCATGGCGTCGAGCTGTTTGTCCAGGTCGTCTTCGGCGGACAGGTAAATGATCGGCACGCTGACATAGCGGTCGTTGTGGCGGATCACTTTGGCCAGTTCGGTACCGGTGCAGGCCGGCATGTACATGTCGAGGATGATCAGGTCCGGCTGGAAATCCGCCAGTTCGGCCATGGCCTGGATCGGTTCGATCAAGGTCCGGGTAACGATCCCCGCGCTGTTGAGCAGGCGCTCGGTGTGCAAAGCCTGGGCGCGTGAATCATCGATGATCAGCACTTTATAAGGTTCGTACTGGGCCACACAGGTCAGGACTTCGATTTTCTCCAGCAGGCTCGACGCTTCGAGGGTGCCGGTGAGGAATTCCTGGCCCCCGGCACGCACGGCGGCGAGTCGGGTCGGGGTATCGGTTTCGTGCAGGCTGAAGAACAGCAGCGGCAGTTGATGGTCGAGGCCTTCCTGGGCTTCGGACGCCAGCTTCAGGCCGATGCCGGGGCCGCTGAAATCCACGTCCATGACAATCGCCGCCGGCAGGCGCTCGACCATCGACGAGCGAAACGCCGCTACGCTGTCCAGTGACTGGGCGCTGAGCCCGAAGAATTCCAGTTGCTTGGCCAGTCGCTCGCCACGGTCGTGATCCTGCAGCATCACGTAGATCGGCTTGCGCAGTGGCGGCAGGAACGTCTGGTCGAGTTGGTCGCCATGGCGCAGGCCGGTGCGGGACAGGCGCTGCATCAAGCGATTGAGGTCGGTGATCAGGCCACTGCTCAAGCGTCCGCGGTTGGCGTCGACAGCTTCCAGCGACTGACTGATGTGGCGAGCCAGTAGCGTGTGTTCCGGCTGCTCGAAACGCTCGGCGAACCGCAGCAGGCGCAGGTTCGCCTCGCTCAGTTCCGACAAATCGGTGATTGACCACTCGCTACGTTGCAGGCGCTGCCAAATCTCAAGAATCTGACGTGCTTGATGAATTACCCGCTGGGCAAAGTGGTGCTTGAGGCGCTCGCGGCTGGGGTCTTCTGGCTCGGTCATATCCTGACTACTAGTTAGGGTGCACGCTGAGGTCGAGTGGTGGCTCTATGCTAGCACCACTTTGCGATGACATGAGTGCTGTACGTCAATAATCTGCAAAGCGGACGCATTCAGTTTCTGACTGATCAGTCTGTAATTGGCCAGTGGTTCTCATGAGGGGCTTGCAGGGCGGGGATTTCGGGGCTTGTGGCTTGATTCGGATGGGCATTATTGAGTCGTCGGCCTGTCGCGGATGCGACTGTTTTTTGAGCAGGTCAGAATGTGCCTGCGTACCGTTTTATCCCCTAGGGGATTCCCCTAGGCGCAACTTCAGCGAACCGCTGGTGATGAGCCTGTTGATTGCACCGCGGGTTTAATTTTCGGCATCAAGGCAACGGCGGGTGCCGGGCAAAGGCACGTTGTTGTATGGTTGTGGTCGAACCGATGAACTCAAGTGATTGAAAGGATATCGCCATGCTGGACTGGAAAAACCGCGCAGGCAGTGCGCCTGAACGTGCCGCCGAACCGAAATCGGCCACCCGCAGTTATCTGGGCGGCCTGTTGTTCAGCCGCGCGTTGGCCACACTGATCGGTCTCTACCTGCTGGTGGCGATTGCTCTGGGATGGTACTGGAGCCAGGAACCTGCGCTGTTCCCCGTGCAGCAGACGGCGCAAATGGCTGCCGAAAAAGAAGGCAAGCAGATGGTGGTCGGCTACACCACGGTCGAAACCCTCAAGACCGTTGCCGGTACATTGCTGACCAAGCAGGGCGGCTACATTTCCAACGACCGCTTTCCGCCGGGTCTGTGGATGGACAACATGCCGAGCTGGGAATATGGCGTGCTGGTGCAGGTCCGCGACCTGAGCCGCGCACTGCGCAAAGACTTCGCCCGCTCGCAGTCGCAGTCCGCCGAAGACGCCGACCTGGCCAAGGCCGAGCCGCGTTTCAACTTCGACAACAAAAGCTGGGTGCTGCCATCCAGTGAGTCCGAGTATCAGGAAGGCATCAATTCCCTGAGCCGTTATCAGGCGCGTCTGTCCGACCCGAACCAGAAGAGCGCGCTGTTCTATGCCCGCGCCGACAACCTGAACAACTGGCTGGGCGACGTCGGCACCCGTCTGGGTTCGCTGTCGCAACGGCTGTCGGCCAGCGTTGGCCGGGTCAAGCTCAATACCGCGCTGAAGACCGAGGTCGTGGCGCCGGGTGTGGCACCGCAAGTCGATGAAGAAATCGTCGAGACTCCATGGCTGCAGATCGACAACGTGTTCTACGAAGCTCGTGGCCAGGCCTGGGCCTTGTCGCATTTGCTGCGCGCCATTGAAGTCGACTTCGCCGACGTATTGGCCAAGAAGAACGCCACGGTCAGCGTGCGCCAGATCATTCGTGAACTGGAAGCGTCGCAGGAGCCGGTATGGAGCCCAATGATCCTCAATGGCAGCGGCTTCGGCGTGTTGGCCAACCACTCGCTGGTCATGGCCAACTACATTTCGCGGGCCAACGCGGCAGTGATCGATTTGCGTCAACTGCTCAATCAGGGCTGAGTCATGGTCGATAACGCGAGGGAAGCTGCGCATCGCGTGGCTTCCGATGCCGAACAGATCGCCTGGGTCGACGAGCAGGACAACCTGCTCGGCGCCCTGGTCCGTTCCGATTTGCGCGAACGCGGGCTGATCGGGCGCGGCACCTACATTATGTTGTTCAACTCGGCCGGCGAGCTTTGCGTGCATCGGCGCACGCTCAGCAAGGCGATCTATCCCGGTTATTGGGACGTGGCGGCAGGCGGCATGGTGCTTGCCACGGAAACCTACGCCGAGTCGGCGGCCCGTGAACTGGAGGAAGAGCTGGGGGTGAGCGGTGTCGAACTGACCGCCCATGACCACTTTTTCTTTGAAGACACCGGCAATCGGCTGTGGTGTTCGGCGTTTTCGGCCGTGTGGGATGGCCCGTTGATCTTGCAACCTGAAGAGGTGCTGGAAGCGCGCTTTATCCCCATCGATCAGGTCATGCTTGAAATTGAGCAAAAGCCTTACTGCCCGGACTCTTTGGCCGCGTTGAAGCGCTATCTGCGCTCACGGGGCGAAGACGTCGCAAAAGAGGCATAAATTGGCGCCGATTGGCTCTTAGCAATCGGCGTTTTTGCCGTTACACTGCGCGACCTTTTCAAGCTGAACCGGTATTGCTTCCTGTAGGAGCTGCCGCAGGCTGCGATCGTTTGACTTTGCTTTTTGATTCAAAATCAAAAGATCGCAGCCTCGTTGCACTCGTCAGCTCCTACATAAAGAGTTGTACCGTTTCAGTAGCGCTGCCCCTGCCTGAGTGGGGCTTCGCGGTCGAGGGCACTTCCCGAGTGCCGCGACCAGTCTTTGTCCTCCCAAGAGGATTGCCGGTGGCCAAAAAAGCCGCATCCTTCGCCGCCCTTGGTGGCCTGGTATTTTCCACCGACGCAGGTCGTCATTGCCCGGATTGCAGTAAACCGGTGGACGCCTGTATCTGCAAACAGACCGTTATCCCGGCCGGCGACGGCATTGCGCGCGTGCGTCGCGAAAGCAAGGGCCGTGGCGGCAAGACGGTGACGACCATCACCGGCGTGCCCTTGGCCGAAGACGCGCTCAAGGAACTGGCCACGACGTTGAAGAAACGCTGTGGTACCGGCGGGGCGTTGAAAGACGGGATCATTGAAATCCAGGGTGATCATGTCGAGCTACTCTTGGCTGAGCTGATCAAACACGGTTTCAAAGCGAAGAAGTCCGGCGGCTAGCAGCCTCTGTGAAAACCACCCGCGGCTTGATCCAGCCCTGATTACCTCAGGTCCGGCGTCGTCACTATGGTTTTCACAGAGCCTGTTCATGACCGGTTTCTAAACTCACTGCGGTCGGCGGGGTCTACCCCCTCGTTGACGAACCGTCATTTTCATTCTTTAGACTGCGCCGGCCTGAAACCAGGCGACGCACTATGACTTCTTTATAGGGGACTTCGATGTCCGTACGACGCACACGCAAAGACGATGGCAGCCAATGGACAGTTGCGGACAGCCGCAGTGTTTACGGGATTCGCCATTGGGGGGCCGGGTATTTCGCGATCAATGACGCCGGTCGCGTCGAAGTTCGTCCGAACGGTCCGAGCAGCTCACCCATCGACCTGTTCGAGCAAGTCGACCAGCTGCGCCAAAGCGGCCTGTCCTTGCCGTTGCTGGTGCGCTTCCCCGACATTTTGCAAGACCGCGTGCGTCAGCTGACCGGCGCGTTTGATTCGAACATCGAGCGTCTGGAATACCAGAGCAAGTACACCGCGCTGTACCCGATCAAGGTCAACCAGCAAGAAGCGGTGATCGAGAACATCATCGCCACCCAGAACGTGTCCATTGGCCTGGAAGCCGGCTCCAAGCCTGAGCTGCTGGCGGTGCTGGCGCTGGCGCCGAAGGGCGGTACCATCGTCTGCAATGGTTACAAGGACCGTGAGTTCATTCGTCTGGCGTTGATGGGTCAGAAGCTCGGCCACAACGTGTTCATCGTGATCGAGAAAGAATCCGAAGTCGGCCTGGTGATCGAAGAAGCCAACTCGCTCAAGGTCAAGCCTCAGGTCGGCCTGCGCGTGCGTCTGTCGTCCCTGGCGTCGAGCAAATGGGCGGACACCGGCGGCGAGAAATCCAAGTTCGGTCTGTCGGCGGCGCAACTGCTGTCGGTGGTCGAGCGTTTCCGCGCGGCGGGTCTGGATCAGGGCATCCGCCTGCTGCACTTCCACATGGGTTCGCAGATCGCCAACCTGGCGGACTACCAGCACGGCTTCAAGGAAGCGATCCGTTACTACGGCGAACTGCGCAACCTCGGCCTGCCGGTGGACCACATCGACGTCGGCGGTGGCCTGGGCGTGGACTACGATGGTACGCACTCGCGTAACGCCAGTTCGATCAACTACGACATGGACGACTACGCCGGTGTCGTGGTCGGGATGCTCAAGGAATTCTGCGATGCGCAGAACCTGCCGCACCCGAACATCTTCTCCGAAAGCGGCCGTTCCCTGACCGCGCACCACGCCATGCTGGTGATCCAGGTGACCGACGTCGAGAAACACAACGACGACGTGCCGCAGATCGAAAACAAGGAAGCGCTGCCGGAAACCGTGCAGTGGCTGGTGGACCTGCTGGGTCCGACCGATATCGAGATGGTCACCGAAACCTACTGGCGCGCTACGCACTACATGAGCGATGTGGCTGCCCAGTACGCCGATGGCAAGCTGACCCTGGCTGAAAAAGCCCTGGCCGAACAGTGCTACTTCGCTGTCTGTCGTCGCCTGCACAACTCGTTGAAAGCGCGTCAGCGTTCGCACCGTCAGGTGCTGGACGAACTCAACGACAAGCTGGCCGACAAGTACATCTGCAACTTCTCGGTATTCCAGAGCCTGCCGGATACCTGGGCCATCGACCAGGTCCTGCCGATCATCCCGCTGCACCGTCTCGACGAAGAGCCGCTGCGTCGTGCGGTGCTGCAAGACCTGACCTGTGACTCCGACGGCAAGATCAACCAGTACGTCGACGAGCAGAGCATCGAGACCAGCCTGCCGGTGCACGGTCTGAACGAGGGCGAAGACTACCTGCTGGGCGTGTTCCTGGTGGGCGCTTACCAGGAAATCCTCGGCGACATGCACAACCTGTTCGGTGACACCGATTCGGTGAACATCTACCAGAACGCTGACGGAAGCGTGTACCACGCCGGTATCGAAACCCACGACACCATCGAAGACATGCTGCGTTACGTGCACTTGTCGCCGGAAGAGCTGATGACCCACTACCGCGACAAGTGCGCCAGTGCCCGCATCAGTGCCTCCGAGCGCACCCAGTTCCTCGATGCCTTGCGTCTGGGGCTGACCCGTTCGTCTTACCTGTCTTCCTGAGGTAAGCACCACGCTCATCAGGTTGTCTGAAAATTTCCCGTTCGCTGCGGAAATTTCAGATGACCTGGTGCGGCGACTCTCTTTTTCCAGGCGAAACGACCTACGTCCTCGGCTATCCAAGCCATTTGGTCCTCTTTTCGCGTAGGTCATTTCCTAAGTTGTACTTCGCCTCTCTACTCGGCCATGTCTCTCGGCGAGAATCCCCGGCCGCCCCTCCTGTAGAGAATCGCCGATGTTCGATCCAGCCAACGAACCGGAATTTCGCCTGGACGTAGCAGGTCTGTCCGACACCTTCGAAGTCCTGGCCTTTACCGGTAGAGAAGCCATCAGCGAGCCGTTCGTGTTCGACATGGAATTGCTGATCGAAGACCCGACGCTCGACCTCGCCAGCCTGCTTTACCGTTCGGCTTCGCTGCATTTCGGACCGCAGGGAAACAGCGTGCACGGTCAGTTGCAGGAACTTGTCCAGCGTGACCACGGGTCGACCCTCCGGCTCTGTCATGTGCGCCTTGGGCCGAGGCTGGGGTGTCTTGCCCAGCGCTTCAGCCAGCGCATTTTCAGTGGAAGGAGCGTGCCGCAGATCCTCGATCAGGTGCTCAGGGAGCATGGGATTGTCGGGCACAACCGGCGCTTCGAACTGGATGGCGATTACCCGTTGCGCGACTACTGCACGCAGTACCGTGAATCGGACCTGCAATTTGTTCAGCGCTTGTGCGCCCAGGAACGGCTTCATTACCACTTCGAACACCGGGCGCGGGGGCACTGCGTGGTGTTTGCCGATGGCCAAGGGCATTTCCGCAAAGGGGCCGAGGTTGATTTTCGGGTCGAGGGCAATCAACCGGCGGTGCGGCGTTTCGAGGTTCAACGTTGTGCGGACAGCACTCTGCTAAGTGCGCAGGGGCACTCGGACCTGACGAGGTTGCGCAGTGGCCAGTTGATGCCGTTGTCTGGTCACCCGGTCCGTCAGTGGAACCACCTGTGGCTGCTCACTCACCTTGAGCATCAGGGCAGTCAAGATGCGCAGGTGCCCTACTGCAACCATGTGCGGGCGATGCACTGGGAGGCGACGTTTGAATCACCCCGTTGCGAGGTGAAACCGCAAATGCACAGCCTGCAACGCGCATGGGTGGTGGATGTCGATGAGCCCCGGCCCGATCCGTCGCGACCGGTGGCGGTGCAGTTTGACTGGGTCTATCAAGGTGAAGGCGCCGCGCCGAGCCACTGCTGGTTGCCAATGGCGCCAGAGCTTGAAGCTGCGGGTGTCGGGCCGTTGAGCGAAGGCGCTGAGGTGGTGGTGAGCTTTATCGAAGGCGACCCGGATCAGCCGTTGATCACCGGGGTGATTCAGCTGCCAGCGTGTGTCGAAGAAGAGCAGGCGACAGCGGCGACGATTACCGGTGATCGCCCACCCGCCGGTGTGCAGGGTTGGCTGCGCTCCAGTGAGCCCTTGTTGTTGCTGTGTCTGCTGCCCGGTGGCGGCAGTTTCAATCATTGTGCGCAGGCGCTCTGTACCTGCCGGGCACTGACACAACCTGGCCGGAGCGGTGTCGCATGATCGATGCGCACATGCACGATGCGATGGCGCAATGGTTGCTGCTGGACAGACCGGGTGCGCCACAGACAGCGGTGATTTTGCAGCAGTCATTCGCTCAGGCCCATCAGGTTTCATTGTTCGATGGGACCGAGTGGCATGCTTTGCGTGAGCACGGCCCGCTGTTGATCGACCTGCGGACCTGTCCGGCGCTGGCCGATGCCTGCCAACACGATGCGCAGCAGTGGCGTGGTTTGTTGCTAACCAGCGAGGCCTCATGCGCGACATTGCTTGCCCACTTGCGGCGCATGCTGACGGTCTCGTTCGGTTTGCATCATCGGGCGTTGCTCAGCTTCTACAACCCGCAAACCGCCAGTTACTTTTTCGATGCCTGCGATGCCGCCGAGCTGAGTCGCTGGCTGGGGCCGATCAGTCAGTTGCGCTGGTTCGGCGGGACCTGGGCTGACCGGGCGATTGGCAGTCAGGGCTGGCAGCAGTTGCTCAATCCGCGGTTGGCCGTGCGTCCTTTGGCGCAAGAAGAAGACCTCAGCTTCCGGCAGCGGGAAAACCTGCAAACCTGCCTGCTGGAGCAGCATGCCTGGCACTGGAGCCAGGCCACTGGATCGGATTACTCCCGCTTGTGGTTGTCGCTGCAGGAGGGGCTGGCGCTGGGTTTCAGCGAGCGGGCGGTGCTGGATGGCTGGTTGTGGCTGCGCTTGCAGTACCAAGGTGCCGTGCCCCCACTGTCGTTGGAGGGAAATACTCAACAGGAGCGATTGGATAATCTACGGAGCCGCTGGCAGAGCGACGGCCCCGGCGTTTGATCGTCGAATGGGCTCAGTGAGCGCGGGCAAACCAGCCGTCGTTGCGGCGCAGGCGCCAGGCGATCGCACCGAGCGTCAGGCTGCGCAGCAACATGAACACCAGGAACGTTATCCACAAGCCATGGTTGCCCAACCCTTGTAGCGCCCAACCGAATGGCACCAGCAAAGCCACGGTCAACAGCATGCCGTTGCGCATTTCACGAGCGCGGGTGGCGCCGATGAACAGGCCATCGAGCAGGTAGCTCCAGACCGCGATCAAAGGCAGGGCGGCGAGGTAAGGCAGGTAAATGAAGGCGGTCTCACGCACGCTGGCAATGTCGGTCTGCATCTCGATGAACAGATGCCCGGCAAACAGGAACAGCACGGCGAAGCCCAGGCTCGCCAGCAACGACCAGCCGCAAGCCACCACCAATGAGCGACGCAGTGCGTCGCGGTCGCGGGCACCGATGGCATGCCCGCACAGGGCTTCCACGGCGTGGGCCAGGCCATCGAGGGCGTGGGCGGTCAGCAGCAAACCGTTGAGCAGCAGCGCGTTGGCCGCGACCGTCGCATCACCCAGTCGCGCACCTTGTACCGTGATCAGGAAAAACACCGATTGCAGGGCCAGGCTGCGGATGAAAATGTCGCGGTTGACCGCCAGCAGCGGCCGCCAGCTGCGCCACCAGCCCAAGGCCGCCCAGGCGATATGGCCGGGGTAGGCACGCAGAGCTTGGCGGGTCATCAACAGGCCGATCAGCGCGCCGGTCCATTCGGCAATCACCGAGGCCCGGGCGGCACCGACCACGCCCCATTCCAGGCCGAGGACAAACCACAGGTTCAGGGCGATATTCACAAGGTTGGTGCTCAGCAGAATCACCAACGGTGCGCGGGCGTTTTGCGTGCCGAGGAACCAGCCGACCAGCGCATAACTGGCCAGCGCCGCGGGCAGGCCAAACAACCGTGTGTGGAAAAACTCGCGGGTCATCTGATCCAGTTCTGCCGACGGCTGCATGAAGTGCAGGGCGACTCCACTCAACGGCACGCCCACTGCGCCTAAAACTACCGCCAGGCCCATTGCCAATAACAGGCCCTGCAACAAAATCTGCCGCAATGCCGCACCGTCCCCACGCCCGGCTGCCTGGGCGGCAAACCCGGTGGAGCCCATGCGCAGAAACCCCATGGCCCAGGCCAGAAAGGTGTAGAGGCTGGCCCCGACCGCGACGGCGCCGAGTTGATGGGCATGGGGCAGGTGACCGATGACGGTGCTGTCGACCAGCGCCACCAGCGGTACGGAAATGTTCGAGAGAATCATCGGCGCTGCCAGCGCCCAGACCCGACGATGGGTAGGACGGTCGCGCCAGTCGGCAATCAGGTTGGACATGCAGGCTCCTTGGGGGAGCGGGCATTGTAGCGACACATTCACCCTCTGCCGCGTTCGATTGCAGGAGCAAGCTTGCTCGCGATGGTGTGTCAGACGAAATGGATATCGACTGTTCGGACGCTATCGCGAGCAGGCTCGCTCCCACAGGGGATTGGGGGTGTCAGTGCATGATCCAGCTGAGCAACCACAACCCCAGCATCAACCAGATGATCCCCATGATGATCGACGCATTCATGAACGCACGGATCGCCGACCACAGCAGCACCAGGCCCAGGATCAGGATGGCGATGCTGATAATCGAGGTGTCCATCCCCAGGGCGCGGGACAAGCCTTCGACAAAGTTGCTGCTGGCCCGGCTCACCAACTGAAACAGGCCACTGAGGGCGTCAACGATGAAACGGATGACTGAGCCAAGGGCCTGACCGAGCCATTCGAAAAAACCTTCTACCTGCATGGAATGAGTGTCCTGATGAAATAAAGGCGTGGTCGCCGGAGTTGAGTCTTGGGCCATTGATCGCGGTGCCGAGTTCCCGACCGAGCAAGTATGGCGCAAAACAATCATGTAGCAGCCTTCGGCAACTGCTACATAGACCTTGCCTTCACCTGTGATCCCCCCGAAGCTATACGCCTTCAGGAGAGCCCGATGAACCTTGTTGAACTGACCGAACGCCTGCACGCCATCCGTGATCGAAATGACTGGCGGCAATTTCACAGCCCGAAAAACCTGGCCATGGCCGCGAGCGTCGAAATGGCCGAACTGGTGGAGATTTTCCAGTGGCTGACCGAGGACCAGTCACGGCAGCTGCCGGCGGACAAACTGGCCCATGCCGGCCAGGAAATCGGTGACATCGTGCTCTATCTACTATTGCTGTGCGGGGAGTTGGGGCTGGACATGAATGACGTGGTGCGCAGCAAACTGGCCGACAGCGAGCGGAGGTTCAGCTGATGAGCGACCGTCATTTCGATCAACTGGCGACCCGTTTCGCGGAAAAAATCTACGGCGGTGCCAAAGGCGCAATTCGCCTGGCGGTGCTGCAGGCTGACTTGGCCGAAACCCTGCCGGACCGGCCGCTGCGGGTGCTGGATATTGGTGCCGGGCTTGGCCACATGTCGTTGTGGCTGGCCGAGCGCGGGCATCAAGTCACGCTGGCCGAGCCTGCCGAGCCGATGCTCGAAGGCGCCCGACAGCGTTTTGCCGAAGCCGGGCAAACCGCAACGTTCATTCAGGCACCGTGGCAGGAATTGCTCGGTCAGCTCACCGAACCTTATGACCTGGTGCTGTGCCACGCCGTGCTGGAGTGGCTGGCCGAGCCCCACGCGATCCTTCCGGTGCTGCATCAACTGACCAAGGCCGATGGCTGGTTGTCCCTGGCGTTCTACAACCGTGACGCGCTGATTTATCGCAATTTGCTCAAGGGCCACTTCCGCAAGATGCGCAAGAACGACATGGCGGGCGAGAAGCAGAGCCTGACGCCGCAGCAGCCCCTTGATCCACGGGAATTGGCGGCGCAACTTGAAGGCCTGTGGCAGGTCGAAACCCAAAGTGGAGTGCGGGTTTTTCACGACTACATGCCGGTGGAATTCCAGGCCCGCGCTGAACTGGTGGACTTGCTGGAAATGGAACTCGCCCACCGTCGCCACCCAAGCTTTGCCGGGCTTGGGCGTTACTTGCACTGGATCTGCCGGCCGGTCTGATCGGAGCGCGAAATGAAAACTCGTTCAGGGTTGCTGCTGTTGTGCCTGGGGCTGGCTGCCTGCCAAGGCAGCAACCCGTATGTGGCGTCCTCCAAACCCATCCCGCCGGCGCCACCGCAGGCGGCCAATACCTTTGATCGCAGCGCCTATCCGGCGCCTCCGCGTGACTACGGGCGCTACCGCAGTTGGGCCTGGCTCAACGGACAAATGCCGCCCGGCACCGCGTGGGCCGATTCGGCGCAGGTCGCCGAGGCAGTCAGCAGTGCGCTTGACCAACGCGGCTTGCGCCCGTTGCATGACAATCGCGCGGCGGACCTGTACGTCAGCGCCGATCTGCGCATGGAAACCCGTTTGCGTCAGGTTCGCGATGATTACTACGACGGTGGCTATTACGGCGGTTATGGTGGTTACAACCGCTACAACAATGGCTACGGCGGCGCCTATGCCACAGTACCGATCATCCGCACCTATCAGGAACAGGTCGTGGTGGTGCATGTCGACCTGTTCGATGCGCAAAGCGGCCAGCCGGTGTGGAGTTCCAGCGCTGAAACCAGCAACCGGGGCACGCAGAGTCAACAAGTGGATGCCATACGAGAGGCTGTCGAAAAGGCCATGTCGGCGTATCCTCCCAGTTAGCTTCTGTAGATAAGAAGCATTTCGCAGGTTCATGTCTTCCACCGGAGAATCACCATGTTCCGCCGTTTCGCTTTACTGGCAGTGGCCGCGCTGCTCAGTGCCTGCGCCGCTAACCAGGTCAATCATGACTTCGACGCCAGCCGCGATTTTGCCGCTTACCGCAGTTGGAGCTGGAAAGAACCCGTCGTGCAATATCGGCCCGATGACCCTCGAATCAAGAGTGATCTGACTGAGCAACGTATCCGCCAATCGGTGACCGATCAGTTGGATCAGCGAGGCTTGCGGCCGGCAGCTGCGGGCGCCAAGGGTGACTTGAGTGTTCAGACCTACCTGATTGTCGAAGAGCGCCAGCAACAGGTGACTACCAATTACGGCGGCGGTTGGGGTAACCCCTGGAACGGCTACTGGGGCGCGCCGATGTACAACGAAACCCGTCTGATCAACTACAAGGTCGCGACCATCCAGATCGACCTGCTCGACGGCAAGGACGGCAAACTGGTGTGGCGCGGCAGCGACGAACAGATGCTCAGCCGCACGCCGAATCCAACGGATCGCAGCAATGCGATTCGCGAAACCGTCACGCGGATATTGGCCAACTACCCACCCAAATAATCATCTGTGTACCCTGTAGGAGCCAGCCTGCTGGCGATAGCGGTGTATCAGTCACCATCGTTGTCGACTGACACTCCGCCATCGCCAGCAGGCTGGCTCCTACAGTATTTTTCGGTGGCAGAAATGGCGAGTTGCCAGCAGTCTCGCCATCCCTTGTCTACACTGCTTTGACCAATGGAGGTTGCGCTCGGCAACGTGCCGGCAAAGGAGTGCGCCATGTCTCCCCGCATGCAGTTTCGCGGCCCGGCCCGGCAACGGGGGGCAATCGGTTTGATGGCGGTTGGAACCCTGGCGCTGGCGCTGGGGTTCACGCTGCTGGTGATCGATACCGGCAGGTTGTACATGGAGCAGCGCAAGCTACAACGGGTGGCGGACACCGCAGCGCTTGAAGCCGTGAGCCGCGATGGCAACTGCAAGTCCGGCCAGAGTGCAACCAACTACGCCACCCAAAGCGCGGCACGTAACGGTTTTACCGTGAGCGCGGACAACACGCTGACAGCCAGTTGCGGCACCTTGCAGTCCGGCGCGGATAATCTTCGTACCTTCGCCGTCGATGCCACTAAAACCGCGGCCGTGCAGGTCGTCGTCAGCCGCCCCGTCAGCACCAGCATCGCCGCCGGGATTGGTGCGCTGCTCTCCGGTAATCCGGTTAGCCTCACCACCCGCCTCAACGCCACCGCCGTCGCCGCCGAACCTAAGGTCACTCTGGCTCAACTGAGCATTCGCAGCACGTTGGCGAGCGTCGACAGCGCAAGATCAAACTTGTTGAACCCACTGTTTTCGACGCTGTTGGGAGGCAATGTCAACCTGACCGTCGGCGGTTGGGACGGGTTAGTCAAGACCGATATCAATCTCCTGAAATTCATGGACCAACTCGCCATCGAACTCGGCGTGTCTGCGGGTAATTACACGGCGCTGCTGAACACACAAGGTTCCGTGACCAAGTTCATCAAGGCCGCCGCCAACGTGGTGAACCTCAACGGTGCGACGGCGGAGGTCAAGACCGCACTGGCCAATCTGCAGGTCGCTGCTACCGGCGCTTCCCCCATCAAGCTGGGGGATTTGCTGACACTGCAAACCGGTACGCAAGAAGCGGGGCTGGACGCCACGGTGCAGCTGTTTCAGTTGATTCAGGGGTTCGTTCAACTGGCGAGCAAGAACAGTGCTGTGATCGCGACATTACCGGTGAACATTTTGGGATTGGCCGGGGTGTCTACGCGTATCAAGGTCATTCAGCCGCCGCAGTTTTCGGCCGTTGGCGATCCGGCGTTGGCGAAACTGGCGCCGTTGGGGGTGAACAAGATTTATGTGCGCACCGCTCAGGTTCGGATTCTGGTTTCAGTCGACCTGTCGCTGATCAACTCGGTACTGCAATTGGTCAACACGCTGTTGACCCCGGTGGTGGGGTTGGTCAATACGTTATTGGCGCCCGGTTGCATCCTTGGCAGTTGCACCCAGACCGATCTGAAAATCCTGCCCAACGGGTTGAACCTCGATCTCGGCATTGAGGCCGGAGTAGGTAGCAGCTATGTCACGGACTATTCCTGCGCGAGCCCCACCAACAAGAGCCTGACCGCCACCACCAACATTTCCGCCGTACAAGTCAAAGTCGGTCAGATCGACGATGCCATCTGGCTCTCATCCTCGACGGCGCAGAGCCTTTCCCCGCTGAGCCTGGTTGATATCGGTACGAAAACCTGCACTCTATTGAATTGCGGGGCACGTACACCGTTCGGCGGTGGCGGTAGCGAGATCATGATCGACAGCCCGATTGCCGGCAAAACCGAACCCAACTACACCTTTGCCAACCCCCATGAAGTCAATGTGTCGCCGGAGCCGACGCATCCGGTCTCGGTGTCCGGGGTGGTGGGAAGCCTGAAAGGGACGCTCGGCGGGATCACGTTGATTCAACACACGCCGACCATCAGCAGTTTGTTGGGCAGCTTGTTGAGTACGTTGTTGTCGACGCTGTCTCAAGTCGTCGGTTTGTTGATCACCGCCATCAGCGGTTTGCTCGCACCGCTGGTCGACCCGATTGTCGACAGCTTGCTGGTGAACCTGGGCATTGATGTCAACAAGGTCGACGTTGGTTTCAACCTCACCTGTGGCGAGAAAGGCAAAGCCTATCTGGTGATCTGATCCACCGGCACAACCGGCAGCTCAATACAGAACCTTGCGCCCTGGCTCGAGTTGCGCACACTCAGCTGTCCCCCCATGTTCTCGACGATGCCATAACTCACCGATAGCCCCAGGCCGGTGCCCACGCCCACCGGTTTGGTGGTGAAGAACGGCTCGAAGATTCGCTCCAGCAAGCGCGGATCGATCCCTCCGCCGTTGTCCTCGACCCACAGTCGCACCGATTGCTCGTCACGTTCGGCGTATACCGCAATCCACGGTTTGAACTCCGGATCGCTTTCACGTTTGCCCAGCAGCGCATCCCGCGCGTTGACCATCAGGTTGATCAGCACCTGTTCCAGTTGGTCGACGTAACCGCGTACCTGCACCTCAAAAGCAGTTTCGCTGATCCGCAGGTCGACACCTTTACCGCGCATGCCTTCGGCCAGCAGTGACAGCGTGCCTTCAATAGCCTGGGCCGGATTGAACGGGTGTTGTTCGATCTCCGAGCGACGGCCGAATACGCGCATATGGTCGACCACCCGCGCGGCGCGTTGCACCTGGGTGTCGATGCGGTTGAGCTTGTCGATCAGGTAGTCGACCTGCACATCGCCGTTGTTCAGGCGCTTGAGCACGTTGACGATGGCCATGCGCATCACGTTCAGCGGCTGGTTGATTTCGTGTGCCAGGCCGGTGGCCATTTCGCCCAGGGTGGCCATTTTCGCGCTCTGTGTGAGCTGCTGCTGTGAGCGGCGCACTTCGGTGTTGTCGCGGCCAACGGCCTGAATTTCGAGCAGTTGGCCTTGTGCGTCGAACACCCCGCGATCAGACCAGACCCACCAAGCGTGCTCCCGACCCGGCAGTTGCAGATTGATTTCCGCGGTGCTGACCGGGAACTTCGGGCTAAGTTGGCTAAGGCGCTGGAGGAAAGCCTCACGTTGCTCCGCTGACATCCAGCTGCCGAGATTCACCCCCGGCAATTGCTCCGATGCGCACTCCAGATACGTTGCCAATGGCCGGTTGCCAAAGGTCAGGGTCAGGTCCGGCCGGTAGCGGCAGATCATCGCCGGCGAGTCTTCCACCAGAATCCGGTAGCGCTCCTCACTCTGCTTGACCTGTTCAGCCGCCAACGTGACTTCGGTGACATCCAGCCACAGGCCCACGGCTTCCACCGGCAGGCCAAGGTCGTCACGCAGCAGCTTGGCTTCGTCGAGCATCCAGTGGTAATCACCGCGACTGTCGCGCAACCGATAACGGACGCGCACCGAGCCTTCGCGTAGCAGTGAGCGAGTCCGTTCGAAATAGCGGTCGCGGTCTTCGGGATGCACCTTGTCCACCAGCGCGGCACCGGCACAATCGGCCAGCGCCCAGCCGAGTAGCGGCAGCAGACTGTCACTGAAAAAAGTCGGTTGCAGCGCGCCTTCGACATAACGCTGCACGTAGATAACGGCCGGGGAACTGGCGATCAGATTGTCGAGGCGTGCGTGGGCGGCAGCGGCCTGTTGCTCCTGATTCTTGATGTCGCTGATGTCGAGCATGAATCCCACCAGGCGACGGTTTTTGCCGGTGCCCAAGGCCTGGCCTTGCAAGCGATACCAGATCGGCGTGGCTGCCGCATCGGGGCGATACAGGCGCACGCAGAGCAGCAGCGGGGCGCTCTCGTCCTGCAACGCTTGCAGACGACTGCGCAACTCTTCGCGGTCGGCGGGATGCACTTGATCCAGCCAGTCGTGCAACGGCAAGCGCGCATCGACAAGGCTGAGCGCGCTGGCCAGCGACGGGGCCAATTGTACTTCGGCGCTGTCGCTGAACATTTCCCACCAACCCGTGCCGAGCAGGGCTTGCAGCGACTCAAGACGCTCCAGTTGCAAATGATGGCGGTGCTCGCGCAGGCGTTCCAGCAGGGGGCTGGCGAGGGCGGCGGCTAGCTGCAGCCAGTCGCGTTCGCTGACGTCCGGCGCCCGTTGCTGCACCGAGTAACAGCCACACAGCAGCCACGCGACCACACCTTGGGCATCGTGATAAGGCACAGCGAAACCCTCGGCATTGCCGAAGATGCCTTGCAGGCGCGGGTGTTCAATCGGGTTGAGCAACTGAGGGGCGGAGCCGTTCAGGCTGTCGAGGCCGGTACCCAGCCGTTGAGCGTTTTGCCACAAACGGGGCGCGTCCAGTCCCGCGTAGTGCTGATGGATCTGCCAGCCCTGTTCCTCTTCATCGAGCAGCGCCAGGGCGATGCACGGAATATGAAAACGCTGGGCCAGGCTTTGCAGTTGATCGCTCAGCACATCGGGTAAACGCGACAGGCTGCAGAGGCGCAATTGCTCGCCGATTTGCACCGCGAGCAGTTGGCATTGTTCGCGCAGGCGCGCTTGCCGACGATCGAGTAGCAAGTCGCCGATGTCCAGCAACTGCAGCAGCCAGGCATCGGCTGACGGCTGCACCCAGCCTCGCAAGTGCAGGGGTTGGCCGCTGAGACTGTAGAAATCCAGGTCCAGATTCTGACCCTGCCAGTCAGCAGGGGCGCCCTCGACCACCAGGCTGCAATGGGGCAAGAGAAAATCGAGCAAGTGCGGCGCTTGCGCAGTGGGGGTCTGTTGCGCCAGCGAATGGCGCAGCGGGCCGGTCAGGTGCAACACGCGACCTTCGGCATCCAGCTGCATCTGCAAGCCGACGCCGAATACGCTCAGCGGCTCCGGTGATGGCTGAGGCGCTGGCGGATGGCGATTGAGCAGGCGCCCGAAGAGTTTGTCGCCGGCACTCAAAATTGCAGGCTCGAACTGGCGGTAAGTGTTGCAGGCAAATCAGGCACCTTGCCGATCCCGGGCAACGTCAAAAACGGGATGACGGCACTCAGTTTGTTGGTGGGGTAATTGATGCTGACCTTCAGCACACCGGCCGTGTAGGTGGTGGTGGCATCGGTGTCGACATTGAAGTTGAGGCCGGCAGGAATCCACGCCAGTTGCCGGGTCAGCTCCTGTTTGACGACCGTCTTGAGCGCGGCTTCATAACCTGGGGTGTTGGGATCCAGCGCCACGCTGCGGCGTACGGCTTCGGCGGTCGATTGGTTGAATGACTGCATCAGTAACAGCGGCAGGCTGTAGGTGACGATCCCGTAGAACACCGCGAAAAAGATGACGAACACCAAGGCAAATTCAATCGCGGCGGCGCCTTTTTGTTTGCGGGGGAGGCTGGTTTTCATGAGTGCGTCTACCCTGACCATCACGAGGTAATGTCAGCATAGAATCATTCAGCCAAAACGGACGTTTTTTACCGGATGCAGAGCATTGTCTTACTGATCTGGCTGACGCTATGCGCAGCGCAGGACGCACGGCAGCGGCACATCGCCAATGGTCTGACCCTCGGTGCAGGGGCATTGGCACTGGCGTATTTGCTATGGACCGGCACCACCTGGCTGGGTGCACCCGCCGAGCAGGGCGGCTGGGCGGCGTTGTTGGCGGCAGCATTCACGTTACCCGGCTACGCCCTGCGAAGGCTCGGTGGAGCGGATGTAAAACTGATGATTGCCCTAGGGCTTGCGACCGACGGTCGGCACGTCTTGGGCGTGTTTATTGGCGCAGGTGTGGCCAGTGTGTGCTGGCTGCTGCTCGCGCCAAGAGTCTGGCTTCATATCGGTCAAGGGCTTAGAGGTCGTCTGCTCTACCTTCAGCCCGGAATGTCAAAAAAACAGCCCTTTGCCCCCTTCTTGTTGGTGGGGTTGTTGTTAACGTTTGTCTGGCTCCGCTAGTCGTCAGGTTTTGTACAGACCCGTTAAATACGGCTACTTTCATACAACAAGTAGTTGTACAGCCTTTGGCAATGGGTACAGGAACGGTCAGCCTTTGACCTTGCAGGGAGTTGCACGTGAACAAGCGTACCTCGGCAGTAAAAGTCCTTGTGGTCGACGATGAGCCTTTGATCGTTGAAGAACTCTGCGAATTTCTGGAGAAAAGCGGTTACCGCTGTGTTCCATGTGAATCCGGTCATCAAGCCATCGAACGTTTCAATGAAGACACCGACATCGGTTTGGTGCTCTGCGACTTGCAGATGCCCGGACTCGACGGGATTCAACTGGTTCAGGAGTTGCAACGCCTGTCCGGCAAGCACCGTGCGTTCGAGGCGATCATGCTTACCGGGCGTGCGGACAAGCAGGATGTGATTAAGGCCCTGCGTGCCGGCATCGCCGATTATTATCAAAAGCCGATCGATCTGGGCGAGTTGCTCGAAGGTTTGAAGCGCCAGGAAGTAGCGTTGCAGGAGCGGCACAAGACGCTGCAACTGGGGCATCTGAATCAGAAGTTGCAGTATTTGTCCGAGTCTATCGATGACTTGTATCAGGACCTGGATCGGGTTCGGCGTGCTCCGGTGTTGTCGGGCACTGCGGACTCGGAAGACGGCACGGTCAGTGAGGCCGATCGGGTGGAGATCCCGGCGATTTTCAATCAGCTGTCTCCTCGGCAACTGGATGTGGCGCGGTTGGTAGGCAAGGGGCAGACCAATTATCAGATTGCCTGTGAGTTGGGGATCACCGAGAACACGGTGAAGTTGTATGTGTCGCAGGTGTTGCGGTTGACGCATATGCATAACCGAACGCAGTTGGCGCTGGCGTTGTCGCCGAGTAATTCAGGGATGCGGCAGAGGGTTACGGCGCACTGATATTGGTTTTTTTAGAGTACATATCCATTGCTGCGGTAACGGCGGCTTAGGGTTTCGCCCTTACGTACGGCCCCTCGCTAAGGCTCGGTGTTCCTTCGCTCCGGCATTCATCCGGGGGCATCGCCTCCGGTTGGCTTCGCTTCAACCTCCTCTCGATGTGTGCGGCTTCGCCGCACGGCGCTGCGCACCCACCCCCGGATAAATGCCTCCACTCAGCCTGCCGAGGGGCGGGTGGATCAAGAGCGGCAGGCGAGCTAACGCTCGGCCTGTGGAGTGGTGAAGAGCTCGGGTGCACACAACTTTGCTCTTCTGTGGGAGCCAGCCTGCTGGCGATGGCGGTTATTCCCCCGACCCACTATCCACCGCGCCACCCGCGTCCTGATCGAAAAACTCCGGGATGTCGTGCTGGTAGCTCTTGAGCCAGCGTTGCATCGCCAGTTCCCGTTCGGCCGCTGTGGCGGTTTGTGGTTTTTGTGAGGCGGCGGTGTTGTTTCTTTGCAGCTGCAACCAACCTTCGGTTTCCTGTTGTTGCGGTGACGCGGGGCCGGCGTCGAGGGCGTGGGCGGTGAGTGGCAAGGCCAGGAGGCCGAGGCAGCAGAGGGTGGTGGATTTCATCCTGGGTTCTCCCTACTGAAGGGTCGACGGGGTGACGGCGGCCACTTGCGCGGCGGCGGTCGAGCCGGGGCGGGTCGGGGTCTTGAGTTTTTCGGCGCGGGCCTGGGCTTCGGTGACCTGGGCCGGGCTCAGGCCGAGGCGGCTGACCAGTTCGGCGGCGCGGCTCCAGTCGTCCTGGTAGATCAGCAATGTCACCAGATTCTGCGCGGCCAAGGTGTCGCTTTGCTTGAGCTCCATGGCGGTGAGGAATTCGAAGCGGGCGTCTTCGACACGCAGTTGATTGAGGTACACCACACCCAGGTCGTTGCGGATTTTTTCGTCGGTGGGCGCCAGTCGTGCGGCGCGTTGCAAGTGGGCTTGCGCCAGGCCGTTGTCGCTGCGGGCGGCGGCGAGTTGGCCCAGGCCGTGTTCGGCTTCGGCAGCCAGGCAACTGCCGAGCAGGCTGCGGTACAACGGTTCGGCCTCGCTGCGCCCGAGTAAACGGTAGACCTTGGCTTTGCGCAGGCGCACGTCGGCGAGGTTGTCGGGCAAGCTTTGCAGGTTGGCCAGGCTGGCGTGCAGCTTGCCGTCGTTGGCCATGTCATCGGCCAGGTTCAGCGATAGCTGTTGGTCGGAGCTTAACTGGCCGCAACTGGCGGAGCTGGTCAGCGCACTCCAGGGTGTTTGGCCGGTGCTCGCGCAACCGCTGAGCAACAGCAGACTCAAACCGGCAATCATTGCTTTCATCACGATCCCTCTAGGAAGCAAAAGCCCGGGCCAGGGCAGTGAGCCCCGGGCCGGCCAGTACGATCAATAACGCCGGGAAGAGGAACAACATCATCACGACGGACATTTTGGCGGACATCTTGGAAATGTATTCCTGCAGGCGCGTCAGGCGCCGGTCATCGAGCAGCAGCTTGAGCGCCAGCAGGGATTTCATCGCACCGCCACCCTGATGAATCAGCTGTTGCAGGATCACGCAGGTGTCGGTGAATTCATCCACTGCTAGCAGGCGCGAGGCCTTGTTCAGTTCATCCGCCAGTTCCAGGCCGGAGTCGACTCGGGTCAGGACCAGGCGCAGTTCATGGGTCAGGATCGGCAGCAGTTGCTTGCCTTCGTTGCTCAAGACGCGCAGCGATTGCTCCACGGCCATGCCCGACTCGAACAGGATCCGCAGCAAGGGAATGAAGGTGGAAATCTCGATCGCCAGTTTTTTCTGCCGATGGTGGGCCGCGGCGGCCAGCAGGCGTTTGGGCAAGAGATAGCCGATGCCAAGGGCGAATGCCGGGACAAGCCATTGATTAGCGACTTGCGGGAAGAACAGCGCCTGAATCAGCGCGCTCAGAGCCAGCGCCAGTACCGGAACGCCCACTTGGCACGCCGCGAAGATCGCGCGTTTGCGGGCGGTGCGCCAGCCGAGGGCGTTGAGCAGGGTCTGGGTTTCGTTATCGAGCTTGACCGTTTGCTGGCCCACGCGACTGCTGCCCAGCGCATGCAGCCATTGGCTGAAGCGGTTGTCGACCGGGGTTTTGCCGTCGAGACGTTGCACCACTTGACGAGCTCGCCGACGCAGTTCCAGCACGACACTGAACAGCATCAGCGATGCCAGCAAAAACAGCAGCGAGCTCAGCAGCATGGACGGGTTCATAGGCTGCGCAACATGCGCCACAGCGCCAGACAACCAAACACTTGAAAGCCCAGCGCGGCCACCAGCATGGTTTGCCCCGAGCCGTCGTTCCACATCGCCAGCAGGTACTTCGGATTGGAGATCAGGAAGTAACCGGCGAGGGCCACCGGCAGCGCCGCCAGGACTACCGCCGTGACGCGGGTTTCTCCGGTCATGGCGCTCAGTTGGCGCGCGGCCTGCTCGCGCTCGCGAATCATCTTGATCAGGTTCTCCAGCAGTTCGCTGGCATTACCGCCGTAGCGGTGGTTGACCTTCAAGCCGAGGGCAAACAGACGCAGCTCGTCTTTGTCATAGAGCTCGGCGAAGTCCGAGGTCGCATCGGGCAGGCTGATGCCCAATTGCACGTTACGTTGCACCCGGCCCAACGCGTTTTTCAACGGATCTTCAGCGGCATCAATCGCGCCCAGCACGGCATCGGCGAGGGTGCGTCCGGACTTCAGGCTGCGCACGGTGTGATCCAGCAGGGGCGGCAATTGTTCGATCATGCGCTTGAGTCGGCGTTGGTAACGCCACTGGACGAACACCCTCAGCAGCAAAGGTGGCAGTAACGATGCCAGCAGCAAGCCGATCCAGCCGCCCGCCACCAGCCCGATCAACGCCATCAGCCCCCACAACGTCAGCCACTGCCCAATACGTTCCGTTGGCCGTCCCAGCCCTGCGCGCAAAAACGCCCGTTCCAGTGCGGTCCATGAAGTTTTCTGCACCACCCGTTCCGGTTGCCCTTGGCTCAAGCGGTCCAGCACGCGCTGGGTGCCGGGCTGGCGCAAACCGCGATAGAGCAAGCGCGCCGACAAACCGAGCAAGGTCAGGCAAACGAGGATGAGCAGCAACGGTTTGAGCATGCCGTGGCCCTTAGTACGCCGTGGGAGAGAACGCCGACTCGCGACGCAGTTTGTCACCGGCCGGGTTGACCGCCTCACGCAGGAAGCCGAAGCCGTTGCGGCGGTCGAGGCGGAACAACGTGTTGGTCACGTACACGTCTTCGCGGATGCCGATCACCTCCACCACTTCGCTGACGCAGCGACGCCCATCGGGCATGCGCGTCAGTTGAATCACCACATCCAGCGCCGCGCAAATCATCTGGCGCAAGGTCCGTTCGGCGATGCTGCGGCCCGTCAGGCCGACCAGGGTTTCCAGACGCAGCAGCGCATCCTGGGCGTTGTTGGCGTGCACGGTACTCATGGAACCGTCGTGGCCGGTGTTCATGGCGGTCAGCACATCGACCACTTCTACGCCGCGGATTTCGCCGAGGATGATCCGGTCCGGGCGCATCCGCAGGGCGTTGCGAATCAGGTCGCTGGCCTTCACCTCGCCATGGCCTTCGGCATTTGGCGGGCGGGTTTCCAGGCGCACCACGTGCGGGTGGCCCAGTTGCAATTCGGCGACGTCTTCGATGGTCACCAGGCGTTCATGGGGATTGATCAACTGGCTGAGAATGTTCAGCAGCGTGGTTTTGCCGGTGCCGGTGCCGCCGCTGATCAAAATGTTGCAGCGCTTGCCTACGGCTTCTTGGAGGAATTCGTAGATCGCCTGATCGATGGTTTGCATAGCCATCAGGTCAGTGCTCTTGAGCATGTCCTGGCGGAATTTTCGAATCGACAGGCAGGGGCCATCCAGCGCAATCGGCGGAATGATCGCGTTGACCCGGCTGCCGTCCGGCAGGCGCGCATCGACCATCGGTGATGACTCATCAAGCCGGCGGCCCAGCGGCGCAAGAATGCGCTGGATGACGCGCTCGACGTGGTGCGCATCAATGAAACGCAAGTCGCTCTGGTGCAGCACACCGTCACGCTCGATGAACACCCGGTGCGGGCCGTTGACCAGAATTTCGGTCACGGCCGAATCCCGCAGCAGCACTTCCAGCGGGCCGAAACCGGTGAGCTCGTCGACAATCTCTTCGGCCAGGCGCTCCATCTCGTAGCGGGAAATCGCCAGGTGCAGGCGCGCGATGTATTCGGCCACTTTGTCGATGACGAACTGCGACAACACTTGCCGCGAACCTTCCAGCAGGTTTTTGCCCGACTCTTCGATGGCATCGATGATGTAGCGGTGCAGCACCAGTTTCAGGCCTTCGTGATCGGTATTGCCGGTCACCGCGCGCGGGCTGGCGCCGAACAGTTTTTCTGCGCTCATTAGGCACCTCTCAAGCGACTGAACCAGGACTTGGGTTTGGCCAGGCTTTCGGAGCGTTTGGCCAGCCGTTCACCGAGGGTGCGCAGGCTTTGGGTGAGCACCTCGCGTGGCGCCAGTTCGAACAGGGTCACGCCCTGATTCTTGGCGTTCAGGCGCACTTCGGGGCTGTAGGCGAGGGTGGCGATGATTTCCATGCCGAAGCTCTTGCCCAGGGCGTCAGAGTCCGGCGCCACGGTGCGCAAATAACGATCGACCAGCAGCTTGGCGTGATCGAGCTTCATGCCTTTTTCACGCCACAGGTTGAGCACCGCCAGGTTGCGGCGGCAGTCGAGCACGTTCTGATCGGTGTACCACAGCAGCTTGTCGCAATGGCTGACGAAGGTGCGCAGGGCTTCACTGTCGGGCTGGCCGGTGAGGTTCACCACGATGTGCTGGAAGTGTTGGCGCAGGGCGCTGAGCAACATGTACAACTCGGCGGCGCTGGTGTGCTCCAGGGGCTCATCGGTGTTGGCATAGGCGAGGATGCGCAGGCCGACTTCGCAGCGAGTGAAGGCGCTGTCGATCAGCGTGGCATCGAGGCGGCGCACATGGCGCAACGCATCACCGAAATGAAACGAACTCTCCAGACCGAGCAAGGCCAGGCTGTCGCCGCGCGGCAATCCGAGATCGAGCAACAGGGTTTGCTGGCCGCTCTTCTGCACCACTTGCGCCATGTGGTTGGCGAGCAGCGCGCCGTCGGCATTGCTCTGTACGCCGTACAGCACCGTCAGGCCGCCCAGGTGGTTGCTCGGCGCCACGGGGGGCAGACGCTTGCTCAGGCGCCGCACTAATCCGGCAACTTCACTGGAGCGCGAACCGTAGGCGACAAAATCCCGGGCGCCGGCGCGCATGGCATTGAGCACCAGTTGGTTGTCCATGCCGTCGCCCAGCGCGACGATGGCCAGCATCGGTTTGGCTTCCAGCGCACCTTCGATCAACGCGCACTGTGCGACCACGTGTTCACGGTCGAGGCCGACGAACACCAGGTTGGCGAAGGTCACGTCCACCAGTGCCAACAGTTCGTCGAGGCTACCGGCACCGGCACCGGCGCTGACTACTTGGCCCAAGGGGGCGAGGGCGCCTTGCAACCACTCCAGGTCGGTGCTGTTGCGTGTGATCGCAAGAAAGGTCTGACTGAGGTTCTGGCTCATTGCGATAACCCGCTGCGTTTATCGAAGTTGCCGTTTTCAAGGAAGTACAGGCGGTACCAGTTCGGGTCGTAGTTGCGCAGTTTTTCACCCGGCAACGACGGCAATGGCGCGTTGGCGGCCAACGGTTGGACCAGATGCGGGGTGACGATCATCAGCAGCTCACGCTCTTCGCGATTGATCGAGGAGTTGCGGAAAAACGCGCCGAGAATCGGAATGTCACCCAGCCCCGGAAACTTGCTGACCTGCGAGGCGTTTTGCGTGCTGATCAAGCCGCTGATGACGAAGCTTTCGCCGTCGGCCAGCGAGATGCTGGTGTCGGTGCGGCGAATGGTGAAGGCCGGGACGGTGGTGCCGCCGATGGTCACGCCGTTGTTGTAATCGAGTTCGCTGACTTCGGGCGCGACTTTCAGGGCGATCCGGTCATTGCTGACCACCGTCGGGGTCAGCGTCAGGCGGATACCGAATTCCTTGTATTCGATTGAGTAGCTGTTGCTGTTGGCGCTGGGCACCGGGATCGGTATTTCGCCACCGGCCAGGAAACTTGCGCTTTGCCCGCTGAGCGCCACAAGGCTCGGTCGCGCCAGGGTGTAGGCGAAGCCGCTGCCTTCCAGGGCGTTGACGATGCCGAGGAATTTGCTGCTGCCGCCGCCCCAGACGATGTTGAACATGTCGTTGGCCAACGGAATGCTCGGTGCGGCGATGCGCGGGTCGATGTTGAACAACGGCACCACCCCCGGCGTGACGCCAGTATTGGGCACCGTACCGGGTGCACCGAACAGGAAGTTGTTCGAGCCCTTGCCGTAGATCGAAGTGCCGGCCTCTTTCAGTTTGGTTCGGCTGACTTCGACGAAGCGGATGTCGGTCTGCACTTGCGAAGGCAGTTGCGGGTCGTCTGAAGGTAAGCGCGCGGCGCTGGTCATGGCTGCGGTCGCACGACCCTGGACGAACACCATGCTTTGGCGCGGCGCTGTCGAGCAGGCCGTCCAGACCATCAGGCTGGTGGCGCCGGATGCCATGCCCGTGAGCAGAAAAGCCTGATTGCCGTTGACTCGAACATCGGCAATTTTCGGGTCGCCGACTGCGATCCGGGTGATGGCGACCGGCGATTGCAGTTCCTGTTGCTGGCCTTCGCCAACTTCCAGCACTGCCGGCAACGAGCCCAGTGCCGCGCAATTACCGCTGGCAGCCAAGGCAGCCGTAACCGGCAAGCCGCCCAGCAAAGTGGCCCAGATCAAGCCGTTGAATAACGGCGTAAAACGTCTGCGCATTAAAAGGCGTCCTTGCTCGATTCAGGGGGTCTGTTGAGTGATTTCATTGCCGCGAATGACTTCCACACCCGACTTGCGTGGTGCGGTGGCGCCACTGCTGGTGATCGGTTTAGGTGGTGAGGTCATGGCCAGTTGGTTGAACTGGACCAGTTCGCGATTGGCGTTGGCGAGGTTGGCCGCGGATTCGTTCTCTCCGGCCCAGTAGCGCGACAAACGTTTTTCATCTGCGCTGCGCACGGCCAGGCGTAGAACCCCTGCCTGTGAGGCGAGCATCAGACGACTCAAGAGTTGTTCGGGTACGGCGAGCAGCACGGTGCGGGCGCTTGCGCGCTGTTGTTCCTGGCGCAGTTTTTCATCGTTGCTGTGCGCCGGGCTGGCGGGTTGGCCGTCATTGGTCAAACCCATTTGCTCGCCCACGCCAAGGACGCGCAACGCTGGAACCACAAGCTGCGCCGAGGGCTGCAGGTTGTTGGTGTCCATGCGCAAAAACAGCAGCACATCGACATAGTCGCCCGGTGTCAGTTGCCCGCCAGCATTGATCACTTCATCCACGGCGACGGCCAGTGCGCGTTCATCGGGGCGAATCATCCGCGCCAGTTTGCTACCGGCGTCGAAGCTTTCATCGCTGAGCCAACTGCCGGCGCTGAGGGCGCGCCACGGAGCGCGGCCGATGGCCTGGTCGAGACGGGTCAGGCTGCCGGCGGGAACGGTGCGGAGTTTTTCCAGGGCCACGTCGGCGGCGGTGATTTGTACGAACGGCGCGATGTCGCGCTGCAACACCACGACCGGTTGGCGGGTGGTGTCTTCTTCCTGCGGCACGGGAGGTTGTGCAGTTGTCGATGCAGGGACAACCGCCTCGGTTTGCACAATGGGTGCAGCGGTGGGTTGGCGGGTCAGTGTGAAACCCCAATACCCGGCAATGACTGCACCCACCAGAGACAATCCGGCAAGACCCAGAATGACACGGCTGTTCATGACGGCTCTCCCTTTCCTGCTGCTCAAAGACTCGTTTCATATCAACGAGAAAACTTCGCAATCAGGCAGCTATGAACATAAAACGATTTCGCTATTTGACCGTAGTCCAGCTAGAGCAAAACGCCATTACCCAGAGCGAAATATCTAGCCAAAGTAAAAGATTACGATGAAATACAAGGTTTTTTGACGTCAACGAAACGACTAATACTTTCGTATTAATGCGTTTTTACAGTTGTTGGTACCCGGAATGCCGACAATGCTGATGCTGGCATAGGGGAATCATGTTGCGACCGTGCAACACCCGTGGTCTCTGGGAGAACTGTCATGTCTTTTGCCAAGCTGGTTCAGAAGGTCAAATCCGAAATCGCTTTTTACAAAGGTCTGGCCAAAGATACCGAGGGCGCCTCGGGTATTGAGTACGCCATTGTCGCGGCAATGGTCGCGGTGGTCATCGCTGGGCTCAGTGGCGGCATCGGGACTGAAATCACAACGGTGTTCGGCAAAATCAAAGACGCCTTGTGAGTGATTACGAGAGTCCGTGTCGGCAACTTTGCATTGTTGAAGTCGGGTTCCAATGTCAGCGCTTAGTCCATTTCAGGTGTCGCCCATGAGTTCTCCAGGACAGTCACGCCAACAACTTCTTCTGGTCGATGACGAAGAGGATGCAGTGCTTGAATTGGCGGAGTTGCTGGAGGGTGAGGGGTTCAATTGCTTCACGGCGACATCGGTCAAATTGGCGCTGCAACACCTGACGCGGCATCCGGATATTGCGCTGGTCATTACTGACCTGCGCATGCCGGAGGAGAGTGGCATGTCGTTGATCAAGCGGTTGCGCGAGCACACTTCGCGGCAGCATTTGCCGGTGATTGTGATGTCCGGGCATGCGGACATGGAGGATGTCAGTGACCTGTTGCGGTTGCAGGTGCTGGATCTGTTTCGCAAGCCGATTTATCACGTCAGGTTGTTGGAGAC
>Ga0247819_10000178_pt1 | contig 40138 bp, 36 predicted proteins | sample 13C_Xylose_Day6_FD_193428 | JGI IMG/M metagenome (GOLD analysis project Ga0247819, IMG submission 193428) | Soil microbial communities from agricultural site in Penn Yan, New York, United States - 13C_Xylose_Day6 | ecosystem: Environmental > Terrestrial > Soil > Agricultural land | place: USA... | reverse complement strand
CATTGGAACCACCTGATCCCATCCCGAACTCAGCAGTGAAACGATGCATCGCCGATGGTAGTGTGGGGTTTCCCCATGTGAGAGTAGGTCATCGTCAAGATTCATTTCGCAAAACCCCTATCTGCGCGAGCAGGTAGGGGTTTTGTCTTTTCTGCCTTCCGCCAAATCAGCCTAATCGATACCTCATTCAGTTGAGACGAAGCATGCGTGGGAGCGGGCTTGCCCCGCGATAGAAACTGCCCCCCGCTCAACCCCTCCCGCCTTTCCCCCTCAAGCAAATGCATTTTGTCCGAACAAGCGCATCTCTCCTGCACGATAGGTGCGACAATATTGCAGTTCAATGACGTGACTTTCTCGCACATAGTCAGCGTCAAGACTTAGATTCGGGGGCACCTTCCGCCCGCGACAGACCGAAGTCAGTACACCGTGCTGACCGTCCTGGACGTCTCCACCGTCCTACTACTTGAGGTAACAAGCAAGATGGCTAAGGCCGCCGATGTCGTTGTGCAATGCCTGGAAAACGAAGGTGTCGAGTATGTGTTCGGCATTCCTGGTGAGGAGAATCTCGACCTGCTGGAGTCCCTGCGCAAGTCGAAGATCAAGCTGGTACTGACCCGCCACGAGCAGTCCGCAGGCTTCATGGCCGCCACCTATGGCCGCCTGACCGGCAAGACCGGCGTCAGCCTGTCGACCCTCGGCCCTGGCGCGACCAACCTGGTGACCGCCAGTGCCTACGCCTACCTGGGCGGTATGCCGATGATGATGATTACCGGCCAGAAGCCGATCAAGAAGTCCAAACAGGGCCGCTTCCAGATCATCGACGTGTGCGGCATGATGGCCCCCATCACCAAGTACACCCACCAGTTCGCCTCGGCCGACAACATCCCCGCGCGCATGCGTGAAGCTTTCCGTCTGGCTGAAGAAGAAAAACCGGGTGCCGTGCACCTGGAGCTGCCGGAAGACATCGCTGCCGAGCAGACTGATGCCATGCCGATCCCGCGTAGCCTGCACCGCCGTCCGCTGGCCGAGCATGTGGCCATCGAAGCCGCCATCGAGAAACTGCGCACCGCCCGCAGCCCGATCCTGGTAATCGGTGCCGGCGCCAACCGCAAGATGACCGCCAAGGTCCTCAAGCAACTGATCGACAAGACCGGCATTCCGTTCGTCACTACCCAGCTGGGCAAGGGTGTGGTTGACGAGCGCAGCCCACGCTTCCTGGGCAATGCTGCGCTGTCGTCCGGTGACTTCGTGCACCGCGCGATCGAGGCTGCCGACCTGATCATCAACATCGGCCACGACGTGATCGAAAAACCGCCGTTCTTCATGGTCCGTGGCGGCACTGAAGTCATTCACATCAGCTTCCGCTCCGCCGAAGTCGATGCCGTGTACTTCCCGCAGGTCGAAGTGATCGGTGACATCGCCAACGCTGTCTGGCAGATCGGCGAAGGCCTGGGCGATACCTCGCACTGGGACTTCACTCGCCTCATGGCGATTCGCGAAGCCAACGAAGTGCAGATCGCCGAAGGTGCCGACGACGATCGCTTCCCGGTCTACCCGCAGCGCCTGGTCGCCGACATCCGCCGCGTGCTGCCATCGGAAGGCATCGTCGCCCTGGACAACGGCATCTACAAGATCTGGTTCGCCCGTAACTACAAGGCGCACAAGCCCAACACCGTGCTGCTTGACAACGCCCTGGCGACCATGGGCGCCGGCCTGCCATCGGCCATGGCGGCGCACTTGGTCTACCCAGATCGCCCAGTGATTTCGGTGTGCGGCGATGGCGGCTTCATGATGAACAGCCAAGAGCTGGAAACCGCTGTGCGCTTAGGGATGCACATCACCGTGGTGATCCTGCGTGACGACGGTTATGGCATGATCCGCTGGAAGCAGGCCAACATGGGCTTCACCGATTTCGGCCTGGACTATGGCAACCCGGACTTCGTCAAATACGCCGAAGCCTATGGTGCCAACGGCCACCGTGTAGAAAGCGCCGAAGGCTTCCTGCCGCTGCTCGAGCACTGCATCAAGACCCCAGGCGTGCACGTGATCGACTGCCCGGTCGACTACTCGGAGAACGACCGTATCCTCAACAGCGAGCTGCGTGAGCGCGCGCTGGCGGTCTAAACGCTGATGCTTCTATCGCAGGTCAAGCCCGCTCCCACAGAGCCAATTCAGGCCTTGTGGGAGCAGCTTGACCCGCGATGAGGCCAGCCCAGACAACACCTCTGTGCTTCACCTGATCATGTGCTAGGGTGCACCCAAACTCCTTACCCAGGACACCCAGACTCATGCTTCCCCGCCTCAATGACAAAGAACTCGCCCGCCTCGAAGACCTGCTGATCACCTACGGCAACGACTTCTCCGTGCTCAACCTGGCCGAGCTCAATGGTTTCTTTACCGCGCTTGCCAGCTCGCCAACCACCGTCACCCCGGAAAAATGGTTACCCGCCGTCAGCGGCGGCAAAGTGCCTAAGTTCAAACGTCCCGCTCATGAAGAGGCCTACACCGCACTGATGCTGCGTTACTGCAATGACGTAGCCGCCGAGCTGGCCGAGCAGTTGGAGCACTTCGAGCCGTTGTTCGAAGAGAACGAGGGCGAGGAAGGGCCGGCGATCATTCTCGAAGAGTGGTGCTTTGGCTACATGCGTGGCACCCAGGTCGCCCAGTGGGACGCACTGCCACCGGAGCAGGATGCACTGCTCAAGGCGATCTCCTTGCATGGCCTGGAAGATAACTTCGAGTTGCTCGACTCGATGAGCTTCGATGAGCTGCAAGCCTGCGTGCCGCTGGTTATCGATGCCGCGCGTGGCTTGTATCGCTACCAGAAGCAGCAGCGCCACTGACTTATTCGCGCAGCGCCATTCGCGCCCTGGCCGTGAATGGCTCGCTAATGATTATTTCGTTTGGCGAAATTATGGATTGCCCCTTGCACTGATTCTGTTGCCAGCAGATTAGGCGCAGCATGTGTTCCACAGCCTAACCCGCCTGGAGCGCAATCATGTCGACCGCCATCAAACTGTACAACTTCCCGAAATCTGGCCATGCCCATCGCATCGAGCTAATGCTCTCGCTGCTCAACCTGCCCACCGAACTGGTGTTGGTTGATCTGGCCAAGGGCGCGCACAAGCAGCCCGAGTTCCTGGCCATCAACCCGTTCGGCCAAGTGCCGGTGATTGACGACAACGGTACGGTGATCGCCGATTCCAATGCCATCCTCGTGTATCTGGCCAAGACCTACGGCCAGGGCCGCTGGCTGCCCGAGCAAGCACACGCGGCCGCCCAAGTGCAACGCTGGCTGTCAGTGGCTGCCGGGCCGGTCGCCTATGGCCCTGCAGCTGCGCGGTTGGTGACTGTTTTCGGCGCCACGTTCAATACCGAGGAAGTCATCGCACGTGCCCACACGCTGCTGACAGTGATGGACCGTGAACTGGCCAAGTCGCCATTCCTGGTCGGGGATACGCCCACCATCGCTGATATCGCCAACTACTCCTACATCGCCCACGCGCCGGAGGGCAATGTGTCGCTGGAGCCTTACGCTAACGTCCGTGCCTGGTTGGCGCGCATCGAGGCGCTGCCCGGATTCGTAGCGATGCCACGCACCGCCGTGGGCCTGCAAAGCGCAGATTGATCGCCACCCAACGCTGCGAGGTATTCCACCATGCGCGCACACCATCGAACTTCGCCCTGGCACCCCGGCGAAAAAAGCCTGCAGGAAAAGGTCGGCGTCGCCGAGCGCATGGAGCAGTTCGGGCAAAAGGTCATTCGCGACTACATGCCCGATCAGCATCGCCAGTTCTACCATCAGTTGCCGTTCATGGTGGCCGGCACGGTAGATGCCCAGGGCAGGCCTTGGGCGACCCTGCTCGAAGGCCCAGAAGGCTTCGTCACCTCACCCGAACCCCGCCAGCTGGTGATATCCGCTACACCGGCAGCTGATGATCCTGCTGCATCAGGTATTGCGGCAGGCCAAGCGATCGGCTTGCTGGGCATCGAGCTGCACACCCGGCGACGCAATCGCATCAATGGCCAGATCAGCCGGGGCGCAGCGGGACAGCTGCTGGTTGAAGTGGAGCAATCGTTCGGCAACTGCCCGCAGTACATTCAGTTGCGTGACTACCGACGAGTCGACGAACCTGCAATGCCGCGTGAGGATTCGACGATATTGGATGCTCGGGCGACTGCGATGATCGAGTCGGCCGACACCTTTTTTGTCGCAAGCTACGTCGATCACGACGACGCTCAGCGTTCGGTGGATGTCTCGCACCGCGGAGGTCGCGCAGGCTTCATCAAGGTCGAGGGCAATCGCCTAACCATCCCCGATTATGCCGGCAACCTGCATTTCAACACCCTTGGCAATTTGCTGCTCAATCCACGGGCCGGGCTGCTATTCGTCGATTTTGCCAGTGGTGATGTGCTGCAGCTTTCAGGTCGCACCGAGCTAATTCTGCAGAGCCCGGCCATAGCCGCTTTCGAAGGTGCCGAGCGGCTCTGGACGCTTGAAATCGAGCAAGTGGTGCTGCGCCCAGCTGGCGTGTCGCTGCGTTGGGCGTTCGAGGAGTATGCGCCGACCAGCCTGATGACTGGCACCTGGGCCGAGGCCGAGCAGCGCTTGAAACAGAGCAAGGTCCAACGAGAGTGGCAGGATTGGCGTGTGCTGCAGATAGCGCAAGAGAGCCGCGATATTCGCTCGTTCTATCTGCAACCACAGGACGGCTTGCCCGTTCCATTCGCCGCAGGTCAGCACATACCTGTGCGTGTTCGCCTGGGCGAGGATTCAGTGGTGCGTACCTACAGCCTGTCCAGTGCCCCCGCCGATGGCTATGTGCGTATCAGCGTCAGGGCGCAAGGCCCGGCATCGCGGCACTTGCATGAACAGGTTGCCGTGGGTGACCTGCTGCAGGTGCGCTTGCCGATGGGCAGTTTCAAGCTCGATAGCGACAGCCCGCGCCCGGTCGTGCTGATTGGCGCGGGCGTGGGGATCACCCCGCTCTGGGCAATGCTGCGCGAGCAGCTGACGCGCAATCCCAGCCGACCTATCCATCTGTTCCAAGGCGCTCGAAGCCTGGCTGAGTTGCCATTCCAGCAGGAACTGGCTGCGCTGCGACAGGCCAATAGTGCGCTGAGCGTGCACCGAGCCCTGAGCCAGCCGGAAGCGCATGCGCAACAGGGACGCGATTACGAGCTCACGGGGCGCCTGGGTATTGAGCAGATCAAGAGTCGCCTGGCCTTGGATGACTACGACTTCTATCTGTGTGGCCCCCCTGGTTTCACCCAGGATATCTACGACGGACTACGTACTGTAAACGTGCCGGATCATCGCCTGCATGCCGAGGCCTTCGGACCTTCAACGCTCAAACGCCACGGCGATGCCGCGCAGCCGCCCCTGGTGCAGCCGCCCGCAGCCAGTGTGCCAGTGCCGGTGTATTTCGCCGGTTCCGCCAAGGAGGCACGCTGGACACCTGACAGCGGCAGCTTGTTGGAACTGGCGGAGAATCGTGGTCTGTCACCGGACTTCAGTTGCCGGGGCGGTTCGTGTGGCAGCTGCAAGACCCGTTTGCTCAGTGGCCAGGTGCATTACCTGAATCCACCGGCAGAACTGCCGGAAAGCGGCTCAGTGTTGATCTGCTGCGCAGTTCCAGCCCAGCTAGAGGGGGACAGTGCTCAACCGTTGGTACTGGATCTATAGATCGCCGCACTTGTGCAAGCGTGTTGCCCCCGCGAATAATCGCCCCACGACAACCACGGGGGCGCGGCATGGATCAGATCCACCTGATGAAGGTGTTGGTGGCCGTCGGCGAGCTGGAGAGCTTTGCCGGCGCCGCCCGCCGTCTGGGCATCTCGCCCGCGGCGGTGACCCGCGCAATCAGCACGCTGGAGGAAACCCTCGGGGTCAAACTGCTGCTGCGCACCACCCGCAGTGTGCGCCTGACTGAAGCGGGCAGCCGCTATCTGGAAGACACCCGCAACATTCTCGCCAGCATCGTCGAAGCCAACGAAGCCGCCGCCGGGGTCAATGCAGCGCCCAAGGGCAATCTCTCGGTGACCGCGCCGCTATTGTTCGGCAAAGCCTTCGTCATGCCTTGCATCGTCGACTACCTGCGGGCCTACCCGCAGGTTGATGTGTCGGCGTATTTTCTCGATCGGGTGGTTAACCTGGTGGAGGAGGGCATGGACGTTGCGGTGCGCATCGGCCCGCTGCCCGACTCGGGCCTCAAGGCCTTGTACGTCGGCCAGGTGCGCCGGTTGTTGTGCGCCTCGCCGGAGTACCTCGACCGCCACGGCGTGCCGCAGCATCCGAGTGAGTTGGTGCAGCATACCGTGATCGCTGCCAGCGGCGTGTCACCGCGACTGGATTGGAAGTTCGGGCCGGCCCATGAACCGATCCAGGTTCGGCTCAAGCCGCGCCTGACCGTTACCAGCAATGACGCAGCCATCGTGGCCGCCAGCGCTGGCCTGGGGATCGCCCGGCTGCTGTCCTATCAGGTGGCGGGCGATCTGGCTGCCGGTCGTTTGCAGGTGGTGCTCGAAGCGTACGAAGAGGCGCCTTGGCCGATTCATGTGCTGCACCGGGAGAGCAAGTACGGCTCGGCCAAGGTGCGCGCCTTCATCGATAGGCTGGCGCAGCAGTTGCGGGCGCATCGGTATCTGAATTGAGTGGATGTGAATCAAGGCAGACCAATCAAGCGCTCACAAAAAAGGCTGCCCATTGGGCAGCCCTTTCCAGTTTAAGCGGGAAGATCAGTCCCAGCTCAACGCCCCACCCGTCTGATACTCGATCACGCGCGTCTCAAAGAAGTTCTTCTCCTTCTTCAAGTCCATGATCTCGCTCATCCAAGGGAACGGGTTGGTGGTCCCTGGGTATTCTTCCTTCAGACCAATCTGGGTCAGGCGACGGTTTGCGATGAACTTGAGGTAGTCCTCCATCATCGCGGCGTTCATGCCCAGTACGCCGCGTGGCATGGTGTCACGGGCGTATTCGATCTCCAGCTGAGTCCCTTGCAGGATCATCTGGGTGGCTTCTTCCTTCATCGAGGCATCCCACAGGTGCGGGTTCTCGATCTTGATCTGGTTGATCACGTCGATGCCGAAGTTCAGGTGCATCGACTCGTCACGCAGGATGTACTGGAACTGCTCGGCAACGCCGGTCATCTTGTTGCGGCGACCCATCGACAGGATCTGGGTGAAGCCGCAGTAGAAGAAGATGCCTTCCAGTACGCAGTAGTAGGCGATCAGGTTGCGCAGCAATTCTTTGTCGGTCTCTGGGGTGCCGGTGTTGAACTCCGGATCCGAGATCGCGCGGGTGTACTTCAGGCCCCAGGCGGCCTTTTTCGCCACCGATGGGATCTCGTGGTACATGTTGAAGATCTCGCCTTCATCCATGCCCAGCGACTCGATGCAGTACTGGTAGGCGTGGGTGTGGATCGCCTCTTCGAAGGCTTGGCGCAGGATGTACTGGCGGCACTCCGGGTTGGTGATCAGGCGGTACACGGCCAGCGCCAGGTTGTTGGCAACCAGCGAGTCAGCGGTGGAGAAGAAGCCCAGGTTACGCATGACGATGCGGCGCTCGTCTTCGGTCAGGCCGTCCTGGCTCTTCCACAGGGCGATGTCGGCGGTCATGTTGACCTCTTGCGGCATCCAGTGGTTGGCGCAGCCGTCGAGGTACTTCTGCCAGGCCCAGTCGTACTTGAACGGTACCAGCTGGTTGAGGTCGGCGCGGCAGTTGATCATGCGCTTCTCGTCAACCGCAACGCGGGCCGAGGAGCCTTCCAGTTCAGCCAGGCCTTCGGCGATGTCCAGGTCGTTCAGGGCAGCCTTGGCGCGCTTGACCGCCTCGGAGTCAGAAGCGGTAGCGGCACGCGCTTCCAGGGCGGCGGCGCCACCGGCGCTGTCGAGCTTGTCGAGGGTAGCGGCGGCGTTGGCCTGCGCGGGGGTGCTGCCTTTGGCGGCGACTTCGCCGTCTTCTTTATCGAATTCGTCCCAGCTCAGCATGGTCCTGGCTCCTGCTAGAGGGTTGCGCGGGGCAACCGGTTGGATTTGAGGTGATGCCTGTACTACGCAAGGCCCATAAGGCAATACGGCGGGCAGTGAGAGCTCGCTCTCGTCACATTTGAAATTGTCGGGTCAGCGCTTGGCCTGTCCTCGAACGAGGGGCCAGGACGCCTGAAAACAGTGTGGCAACGACAAAACATGCGGTCTGGCCAAGCGGGGCTTGTGTCACGCAGTCGATCATTGGCTCAACCCTTTTTTGGGGGGCGAAGTATAACGGAATTCGCAGGCGATCGGAGCGACGCTGGGCCGGTCTGCGGTAATTTTTCGACCGGTACAGGGCGATTCCGTTCACGAATAACGCGTCGTTTCACGGGGAAGGAGTGTAGCCGAAAAATCGCTAGATGTGGTGTTTGGTTATTGGATTTGGCACAAAATATTGTGTTTTAAGCGAGGGGAGAGGAGGGGCGGGAGGCTGTGCGCCTCCCGCGATCGGGGGCTAGCCGCACTTCTTGCGAAGCGTTTCGACGATGTGGGTCTTAGGGTTGTCGCGCGCTTCTTCGACCGTGGTGAAGCGGCCGGTTGCAGCATTGCGGCCAATCCTGCGAGTGATGGTTTTTTTTCGAGCCATGCTTGCCTTCCTCATTGGATGTGGGGGCCGATGCCGCCTGTGCGGTGTCGACACTCTTTTTTATCCATTGACGAAGGTTGGCAGGCAGCGGGTGATGATTCCCTGTCAGGCCCCAGTACAGACAAAAATGCCGCAAGCGGCGCTCCTCAGAGCGCCCCTTGCGGCATCAGGCCTTACTGGCAGGCTTCGCAGTCAGGCTCGTCGATCGCGCAGGCCTTCGGCACAGGTGCTGGACCTGCGGCCTGGACCGGGGCGCTGTCGCCACCGCTGGAAACGGCGTTGAGCTTGCCGGTGTTGATGGTCGACTTCTCGGTGCTGGTCGCGGCCAGGGCACGGAGGTAGTAGGTGGTCTTCAGACCACGGTACCAGGCCATGCGGTAGGTCACGTCCAGCTTCTTGCCCGAAGCGCCAGCGATGTACAGGTTCAGCGACTGGGCCTGATCGATCCACTTCTGGCGACGCGAGGCGGCATCGACGATCCACTTGGTCTCGACTTCGAACGCGGTGGCGTAGAGGTCTTTGAGCTCTTGTGGGATGCGCTCGATCTGTTGGACCGAACCATCGTAGTACTTCAGGTCGTTGATCATCACCGAGTCCCACAGGCCGCGAGCCTTGAGGTCGCGAACCAGGTACGGGTTGATCACGGTGAATTCGCCCGAGAGGTTCGATTTCACGTACAGGTTCTGGTAGGTCGGCTCGATCGACTGCGAAACGCCGGTGATGTTGGCGATGGTCGCGGTTGGCGCGATGGCCATGATGTTCGAGTTACGAATACCTTTTTGTACGCGGGCACGTACCGGCGCCCAGTCCAGGGTCTCGTTGAGGTCGACGTCGATGTACTTCTGGCCACGGGCCTCGATCAGGATCTGTTGCGAGTCCAGCGGCAGGATGCCTTTGGACCACAGCGAGCCCTGGAAGGTCTCGTAGGCGCCGCGCTCGTCGGCCAGGTCGCAAGAGGCCTGGATGGCGAAGTAGCTGACCGCTTCCATCGACTTGTCGGCGAACTCGACGGCGGCGTCGGAGCCGTAAGGGATGTGCTGCAGGTACAGTGCGTCCTGGAAGCCCATGATGCCCAGGCCGACCGGACGGTGCTTGAAGTTCGAGTTACGCGCTTGCGGCACCGAGTAGTAGTTGATGTCGATCACGTTGTCGAGCATGCGCACGGCGGTGTTCACGGTGCGTTGCAGCTTGGCGGTGTCCAGCTTGCCATCAACGATGTGGTTCGGCAGGTTGATCGAGCCCAGGTTGCAGACTGCGATCTCGTCCTTGTTGGTGTTCAGGGTGATCTCGGTGCACAGGTTCGAGCTGTGCACGACGCCCACGTGCTGCTGCGGCGAACGCAGGTTGCACGGGTCCTTGAAGGTCAGCCATGGGTGGCCGGTCTCGAACAGCATCGAGAGCATCTTGCGCCACAGGTCTTTGGCCTGGATGGTCTTGAACACCTTGATCTTGTTGTACTCGGTCAGGGCTTCGTAGTACTCGTAGCGCTCTTCGAAGGCCTTGCCGGTCAGGTCGTGCAGATCAGGTACTTCGTTCGGCGAGAACAGGGTCCACTTGCCGTCATCGAAGACACGCTTCATGAACAGGTCAGGGATCCAGTTGGCGGTGTTCATGTCGTGGGTACGACGACGGTCATCACCGGTGTTCTTGCGCAGTTCGATGAATTCTTCGATGTCCAGGTGCCAGGTTTCCAGGTAGGCACACACAGCGCCTTTGCGCTTGCCACCCTGGTTCACGGCGACGGCGGTGTCGTTGACCACTTTCAGGAACGGCACGACGCCCTGGGATTTACCGTTGGTGCCCTTGATGTAGGAGCCCAGTGCACGCACAGGGGTCCAGTCGTTGCCCAGGCCACCGGCGAATTTCGACAGCATGGCGTTGTCGTGGATCGCGTGGTAGATGCCCGACAGGTCGTCCGGCACGGTGGTCAGGTAGCAGCTCGACAGCTGTGGACGCAGGGTACCGGCGTTGAACAGGGTCGGGGTCGAAGCCATGTAGTCGAACGACGACAACAGGTTGTAGAACTCGATCGCGCGGGCTTCTTTGTCTTTCTCTTCCAGCGCCAGGCCCATTGCCACACGCATGAAGAACACCTGCGGCAGCTCGAAGCGCACGCCATCCTTGTGGATGAAGTAGCGGTCGTACAGGGTCTGCAGGCCCAGGTAGGTGAACTGCTGGTCACGCTCGTGGTTGATCGCCTTGCCCAGACGCTCCAGGTCGAAGTCGGCCAGGGCAGGGTTGAGCAGCTCGAACTCGATACCTTTGGCCACGTAGGCCGGCAGGGCCTTGGCGTACAGCTCGGCCATCTCGTGGTGAGTGGCGCTGTCGGCGACGCTGAGGAAGCCCAGGCCTTCGGCACGCAGGGTGTCCATCAGCAGGCGAGCGGTGACGAACGAGTAGTTCGGCTCACGCTCTACCAGGGTACGGGCGGTCATCACCAGGGCGGTGTTGACGTCCTTGATGGCGACGCCGTCGTACAGGTTCTTCAGGGTTTCGCGCTGGATCAGCTCGCCATCGACTTCGGCCAGGCCTTCGCAGGCTTCGCTGATGATGGTGTTCAGGCGGGCCATGTCCAGCGGCGCCTTGCTGCCGTCGGCCAGGGTGATGCGGATCGATGGGTGCGGCTCGACCACGGCATCGGTGTTGGCACGGGTAGCGCGCTCTTTGGCGCGCTGGTCGCGGTAGATCACGTAGTCGCGGGCAACTTTCTGCTCGCCGGCGCGCATCAGGGCCAGTTCGACCTGGTCCTGGATTTCTTCGATGTGGATGGTGCCGCCCGATGGCATGCGACGCTTGAAGGTGGCGGTGACCTGCTCGGTCAGGCGCGCAACGGTGTCGTGGATGCGCGACGAGGCGGCGGCAGTGCCGCCCTCAACTGCGAGGAACGCCTTGGTGATGGCCACGGTGATCTTGTCGTCGGTGTACGCGACGACAGTGCCATTGCGCTTGATCACGCGCAGTTGGCCAGGTGCGGTGGCAGCCAGATCCTGGTTCGAATCTGCGCCCTGCGGCACCTGGGCCTGCGGGTTCTCGCGAGTTGTGTCGGTTTGCATCGGTGGGTGTCTCCACAGTTTCTATATGTTCAGGCGCCTTTTGAGCGCCCACCGTTCCATCCACTAGCCTGGTGGCCCCGCGGGGATGCACACGCACGTGCATCCGCCCGCTCGGGCTTACCGACTTCGGGACAGACTCAGGAATAAGGGGCAATAGCTTGCCGCTCCCTGGCCGAAGTCAAAGGTTCTGGGCCGTGGCCCAAAAACTGTTGCTGTCGAGTGTCACCAGGCGATGCCTGCAACACCCATACCCGAACAAGACCGCTTGGACGGGCTTGCCTCGGTCGCCTCCGCAGGAGCGGTTTGGCTGCGCAAATCACACTAAGTTCAGGCCGAAAAATCGCTTGAGTTTGCGTGCCGACTTGTGTTTGTGATTTCAAGCGAAACCCAATATGTAGTGGTTCGCTGCAATGGGGATACAAGATAATGCGGTCGCGGGGGCTTTGCAAGGTGAGCGCCTGTGGATAACTTGTGCGTAGTTTGTGTGTGATTCGTGGGTATTGGCTGTAGGCCTTGTCCCATGAGGTTTTCACTTTTTTTCTACGCGTTGATGCCCCGGCAGAGTTTTTTTAGGGCGCGCACCCTATCACAAAAAACGGTTCAGTCCAGGGCGTGTTGGCGCGGGCTTGGATGAGATTTGGAAGTCCGTGGTGCGCGACGTAGTATCCGTCGGTGATATTGCCTTTTGGTGAACGGCAGGGACACTGTAGTGGCTCGCGCGCAACCGTATCTGAGCGTGGGAGCGGGCTCGCCCCGCGATGAGGCCCGCCCAGGCAACACCCTACAGCAGATAACTAGAACAACACAGAGGAAGGCCATGGACCAGCCCTGCAACCGCATCCTGATTGTCGAGGACGACCAGCGCCTCGCTGAGCTTACCGCCGAGTACCTGCAGGCCAACGGTTTCGAGGTGGCAGTGGAAGGCGATGGCGCGCGCGCAGTGCGGCGCATTCTCGACAGCCAGCCGGACCTGGTGATCCTCGACCTGATGCTGCCCGGCGAAGATGGCCTGAGCATCTGCCGCCGGGTGCGCGGCCAATACCCCGGGCCGATTCTCATGCTCACCGCCCGTAGCGACGAGCTCGATCAAGTCCAAGGCCTGGACCTGGGGGCCGACGACTATGTGTGCAAACCGGTGCGCCCCCGCTTGTTGCTGGCGCGTATCAATGCCCTGTTGCGCCGCAGCGACAGCCTGGATGGCAAGCGCCAGGAGTTGCAATTCGGTGCCCTGCGGATCGACAGCAGCCTGCGCGAGGCCTGGCTCAACGAACAACCGATCGACCTGACCGGCGCCGAATTCGACTTGCTCTGGCTGCTGGCCAGCCACGCAGGGCGTGTGCTCTCGCGCGAACAGATCTTCACCTCCCTGCGCGGCGTCGGCTACGACGGCCAGGACCGCTCCATCGATGTGCGTATTTCCAAGATTCGCCCCAAGATCGGCGATGATCCGATTCACCCGCGGCTGATCAAGACCCTGCGCAGCAAGGGCTATCTATTCGTCGCCGAGGCGGCCCAGGCCTGATGAACTCGATCTTCCTGCGTATCTATGGCGGCATGCTCGCCGTCCTGGTGCTGGTCGCGGTGCTTGGCGTGCTCAGCCTGCACCTGGTCAATCAGGTGCGCGCCGAACAGCACCGCGAGCGCCTGGCCCAGGGCACTTTCAGTTTGATGGCCGACAACCTGGCGCTGCAGAACGACGTCGAGCGCAAGCGTTCGCTGGTGATCTGGGAGCGGCTGCTCGGTGTGCCGCTGGACCTGCAACCGATGAGCGCGTTGACCCTCGACGGCGGCCAGCGAGCGCGTCTTTACCGTGACCTGGTGGTGGTGGAGAAGACTGGCCCGCATGCGGCGCGAGTATTGCGTCGGGTCGGCCGCGAAGACGTGTTGCTCGAAGCCCAGGTCCAGCAGGTCAGCGAGCAATTGGCGCGAGCCACGCTGTACCTGTTGGCCGATGAACTGGTGCGTTATCCGGTCACCGAGCAACAGCGACGCCTGGCCGAGCTGCGCCAGAGCAAGGGCTTTGGTTTTGACGTCGCCCTGCAGCGCTTGGAGCGCGTGGGCCTGGACGACGACCAGCGGCGGCGGGTGGAGGAGGGCGACACGGTGATGGCGTTGGGTAAGGATGGCGACTCGATTCGGGTGTTTGCTGGCCTGCCTGGCTCGCCCTGGGTGCTGGAGATCGGCCCGCTGTATCAGCTCAACCTCTATCCACCGCAGTTGTTGATCCTTATCGCCTTCCTTGGCCTGTGCCTGATCGGCTTGGTCGTGTACCTGCTGGTGCGCCAGTTGGAACGGCGGGTTTCGGGCCTGGAGAATGCCGCCACGCGTATTGCCCAGGGCAGTTTGGATACCCGCGTGCCAGCGGGCGATGCGGACTCGGTCGGGCGTCTGGCGGCAGCGTTCAATGGCATGGCCGAGCACCTGCAGCGTTCGCTGAGCATGCAGCGGGAGTTGGTGCGTGCCGTTTCGCATGAGCTGCGCACACCGGTGGCGCGCCTGCGTTTTGGCCTGGAGATGATCGAAACCGCCAACAGTGAACAAGCCCGGGCCAAGCATCTGGCGGGCATGGACAGCGACATTCAAGACCTCGACAAGCTGGTCGACGAGATGTTGACCTACGCTCGCCTGGAACAGGGCGCACCGGCACTGAAATTCCAGGCCGTCGACCTCGACGCCTTGCTCGACCGGGTGATCGCCGAGTTGGCGCCCCTGCGCGCCGAGGTACGCGTTAGCCGTGGCGTATGCCAGGGACTGGAAGGGGCGGGCGCCTGGGTCGAGGCGGAACCGCGCTATCTGCACCGCGCCTTGCAGAACCTGGTCGGCAACGCCATGCGCCATGCCGAGTCCGAGGTGCGCCTGAGCTATCAGATTGGCCAGCAGCGTTGCCGGATCGATGTCGAAGACGACGGCCCAGGCATTCCCGAAGGCGTCTGGGACCGCATTTTTACCCCCTTCACCCGCCTGGACGACAGCCGCACGCGTGCCTCGGGCGGCCACGGCCTGGGGCTGTCGATCGTGCGACGAATCATTTACTGGCACGGCGGGCGGGCCATGGTCGGGCGTAGCGAAGGCTTGGGCGGTGCGTGTTTCAGCCTCAGTTGGCCACGGGCACAGGCGCCGTCCTGAGGGCTAGACGCTGATCAAACTCAGCAGGTGGCCGTCCTTGATGCAGAACTGCCCGTCGATCTCGAGCCCCTGCTGCCATGCTGGCGACAAGTCAGTGAGCAGGCGAAGCCGGGCCAGGCCGTCGGCGGACCATTCGAGCACTTCGGCGTGTTCGAAGTAGAAGCGTTGTTTAGTGAGTGGGTAGAGGGTCTTGAACAGGCTCTCTTTGAGCGAGAAGGTCAACGTCACAGTCAGGCCAAACTGGCTGCGGTCCAAACGTTCGAGCTCGGCAGGCGTCAGGATCTCCTGGGCCAGGCGCTCGGCACGCTCATCGTCCAGCAGGCTTTCCTGATCTAGACCCAGGCCCTTGCAGCGGCCATCGGCGGCCACCACCGCAGCGGCCCACCCCTTGCCGTGGGTGATCGAGCCATGAATGCCGGTTGGCCAGATCGGAGAGCGGTCTTCATGGCTGCCGGGTACATAGTCGCGACCGTCCAGTTGCTGCAACGCGGCCCGCGCGCAGACGCGGCCCGCCAGGTATTCAGCCCGACGCTTGGCCACCGAACGCTGCAAGCTGGCGCTCTGTTCGATGCCTGCGCGCTGAAAGTCATCGGCGGCAAGCTTGGCGGGGTCGAAGGCACAGCTGACCAGCTGCGCACCGGGGACCGGATGGGGCAGGGGCCAGTGGTGCTGGAGTGGGGCGCAGCAGGCGGGGAGTCTGTTCATGGCCGATATTGTGCCAGCCGATGAGTCATGTGTCAGGGGCCGCTATGCCGCCGTTGGCAGGCTCAATGCACCCTGTAGGAACTGGCTTGCCTGCGATGGGCCGCCAAGCGGCCCCGGCGATAGTCAATCAAACGCAGTCTTGAAGAACGCCTGCATATCCGCCCAAGAGCTCTCGTCCGCCGCCTTGTCATAGCCGATGTCCGGCCCGCCATGCCCGCCATGGCTCAAGCGGTCAGCATCCGGATTGGTAAAGCCATGCTTGGCCCCGGCAATACCGACGAACTTCATATCAGCCCCGGCCGCCGCCATCTCTTGTTTGAACGCCGCGACCTGCTCGGGTGTGATCATGCTGTCAGCGTCACCGTGCTCCACCAGGATCTTCGCCCTGATAACCCCAGGCTTGGCGGGTTCCTGCGTCACCAGCGCGCCATGGAAGCTCACCACGCCATCAAGCTTTACCCCACGGCGGGCGGCATCGAGCACCACTTTGCCACCGAAGCAGTAACCCACCGCGCCCAGTTGATGCTTATTAATGTTGGGCTGGATCTTCAAGAGCTCAAGACCTGCATCGAAGCGTGCGGCAGCTGCCTTGGGATCCTTCAGGGCGGCGGCCATGAACGCCTTGGCGTCAGCCGGGTGTTCGGTGTTCTTGCCATCGCCGTACATATCGATCGCCAACGCGTTGTAGCCCAGCCCAGCAAGGTCGCGGGCACGGCGCTTGGCGTAGTCGTTCAGCCCCCACCATTCATGCACCACGACGATGCCGGGGCGCTTGCCCTCGATGGCGTCATCGTAGGCGTAGTAACCCACCAGACGGTTGCCGTCGGCGTCCTGGTAAGCGATCTCGCGGGTTTGCACGGCCGCTTGGGTAACAGCGGCGCTGCACATCAGGGTCAGGGCAAGCAGAAAACGCATGGTCGTAGCTCCTTTGGACATGGCGTTTCGACAATCGGTGCGACTCGTTCAGCGAAGGTTCAGCCTGGGTTCAGCAGCGGTTCAGGGCGTCCTGCTTACTCTAGCTTCCAGACAGAAACAGCGCATCCAACTGGAGTACGAAGCTATGAAAACACTCAATACCCTGATCGCTGCCATGGCCGTTTGCGCCGCAGGCTTCACCGTCAGCGCCCAGGCCGACGACACCTTCGCCAGCCTCACCTACGGCCAGACCAGCGACAAGATCCGCAAGTCCGGCCTGCTCGACCGCAACACCGACCATCTCAACGCCGATGGCATCATCAGCAAGGACGGCACCTGGGGCGTGCGGGTCGGTAAGATCAACGACCAAGGTCGCTACTACCTGACCTACGACAATGTGTCCAACGACCATAGCGGCCTCAAGCTGCGCCAAGAAAACCTGCTCGGCAGCTACGACCTGTTCCTGCCCGTGACTGATACCACCAAACTGTTCGGCGGCGGTAGCCTGGGCATGACCAAGCTGTCCCAGGAGTCCTCCGGCTACGGTCGCGATACTGACTATGGCTACGCTGTCGGCCTGCAGGCCGGTGTGATCCAGGACATCACCGACAACGCCTCGGTCGAGCTGGGCTACCGTTACCTGCGCAGCAACGCCAGCACCGAGCTGGTCGAACATGGCGGTCCAAAGGTCGGCACCCTGCGCCTGACCAGCAGCGCCCAGACCTACCTGTCGGCCAACTACAAGTTCTGAGGTGATGGCTAAGGCGGACCGGCCCGCTGAAGGGGCCGGTTCGCTGTTATGCTTTTCGTCAGTTCCGGCTTCATCGCGGGGCAAGCCCGCTCAGGTATCGACGCACACCGTTGCGCTAGGAGCGGGCTCGTCCCGCGATGAGGCCAGTAAATAGAGGAAGGAGAGCTGCATGAAACTGCTGGTGGTCGAGGACGAGGCGCTGCTGCGTCACCACCTATTCACGCGCCTGAGCGAAACGGGCCATGTGGTCCAGGCGGTCGCCAACGCCGAGGAAGCCCTGTATCAGGTCGAGGAGTACCACTTCGACTTGGCAGTGGTCGACCTGGGCTTGCCCGGCATGAGTGGGCTGGACCTGATCCGCCAGTTGCGCAACCAGGGCAAGAGCTTCCCGATCCTCATCCTTACCGCGCGCGGCAACTGGCAGGACAAAGTCGAGGGGCTGGCCGCCGGGGCCGACGACTACGTGGTCAAGCCCTTCCAGTTCGAAGAGCTGGAGGCCCGCCTCAATGCCCTGCTGCGCCGCTCCAGTGGTTTCACCCAGTCGACCATTGCCGCCGGCCCGCTGGTGCTCGACCTCAACCGCAAGCAGGCGACCCTGGACGAGCAGCCGCTGGCGCTGACCGCCTACGAATACCGCATCCTGGAATACCTCATGCGTCATCACCAGCAGGTGGTCGCCAAGGATCGCTTGATGGAGCAGCTCTATCCCGATGACGAGGAGCGTGATCCGAATGTCATCGAAGTGCTGGTTGGCCGTCTGCGCCGCAAGCTCGAAGGTGAGCATGGCTTCAAGCCGATCGACACCGTGCGCGGCCTGGGTTACCTGTTCACCGAGCGCTGCCGATGATTCGCTCGCTGCGCGTGCGCCTGATGCTGGCGGCGGCGCTGCTTGCCTTGCTGTTTATGTTGGCGCTGCTGCCGGCCCTGCAAAAAGCCTTCAGCATGGCGCTGCAAGAGTCGATCGAGCAGCGCCTGGCCTCCGACGTCACCACGCTGATTTCCGCAGCGCGCATCGAGCATGGCCAATTGCAGATGCCCGAGCTGCTGCCGGATGAGCGCTACAACCTGCCTTATACCGGCCTGATGGGCTACATCTTCGATCGCCAGGGCAATCAAGTTTGGCGCTCGCGGGCCACCACCGACCGCAATATCAATTATCACCCCCGCTACGATGGGCGCGGCAACGAGTTCGCGCGGATCCGCCAGGACGACGGTGAGGAGTTCTTCGTCTATGACGTCGAGGTCAAGCTGCTCGGCGGCAAGAACGCGGCCTACAGTATCGTCGCCCTGCAGCCGGTGCGTGAGTACCAAGACACCATCAATGGCCTGCGTGAGAAACTCTATCTGGGCTTTGGCGCAGCCTTGCTGGCGCTGATGGTGCTGCTCTGGGCCGGCCTGACCTGGGGGCTGCGCTCGTTGCGCAGGCTCAGCCTTGAGCTCGACGAAGTGGAAACCGGCGCCCGCGACGGCCTGAGTCGCGAGCACCCACGTGAGCTGCTGCGCCTGACGGGCTCGCTCAACCGCCTGCTGCACAGCGAGCGCGAGCAGCGCCAGCGCTACCGCGATTCGCTCGATGACCTGGCGCACAGCCTGAAAACGCCGCTGGCAGTGCTGCAAGGGGTAGGCGAAAGCATGGGCCAGGGCAGTGGCGAGCGTGAGCAGGCGCGGGTGCTGCAGAGCCAGATCGAGCGCATGAGCCAGCAGATCGACTATCAATTGCAGCGCGCCAGCTTGCGCAAGAGCGGCCTGGTGCGCCACCGGGTGCAGCTCAAACCGCTGCTCGACAGCCTGTGCAGCACATTGGCCAAGGTCTATCGCGACAAGCGCGTGGCCATCGACGTGGATGTCCCAGAGCACGCCCAAGTGCCGATGGAACAGGGCGCTTTGCTCGAGTTGCTTGGCAACCTGTTGGAGAATGCCTATCGGCTATGCCTGGGGCAGGTGCGGGTGAGCCTGCAGGAAACGCCCGGCCACCTGGTGTTGTGCGTCGAGGATGATGGGCCAGGGGTGCCGGCGGATCAGCGCGAGCGGATTCTGCAGCGCGGTGAGCGGTTGGATCGCCAGCATCCGGGGCAGGGCATCGGCCTGGCGGTGGTCAAGGACATCATCGACAGCTATGACGCGCACCTAAGCCTGGATGATTCGCCACTGGGCGGCGCGGCGTTCCGGATCATCTTCAACCTCGATTAAGTGCTTCGTCAGTACCGACCTCATCGCGGGGCAAACCCGCTCCTACAAGGTCACCGCTAATCTTGTAGGAGCGGGCTCGTCCCGCGATGAGGCCAGCAGGGCACACTCCGGGCGGATTCCCGCCATCGACCCTGTTCAATTCCCGCCACCGGGCGGAAATCCGCCAGCGATTCCCCCCGCCATTGCCCCCTCATTGGGCAAGCAAACCCTTCAAATCCGGCTCCTGCACCCAATCCGGGCATTTTGGCATCGCCCTTGCTATTGACTTGGCAGAGACCTGCCCAGGCGGCTCGAACACAACGACAAATCCCTCCAGGTGCAGGAGGGTTAGCGATTCAGGTGCCCCCGCCCTGGGAAGGGTGGAAACCGGCACACTTGAGGAAAATTAGCCATGACGACACGTCAGCCGCTGTACAAATCCCTGTATATCCAGGTGTTGGTTGCCATCACCATCGGTATTCTGCTCGGTCACTACTACCCTGAAACCGGCGTCGCGCTCAAACCCCTGGGTGACGGGTTCGTCAAACTGATCAAAATGGTCATCGCCCCGATCATCTTCTGTACCGTGGTCAGCGGCATCGCTGGCATGCAGAGCATGAAATCGGTCGGCAAGACCGGCGGCTACGCGCTCCTGTACTTCGAAATCGTCTCCACCATCGCCCTGATCATCGGCCTGGTCGTGGTCAACGTGGTCAAGCCAGGCGCTGGCATGCACATTGACGTCAGCACCTTGAACGCCAGCAGCGTGGCCGCCTATGCCGCCGCCGGCGCGCAGCAGACCACCGTCGGCTTCCTGCTCAACATCATCCCTAACACTGTGGTCGGTGCCTTCGCCAACGGCGACATCCTGCAAGTGCTGATGTTCTCGGTGATCTTCGGCTTCGCCCTGCACCGCCTGGGTAGCTACGGCAAGCCGGTGCTGGACCTGATCGACCGCTTCGCCCATGTCATGTTCAACATCATCAACATGATCATGAAGCTGGCCCCGATCGGTGCCTTCGGTGCCATGGCCTTCACCATCGGCCAGTACGGCGTCGGTTCGCTGGTGCAGCTGGGCTACCTGATGGCCTGCTTCTACGTCACCTGCCTGGCGTTCATCCTGATCGTGCTCGGCGGTATCTGCCGCGCCCACGGCTTCAGCGTGCTCAAGCTGATCCGCTACATCCGTGAAGAGCTGATGATCGTGCTGGGTACCTCTTCCTCGGAATCTGCCCTGCCGCGCATGCTGGCCAAGATGGAGCGTCTGGGTGCGAAGAAATCCGTGGTTGGCCTGGTCATCCCGACTGGCTACTCGTTCAACCTCGACGGTACCTCGATCTACCTGACCATGGCTGCGGTGTTCATCGCCCAGGCCACTGACACCACCATGGACATCACCCACCAGATCACCCTGCTGCTGGTGCTGCTGGTCGCGTCCAAAGGTGCTGCTGGCGTTACCGGTTCGGGCTTTATCGTCCTGGCTGCGACCCTGTCGGCTGTCGGCCATCTGCCGGTTGCCGGCCTGGCGCTGATCCTCGGCATCGACCGCTTCATGTCCGAGGCGCGTGCGCTGACCAACCTGATTGGTAACGGCGTGGCTACCATCGTCGTGGCCAAGTGGGTCAAGGAGCTGGACGAAGACAAGCTGCAAGCCGAACTGGCTTCCGGTGGTTCGCCGCTGGAAGACACCCGTCCGACTGACGACCTGGGCGTGGCTGAAGGCCCAGCTCGCTGATTCAGGCGTAAGCACAAAGGCGACCTTCGGGTCGCCTTTTTTATCGCTGGGATTTGTGATGCAGCGTCGGTCTCATCGCGGGGCAAGCCCGCTGCCACGCAGGACGAGCGGCACAAGAGCTGCGTGGGGGCGATAACCCTCTATTCGACGCGCGTCTGGCCGCTGTACACCAGAATCTGCCGGCAGCGCCGACACAGATAACGCCGGCCCTGGCGCACCAGCTTGTGGCGCTGCGCACTGAACGGAAAATCACTCTGCGGGCAAGGGCACTGATAGATGTAGCGAGTAGCCGTGCGCCGCTTCACTTCATAGTTATGGCAGCGATTGGGCGGCAGCTCGTACACCCCACGCATGATCAGCTGCCACTCCTCGCCATGCGGCTGGATGCTGTCGCCAAACAGCTGATGCGCCACTAGGTGGGCCACTTCATGGGCCACGGTCTGGCGCAGGAAGTCTTCCTGGTTGTCGCGATACAGCTGCAGGTTGAAGCGCAGCAGGTTCTCATGCAGGTGGGCAACCCCGGCTTTCTGGCCGCGCAGCTTGAAGCTGACCTGCGGGCGGGCAAAGGGGCGCTTGAAGAAGGCTTCGGCTTGCTGATAGCAGGTTTCGACGCGGGATTCGAGCAACTCGGGCATGGCGGTGAATAGTCTCCTGAGCCGGGCATTATGCCGTAACCACCTTTGGCCTGCCGAGCCACCGGTCAGCAGGCAGCCAAAGGCCGCCTTGCGGCGGCCCGTGACTTGATGCCCCAGTGTTGGTTTGGATCTAGTTGGTATACACAGGCCCCACGCCCAAGCCCCAGATGATCACGGTGGCGGCCATGATTGCCACCAACACCACCAGGCCCACTGCCAGCACCGAGCTGGAGAACAGGAAGCCTTCATCTGACGGGATGTTCATGAACGTCGGCAAGCCCACATACAACAGGTAAACCGTGTAGCAAATGGCCGCTGTGCCGACCAGCATGCCCAGCCATAGGTGTGGGTAGAGCGCCGCCAGGCCGCCGATGAACAGCGGGGTGGCGGTGTAGGTGGCAAAGGCGATGCATTGGGCCATGGACGGCGTGGCATCGTAGGTGCGCGCCATCCAGTGAATGAAGGCGCCCATCACCGCCACCCCGGCTAGCATGGCCAGGTAGGACATCACGCTCATCCACAGCGCGCTTTCCATGGTCAGCATCACTGCCGGTCGATTACCGATCACCCAGCCCACCTGGGTAGTGCCGATAAATGCCGAGACCGCGGGGATCGCCGCCAGTATCAGCGTGTGGGTCAGGTACATGTGGCTGATGGTTTCGTCCTCGCCACGAATCTCCTTCCACTCCTGATCGGGATGGGTAAACAGCCCCAGAACGTGATGGATCATGCGGGTCACTCCTATCGTCGTTGCCAAACGCCCCCCAAGTGGAGCGCTTGCGGCCCGAGGCCAGGCACCGATGCATGCGGTAATGTGGCCTTATGTCGCAGTATAGGAAGCAGATCCCCGCTTAATACCTGCTTTTTAGAGCAAATTGCGCTGTTAAACGGCTTGCTGATTCCCTTGCAGTCTTTGATCGGAATACGGCCGTTAATTGTGCCCAGGCCCTACGCCCACGTGCGGTTTGTGCGTAAAATAGCCGGCTTTTGTCACACCTCGCGGATTCAAGCGCTATGGGCACCCTCTCGGTCAACCAGAACAAACTGCAAAAACGCCTGCGTCGTCTCGCTGGCGAAGCCATCACCGACTACAACATGATCGAGGATGGCGACAAGGTCATGGTCTGCCTGTCTGGCGGCAAGGACAGCTACACCATGCTCGATGTTCTGCTGCACCTGCAGAAGGTGGCGCCGATCAAGTTCGAGATCGTCGCGGTGAACATGGACCAGAAGCAGCCAGGCTTCCCCGAGCATGTGTTGCCGGCCTACCTCAAGGAACTGGGGGTCGAGTACCACATCGTCGAGAAGGACACCTACTCGGTGGTCAAGGAGCTGGTGCCCGAGGGCAAGACGACCTGCTCGCTGTGCTCGCGCCTGCGCCGTGGCACCTTGTACACCTTCGCCGACGAGATCGGCGCGACCAAGATGGCCCTCGGTCACCACCGCGATGACATCGTCGAAACCTTCTTCCTCAACATGTTCTTCAACGGCGCGCTCAAGGGCATGCCGCCCAAGCTGCGTGCCGATGACGGCCGTAACGTGGTGATCCGCCCGCTGGCCTACTGCCACGAGAAGGACATCCAGGCCTACTCGGACATGAAAGAGTTCCCGATCATCCCGTGCAACCTCTGCGGCTCGCAGGAAAACCTGCAGCGCCAGGTGGTCAAGGAGATGCTGGTGGAGTGGGAGCGCAAGCACCCGGGGCGTACCGAGAGCATCTTCCGCGCCATGCAGAACGTTGCCCCGTCGCAGTTGGCCGACCGCAACCTGTTCGACTTCAACAGCCTGAAGATCGACGAAAACGCCGCGCCGCGCTTCCTTGACGTGCTGAACATCTGATCCCATGCGCGATTATCAGTGGCTGCATGAGTACTGCCTGAACCGCTTCGGCTCGGCCAAGGCCCTCGAAGCCTTCCTGCCGCGGCCGAAAACCCCGGCGCAGTTACGCGATATCGGCGATGACCGCTACCTATCGACCCTGTCGCTGCGGGTGTTTCGCGCGGGCCTCAAGCACAGCCTGGTGGACGCCAAGTGGCCGGCCTTCGAGCAGGTGTTCTTCGGTTTCGATCCTGAGAAAGTGGTGCTGATGGGCGCCGAGCATCTGGAGCGGCTGATGCAGGATGAGCGGATCATCCGCCACCTGGGCAAGCTCAAGAGCGTGCCGCGCAATGCCCAGATGATTCTGGATATCGAGCAGCAAAAGGGCAGTTTCGGTGCGTTCATTGCCGACTGGCCGGTGACCGATATCGTGGGCTTGTGGAAGTACCTGGCCAAGCATGGCAACCAGCTCGGTGGACTGTCGGCGCCGCGCTTCTTGCGCATGGTCGGCAAGGACACCTTCATTCCAACCGATGACATGGCGGCGGCGTTGATTGCCCAGGGGATCATCGACAAGGCGCCGACCAGCCAGCGCGATCGGGCGTTGGTGCAGGAGCTGTTCAATCAGTGGCATGCCGAGAGTGGCCGGCCGCTGTGTCAGCTCTCGGTGATGCTGGCGCACACAGTCAACCACTGATTCGGCCCCTCGTCGGCGGCCCCTTGTCGGAAGGGGCATGGGAGCGAACTGCGTGGAAGCGAACTGCGTGGGAGCGGGCTTGCCCCGCGATAGCGATGTCGGCCTCAGCCTCGCTATCGCGGGGCAAGCCCGCTCCCACGTAGCCCACGTAGCCCACGTAGCCCACGTAGCCCACGTAGCCCACGTAGCCCACGTAGCCTACGCAGTCCACGCAGTCCACATAGCTTGTTCTAGTTTCCTTCGCCGGCCAGCCTGCGCTCATGCTGAAACTTCCAGCGCACAAACAGCAGCCCGCTAACAAACAGCCCCAAGCTCACCAGCACCTCGATCCAGCCAAACACCGCGCGCGCCGGATCGAACGCCGCCAACACGCCCTTGATGAAGTAGATGTTCACCACAAAGCAGGTCCAGGCATGCGCCCGGGCGCTGCCCATCAGCATCCCCGGCAGCAACAGCAGCAGCGGGATCAGCTCGATCGCCAGGATGACCTCGACCCGCGCCCCATGCAGGTTGGCGAACCACAGGTTATTGATCACCAGCAGGACGATCAGGCCGAAGAAACAGCCCAGGCTCAGCGCCCGCGTCAAGCGCAGGCGCGGGCTCAACCACTCAAGCGCTGGCAGCACCTTGGGCTTCCTAGCCACGTTCACCACCCAAAGCCTTGGCGGTGCTCGCCAGGCGTTGGCCGAGCGCGCGGCACAGGGCGATCTCATGGCTGTCCAGCTCGCGCTTGCCATCTGCCCCGGCATGATGGCTCGCCCCGTACGGGGTGCCGCCACCACGGGTCTCGAGCAGCGCCGACTCGCTGTAGGGCAGGCCCATGACCAGCATGCCGTGGTGCATCAGCGGCAGCATCATCGACAGCAGGGTGGTCTCCTGGCCGCCGTGCAGGCTGGCGGTGGAGGTGAACACCGCCGCCGGCTTGCCGACCAGCTCACCGCCCAGCCACAGGCTGCTGGTGCCATCGAGGAAGTACTTGAGCGGCGCGGCCATGTTGCCGAAGCGGGTCGGGCTGCCCAGGACCAGCCCGGCGCAGTGGCGCAGGTCGTCGAGGGTGGCGTACAACGCACCGCTGGCGGGGATATCCGGGGCTACTGCCTCGCATTCGGTGGAGATCGCCGGCACGGTGCGCAGGCGCGCTTCCAGGCCGGCCATCTCGACGCCACGGGCAATGTGCCGGGCCATCTCGCTGGTCGAGCCATGGCGGCTGTAATACAGCACCAGGATGAATGGATCGCTCACGGCAGGATCTCCAGCACCTTCTCGGGTGGGCGACCGATGACCGCCTGGTCGCCGACCACCAGAATCGGCCGCTCGATCAGTTTCGGGTGTTGTGCCATGGCTTCGATCAACTGTTGGTCGCTGAGCGCCGGGTTGGCCAGCTCCAGGGTCTTGTATTCGTCTTCACCGGTGCGCAGCAGCTGGCGCGGGGCGATGCCCAGCTTGCCCAGCAATGCCTTGAGGGTCGCCGCATCGGGCGGGGTTTCCAGGTAGCGCACGATGGTCGGGCTGAGGCCGCGCGCTTCGAGCAGCTCCAAGGCGCCGCGGGATTTCGAGCAGCGCGGGTTATGATAGAGAGTCAGATCAGTCATGACGGGTCGCATCCAGCAGGGTGTGGCGGCTATTCTAACCGCAGCGACTGAATTACAGGTTTAGAAAACTTCGAGAAGGATTGACCCATGGCAAAGCGTTTGGCAGCTGCACTGGCCATCACTGCGAGCCTGTTGCTCGGCGGTTGCGGTGCGGACTACGGCGTGGACCAGCACGGCAATACGGTAAAGGCTGAACAGATCGAGGGGCACTGGCTGGTGCTCAATTACTGGGCCGAATGGTGCGGGCCGTGCCGTACTGAAATCCCTGAGTTGAACGCTGCGGCCAAGCAGTGGGACAGCCAGGGCATCAAGGTGGTCGGGGTGAACTTCGATGGCCTGCAAGGGCAGGACCTCAAGCAAGCTGCCGAGACCCTCGGGATTGGCTTCACGGTACTGGCCCAGGATCCGGCAGAGCGTTATGAGCTGCCGCGTAGCGAGGCGTTGCCGGTGACCTACATCATCGATGACAAAGGCAAGGTCCGTGAGCAACTGATGGGCGAGCAGACCCTGGAAGGGCTGCAGGAGAAGATCAAGGCCCTCAAAGGCGCCTAATGATGTTGACTTGATAGCTGGGGCTGCTTTGCAGCCCTTCGCGGGCAAGCCCGCTCCCACAGGGACCGCGCTTGTACCCGGTACACACTCTGTGGGAGCGAACTTGTCGGGGCGCTGACCCGCCGCGAAGGGCCGCAGGGGGGCCCCAACAGAGGTGATCAGCCTTCTTCAGGCCAGAACCGCAACGGTTTGCCTTGGGCCGGCCAGAACCGAATCTGTTCGATCGCCGAAACATCCCAACGCTGCACCGTCTCCAGCGCCTCGAGGAAACGCTTCTCCTGCTCCATCAACGCCGGCGCGCACAGCTTGCGGGTCTTGCCGACCTTGCCGAAGCTGATCCGCTCACCCTCAAGCGTATACGGCGCAAACCAGTGGTTGCAGCCGCCATTGCCATAGGCGCGGCCGTCTTCGGCCAAGGTCAGGGTCAGGTGGCTGTAATCGATCAGCGGGCGTTCGCCAATCCACTCAAGCACATAGCTCTGCTCTTGTTGCAACTTCGACGGCTGCGCAGCGCAGCCCAGCAGGCCGGTGGCAATCAGCACGCCGGTCAGCATGTTTTTCACTGAGCGCTCTCCTGGCAGTGTGGGCACAGGTGCTTGTCACCCTTGCTGATCCAGCCCAATTCAGCGACGCGGACACTGGCGGCCGGCTTGTGCGCCTTGTTACCCAGCTTGCCGTCGACGGCGAACTCGAAGTCGAGCACGGCTTGGCAGCTGTCGCACTTGACCTGCCAGTTGAGGATCTCCAGCTCTTTGAACGCCGGGCCGCTGGCCACCGCGACCCACTGGCCGCGCGGGTTGATCAGGTGGCGTACGCTTTCCACGGTCAGGCGCATGGACAAGTCCTTGCTGCCTTTGAGGGTGACCAGCAGGACGTCGTCCTTCTGGATCGAACCGCCATTGCCGGTTACCTGATAGCGACCCGGCACCAGCGCGCGGCATTCGATCAGGGTGTGTTGCGGGTTGAATAGGGTGTAGCGGAAATCGTGCTCGACCATGGGTCCTCCAGAAATGCCGCGTATCCTAGCATCAACCCTCGACCAGATTCTGCGGATTGCCTGCCACCCAGCGGATGATATTTTCCAGGGTGGTCGCAGCGATCGCATCCAGCGCCTCACGGGTCAGGAACGCCTGGTGGGCGGTAATGATCACGTTGGGGAAGGTCAGCAGCCGGGCCAGCACATCATCTTGCAGGGGCAAGTCGGAGCGGTCCTCGAAGAACAGCTGGGCTTCTTCTTCATACACGTCCAAACCCAGGTAGCCGAGTTGGCCGCTCTTGAGCGCATCGATCAGGGCTGGGGTGTCGACCAGCGCACCGCGACCGGTATTGATCAACATCGCGCCCGGTTGCAGCGCTGCCAGGCTGTGGGCGTTGATCAGGTGGCGGGTGTGCTCGGTCAGCGGGCAGTGCAGGCTGACGATCCGCGACTGGCGCAGCAACTCAGGTAGCTCCAGGTAGCGTGCACCCAAGGCCAGCATGTCGGGGTTGGGGTAGGGGTCGTAGGCCAGCAGCTGGCAGCCAAAGCCGGCCATGATGCGGGCGAAGGCCACGCCGATCTGGCCGGTGCCGACCACCCCGACGGTTTTGCCATGCAGGTCGAAGCCGGTCAGCCCGTGCAGGGTGAAGTCGCCTTCGCGGGTGCGGTTGTAGGCGCGATGCAGGCGGCGGTTGAGGGCCATGATCAGCGCCACCGCGTGCTCGGCCACCGCATGCGGCGAGTAGGCCGGCACCCGTACCACGGTCAGCCCCAGGCGTTTGGCGGCGGCCAGGTCGACGTGGTTGTAGCCCGCCGAGCGCAGGGCGATCAGGCGCGTGCCGCCGGCGGCCAGGCGCTCCAGCACCGGCTGGTCCAGTTCGTCGTTGATGAAGGCGCAGACCACCTCGAAGCCGCTGGCCAAGGCGGCGGTGTCCAGGGTCAGGCGGGCCGACTGGAAGTGCAGTTCAAGGTTGTTGTCGGTGCTGGCGCGGGTGAAGCTTTCCTGGTCGTAGTGCTGGCTGCTGAACAACAGAGTGCGCATGGCGGATTCCTTGGCAATGAGGCGAGGTGAGTTTAGCCCGATTGGCTTGGCGGACTTTGATCGGTGCCATGAGAGGCTCAGTCAGTACTGGCCTATTCGCGGGCAAGCCCGCTCCCACAGGGTCCGAGGTGTCGAGAAGCCCGTGGGAGCATCAGTAAACGCACTCAAGCACTCTGCTGCGCCTGTTCGGCCAACCGGCTGATCGCCTGATCCAGCTCATCCAGCGCCTGCAAGGCCTGGGGATTATCCTGCTTGAGCAGGGTCTCGCTACGCTGGCACGCCGCCCGCAACTGCGGCACTCCACAGTAGCGCGATGCGCCATTCAAGCGGTGTACCCGCTCGATCATCGCCTCACGGTCACCTGCTTCACGTGCGCTGCGAATCGCCTGGCGATCAGCCTCCAGCGACTCCAGCAGCATGCTCAGCATGTCCGCTGCCAAGTCCGGCTTGCCCGCGGCCAGGCGCAAGCCTTCTTCCGGGTCGAGCACCTTCAGCTCGCTGCTGTCCGGCAGGCGCTCGGTGATGCGTTCCTGCTGCGGGGTGCCCAGGTTCAGCCCGGTCCATTTCATCACCACCTGGCCCAGTTGCCGTTCACTGATTGGCTTGGTCAGGTAATCGTCCATGCCGCTGTGCAGCAGGGCGCGTTTTTCATTGGCCATGGCATGCGCGGTGAGCGCGACGATCGGCAGCGGGTTACCGCTCTGGCTGTTTTCCCACAGGCGGATCTGCTCGGTGCAGGCGCGCCCGTCCATACCGGGCATCTGCACATCCATCAGCACCAGGTCGAACGGCTCATCCTGCACCGCTTGTACCGCCGCAAAACCATTGTCGACCGCCAGCACCTCGGCGCCGAGGTCTTCGAGCAGGGTCTGCACCAGCAACAGGTTGGCCGGGTTGTCGTCGACGCAGAGGATCTTCGGCACCCGCTGGCTGCCGGCAACCCGGACTTCGCTGGTTTGCCGACGTGGCTGAATCAGCTCTACCAGCAGCCGGCGCAGCTTGCGCGTACAGGTCGGCTTGGACAGCAGCTGGCCATGGGCGTTGGGCAGGTAAGGGTGGTACAGCGCCTGTTCGGTGGTCGGGCACAGCACCACGCACTGGCAGTCCAGGCGCTCCAGTTGTTGGTGGTACTGGGCGAGTTGTTCCGGCGACAGGTTGCCCAGGTTGGCCCCGAGCACGGCGAATTCGAACGGCTGGCCAGCCAGGTGCGCCGCCTGAACGCCTTGCAGCAGCTGATCGAAGGAGGCGAACAGGCTCACGCTCAAGCCGCAATCTTCCAGTTGGTGCTCAAGGGCCTGGCGCGCCAGTTCGTGGCCGTCGACGATTGCCGCGCGTCGCCCGAGCAAGGGTTGCAGCGGCAAGTCTTCGGCATCGTCGTGGGCCTTGGGCAGGTTCAGGCTGATCCAGAACTGCGAGCCTTCTCCCGGCGTGCTGTCGACACCGATCTCGCCGCCCATTTGCTCGATCAAGCGCTTGGAGATCACCAGCCCCAGGCCGGTGCCGCCGGGTTGGCGCGATAGCGAGTTATCGGCCTGGCTGAAGGCCTGGAACAGGGTGCGCACATCTTGCGGCGACAGGCCGATGCCGGTGTCTTGCACGCTGATGCGCAGTTGCACGCTGTCTTCTTGCTCGTCTTCGAGCATGGCGCGCACGACGATAGTGCCCTCACGGGTGAACTTGATAGCGTTGCTGACCAGGTTGGTGAGGATCTGCTTGAGCCGCAGCGGGTCGCCGACCAACGACAACGGCGTGTCGCGATAGACCAGGCTGAGCAACTCCAGCTGCTTGGCGTGGGCTGCTGGGGCGAGGATGGTCAGGGTGTCCTGGATCAGGTCGCGCAGGTTGAACGGGATGCTGTCGAGCACCAGCTTGCCGGCCTCGATCTTGGAGAAGTCGAGGATCTCGTTGATGATCCCCAGCAGGTTGTCGGCCGATTTCTCGATCGTGCTCAGGTAATCGAGCTGGCGCGGCGCCAACTCGCTTTTTTGCAGCAGGTGGGTAAAACCGAGGATGCCGTTGAGCGGGGTGCGGATCTCATGGCTCATGTTGGCGAGGAACTCGGACTTGATCCGGCTGGCTTCCAGGGCCTCCTTGCGCGCCATGTCCAGTTCGATGTTCTGGATCTCGATGGTCTCAAGGTTCTGGCGCACATCTTCGGTGGCCTGGTCGATGCTGTGCTGCAGCTCTTCGTGGGCGTTGTGCAGGGTTTCGGCCATGCGGTTGATGCCGGCAGCCAACTCGTCCAGCTCGTGGCTGCCCATGGCCGGCAGCCGCGCTTCGAGGTTGCCGTCCTTGAGTTGGGTGACCGCTTGCTTGATGCGGCTGATCGGGTCGTTGATCGTGCGGCTCATGCGCAGGGCGAGCAGGGCCGTCAGGATCAGGCAGCCCAGGATCAACAGTACGCTGGTGAACAGGTTGCGATAGCCGCGCAGCAAGGTGCCGTCGTGGGACAGCTCGATCTCGACCCAGCCGAGCAGTCGCTCGGCCTCGGCGGGGATGGCATCGGTAGCCAGGTCGCGATGATGACCGAACACCGGCATCAGGTAGCGCGTGGCATCGTTGCCACTGCGTTGCAGCAGTTGGGTACCAGTGCCGCCGCTGGGCGGCTGATTGAGCATGCTCGGGCCGGCGTGGGCCAGGCGCGAGCGGTCGGGCGCGAGGAACGCCACGGCGCGCACGTCGGCCTGCTCTAGCGCCTGGGCCGCGATGCGTTCGAGCTGCGGCGCGGTATGCTGGGCCATCGCCGGTGCGGCCAGCGGCGCCAGCTGTTCGGCGATCATCTTGCCGCGCTGCAGCAATTGGCTGCGCAGCTCGTTCTGCTGCAACCAGGTGAAATAGCTGCCCAGCACCAGTGCCATCAGGCTGGCCGGCAACAAGGCCAGCAACAGCACCCGGCTTCTGATTCCCAAACGATCGAGCACACTCGCCTCCTGTGATGTGCCTTGCGGCCGTCGCCGAGCGGGACGGAATAATCTCGGAACGTTACTCCGGGTCTGGCGCTAATGCACTCATTGCAGACGATTTTTGTCGCCTGCGCTGGCCTCATCACCTCACCGGTCGCAATTGGGTTGCCTGGCCCGGCCACATGGCCAATAATCGCGCAACTGAGAATAAATGTCAGAAGCCAATGAATCCTGTAGCTATTCACAATTCGAACATTCTCGCCATCGAGGACGACCCAGTCCTTGGCGCCTACCTGCATGAGGAGTTGCAGCGTGGCGGCTTCCAGGTGACCTGGTGCCGCAATGGCCAGGAAGGTTTGGAAAGGGCAGGCCGCCAGGTGTTCGATGTCGTGCTCATGGACATCCTGTTGCCTGGCCTCAATGGCCTGGACGCGCTCGCCCAGCTGCGCAGGCGCAGCACGACGCCGGTGATCCTGATGTCGGCGCTCGGTGCCGAGGCCGATCGCATCACAGGCTTCCAGCGCGGTGCCGACGACTACCTGCCCAAGCCGTTCAGCATGGCCGAATTGCAGGTGCGCATCGAGGCGATCCTGCGCCGGGTCGATCTTGAGCGCCGGCGCAAGGTCCAGCCGCAGGTCGAGCCGGGTCAATTGCAGTTCGACGAGGCCGCCAGCGACGTCTGCCTGAATGGTCAATGGGCCGGGCTTACCCCCAGCGAATACCGCCTGCTCGATACCCTCAAGCGCAGCCAGGACGAGGTGCTCAGCAAGCCCTTCCTTTATCAGCAGGTGCTCCAGCGCGGCTACTCGCGTCACGATCGCAGCCTGGACATGCATGTCAGCCAGATCCGTCGCAAGCTCAAGAGCGTGGGTTATCACGATCAGCAGATTCGCACTGTTTGGGGCAAAGGCTATGTGCTCAGTGCCGGTGAGGCCGACTGATCATGCTTGACCGACACTCGTTGTTCTGGCGGCTGGCGATTCTGCTGGTGGGCTTCTGCCTGTTGATGATCGGCCTGAGCTACACCTGGGGCCGGCACATGGAAACCCAGAATGCGTTTCTCTCCGAATCGGCCCGCCAAGAGCTGCGTGGCTATGCCGCCGAGGCCGAGCGGGCCTGGCGCGAAGGCGGCCAGGCTGGGGTCGATCGCTGGCTGGCCGAGATGCACCAGCGCGAACCAGGCTGGGTCGGTGTGCTCGACGCCGACCTGCAATCACTGAGCAGCACGCCGCTGGTCACCGCCGAGCGCCAGCGCATGACCCGCTTGCGCGGTATCGACTGGCCCATGAGCCGGCGCAGTGTCGATCAGCCCTGGGTGCGCCTGGCGTTTCCCACGCTGCCCGAGCAGGGCATGTTGGTCATCGAGTTACCCGAGCGGCTCAATCCCGGCAAGTACCGTCTGCTCTGGCAGGTCGTGACCAATGGCGTGATTCCGGGTCTGTTCACCTTGCTGTTGTGCGTGGGTCTGTATCGCATGCTGATCGTGCCGCTGAACCAGCTGCGCGAACAGGCCAATGCCTGGCGCGCCGATCAGCTCTCGGCACGTCTCGACTCGCGCACCATCGGCCGGCATGACGAGTTGGGCGAGTTGGCCCGGGCATTCGACCAGATGGCCGAACGCTTGCAGGGTACGGTCGCCCTGCAGCAGCAACTGCTACGCGATTTGTCCCATGAGATGCGTACTCCGCTGAGCCGTCTGCGCGTGGCCTGCGATGGCGAGAACGACCTGGAGCGCCTGCGCGAGCGTCTGACCCGTGAAGTGGACTGCATGCAGCAACTGGTCGAGGACACGCTGCAACTGGCCTGGCAGGACGCCGAGCGGGCGCCGATGAACCTTGAGCCGATCCAACTCCAGGCGTTGTGGGACATGCTGGCTGAGGATGCCTGCTACGAGAGTGGCTGGAGCCCGTCGCGGCTGCGCTGCGAGGTGCCGGCAAACTGCTGGGTGCAGGGCAACCTCAATCACTTGGCCCAGGCCTTCGAGAACATGCTGCGCAATGCCATTCGTCATTCGCCTGAAGAGGGCTTGATCAGCCTCGGCGCAAAGCGTGAGGGCAATCACTGGCGGATCTGGCTGGAAGATCAAGGCGGCGGAGTGGCCGAGGACGATCTGGAGCGGATCTTCGCGCCTTTCTCGCGCCTGGACGGATCGCGGCCGGGGGATGGGGGCTTTGGCCTGGGCCTGAGCATCGCGCGCGGCGCCATCCAGCGCCAGGGCGGTACCTTGTGGGCGGAGAATGGCAAGCACGGCCTGCGCTTGTGCATGCGCCTGCCGGCGCATATCGCGGGGCAAGCCCGCTCCCACGAGGCCACTGTAGAGCCAAAGTCATACGCTGGAGCCTGAACTGCGCGGGCTGGCCCGGGAAGCGTCTCTAACGCCTATATAGCGGTTAGCTATAGCAACCGCAGATTGCGTGATATGGCCGCGAAAGGTTTGCCGGTATGATAGTCGCCCCTGCCGTCCGGATTGCGAAATACGCCATGACCCTGCAGTACCCAACCATCGCCGATTGCGTCGGCAATACGCCTCTGGTTCGCCTGCAGCGCATAGCCGGTGAAACCAGCAATACCTTGCTGCTCAAGCTCGAAGGCAACAACCCCGCAGGCTCGGTCAAAGACCGCCCGGCGCTGTCGATGATCACCCGCGCCGAGCTGCGCAACCAGATCAAGCCCGGTGACACCCTGATCGAAGCGACCTCCGGCAACACCGGTATCGCCTTGGCCATGGCGGCGGCGATCAAGGGTTACAAGATGATCCTGATCATGCCGGACAACTCCACCGCCGAACGCAAGGCGGCGATGACGGCCTATGGCGCCGAGCTGATCCTGGTCAGCAAGGAAGAGGGCATGGAAGGTGCGCGCGATCTGGCCGAGAAGCTCCAGGCCGAAGGCCGTGGCCTGGTCCTGGATCAGTTCGCCAACGGCGACAACCCGATTGCCCACTACACCAGCACCGGCCCGGAAATCTGGCAACAGACCCAAGGCACCATCACCCATTTTGTCAGCTCCATGGGCACCACCGGGACCATCATGGGCTGCTCGCAGTACCTCAAGGAGCAAAACCCAGCGGTGCAGATCGTCGGTCTGCAACCGATGGAAGGCTCGGCCATCCCCGGCATCCGCCGCTGGCCGCAGGAATACCTGCCGAAGATCTTCGATGCCACCCGCGTTGATCGGGTCGTGGACATGTCCCAGGCCGAGGCCGAAAACGTCACCCGTCGCCTTGCCCGTGAAGAGGGCATTTTCTGCGGTGTGTCTTCCGGTGGTGCGGTGGCGGCCATGCTGCGCCTGTCCCAGGAAGTGGAAAACGCCGTGATGGTCGCGATCATTTGTGATCGCGGTGATCGTTATCTCTCCACCGGCCTGTTTGACGCGACCTGATGACCAGCAAGAAAAGCAAAGGCGGCCTGCGCTTCCAACCGGCCGGCGGCAACCGTGCACCCCAAGTCCCGGTGGGCAAGAAGCAGCGCCTGGACATCGAGCGGCTGTCCGGAGATGGCCGAGGTATCGCCTTCCATGACGGGCGCACCTGGTTCGTCAGCGGTGCGTTGGCTGGCGAAGCGGTCGAGGCGCGGGTGCTCAATGCCCGCGGCAAGATCGTCGAAGCGCGTCTTGAGCGGGTGTTGCAGGCCAGCGCCGAACGGCGACAGGCGCCGTGCCGGCATTTCGACCGCTGCGGCGGCTGCAACTTGCAGCACCTGGCGCATGAAGACCAGCTCGCACTCAAGCAGCGCCTGCTCGCCGAGCAGTTGCAGCGGGTGGCCGGTATCCAGCCGCAGGCCTGGGCCGCGCCGCTGTTCGGCCCGGAGTTCGGCTACCGCCGCCGGGCGCGCATCGCCGTGCGCTGGGACGCCAAGGCGCGGCAACTGGACGTAGGCTTTCGTGCCCAAGCCAGCCAGGACATCATCGCCATCGACGACTGCCCGGTGCTGGTACAGCCCTTGCAAACGATCATGCGGCATTTGCCGACTGTGCTGCGCAGCTTGAGCAAACCTCAGGCCCTGGGCCATGTCGAGCTGTTCAGTGGTAGCGCCGAAGCGTTGCTGGTACGGCATGTGGCGCCACTGCCGGAAGACGACCTGGCGCGCTTGCAGGCCTTCTGCAAACAAGCCGGTGCCCAGCTATGGTTGCAAGGGGACGGTGAGCCGGCGCCAGTCGAGGCCGGGCAAACCTTGGGCTTCACCCTGGAGCCGTGGGCGTTGCAACTGGCCTGGCGACCGGGTGACTTCGTCCAGGTCAATGCCCAGGTCAATACGATGATGATCGAGCAGGCCCTGGCCTGGCTCGCGCCGCAAGCCGATGAGCGGGTGCTGGATCTGTTCTGTGGCCTGGGCAACTTTGCCCTGCCGCTGGCCAGGCTGGCCCGCGAAGTGGTTGCGGTGGAAGGTGTACAGGCCATGGTCGATCGGGCCGCGGCCAATGCCGGGGAAAACAATGTGCATAACGCACGGTTTTTTCAGGCCGATTTATCGCAGCCTTTGGCAGGCGCCGGATGGGCCGCCGAGGGCTTTTCTGCGGTACTCTTGGATCCACCGCGCGACGGTGCTTTCGAGGTGGTGCAAGGCATCGCACGCCTCAAGGCCAAGCGGTTGGTCTATGTGTCCTGCAACCCAGCGACGCTGGCGCGAGACGCCCAGGTGCTGGTCGCTCAAGGGTACCGGTTAACAAGGGCCGGGATTCTCGACATGTTTCCTCAGACGGCGCATGTCGAAGCCATGGCGTTATTCGAAGCGGGCTAGCCAGCTGGCCCCTTGGTGCGGCTTCCATGGATTGGAGGCCACACGGTGATTGTCAGTGCACCTGCGTGGTGCACTGTATGGAAAGGTAAAGCAAAGATGGTACAGGTGAGAGTGCACCAGCCGGTCAACACCGACGGCAGTATCAATCTCGAAGCGTGGTTGGATCATGTGGTCAGCGTCGATTCGGCGTTGGACCGCGTGGCCCTGAAAGAGGCTTGTGAGTTCGCCCAGGAAGTCGAGAAAAAGGGCAACCCGGCCAAGCATTCCTGGGCGGACGGTACGTCCAGCTTCCAGGCCGGTCTGGAAATTGCCGAAATTCTCGCAGACCTGAAGCTTGACCAGGATTCGCTGGTAGCCGCAGTGATCTACCGCTCGGTGCGCGAAGGCAAGGTGACCCTGGCCGAGGTCGGCCAGCGCTTTGGTCCGGTGGTGTCCAAGCTGATCGACGGCGTGCTGCGCATGGCGGCCATCAGTGCCAGTCTCAGCCCGCGTCAGTCGCTGGTACTCGGCTCCCAGGCGCAGGTGGAAAACCTGCGCAAGATGCTCGTGGCCATGGTCGACGACGTGCGCGTGGCCCTGATCAAGCTGGCCGAGCGCACCTGCGCGATTCGTGCGGTCAAGGCCGCCGACGATGAAAAACGCCTGCGCGTGGCGCGTGAGGTGTTCGACATCTATGCGCCGTTGGCCCATCGCCTGGGTATCGGTCATATCAAGTGGGAGCTGGAGGACCTGTCCTTCCGCTACCTCGAACCCGATCAGTACAAGCAGATCGCCAAGCTCCTGCACGAGCGTCGGCTGGACCGCGAGCGGTTTATCAGCGACGTGATGAACCAGCTGCAGAACGAGCTGCTGGCCACCGGCGTCAACGCCGATATCAGTGGCCGGGCGAAACACATCTATTCGATCTGGCGCAAGATGCAGCGCAAGGGCCTGGAGTTCAGCCAGATCTACGACGTGCGCGCCGTGCGCGTGCTGGTGCCGGAAATCCGCGATTGCTACACCGCGCTCGGCATCGTGCATACCCTGTGGCGGCACATCCCCAAGGAATTCGACGACTACATCGCCAACCCCAAGGAGAACGGCTATCGCTCGCTGCACACCGCGGTGATCGGCCCAGAGGGCAAGGTGCTGGAAGTGCAGATCCGTACCCACGGCATGCACGAGGAAGCCGAGCTCGGCGTCTGCGCCCACTGGCGCTACAAGGGCACCGACGTCAAGGCCAGCTCCAACCACTACGAAGAAAAAATCTCCTGGTTGCGCCAGGTGCTTGAGTGGCACGAGGAGCTGGGCGACATCGGCGGCCTGGCCGAGCAGTTGCGGGTCGATATCGAGCCGGACCGGGTGTACATCTTTACCCCCGACGGCCATGCCATCGACCTGCCCAAGGGTGCCACGCCGCTGGACTTCGCCTACCGCGTGCACACCGAGATCGGCCACAACTGCCGCGGCGCCAAGATCAACGGGCGGATCGTACCGCTCAACTACAGCCTGCAGACCGGCGAGCAGGTGGAGATCATCACCAGCAAGCACGGCAGCCCTAGCCGCGACTGGCTGAACTCCAACCTCGGCTATGTCACCACCTCGCGGGCCCGGGCGAAGATCGTCCACTGGTTCAAGCTGCAAGCACGCGACCAGAACGTCGCTGCCGGCAAGACCCTGCTCGAACGTGAGCTCAGCCGCCTCGGCCTGCCGCAGGTGGACTTCGAGCGCTTGGCAGAGAAGGCCAACGTCAAGACGGCCGAGGACATGTTCGCAGCCCTCGGCGCCGGCGACTTGCGCCTGGCCCATCTGGTCAACGCCGCGCAGCAGCTGCTCGAACCTGAGCGCATCGAGCAGATCGAGCTGACCCCGCGCAAATCGTCGAGCTCGCGCACCGGCAAGCGTGCCGATATCCAGATCCAGGGGGTCGGCAACCTGCTCACGCAGATGGCCGGTTGCTGCCAGCCGCTGCCCGGCGAGGCGATCGTCGGTTACATCACCCAAGGCCGCGGCGTGACCATCCACCGCCAGGACTGCGCCTCGGTGCTGCAACTGGCTGGCCGTGAGCCGGAGCGGATCATCCAGGTCAGCTGGGGCCCGGTGCCGGTGCAGACCTACCCGGTGGACATCATCATCCGCGCCTACGACCGCCCAGGCTTGCTGCGCGACGTATCGCAGGTGTTGCTCAACGAGAAGATCAACGTGCTGGCGGTCAACACCCGCTCGAACAAGGAAGACAACACCGCCCTGATGTCGCTGACCATCGAGATTCCGGGCCTGGGTGCCCTCGGACGCTTGCTGGGGCGCATTTCGCAGTTGCCTAACATCATCGAGACGCGGCGTAATCGTACCCCTTGAAATCGCGGCGGCCTCATCGCGGGCAAGCCCGCTCCTACAGGATCTCAGCGGTCCTTGTGGGGGCGGGCTTGCCCGCGAATGGGACGACACGGTCCGGAAGGATTGACCCATGACCTACACCCTAGAAGACCTGCTGCACCTGATGGCCCGGCTGCGCGACCCCAAGCACGGCTGCCCCTGGGACCTCAAGCAGGACTACGCCAGCATTGTCCAGCACACCCTCGAAGAGGCGTATGAAGTCGCCGATACCATCGAGCGCGGCGACTTTGTTCACCTGCAAGGCGAGCTGGGCGACCTGTTGTTCCAGGTGGTCTACTACAGCCAGCTGGCGCGCGAGGAGGGCCGTTTCGAGTTCGCCGGTGTGGTCGATGCCATCACCCGCAAGCTGATTCGTCGCCACCCTCACGTATTCCCCACCGGCGATCTCTACGCGGCCCTCGACACCCCACGCCTGAGTGAGGCCGAGGTTAAATCCCGTTGGGAGCAGATCAAGGCCGAGGAGCGCGCCGAGCACAGCGAGCCAGAGCAGCTGTCGTTGCTCGACGATGTGCCTGCCGCGTTGCCAGCCTTGTCGCGAGCGGCCAAGCTACAAAAGCGTGCGGCCACGGTCGGCTTCGACTGGCCAGAAGCACTGCCGGTGCTGGACAAGGTCCGCGAGGAGCTTGATGAGGTATTGCAGGCCATGGCCGACGGCGACAGCGATGCGCTGGAAGACGAAATCGGCGACCTGCTGTTTGCCACCGTCAACCTGGCCCGGCACCTCAAGCACGATCCAGAAAACGCCCTGCGTCGCGCGAACCGCAAGTTCGAGCGACGTTTCCGCTTCATCGAACAGGCCTTGCGCGACAGCGGCAAGCCGATCGAAGAGTGTAACCTTGACCAGCTGGACGCCCTTTGGGGTGAAGCCAAACGTCAGGAAAAGAACCTGCCCAGCTGCGGCTGAGCTGTTGCATAAGTGAGTGAACATCCATGAGCCTTTCCCTTCGCGACCAATTGCTCAAGGCCGGTCTGGTTAACCAGAAGCAGGTCAAGCAGACCAACAAAGCAGAAAAGAAACAGAAGCGCCTGGAACAAAAGGGCCAGGTCGAGGTGGACGACACCCAGCAGCGCCTGGCCAAGGAAGCCATGGCCGAGAAGGCCAGGCGCGATCAGGAGCTGAACCGTCAGCAGCAGGAAAAGGCCGAGCACAAAGCCCGCGCCGCGCAGATCAAGCAATTGATCGAAGCCACCCGCCTGCCCAAGCTGACCACCGAGGACTACTACAACTTCGTCGACGACAAGAAGGTCAAGCGCATCGCCGTCAACGCCTTGATGCGCAGCAAGCTGAGCAATGGCTCGCTGGCGGTGGTGTCGTTCGGCGGTGGTTACGAGGTGATCCCGCGCGAAGCGGCAGTGAAGATCCAGGAGCGCGACCCTAATCGCATCCTGTTGCTCAATACCCATGTCGAGGAGGCGGACGAGGACGATCCGTACGCGGCCTACAAGATCCCTGACGACCTGATGTGGTAAACACGAAAAAACCCGCCTTGGCGGTAATGCTGTTCACTTAAGGCCCTTGTCGCCTGTTTTGGGGCCGCTCTGCGCCCCTTCGCGCCGAACCGCCGCGAAGGGGCGCAAAGCGGCCCCCAAATATTAAGTGAACAGCATTACCGCCTTGGCGGGGTTTTTTATCGAAGACTGTTTACTGCGTATGGCGCTGGTTCTCAAGGTGCTCAAGCTCCATGCGGTACTGATGGGCTTCATGCTCCTGGTGGAACATGCCGACCAGCTGACCTT